>Ga0180300_10001582_pt1 | contig 10581 bp, 11 predicted proteins | sample GuaBasSediGuay15_FD_121798 | JGI IMG/M metagenome (GOLD analysis project Ga0180300, IMG submission 121798) | Subseafloor sediment microbial communities from Guaymas Basin, Gulf of California, Mexico - Guay15, Core 4569-2, 21-24 cm | ecosystem: Environmental > Aquatic > Marine > Hydrothermal... | reverse complement strand
CCTTTATACTTGTTCAAAGAAAAATAATACCACGTCCCGGGGTGGCAGCGTGGCTATGCAACCGGCTGCAGAACCAGAGGGAACCGGTGTACTCGAAGTCGAAATAAGAGCGCCCCCCCCGCCCCTCTAAAACCATCCGAACCAAAAGAAAGGGTGCGAGAATCTCGACCCCGGCTCCACTATTTCAGAAGTGCCTTCACAAAACCATAGAAGCAGGGATTCGGTTTCTCAAGACTTGAAGTGAACTCCGGGTGTGCCTGAGTTCCGAGATAGAATGGATGGTTTTTCAACTCTATGAACTCCACAAGATTCTCATTCATGCCTGAGAGAACAAGGCCATTTCTTTCCAATATCTCATGATAATCAGGGTTCACCTCATACCTGTGCCTGTGCCTTTCTCTTACTACAGGTTTTCCGTAGAGCTTTCTCACGAGTGTCCCTTCTTTAAGATGCGCCTCGTAACCGCCTAACCTCATGGTCCCACCCTTGTTCACAATCTTCTTCTGTTCAGGGAGTATATCTATCACAGGGTGTTTTGTATTCTCATCAACTTCGGTGGTGTTCGCGCCCTTCAAACCGCATACGTTCCTCGCGAACTCGACCACCATCAACTGAAGACCAAAACAGAGACCGAGTATTGGAATACCGTTCTCACGTGCATACCTTATTACCTCAATCTTCCCCTCTGCACCACGACTCCCAAAACCACCGGGAATTATCACTCCATTCACGTCTTTTAACACCGACAGATCGCACTCACCTTTTTCTATATCGGTTGTCTCAACCCACTTGAGCTCCACTTCTGCTTTTTGATGGGCTGCCGCGTGCCTCAGCGCTTCAACTATACTCACATAGGAGTCCTCGAGTTTTGTGTACTTACCACATATTCCGACCTTCACCCTTCTTTCAGGTTTCTTCATATTCTCCACGAGTTCGCGCCATTTCCCGAGATCACAGCCGTTTGACCCCAACCCGAGATGCTTCACCATTATCCTATCCAGACCCTCTTCCTCAAGGAGAAGTGGTATTTCGTAAATGTTATCTATATCAGGATCCGAGATGACATTTTCCGGAGGAACATTGCAGAAGAGGGATATTTTCTTTTTTGTCCTCTTATCCAACTTCTCCTTACTCCTCCCTATTATCACATCAGCATCCAGCCCCACCCTCTGCAACTCCCTCACACTGTGCTGTGTTGGTTTGGTCTTCTGCTCCCCCACAACATCCAAAACAGGCACGAGGGTGAGATGTATCAGCATAGAATCTCTGTAAATGTTCCTCATCTGCCTCACGGCTTCAAGGAAGAGCATGTTCTCTATATCACCGACTGTGCCGCCTATCTCCACCACCATCACATCAGGTTTCTCCTCTTCCGCGATACTTCCCAACCTTCCTATGATCTCATCCGTGACATGTGGTATCATCTGCACGGTCTGACCAAGGAACTTACCCTCCCGCTCCTTGTCTATAACTGATTTGAAGATCTTTCCTGAGGTGAGATTCCAGTCAAACCTGCAGTTCAGACCAAGGAATCTTTCGTAATGCCCAAAATCCATATCCACCTCTCCACCATCATCCAGAACGAAGACCTCACCATGCTCTATTGGATTCATCGTCCCGGGGTCAACATTCAGATAACCATCACATTTTATCGGGACAACCTTCAAACCCCTTGCCTGAAGGAGTTTCGATACAGAAGCAGATACTATACCTTTGCCCAGACCGCTCAATACACCGCCAGTTATAAAAATCCACTTTGGTTCCCCAGGCATAAAAAATAATATCAAAAATTTTATAAATAATTTTTCCGTGAGAGGAACGGACTATCCTTTACACAGAACCTGAGCTGAAGCTCCTTGCCTTGGTTGATTCCTATCCTCCCTGTTCTAACTATTTCTTTTGGTTTATCACCTTTCATTATCCTCAATGGTCCGTTGGTCAGGTCCAGTCCGTTATGAGAAAGGTCTATACCAAAGGCCTGGGTGAGTTTGCCCGGACCGGTTGTGAGGTTCCGAATATCATCAGTTCTTCTCCTTTTCTTCATAAAATAGATTCCTTCAAGAGGCTCCACTGCCCTTATCAGAACCGCTCCTGCCACACCAACCCTTTCCGTAACAACGTTCAGCATGTGATGCATTCCATAAGTGAAATAAACATAAGAAAAACCAGCCTCTCCATACATCACAGAATTCCTGGGTGTCATGCCGATGAAAGCATGGGAACCAGGGTCATTCTCACCATAATACGCTTCTGTTTCCACTATCTTCCCTTTCAGAACGTATCCATCCACTTCATGACACAGAACCTTACCGAGAAGCTCCTGTGCAACCTTTGCTGTGTCCCTTCTGTAGAACCTTCTCTTCAGAATCATGATTTCTTTTCCTGTTGAAAAAATAAAAATTTTATCAGAAACAGATCAATCCTCTACAGGAACAGCGTTCACAATCCCATCCTGCCCTGGTCTTGAAGTCACCTTTGCCTTCCCCTTCTCCGTTTCAATGATCGCACCCTTTGTAATTATATTCCTCCTCACATAATGCGGGTTTGCCTCATTCTTAAGAACACCCTTCACCTTCACAAGGCCCACACCAATAAGATTAACAACATCCGTAGATAGAACCCTGAACTTGAAGCCACCCCCTCTTACTCTCGTCTTCTTAATCCTTTTATCTCCTACATGTGTCTCAGGAATATCCCTCCCCATCTCATGCTTCCTTCTTTTCCTGTGCTGCCTTATCTTTGCACCTGTACTTCTCCTTCCACGTGCAACCTGCCATCTCATAACTTTCTCTCACCTGTTATCTTTCTGGTCTTCCAGTTCTCATTCTTTATATGGGTGGTTTTACCAAAACCGCAGGCAGCGCAGTAGCCCTTTCTCTTATGAAAACTCTTCCTACCGCACCTTCTGCATCTAACATGGGTTCTTCTTTGATGCTTACCAAAGGAAGGGGTGCCCTTACTCATGAGAACCACCCTTTATTCCGGAGAAGCAAAGAGTATGTTGTCACCCCTGACTATAACGGTTCCCAGTTTGATCTTCTTTTCACTGTTTATCTGTTCAGCATCCTCCAGCCACACATTTATGTGGAGGTCGAATGCCTTCAGCACCCCGGCTATCTGGTCACCGTTCTTGAGACGGATTATTATTCTCTTTCCCTTGGCCTGGTCAAGTGCGTCCAGCGGTCTGTTTGTTGTCATTCAATCACACCCATAGATTATATCTCAGCTATATAAAATTATCGGTTATGGGGGTTTAAGCCCTCTCAAACCGATTTTTATCAGTTTTGACCCCAAACTTTAAAAAGGTTATGGGAGAATTGGTGGGCTCGACGGGATTCCCCCTCCCGGGCGGGATCGCAAGGGGTTCCGCGCCAGCGGAAGGGCTTGCTTCGAACCCGCGACTCCCTGGTAGCACCCAAAGGTTAAGAGCCAGGTGCTTTCAGCCTTTACGTCTGCCAGACTGAGCTACGAGCCCATTCATATCAGGGTTACGCCCTCAACTATGACGGATGACACACCTTCTATCTCTTCCAGACTCCTCTCAATCTCATCGGTCCCTCCACCCGAGTCCGGGACCACCACTAAAATCTTAAGTGCCTTTAATCCAAAACCTATCGGCTCCTCCTTGATATCATCAACCTTAACCTTCTTCCCTATCTCTTCTTTGAGCTTCTCCAGATCGACTTCCGGACTATCCGGCACGACCTTCAGTGATATCGCCACATCACCCATCTACTTCAACTCCAGATTCTCTATCCCAGCGTTCCTCTTCAAAAACTTCTTTATCACTTTTATATTGGAGCCGTTCTTTCCTATCACTTTTCCCCTGTCCTTAATGTCAACCGTCACCAGTACCTTCTTGTTCTTTATCGACACCGTATTGGATTGAGGTATCATGTTCCGTACGAACTTCTCCTCTTCATCATCGTACTCAAATACTTTTATTCTTTTCCTGAGGAGTTTCTGAGCGTTCCTTATCGAAAATCCATTCTTTCCTATAGCGAGCCCAACCTTTCCCTTCTCCACGAGGAAGTATATTGTGTCACCTTCAACTATACAATCCCTTACCTCGGTCCCAGTACACTCCTCAAAAATGGTTATATACTTGATCTCCTCTGCCCCAAACTCCCTCACTTAGACACCTTTTTGACCCCTATTACTGCGACATTGAACGGCTTTCCAAGTGCTGACCCCATATATATGGAGTTACCATCAAACTCTTCAATATTGAACCTCAAGGATTTTAACCTTTCCCTCAGGTGTTCAGGGCAATCTTTAGAAACTACAACACTTTCAATATCTTTCTTCTTCTTAACGGTCTCCTTGAAACCTATCACCACACCCTTCTTCTTTAGAATCTCTCTTATACCTGCCTCATCCATGAACATCACTTCTTTCCAATCTTCACAGGTTTGAACTGAAGGTCGCACATTCCGGTCCCTACCGGCACGACCTGATTTATTATGACATTCTCCACAATCGATTCCAGCGGATCAACCTCACCTTTTATCGCTGCATCCGTTAAATGGTTTACCGTCACCTCGAAGTTCGCCCTTGCGAGCACGGAACCCTTCTCACCCGCTATACCGTACCTGCCTATTGCCTTTATCTCACCATCCGCTGTCATTGTATCAGCGACAAGCATTATATGTCTTATATCCACATCCAGACCTTGGTCCTTCAGAGTATACATACATTCATCTACTATCGCGTTCCTCGCCGCTTCTATACCGAGAGTCTCCTCCACCTCCCTTATATCATTAGATATGGTTCTGGTGGAATCAACACCCTCCATCTTCAGAACCTTACTGAGGTTCGATCCAAGAGTCTCTATTATCCAACCTTCATCGGTCTCCCTTGCGACAGCCTGACTGACGTTCCTTATACCCTTCAGGTGAGCCTCCAACGCCCTCAACTTCACCTTCTGAAGATCCCTTATGGTACCGGTCTTCTTTGGCTTCACCTTCAGAATATCCCCCTCTATCTCCACATCGTATTTCCTGCTTGCCTTCCTCAACATCTTCAAGAGCTCCTCATCATCTATTTCCAAATCTTCCAGCTTCTTCCTGTTCAGTTTCAACTCAACCACGAAATTCACGAGATCGGTTGTCTCCTCAACAACAACATCCGAGAGTTTTGTTTCTCTTATTCTGTTAGCTATCTTCTTTGCACCCTCCCTGTTGTTATACTCCTCTTCGAGATAGATCTTCATGGCCGGTGTTGAGGGTGCTCTTCTGGCATCAACAACCTCTATCAGTTTCGGCAGACCCAGGGTTACCTGAATACCGGCACCACCTGCAAAGTGATATGTTCTCATTGTCATCTGGGTTGCCGGCTCTGAAATGGACTGTGCTGCTATTATTCCAACAGCCTCCCCGGGCTCATATGAACTCTTCTTGTAAACTTTCAGGAGCTTTTCGATTATCTTCTCTGTCTCCTGCTTGTTGGGTTTGTACTTCTCCAGATTCTCCCTTAACTCGTCTAGGATACTCTTTGGAATCTTTCCCTCAAGACTTTTCAAATATTTCTCATAATCCATATTAACCACCAATCACTGATTCGACTATTCTCTTAACATTTATCTTGCCCCAGTTTGACTTCGCCGGGTCAACCTGATCCTCTCCTGGAGTGAACTGAATGATGACTTTTCTGTTATCCCTAACTGTTCCGTCATACTCTATCTTCAGATCCTGGAGTGCATTAACCAACCTTCTCTCCATGTAACCGGAGTACCTTGTCCTCAGAGATTTATCCATAAGGCCTTCTCTTCCGTTCATTGCGTTGAAGAAGAACTCGTATGGAGTCATTCCACCTTTGAATGATGATGAGACGAAACCATGTGCCTTTGGCGAGAGCTCACCCTTCTTGAAGTGTGAGAGGGTTCTTCCTGTGTAGCCTCTGTGTATCCTCTTACCCTGAAGGGTCTGCTGACCTATCACACCACCCAACTGCGTGAGGTTTATCATCGAACCCCTTGCACCGGACTTCGCCATCACCACAGCACAGTTCTCCGGAAGGTCCTCTTCAACTATCTTCGCTGCCTCATTCAGCGCCTGCTGGAGAACCATCTGTATATGTGTCTCAAGTGTCTCCGAGAGCGTCTGCCCTGGTAACTGCTCCATCTCACCATTTTCATACTCCTCTATAAGTTCAAAGCATCTCTTCTCAGCTTTCTCAATTATCTTGTCTATCCTCCTCCTCGCTTCCTTGGATATATCCTCATCATCAAGTCCTATGGTGAAACCATACATGGTCAGGAACTTTATCCCGAGCATCGCCACCCTTTCAAGGAATACTCTTGCCTCATCACTGCCGTAATCCTTCTCTATGGCTTCGATGAGCAGACCCGATTCTCCTCCAATCGCCTTCTCATCTATCACTCCTGATATCAGTTTACCTTTCTTTATCACAACCATATCCTCCTCTTTCCTGTAAGAGGAGGGTTTGAACTTGAGATTCAAATCTTTTGGAAGCAACATGCTGAACAACTCTTTGCCTGTGATGTCCCCATCAAGATCTACATCTATACCTATACTCCCGAGAAGCTGGATTGCTTTCTCCTTCGGTATGATCCTCTCTCCTTTTGTCAGGAGATAAAGACCTGAGATATGATCCTGGATACATCCTATAATCGGTCCACCGAACCTTGGAGAGCGGATGTGGTTCTGCACGAGCATGAGCATCTCCGCCTCTGTCTGTGCCTCCTCTGTCTGCGGAACGTGAAGGTTCATCTCATCCCCGTCGAAATCCGCGTTGTAAGGTTTGCAGACAGACAAATTCAATCTAAATGTCCTGTACGGCATAACCCTGACCCTGTGAGCCATTATTGACATCCTGTGAAGTGAGGGCTGTCTGTTGAAGAGGACAATGTCCCCGTCCTGCAGATGTCTCTCCACGATATAACCCGGACCTATCTCCTCAGCTATCTCATCCTTATTCTCCTCAGTTATCTTCTTCTTCCTGCCATCAGGTCTTATAATATAATTCGCTCCACCGAGAACATCCGAACCCTTCTTCACGACACTCTTCAGATACGTAAGGTTTCTCTCGTTCACCCTCACAGGTACTGTCAGTTCCTTTGCAACCTCTATCGGTACACCCACCTCATTTATCCCGAGGTATGGATCGGGTGATATGACCGTTCTGCTCGAGAAGTTAACCCTCTTTCCTGATAGGTTTCCTCTGAACCTACCCTGTTTTCCTTTCAACCTCTGTGTAAGGGTTCTCAGCGCTCTGCCGCTCCTGTGCCTTGCCTGCGGGACACCTGAGAGGCTGTTATCGAAATATGTGGAAACATGATACTGGAGAAGCTCCCAAAGATCCTCAATGATGAAGTCGGGCGCACCTATATCTATGTTATCCCTGAGCCTCTGATTTATTCTGACCATATCAACTATCTTGTGTGTCAGATCATCCTCGCTCCTTTCACCACTTTCCAAGGTTATGGATGGTCTCATGGTCACCGGCGGTATCGGTATCAGTGTCAGAATCAGATGCTCCGGTCTCCCGCCTTTTATATCCAGCTTTTTAAGAGTCTCATCGGGTATCTTCTCAAGCCACATCCTTATCTCAAGCGGTGTGAGAGGCCTTCCATCTATCAGGAAGTTATGAGGCTTCTCTAACATTATTTTCTGCTGGGTTGCACCGCAGTGCGGACACTTCTTTCTCTTTGCAATATAAAGGTCATATAGCGGCTCATCCTTCCTTTTCAACTCCTCCTCACTTCCCAGAGCCTTTCCACACTCCTGGCATGTGGCTCTCAGGAGTTTGTAGATAACCTTAACATACCTCACGTGTATAACAGGCCTTGCCAGTTCCATGTACCCAAAATGACCCTGACAGGTCCCGACCGTTCCACCACATGTCCTGCACCTCATCCCTGGATCTATCACACCCAGATGCGGGTCCATCACTCCACCTTCTATGGGATACCCATCCCTGTCGTAAAGCTCTGGCTTGGTTATCTCCACAACTGCCATTTTCTTTATCTGTTCGGGTGAAAGGACCCTGAACTCAATTGCATCTATCTTTGCCGGCATCTTATCACATCTCGCTCAACCTTATCTTTGGATAGATGAGCAGGGATTTGAGCTCATCCAACAGGAGTTTGAAAGCATAGCTCATCTCCACCTCTTCTGTATCGCTTCCCTTGCAGAGGGGACAGTAAACCTTATTCTTTATGTAATCCTTAACCGCAACAACACCACACTTCTTGCATACCTCCAGTTTCACCATGTCAGATGAGAATCTTTCCCTCAGCAGCAGAGACGCACCATGAGCGATGAGGCAGTCCTTCTCCATCTCTCCCAACCTCAGACCACCCTCCTTTGCCCTTCCCTCTGTTGGTTGTTTTGTGAGGAGCGCCACAGGTCCCCTTGACCTTGCATGTATCTTGTTCGCAACCATGTGCTCCAGCTTCTGATAGTAAATTATACCTGTGAATATCTCCACCTCCATCATCTCACCGGTCATACCGTTGTAGAGAATCTCCTTTCCGTTGTTCTTGAACCCCAGCTTTTCCAGTTCCTTCCTCAGATCAGCCTCCTTCTCGCCGCTGAAACTGGTCCCATTCACCATCCTTCCATTCAGCGCACCGACCTTCCCGCCGAGCATCTCCAGCAACTGACCGACCGTGAGCCTTGACGGAATCGAGTGTGGGTTCATTATTATATCAGGGGTTATACCATCGCTTGTGAATGGCATATCCTCCTCAGGAAGTATCAGACCTATCACACCCTTCTGTCCGTGCCTTGAAGCAAACTTATCTCCCAGTTCCGGCACTCTCTGGTCTCTTATCACCACCTTGACCAGCTTATCACCATCACCATTCTCCGTTATAAAGACCCTGTCAACCACACCCCTCTCTCCATGCCTTATGGTTACAGATGTTTCCCTCCTGTTGTGTATACCTGTCATGAACTCGCCCCTTCCAAGGAACCTCAGAGGCGAGACCTTACCTATTATAACATCCCCGCTGTTGACCTCCATCTCCGGTGGAATTATACCATCCTCCTCAAGATGTGCATACGCTTTTTCACTCCTGTAACCCCTTATATCCTTTTCAGGTATCTTTATCTCATCCTCCTGTCCACCCCAGTACCTCTTCTCTTCTGTTTGATATGTCCTGAAGAAGTAGGAGCACCCGAAGCCTCTCTCTATGGATGCCTTATTAACTATCACCGCATCCTCCATGTTGTAACCCTCATAACACATCAGCGCTATCACAACGTTCTGCCCTGCCGGCCTTTTGTTCAACCCTATAATAGGATATGTGTCTGTCATCACCAGAGGAACCTGTGGGTATGCGAGGATGTTTGATTTGGTATCGGTTCTTATGGGATAGTTGGCGAGATATATTCCCAGTGACTGGCCAGCCATCTTTGCACCGAAGTTTACCCTGTCACCTCTGTTGTACTCGGCGAACGGTATCAGTGATGCAGGAAGACCCAATATAACCACGGGATTGATCTCAACATGCGTATGCTCTTTGGTTATATCTTCATCAGTCATCGCAACCAGTGCGTTCTCCTCCTCATCAGCATCCAGATATTCAATAACACCGTTTTCTATCAAATCATTCCATTTTATCTTACCTTCCGAGAGCTTTCGGATGTGCTCCTCGGTGAGTTTGGGCTTCCCTTTCTCCACAACTATCAGCGGCCTTCTGACCCTTCCTCCATCGCTGTTTATCCTTATCTCATCCGATACCTCATCATACCTTATATTCAGCTCATTCGGTATGACTCCACTCCTTCTCTTGTTCTTAAACTCATGAATAAACATATCCTTGTCTTCTGTTTCACCTATCAGCGAACCGTTCAGGAATACACTTGTTCCCATCACTTAACACCTGCCTTCAGACTCTTTATAATCTTTTCAGCCTCCTCCTGCTCAATACCTCTTGTTATCTCAGCCATGGATGCAAGATACTTCCTCAGACCTATGGTTGGTCCTTCAGGTGTCTCAGCAGGACAGAGCCTCCCCCAGTGTGTGGCGTGGAGCTCTCTTGCTTCGAAGTGCTCCTGTCTTGTGGAGAGCGGAGATATCACGTTCCTCAGGTGCGCTATGCTCCTCGAGAAGTTTGTCCTCTCCAGTCTTTGGCTCACACCGGTTCTCCCACCTATCCACAGCCCTGTTGCAAGTGAGGATTTTATGTGGTTGGTCATGACGTTGCTCTCAACAACCGTTGATACTGATGGGACCTTTCCTCTCTTGGCAATCTTCTGATAATTGTAACTTATCCTCGCGATCAGACCCCATCTTCCAAGCAGTATACTCCTTATCAACATCTCGAGAAGTTCCCCACTGGTCTTGACTCTCTTGTTGCAGTAGTGGTCTATATCATCCTCCTCTATCTCACCGCCTGCCAGTTTTATCAATTTCCTTGCAGCCCTACCAAGGTACAAAGCCTTCCTGATTCTGTCCGTTGGTTCCTGACCTATGTGCGGGAGGAGGTACTTATCTATTATCTGCTCTGCCCTTTCCTTTCTGTACTCCTTCTGGGAGACCTTGAGTTTCTTACCCACATACTCAAGAGCCTCATCAACCGTTGTTATATCAGTTTCGTAAAGGTTAGCATAT
>Ga0180300_10001581_pt1 | contig 10586 bp, 10 predicted proteins | sample GuaBasSediGuay15_FD_121798 | JGI IMG/M metagenome (GOLD analysis project Ga0180300, IMG submission 121798) | Subseafloor sediment microbial communities from Guaymas Basin, Gulf of California, Mexico - Guay15, Core 4569-2, 21-24 cm | ecosystem: Environmental > Aquatic > Marine > Hydrothermal... | reverse complement strand
CGTTTATATGGCTGTAAAGGGGATGTTGCCCAAGAACCGCTTGGGTAGGCGGATGTTGAAAAAGCTCAAGGTCTACGCCGGTCCCGAACATCCGCACGAAGCCCAGAGTCCCGAGAATCTCGAAATTTGAAGGTTGGGGAGGATAGAAAATGGCTGTGGAAGCTGTTAATTATCACGGAGTTGGTAGAAGGAAAACCGCGGTTGCACGCGTTTACATAAGGCCTGGAACCGGCAAGGTGAAGATAAACGGCAAAGGATATGAGGACCCTGTGGCGTATTTTAATACCCAAAGCTGGGTGAGACACGCATTCGAACCGCTGAAGGTCACCGGTACCCAAGGACAGTTCGATATTGTTATCAACGTCTCTGGAGGAGGTCTTTCAGGACAGGCGGGTGCTGTGAGGTTAGGGCTTGCGAAAGCATTGGTTGCTTATTCGGAGGATTATAGAAAAGTACTCAAGGAGCACGGAATGCTTACCAGGGACGCGCGAATAGTAGAGAGAAAGAAGTACGGACTCAGGAAAGCTAGGAGAGCTCCTCAATTCTCGAAGCGCTGATTTCCATGGTGCTTCCCATACGAAGTCTCTTGGCATGGAATTGAAAGCCTTTGTAGAAGAGCTGAAATCTCGGCTCGATATCGTAGAAGTCATAGGTTCCTACGTTTCCCTTCAAAAGGTTGGAAAGAATTACAGGGCCTTGTGTCCTTTTCATGCCGAGAAAACTCCGAGTTTCTACGTCAATCCGGAGCGAGGCTTTTACCACTGTTTCGGTTGTGGCGCCAGTGGAGATGTCATCAAGTTCGTACAAGAGATCGAACGACTCGACTTCATGGAGGCCCTTTCTAAGCTCGCAGACAGGGCAGGAATGGTATTACCGGCGTTTGCCGGAAGAGATTCCGCGTATGAGATCTATGTGAGATTGCATGAAGCGCTCACGGAATACTACAAAACGGTACTCTTTTCGCAGCAGGGTAAGGAAGCCATGGAATATCTCACAGATGTCCGTAAGCTTACTTCAGAGGATATCAAAGATTTCGAGATCGGTTACGCTCCCTCTGGAACAGATGCTGAAGTACGAGGTTATTTGGAAGGGAAAGGCGTTTCGGTTGAGCACGCCATAAAGTATGGTTTACTACAAAAAAGCGATGTCGGCTATGCACATCGCTTCGCGGGGCGGGTGATATTGCCTATCCGCAACGAATCGGGTAGGATCGTTGGTTTTGGAGGAAGATTACTCGGAGACGGGCAGCCCAAATATTTGAATTCAAGAGACTCAAAATACTTCAAAAAGTCCGGATTACTTTACCTTTTTGACAGGGCGAAGAAAGCAGCCAGGAAGGCAGGGTTTATAGCGGTAGTTGAGGGGTATTTCGACGCTATAGCTCTTCACAAAGCTGGCATAAAGAGTGCGGTGGCCTCACTCACAGCGGCACTGACACCTCTTCATCTGTCTAAAATCGCCTCGGTGGTCGAGAATCTGTTACTGGTATTTGACGCAGATGAGGCTGGTTTGAAAGCGGCAAAGGGAGTGTTTAAAGAGGTGGTCAGACGCAATCTCAGTGTGGTGGTAGCCACATTGGAGAGCGGGAAAGATCCAGATGAAGTCTTTCGCACCTACGGTCCCGAAAGGCTCAAAGAAGAACTTTTGAAAGCAGTACCGTATGAAGTCTTTCTGGCTTTGGTGGAAACCCAAGGTCTGGATCTCGATTCTACGTCTGGCAGAGAGACGTATCTCAGAAAGACAACACGCTGGTATCAGCTTTTGAAGGAGTCGAATCCGGATCGTGCGAAGAGTTTTTTGAACGCTGTAAGTGAACGAGTGGGATGGTCTTTGAAAGAGGTAGAGTCTTTCTGGAAGGGGCGAAGAGAAGTCGGAACAGAACGCGTCGCCAGCACCAGTGCACCGGAGAAATCGAAAAAGGATGCGGAGGACTTTCTCGTAAAACTTTACATAACTTCTCATAGTCTTCGAAGGGAGATCACGAGGATTTTCGAGCAGTATCAGGAAGTGTTGTCGGATTTCGGCAAGGTGTTTTATCAGGTTGCGAAGAATCGGAACTTCAATTTGAACTTTTTGGCTTCAAAGCTGTCAAAAGATATGGCGGACAGATTGTTCGATGATTTGGATGTGGAGATTGCACCGGGGAAAGAGGTGGAGATACTGGAAGATTGTAAACGGAAACTGGCGCGAAAGAAATTGAAGGCTGAGATAGAGGCGTTAGATGAGAAACTCGAAGATCCTTCGCTAAGCGTTCAAGAGCGGACGACGCTCTTGAGTGAACGTATTCGTTTGAGTAAACTCCTCAAAGGAAAGGGGTGATGCTCCATGGCGCGCAAGAAGAGCGCGAAGGTTTTGACGCCCGAGGAGGTTAAAAAACGGATGAAGAAGTTGGTAGAAAAAGGGCAGAAAAAAGGCTTCATCACTTACGAAGACATAGATCGAGCCTTTCCACCCGATGTGGAGGGATTCGACACCGATTTTATGGAAAGTCTGTACGAAGAGCTGGAATCCAAGAACGTCAAGATCATCGAAAGCGAAACCGAGGAAGGGCCGGAACCCGGTGAAGAGAAAGAAGATCAGATTTTCGAGGATTTGTCGGAAGGTCCGGAAGTTTATGATAATATATCCCTCAAGGATCCGATAAAGATGTACTTAAAAGAAATAGGCAAGATCTCGTTGCTCACGCCCTCAAAGGAACGTGAGTTGGCTCAACGCGCACAGCGTGGAGACAAGAAAGCTCGAGAGCAATTGATAAGTGCGAATCTCAGGTTGGTGGTCAGCATTGCCAAACGCTATGTTGGCCGCGGGCTGAGTTTTCTTGACCTCATTCAAGAAGGGAACATCGGTTTGCTCAAAGCTGTGGAGAAATTCGATTACAGGAAAGGTTACAAGTTCAGCACCTACGCTACTTGGTGGATCAGACAGGCGATAACCAGGGCCATAGCCGACCAGGCACGCACCATCCGCGTACCCGTACACATGGTGGAGACCATCAACAAGCTCAATAAAGTGATCAGAGATTATCTGCAAGAACACAGTGATTATCCGACCGTGGAAGAATTAGCAGAGCTGACAGGAAAACCTGTGGAAAAGATTGAAGAAATACTTCAGGCAGCCAAAGAGACTGTATCCTTGGAATCTCCCATAGGTGGTGACGAAGATTCCACCATGGCGGACGTGCTGCCAGACGAATCCACAGCGTCTCCGGAGGAAGATGCCGTAAAATTGTTGGTGCGTGAAGAAATCGAGAAGATTCTCAACACGTTGAGCTCGCGGGAAAAGGCCGTTCTCAAGATGCGTTACGGATTGATAGACGGTAAATCTAAGACTCTTGAAGAAGTGGGACAGATCTTTAATGTAACAAGAGAGAGGATAAGGCAGATCGAAGTGAAAGCCCTAAGAAAACTCAGACACCCCACCAAGAGCAAACAGTTAAAATCCTTAGTGGAAATTATCAACAAATAAATGAGGGCGGCTTTGAAAGCCGCCCTCATTTATTTCAATCTTTCACGCACCTTTACGGTATTCTCTTATCAATTTGTCGGTTTCATACACCATTTCCTGCTGTTTTTTCCAGTATTCCTCTGTGAGTTGTGCGTTGAGTTCTTCTACCGTTTTTCCCTGTTGTTCAACCCAGGTGTAATATTTCAAGTTATGCCACCGCAGTTTCATATCGCGTGTTCCTTCGAATATCCAGTCCGTTCCAGCCTTCAAGAAAATACGTTCGTGCCTGTTCTTGGCTTCGCACAGATCCATCTTTCCGTATTTTTTCGTCAGGTCTTCCATCACCGAGTGGTAGCGCTGGATGTTATCTGTGGCGATGGTGAAGATCAGGTCGTCCTTACCGAGACCGTAGTATTTTGCCATCTTTATGGATCCTATGACGTTGGCCACGCCGCTGATACCGAAGATGGAGGAAATCTCCTCCACGTCTTCATCGGAGAGTCCCTGTTTGCTCATGTATTCTTTGCCTGCGTCGTCTGTGAAGAGCTGTAATCCCTTCTTGCTGTCAACATCGTCTACCGCCACAACTGCATCCATGTTGGTAACGTGATGGATCCAGGTCACATGCTTGTCGCCAATTCCTTGTATGTCGTGCCCACCATAGCCGTTTAGACTCAGTGTGGGGCACTGTATCGGCTCCAACGCCACCACCTTGGTATCGGGGGTCACTTCTTTCACCCTGTCACCACAAGCGATGGTGCCGGCAGAACCCACACCTGCTACGATGGCGCTGATCTTGCCTTTGCCAATGCCTCGCTTGGCGAGTTCTTGCACCGCTTCGAGCATGGTATTCCCGGTAACATAGTAGTGAAAGCGGTAGTTTCCAAACTCCGAGAATTGATTGAGTATCCTTACCTTTTCCGGGTTTTGAGCGTAGAGCTCCTTGGATTTATCGTATATCTCCTTCACATTCGACTCACATCCCGGTGTGGCGATCACTCGTGCTCCGTAGCTTCTGATTATGTCGAACCTCTCTTGACTCATCTCCTCAGGTAGTATCACCACAGAGTCGAATCCCATCCTGCAGCCTACCCAAGCGCCGCCAATACCGTAATTTCCAGTTGATGGCCACACCAGTGTGTGAACGAAGGGATCGACCTCATCTCTGACCACCTTTTCTACCAGCACGGAGTAAGTTGCGCCAACCTTGTGGCTGCTGGTTGGAAAATCTTTCGCGAAAAGGACCACAATGGGTGTCTCCACACCGGTGATCACTTCTGGAAGGACGTACATCCTGATCTGATCGTTCTCGTCTCTCCAAGTTATGTTGAACAAGTTGATAGGGTCGAGAGGATCTTTGGTCTTCATCTCGAGTGCTTTTTGGCGTATCTCGGGAGGAATTTTCCATGGGTGGAGCATTTCTTCGTAAGTAGGCCCGATTATTTTTTTCCGTTCTTGAGACATTCCTTTGTACCTCCTCATTTTTTGTATTTGGTGATATCCCTCAAAAAACTTCGCCTCTTTTCCTTATCTTCTTGACCTTCCACACCTTTGGGAGAGAAGCCATCCACTACGCCGAGAACGCCTCGGCCTTGCTCTGTTTGCACCACAACAACCTGGAGAGGGTTCGCTGTGGCGGCGAAGATACGGCAGACTTCCTGGACGTTCTTTATTTGGTTCATGATGTTTATCGGGTAACCATCTTGAAGGTAGATAACGAAAACATGCCCTGCACCGATCTTCTCAGCTGCTTCCGTGGCTTTCTTAATGAGTCCGTCATCGTTACCATCGTACCGTATGAGACACGGCCCGCTGGCTTCGTTGAAAGCGATGCCAAACTTCATGGAAGAGTTCGTAGTGACGATCACCTCGTAGAGATCTTCCACTGTCTTTATGAAGTGAGTCTGTCCGAGGATCACGTTACACCCTTCAGGAATATCCAGAGTGACAATCTCCAAGCTGTAATGCAGATCGCCAGGCAAGCATGTTCACCTCCCGATTTTGATTTTCAGTCTTCATTATACAACGTAGACGAGTGTGGTAGGTCTCGCGCGTAGATCTTGTATAATAACTGGAAAGCCGAGCTGGAGGTGCAAGATGAGAATACTGATTTATGGAGACGAATCGATGGGCTCGCTCCTCTACGAACTCTTCTGCGGGGAAGGCCACTCCGTTGAACGATACAACGAGAGCGTTGCCATCTCCAGTTTTGATGTTCTCTTCATCTGTGTTCCGTGGGATTTTTTTGAGCGCGCACTGAGGGAAGTCTCTCATAAAGCGAGAAGAGATGCTCTGCTCGTTGATACCTTACAAGAGAAAGATTTGACGATTCCGATGCTTGAGGGAACTGGGTTTGATTATTTCAGCATATACCCTCTGATGACTATCGAATCTAAGATTACCGACGTGGTGGTGGTGAGAAAATCCGGAAAACGCGAAGAAAAAATCATTCTGGATGCATTCGCGAAAAGCGGATCGAAGGTGGTGGAGATGAACCTCCACGAATATCAAAAGTGGCTGGTGGAGGATCAAGTACTGGAGGGTGTGGACCAAATGAGAAACTCGATAAGATCTATAGACCGTTTTATACTCAAATTACTGGAAAGAAGAATTGAAATCGCGCAGAAGATCGCACGTAGAAAATCCAAGATGAATGAAGCCATCGAAGTCAGAGAAGTCGAAGAAGAAAAGATGAGAGAGATTCTTTCCGAGACTTCACTGAACCCGTTACTCACGAAGGAGATATTCGAGCTCATCATGAAACTCACGAAAGAAGAAGAATATAAGGCTCTCGGTATATCCAGAACCGTTGCGATTCTCGGCCCCAAGGGGAGTTTCAGTGAAGAGATGGGGCTCAAGCTTGTGGGATCGAGGGTGCCTCTTCGTTACTGTTTCACCACGGACGAGATCATCAAACTCGTTGAAAGTGGAGAAGTGGACTATGGTATAGCACCCATTGAGAACTCCACGAACGGGACGGTTTTTCCCGTTTTGGACGCCTTGTTGAACCACGATGTGGAAGTCTTCGGTGAGTCGAATCTCGAGATAAACCAGTGTTTGGTGGCCAGGAGAAGACTAAAGTTGAACGATATAAAGCGTGTATTATCGCACCCCCAGGCTGTGGCTCAATGTATGGGCTTTTTGAATAATTATCTCTCAAACGCGGAGATCCGCTACACCTCCTCCACCAGCGATGCGGTCAATTTGCTCGACGATTACTCCGCCGCGATAATGTCGGAAAACGGGGCAAGATTGCACAAACTCTACGTACTGAGAAAAGGCATACAGGATTTGAAAAAGGAGAACATCACGAGGTTTTACATCATCAGAAAGCGAACGGGAAAGACCTGCGGCAGGATCACTTCTCTATTCTTCAGCGTTGAAGACCGACCGGGCTCACTGAAAGATGCTTTAGAAGTCTTTCAAAGGAAGGGTTTCAACCTCAGAAAGCTCGAATCTCGCCCAGCAAAGACTGTTTTGGGAGATTACGTTTTCTTTGTGGAGGTTGAAGCACCTCTAAGCGAAGAAGATCTCAAAGAATTGCGCGAAGTCACCGCTTTCTACAAGGTTATCGGCGTCTTCGACACGATCGAAAGCCTGAACGTGTACGAATGATTCCTACACTTCCAGGAGCTCTTCGATCGCTTTTTCGATCTGCGATGGAATCTCTGAAGCTGGAAACTTTTCCATGATCTTGACCAGGGCACTTCCCACAATAACGCCATCTGCCACTTTCCATACCGCTTTTACTTGCTCTGGTCTGGATATTCCAAATCCCACGTAGAGAAGCTTGTTGACGGTCTTTTTGACCTTCTCGATGTGGTCAAGAAACGGTAGGTCCCATCTCGTACCTGTGACGCCGAATCTGGAAATGTAGTAGACGAAAGGGGCCTCCATCTCGTTTATCCGGCGAATCTCTTCATCCTTCGTGTTGGGGGCAACGAAAGGAACCAAGGGAAAGTCTATCTGCACGTTGTCCATTTCTTTCAAGGGAAGATCCGGTATGATGAGACCTTGAACACCAAGATTATGGAGTCTCCTGACCAGCTCATTCACACCTGAAGGGAAACGCAGAAGCACGTTAAGGTAACTCATCACATAGATGCCGTATCGCACCTTTATTTTGGAAATCATGTTTAAAACCCGTTCCAAGGTCACTCCATTTTTCAGAGCTATGGCGTGAGCGGTTTGAATCACCGGTCCGTCGGCGATGGGATCTGAAAAGGGTATCCCAAGTTCCACCGCTTTTACCGGCAGTGTGTCGAGAACCTTGAGAACCCGAACGGTCACTTCCATGTCCGGATATCCAACCGGAATGTAGGCCACAAAGTCCTTCATAAGATCCTCTCCCGCACATAGGGATTATTCAACACACTTTCCAGATCCTTGTCTCCTCTTCCTGAAAGATTTACCACGATCGTTTTCCCTTCTCGATCTCGCAGTCGCTTGACAAAAGCGAGGGCATGAGCACTTTCCAAAGCTGGAACGATACCCTCCAAACGCGATAATTCCAAGAAGGCCTCCAGCGCCTCTTCGTCTGTCACCGCCTCGTATTGAACTCTCCCGGTTTCCTTCCAAAAGGTGTGTTCGGGGCCGACACCTGGATAATCCAACCCTGCAGAGATCGAGTGAGTTACCTTTATCTGACCCCATTGATCTTGCAAGACCATCGTCTTGCTTCCGTGGAGATAACCGATCTTTCCTTTCAGAAGAGAAGCCGCGTGTTCATCCGTGTTTGGACCTTTCCCGCCTGCTTCCACACCAATGAGCTTGACGTTTTCGTCTATGAAAGGATAGAACATCCCCGCTGCATTGCTTCCCCCTCCCACACAAGCGAGGACGTAGTCAGGCAGGTTACCTTCGACTTCCAAGACCTGGGCCTTAGTTTCTTCACCTATGACCTTTTGGAAATTTCTCACGATCACAGGGTAAGGATACGGCCCGACCACTGAACCTATAACGTAGTAGGTAGTTTGGAGATTCGTGATCCAATCCCTCATTGCTTCGTTTATGGCGTCTTTGAGCGTCTTGCTACCCGTCCCGACGGGTACCACTTTCGCACCGAGGAGAGCCATCCTCTCCACATTGGGCCTTTGCCGCTCCATGTCCTCGCTGCCCATGTATATCGCGCATTCCAAACCGAAAAGTGCAGCAGCTGTGGCGGTGGCCACCCCATGTTGACCAGCACCCGTCTCGGCGATGACCCTTTTCTTGCCCATGCATTTAGCCAGCAGTACTTGTCCGATAGCGTTGTTGATCTTGTGCGCCCCTGTGTGGAGCAGATCTTCCCGCTTCAAGTAGATCCTCGCTTCGTACTTCTCGCTGAGTTGTTTGGCAAGGTAAAGCGGTGTGGGACGTCCCGCGTAATTTTCAAGTAGGCTCCTATACTCTTTCCAGAAGCTTTCGTCCTTCACGACGCGGTCGTACGCTTCCTCGAGCTCGTTCAAAGCTGGCATGAGGATCTCTGGAACGAACTGTCCCCCATAATCTCCAAAATACCGCTCCATCTTCTCATAACCCCTTCGCATTTCTCACAAAGGCTCGCATCTTTTCGACATCCTTCCTACCCGGATAAGCCTCCACTCCGGAAGAAACATCAACAGCGTATGGAGAAAGTCTCTTCACAACTTCTCCAATGTTTTCAGAATTGAGACCACCTGAAACGATGAAGCGTTTCAGACACGATTTGAAAGGTTCCAGGATTTTCCAGTCAAAATTCTTGCCACTACCTCCGTACTCGGGAACCTTCGTATCGAAGAGCGGTGTGATACCTCTGTACCTGAAAACTTCTTCGACATCTTTCTCTTCCGCTATCCTGAACGCCTTTATAACCTCTACCCGGGTTCCAAGGTACTCACACGAGTCCGGTCTTTCATCACCATGTAGCTGCACAGCTGTCAATTTCACTTCTTTCACTATCTCCAGAATCTTCCTGGGCTCTTCGTTAACGAAGACTCCGACTTTGTACACAAACGGTGGTAGCTTTGACACGATGGACTTCGCATCCTCCGGTTTGACGAACCTTTTGCTCTTTTTGTAAAAGACGAACCCTACAGCATCGGCCCCTGCTTCAACAGCGCCAAGCCCATCTTGAAGGTTCGTGATCCCACAAATCTTCACCCTGACCACTTTTTCAGCTCCTCAAGAAAGGCTTCAGGGTCTTCCGCTCGCATTATGGAGGTGCCAATCAGCACTGCATCCACCTCTCCTCTGAGTTCTTTCAGTTCACGAGGATCGTGGATTCCACTCTCTGCAATCACTACGGTATCTTCAGGTATGATGGGCAGTAACCGATCCAACACGGAGTTGTCGATGTTGAAGATAGAAAGGTTCCTCCTGTTCACACCAACTATCCGAGGTTTGATGACGCTGAAGACCTTTCTCAGATCCTCCTCGGAGTGTACCTCCACCACGGAATCCATCCCCAGCTTCTCCGCTGTTTCGAACAGTTTCAGTATTTTCTCTTGCTCCAAGATCCTTGCAATTATCAAAACAGCGTCGGCGCCGTAATGATGGGCCCTGTAGATCTGGATGGGATCGATATAAAAATCCTTCGCGAGTATAGGAAGGTGCGAGATCCTCCTGATCGTGCCAACGAAATCTATGCTCCCATGAAAGAATCTCTCATCGGTCAGCACGCTAACGGCATCCGCGTATTTGTTATAAATCTCGATATAAAGCTCAAGATCAGCAGATTCGTTTATGATCCCCATGGAAGGAGAAGCCCTTTTGAATTCGGCGATTATCGAGAGCTTTTTGAGTTTCCTGTTGCGCTTCAACACGTTCTCCAAGGGGAAGAAATTCCTCTCACGAGAGGAGAGAAAATCATTCTTCTTGAGTTTCTCGACTTCCGCCTTCTTATGTGAGAGGATCTCATCGAGCTTGCCGTTGATAATCCATTACCTCCTTCAGCTTATCTAAAGCCTTGCCTGAGTGGATCAAATGCAACGCCCTTTCGACACCTTCTTTTATGGTAGAAACATCGCCAACAAGCCAGAGGAGCGCACCGGCGTTGAGAGCAACGGTCTCGATTTGCGTTTTACTGCCCTTCCCAGCAAGGACTCGCTGGATCTGCAAGAAGGCTTCTTCAGGATCAACCGCACCGCGTAGATCGTTTCTATTTCCCTGGTGGAGTCCGAGCT
>Ga0180300_10001579_pt1 | contig 10591 bp, 10 predicted proteins | sample GuaBasSediGuay15_FD_121798 | JGI IMG/M metagenome (GOLD analysis project Ga0180300, IMG submission 121798) | Subseafloor sediment microbial communities from Guaymas Basin, Gulf of California, Mexico - Guay15, Core 4569-2, 21-24 cm | ecosystem: Environmental > Aquatic > Marine > Hydrothermal... | reverse complement strand
GCAGCGCCGGAGGCGCCGGTCTCTGAGCCCCCCGTGCCTGCGCCGGCCGAGATTCCCGACTGGTTGCGGGAGGCTGCGCCGCCGGAGGTGGCGGCTCCTGAGGTCGCGCCGCCGGCGGTCGAGGCAGCGCCGGAGGCGCCGGTCTCTGAGCCCCCCGTGCCTGCGCCGGCCGAGATTCCCGACTGGTTGCGGGAGGCTGCGCCGCCGGAGGTGGCGGCTCCTGAGGTCGTGCCGCCGACGGTCGAGGCAGCGCCGGAGGCGCCGGTCTCTGAGACACCCGTGCCTGCGCCGGCCGAGATTCCCGACTGGTTGCGGGAGGCTGCGCCGCCGGAGGTAGCGGCTCCTGAGGTCGTGCCGCCGGCGGTCGAGGCAGAGGGCCTGGCACGCGCAGAGATTCCGGACTGGTTGGAGGCCCTGCGTCCACGCCCAGAAGTGGCCGAAGCAGCCGCTGAAGAGGAGCCGGTGGAGAGCGAGGGGCTGCTGGAAGGACTGCGTGGTCTCCTCCCCCCGGCCACAGCCATTCAGGCACCTCCTCTCCGCGAACGAGCACTGCCGGCCGAAGTCAGCGAAGCGAGCCTGGCCAGGGCGCAGTTGCTTCAGAGTCTGCTGGCCCGACCGGCCGAGGTGCCACGGCCAAAAGTGCGCAGGCGGGGCGTCAGCATTGGCGAGCGCATCCAGCGCTGGCTGGTGGCAGCCGTGCTTCTCGTAGCCGTGGGGGGGGTGTTGATGGCACCGCTGGTGGTGCCCAATGTCCCAGCCCTGACCCAGCCCGCCGTATCACCGGGAGCGAGCAGGCTGTACGAGGTTGTCCAGAGCATAAGCGCCGGGGACGCAGTCCTGGTCGCCTTTGAGTACGGGCCGTCGGAGGCGGATGAACTCAACCTGGTGGCGGAGCCGATCCTGCGTCACCTGTTTGACCAGGGAGCGCATATCTCCGTCGTCAGCACGCGGCCTGAAGGACTGACAGTGGCAGCAGGGCTGTTGAACAATGTCGCACCCGAGGGGCGGTATGCGCTGTTGGGCTATCGGTCAGGCGAGGCCGCAGGTGTCTCGCAGTTGCTGACCGAGGGGGGTATACGCCCCAGGGTGATTCTCGTACTGACCGCCCGGCCTGCGCCGCTGCGCTGGTGGGTCGAGCAGACGCGCGCGCTGTATGGCGATACACTTCCGGTCGTGGCGGGTGTGAGTGCAGCCCTGCAGATGGCGGTCAGCCCGTATCTGGACGTCAGTGCGGGACAACTGAAGGGAGCGATCTATGGGTTGAGCGGAGCAGCCGCCTATGAGACGCTCCGTGAATCGGGGTGGCGGGCCACTCAGCGGCTTGATGCTCTGGCGGCAGGGCACGTGGCTATCGTCGGCCTGATGCTCCTCGGTGCTGTCTTCTACGCTTTTGGCGGTGCGCGCAGGAGGGGAAAGTGATACTCGACGTTGAGATTGTGGGCCTGATATTAGGAGCGGGGTTGACGCTCCTGATTTTCAGTTATCTTCTGGGCGATAACCCCCTCTACCGATTGGCGCTGCATCTTTTCATCGGCGCGCTGGTAGGCTACTCTTTCGGCATCGTGCTTCGTGACGTCCTCATCGGTATGTTGCTAACTCGTTGGTTGACTGAGCCGGTTGCCGTGGTGGTCCCTCTGGTACTGGGCCTATTACTGCTTTTCAAAGGCTTCCCCAGGCATGCCTACGTAGGGAACTTTTCCATCGCTTATCTCGTTGGCGTTGGCACGGCGGTGGCATTGAGCGGCGCGTTATTGGGCACCCTTGTTCCGCAGGTCGGGGCGACGGGCCGTGCTTTGAGCCTCGAATCGTTCGTATCGTTCCGTCTGGGTCCACTGGATGGTCTGCTGATCCTCGTGGGTACGGTTTGTACGTTGATGGCCTTCAACTTCACCGCGCGGAAGCGGCGGGGATTGGCTGGGGTGTGGGCCAGGCTCGTCGGCGTGACGGCCTGGGTTGGGCGCGTATTCTTGATTTTCGCTTTTGGCGTCGCCTTTGCCGGGGCATTGACGGCTGCTCTTTCTATCTTCGTTGGTCGCATTCAATACCTCATTGACGTCTATTTCCGTGTAGCAGGTTTCCTGGGTGGCTAGTGGGAGACGCCGATGGCAGAAGAGCAAAGCATTGGCTCGATTCTATTGGCCGATTGCGGCACGGCAATGACCAAGGTCGTGTTGCTCGATCGCGTGGCAGGGCAATATCGCTTCGTCGCGCAGGGTGAGGCCCCAACCACGGCGGAGTACCCCTGGTCCGACGTGGCGGAGGGTATCCGTCACGCTGTCGAGCAAATCTCCGAGGTCACGGGCTGGCGTTTTTTCGACGCTGGCGGCGATCTGATCTCCCCTGAACTGGCCGGCCGACAGGGGGTGGATGTGTTCGCCGCGACCGTCAGCGCCAGCCAGCCGCTGCAGATCGTACTGGCCGGTCTGGTGCGCGATCTCAGCGTCGCCAGCGCCGAGCGGGCGGCGGCCGGCACTTACTCGCTGGTCAAGGCGATCCTGGCGGGTGATGACCGAAGCGACGAGGAGCGCGTGCGCACGATCCGCGACGCTGCACCCGACGTGGTCTGCATTGCCGGGGGTGTGGAGGGCGGCGCGGAGACACCGGTGCTCGAATTGGTGGAGGCAGCAGTCCTGGCCTGCTCGCTGATGGAGCCGGACATGCGTCCCCGCCTGCTCTACGCGGGTAACTCCCGGCTGCGCCGACAGGTGGCGGACATCGTGGGTGATGAGGCCGTGTTGCGTGTTGCCGATAACGTGCGCCCCACTCTGACGGAGGAGAATCTGCTCAGCGCTCAAGAGGAACTGGACGCGCTCTACCTCCAAGGCAAGATGGAGCAACTGCCGGGTATTGACGCCGTGAGTGGCTGGAGCCCGGTGCCGCTTACCCCCACCGCCCGCGCCTTTGGCCGATTGATGCAGTATCTTTGGCATCTGGGCGATCCATCAAGAGGTGTGCTGGGCGTGGACGTGGGGGCCGCCAACACGACGGTGGCCGCCGTCTTTGATGGGCAACTATTCCTGACCGTGCGCGGCGACCTGGGTAGTGCCTTCGGTGGAGAGCAACTGCTGCGGAAGCGAGGTGCTGAGACCGTCACCCGCTGGCTGCCAGGAGCGATAAGCGGTGACGAGGCACTAGGACTGTTCATCAATAAGGAGATGCGCCCGGTCAGCATTCCACAGGAGTTGCGCGAGTTGTGGCTGGAACAGGCATTGGCCCGTGAAGCGATCCGCACGACACTGGAGATAGCCCGTCCGGGTTGGAAGCCTGGCGCTGCACAGCCTTACTCCCCTCTCCTGCCATTTTGTGATACTATCGTCGTCAGCGGCGGAGTGCTGGCCCATGCTCCGCGCCCCGGTCAAGCGGCCCTGATTGTGTTGGATGCTTTAGAGCCTATCGGGGTCAGCACCATCGTGCTGGATGCGCACGGATTGGCCCCGGCGCTGGGCAGCGTCGCGGCGGTCAAGCCGCTGGCAGCGGTGGAGGCGTTGGATGGCGGGGCCTTCGTCAATCTGGCGACGGTGGTCTCGCCGGTTGGGCGCGCACGTCGTGGCGATACCATCCTCAAAGTGCGGATGATATACGACGACGGCAGCACGATCAGTGTCGAGGTACACTATGGAGACCTGGAGGTGCTGCCCTTGCCGCCCGATCAGCAAGCGGTGTTGGAACTGCGCCCGTTGCGCCACTTCGACGTGGGCCTCGGCGGACCGGGCAAGGCCGGCAAACGGCGCGTGAGCGGTGGGCTGGTCGGGCTAATCATTGATGCCCGTGGACGTCCGTTGCATCTCCCAGATGAGCCAGAGCAGCGTCAGAAACAGATGCAGCAATGGTTGTGGGATGTGGGAGGATGAGGAATGCAGATTGCGAGTTTGAGATTTGGGATTTGATATGTACTATCCATTCGAGACTCAGGTCACACCGTTGGTCAACGTGCGTCGTGAGCGGGTGCTACCGGCGTCGGGAGAGGTGTTGGTGCGTGTCGGCGAGCGGGTTGAACCCACGCAGGTCGTGGCGCGTGCGAACCTGCCCGGCGATTTTCGCATTCTGTCGGTGGCGCGCTTGTTAGGCGTTCCTGCCTCCCGAATTGGGCGCTATATGCGCGTCAATTTAGGCGATGAGGTGCGGCAAGGTCAGGTGATCGCTGCACGGCGTGGCCTGTTCGCTCGCTCTGTCAAGTCGCCTATAGATGGCGTGGTGACGGCCAGCGGGGGGGGGCGCATATTGATCGAGGCACGGCCCACTCTGTTTGAACTGCGGGCCTATATCCACGGTACGGTGAGCAATGTGCTGGTGGGAGAGGGACCGCCCCGCCCCTATGGCGTGGTCATCGAGACGAAGGGGGCTGTGGTTCAGGGAGTGTGGGGGGCGGGTGGTGAGAGTTTTGGCGTACTCAAGTGCCTCGTGAAAAGCCCAGATAAGCCATTGCGAGCCAAAGCCATTGACCCCTCTTGCCACGGGACGATCCTCATTGGCGGCGCGGGTCTCAGTGACGCGGCGCTGGAACGAGCCCAGGAACTCCAGGTGCGTGGGATTGTGACCGGAGGGTTGCCCCCGGAGTTACTCCCGCTGGTGGAGGAATTGCCTCTCCCGATCGTCGTCACTGAGGGTATCGGGACGGTACCGATGTCAGCGCCCATCTTCCGCCTACTCACAACCAACGAGGGGCGGGAGGCCTCGATCAGTGGGCGGGTCCGGTCACGTTGGGGGGTTGTGCGCCCTGAGGTTGTCATCCCCCTGCCGGCCGAGACGCTGCCGCCGGCCCAGACGCAGCCTGGCGCATCACTGACAGTGGGAGCGCGGGTGCGGGTGGTGCGCGCACCCTATCTGGGCGCGGTGGGCACAGTTGTGGCGCTCCCGCCTTATGCCCGCCGCATAGAGTCGACGGGAGCGCGGGTACGCGGCGCGGAGGTGAATCTGGGTCAGGAAGCCCCCGTCTTTGTTCCCCTGGCGAACCTGGAGGTTTTGCGATAGACTGGTTCCCGGTGCAAAACTCGCTGGAGGCCCCGATTTATCGGGGTTTTCCCGGCTGAAGCCAGGCCTCCGGCCTTGTTTTGCACCACACAAACTAAACTATGTCGGCCAGTCCGGCACGGGGGATGTGGGCTGGGGCGGGGGCCGACCTAAGGAGGCGAAAAGTGGAAGATATTGAACTCATCCCGGACGAAGAGGAAGAAGCAGTAGAAGAAGAGGGAGCGAATCGCACCTTCATCATTCTCGTGGCAGCGCTGGGCGGCCTGCTCGCGCTGGGCATCTGCGCCTTTGTCGTCTGGGCGGTGTTGCTCGCCCCACGGATGAGGCAGACGCTCGAAGCGCAGAACCAGGCCATCCAGGCCACCAATACGGCAGTGGCGGTAGCGGTGGCCGAGACGGCGACGGCAGCCGCTCAGCCCACGGCCACGCATACCCCGGCTCCGACCGATACACCCACCTCAACCCCCACGCGCACTCCAACGCCGGTACCGCCGCCGGCCACCTCAACCTCCACGCCGGCGACGGTCGAGCCCACCGCAACCCGCCAGCCGTCGAAGCCGGGTGGCGAGGGGGTCCCAGGCACGGGCGTCGGTGCGTTGGGGGCCGGTGTCCTGGCCGTGGGACTGCTGATTCTGCTGGTCGTGGTGCGTCGTGTGCGCCGGACAGTGTAGTGTTGGCACCCCGGTAGATGGATAGCGAGTTGGTGCAGGCGTTATGGTCGTTGCTGACCGACCCTAACGTAGTTTACATCCTGCTCATCATCGGGTTGTGGGCGGCAGCGGCGGCGTTCTATGTGCCCGGCACGGGAATCTTGGAGGTCGCTGCAATCGTCTGCCTGGCGCTGGCGATTGCCGGGCTGACGCAGTTGCCGGTCAACGTGGTGGGGGTGATCCTCATCGTCATCGCCGGTGTGCTGTTCGTCGTTGACCTCAAGGTACAGAGCGTGGCGCTCACCGTAGGGGCGGCCGTATCGTTGGTGTTGGGATCGGTGTTTCTCTTCCCCCCGGCCGAGGGTGCGCTGCGGCTTTCCCCCTGGTTGATCGGAGGCGTGACGTTGGCCTCGTTGGGGTTCTTCGGGGTGGCGTTTTTCGCTGTGGCGCGTGCCCAGCGATTGCGCGCCAAAGTGGACGCAGAAACAATCGTCGGCAAGAGAGGTACGGTCGCTACGTCCATTGACCCTGTGGGCACAGTGCAGGTGCAGAGCGAACTGTGGACGGCGATCGCTGACGAGCCTATCGGCGTGGGTGAGGAGGTGGAGGTTGTGGCTCTGGAGGGACTCAGGGCACGTGTCAAGCGTGTGAGTGCAATCCAATAGCAAGGAGGTGGTGAAATGCAATGGGTCACACTGCTCGTGTTTCTTTTCCTGGGCGGTTTTGCCCTGCTGGTCATTCTGGCCTCGATGATCCGCATCGTGCGTGAGTACGAACGGCTGGTCGTTTTCCGGCTGGGGCGGTGCATCGGCACGAAGGGCCCAGGACTGGTGTTGCTGATCCCCTTCATTGACAAAGCCGTCAGGGTGGATCAGCGTGAGCAGTTTATGGAGATTCCCCACCAGGTCTGTATCACTAAGGACAACGCGCCTATTGGGGTGGATTTTCTCATCTACTGGAAGGTGGTCAATCCTGAGTTGAGTGTGCTGCAAGTGGGACAGTTCGCGCAGGCCTCGGTGGGTATCGCCACGACGACACTGCGCGCCGTCATCGGTGACATTGATCTTGACAACGTGCTGGCCCAGCGGGAGCACATCAATCAGGTCCTACGGGTCAAACTGGACGAGGTGACGGAACGCTGGGGCGTGAAGGTGACCGCGGTGGAGATCCGCGAGATTGAGCCGCCGCGGGAAGTCCAGGAAGCGATGAACCGGCAAATGGCGGCGGAGCGGAATCGGCGCGCGATGGTTACGGAGGCCGACGGCAAGCGAGAGGCCGCCATCAAAGTCGCCGAGGGTGAAAAGCAGGCCGCCATTCTGAAGGCCGAGGGTGAGAAGCAGGCCACAATTCTGGAGGCGGAGGGGTTGCGGACCGCGCAGGCGCTGCGGGCCGAAGGTTTCGCCGTGGCATTGAACAAGATTTGGGAGACGGCACGTCAGGTGGATCCCAATACGATGACGTTGCAGTACTTCGAGACGCTGAAGCAACTGGGGGCAAGCCCGGCGACGAAGTTCATCTTCCCGATGGAGTTCGCCAGCCTGTTGAAGCCCTTCGTCGAAGCGGGGAAGGCGAGCGACGAGCGGCAGTAGCGCCCCGTCAAAAGGCATCATAGTAGCGGCTGTGGTCGCTCCGTGTGGGGCAAGCGACTGAAGTCGCTACTATTCTAGCAGGACTCCGGCGATTTTGCTCGTAGTAACGACTTCAGTCGTTCAAAGCGAGAGCAAAGCGAGTTACCCAAAGCGCCCGGTGATGTAATCCTCGGTGCGTTGATCGTGAGGCCTGGTGAACAATAGTTCGCCTGGCCCTTCCTCAACCAATTCACCCTGCAACATAAAGACCGCGTGATCGGCCACGCGAGCGGCCTGCTGTACGCTGTGGGGGACGATGACGATGGTGTAGCGCCGCTTCAGTTCCTGCAGGCTGGCCTCGACTTTGGCCGTCGAGATGGGGTCCAGCCCCGAGGTCGGCTCGTCGAGCAAGATCACCTCCGGCTCCAGCGCCAGTGTGCGAGCCAGGCACAGCCGCTGCTGCTGCCCGCCCGAGAGCGCGCTGGCCGGCTCGTCCAGCCGATCCTTCACCTCATCCCACAACGCCGCCGCCCGCAGGCTGCGCTCGACCAGTTCATCCAGCCGGGCGCGATCGCGCACTCCCGCCAGTTCTGGCCCGTAGGTCAGGTTCCGTCGGATGCTCATCGGCAGCGGAACCGGTGTGGCGAAAACCATCCCCACGCGGCGGCGTAGCGCGTGCACGTCCACCCCCGGCGCGTAGATGTCCTCCCCGTCGAGCAGCACCCGCCCCTCCAGATGCCGTCCCGGCACCAGGTCGTTGAGCCGGTTCAGGAGCCGCAATAGCGTGGACTTCCCTCCACCTGCCGGGCCGAAGATGGCCGTGATCTTGTGGGGGTAGATGCACAGGCTGATGTCGTGCAGTGCCCGGGCGCCATCTTCGTAAATGTAGGAGACGTTTTCCAGCAAGAACTTGGGCTCTCTCATCGCTTCACCATTGTCGCCGGCGGCGGAAGTGGCTGCGGATGACCGTCGCCAGCGCGTTCATCGAAAGGACGAAGGCCAGCAGCACCAGCGCGGTGCCGTATTGAATGCGCAGCGGCATCCCCGGTACCTGGGTGCTGATGACAAAGAGATGATAGGGCAGCGCCATCGTCTGGTCGAAGATGGAGCGGGGGAGGCGCGGCAGGAAGAAGGCCGCCACGGTGAAGAGAATCGGCGCGGTCTCCCCTGCGGCCCGCTCCAGTCCCAGGATGACACCGGTGAGGATGCCCGGTAGGGCCTGAGGCAACACGACGCGCCGGACGGTCTGCCATTGGGTGGCCCCCAGCGAAAGGCTGACGATGCGGAAGGACTGAGGCACTGCCCGCAGTGCTTCCTCGGCCGTGCTGATGATGACCGGCAGGGTCATAATCGCCAACGTCAGTGAGCCGGCCAGGATGGAGGTGCCCAACCGAAGGAAGATGACGAACAGCCCCAGGCCGAACAGTCCGTAGACGACCGAGGGCACTCCGGCCAAGTTGATAATCGCCAGTCGGATGAGGCGGGTGAGGGAGGTATCGTGGGCGTACTCCGCCAGGTAGATCGCTACTGCTATTCCCACCGGTACAGCGAAGATGGCAGTACCCAGTGTCAGAAGCACTGTGCCGACGAGGGCGGGCCAGATGCCGCCAGCCCGCATCCCCTCCCGTGGCATCGCGGTGATGAACTCCCACGAGATAGCGGACGCACCCTGCACGAGGATGTAGCCCACCAGCAACAAGATAGGCAGCACCACTATGGTGGTGGCAAGACCCAGGAGTGTAAAGCCAAGTTGCTGGCGAAGTTGTCTGGACATTTGAGGAACGCTATTCACGACAGCAGTCTCCCATACCGCCTTCCCTGCCGGAAAATTGCCCACGCGGCAACCAGGTTGATGATGAAAGTGACGAGAAACAGCACCAGGCCGATGGCGAACAGGACGTGATAATGGGTGCTGCCCTGGGCTACCTCGCCCATCTCGGCGGCGATGGTCGCCGTCATTGTGCGCACCGGCATCAGCAGCGAGTTGAGCGTGAGCGGCATACGTGCCGCGTTGCCGGTGACCATCATCACCGCCATTGTCTCGCCGATGGCCCGTCCCACCCCCAGCATTACCGCTGTGAGGATGCCGGAGCGGGCTGCCGGCACCGTCATCCGCCAGATGGTTTGCCAGTGGGTGGCCCCCAGCGCCAGCGCCGCATCGCGATAGGACTTAGGTACGGCGTCCAACGCATCCTCGGCCACGCTGACGATGGTCGGCAGTGCCATGTAGCCCAGCATCAGCGAGCCCGATAGCGCAGTCAGGCCGGTCGGGGCGCCCAGGTACTCGCGCACCAGCGGCGAGACGACCACCATCCCCAGAAAGCCCAGTACCACGGAAGGGATACCGGCAAGTACCTCGATAAGGGGCTTGAGGACTTCGCGCATCCAGCGGGGTGCGACCTCTGCGATGAAGACCGCCGTCAGGAGTCCCAGCGGGAGGCTGATAGCCGCTGCTCCCAGTGTCACCAGCAGTGAGCCCAGCACCAACGGCAGGATGCCGAAGTATTCCTCGTTGGGGTACCAGCGGGTCTGGAGCAGATCGCGCAGTGACACCTCGAAGAACGTCGCGCCGCCCTCGCGTAGCAGGAACAGGAAAATGAGTGCCAGAAAGAGGATGACCAGGATACCGGTGGTCTGAATTAATCGCTCGATGAGGTATTCGGAGAAGGTCCTTTGAGTTCGCGTATGGCCTGCCATATCCGCTATTATACCATATCCATCCGTCCGCAACAGTAACTACTCATTCTCTGGAGGTGATCGTTCTCAGGGTATATTCTTGTCCAATCGTAGTGGTTTGACATCGTGATAGTTGTGTGCTAAGATGCAAATAGCGCTGATGGAGGAGGGGACAATGACGATTAGAATGTTGCAGTTTGTAGGAACAATTTGGCAGGAAGGCAATATGTATACCGCCTACTGTCCGGAGTTAGACCTGGCGACTTGCGGACACACTATCGAAGAGGCCCGACACAATTTGCGTGAGGTCATCGAGATTTTCCTTGAGGAGACGGCAAAGATGGGCACTCTTCGGGAACTGCTTGCTGAAGCCGGATATAGCCTTGATGAGGTGGCGCAGGAACCTGTCCGCCACCTGGTTGCCCTCGCTCCACTTCAAGTGTCTATCCAGGTTGCCTGATGCCCCGCATCACTCCCACTGACTGGCGTACACAAGTCTCTTCTTATGGCCCCCACCACCGCGTGATTAGCGGCAGCCACACGACGTGCGATTGCATCACCACCTCCCGGCGCGTGAAAGGCCCCAGCACGCTCCCGTCAATCTCCGCCGTGTTGGTCAGCGGCAGGCCGAAGGTGATCGCCGCCGTCGGAGAGAGCACGTAAGTCACGCGCACTTCGTCGCTCGGTGTGACCGGGCCGCTCCACCGGATCTGGCCGCCCGCGTAG
>Ga0180300_10001578_pt1 | contig 10594 bp, 10 predicted proteins | sample GuaBasSediGuay15_FD_121798 | JGI IMG/M metagenome (GOLD analysis project Ga0180300, IMG submission 121798) | Subseafloor sediment microbial communities from Guaymas Basin, Gulf of California, Mexico - Guay15, Core 4569-2, 21-24 cm | ecosystem: Environmental > Aquatic > Marine > Hydrothermal... | reverse complement strand
CCCTTTGAAGTTGTTCAAGTACGATGTGGCCTTCTGGCTCTGTACCTACCTTCGGGCTCGCAAGGCCGGTTGACGAAAATGTGAAAATCGCCGACAATACGATTAGGCATGCTATCAGCTTCATTACTCACCTCCGAGTGAGGTTGTTTCTACTGATAGTATGCCATCAATTATCTTAGTTGTCCAGGGACACTACCCACTGGGTAGTTACGTCAAATTTGACAAGCCAGGATTAATTTGGTAAAATTTACATTAACGTGTTATCCGCAGTTTTTCTGGTAGAATGAGAGGAGGTGATGGCGAGCCACATATTCGTCTTTGTTCTCAGGACAGGCTCTTTCCAGGGGACGGCTACCCTGCCGGTGTGTATGCCTGTCTTTTGTCAGTATCAGTCAACACCTTAACTAAGGAGGAGAAAGACGATGAAAAAGTTCGCATTACTCAACCTGTTGGTGCTCTTGAGCCTGGTGCTGGCAGCTTGTGCTCCGGCTGCTCCGGCAGGCCCCAAAGTGAAGATGGGTGTGCTAATCCCTGAGACCGGCGCCTTGGCAGAGTTCGGCGCAGGCTTCAGGCAGAGCACAGACCTGGCGGCAAAGCAGTTCGAAGAGGCGGGCTTCCCCATCGAGTTGGTTTACGCCGATACGGAGACCAGCGCCATGCCCGCCGTGGAGGCGGCGCGCACGCTGGTGGACGTGGAGAAGGTGCAAGTCCTGATCGGAGCGGCGGCCAGTGGCGTCACCATCCCCATAGCGGAGTCGGTGGCCATCCCCAGCGGGGTCCCTCAGATCTCCAACGCCTCCACCTCTCCCTTGATCACCGTGCTTCCGGCCGATGAGGGGAAGGACTACCTCTTCCGAACTTGCTTCTCCGATGCCCTTCAGGGGATAATTGCGGGCAAGTTGGCCGCTGAGCAGGGCTACAAAACAGCCTCGGTGATATGGGTCAACAACCCCTATGGCGAGGGGCTGGCGGAGAACTTCAAGGCCGCCTTCGAGTACCGAGGAGGGACAGTCCTGGAGATGGTCCCTCACGATGAAGCCGTGGCACCTACCTACGTCTCGGAACTCAAGAAGGCCATGGAGGGGGAGCCCGATGTGCTGTTCTGCATCAGTTACCCCGGTCACGCCACCGTCTACCTGAAGGAGTTCATCGAAGCGGGCTACAATGAGACCACCGATCTGCTCTTCTGCGATGGCACCAAGTCCGCAGAGATGCCCGCGGAAATAGGTCCAGAGTATCTGGCGGGATTCTACGGTACCGCCCCCGGTAGCGCCGTGGGGGCAGCCCATGATGCGTTCGCGACGGCGTTCGAGGAGGAGTACGGCGAACTGCCACCTTTGCCCTTTATGGACACCATCTACGATGGTGTCGTTGCGGCTGCCCTGGCTGCAGCCGCCTGCGACGCAAAGGGCATGGACATCACGCCGACCTGCATCCGGGACCACCTGCGAGAGGTGGCCAAACCGCCGGGAGAGACGATCATCCCCGGGTCGGAGAACTTCAAGAAGGCCCTGGATCTACTCAAGAAGGGGGAGGCCATCAACTACGAAGGCGCTGCCGGATCGGTGGATTTTGACGAGGCCGGTGACGTGATCACCCCCGTTGAAATCTGGATGTACACAGAGACGGAACCATACATCGAATCCGTGAGCATGGAAGCCGAGATCCCTGAGAGGTGATCTGGGAGCGGCTAAAAAGGAGGCCGGCCACCTATCGGTGGCCGGCCTTTTTTCTGAAGAGACCCTAAGGGTTTCAGAAACCCTTAGGGTCTACGGTCCTAAAACCTGGATACCTGCCTCTCCTCCCCTATGAGACCCTTGGGTCTCCTCAACATGATGATCACCAGCAGAAGGCCGATGAGGATGTAGCGGATGTAGGGGGCACGGGTTTGGAAGCCGGCCGGCACCACGTTGCGGATGAGAAAGGTGCTCCAAGACCAGATGGCCCAAACCACGAATCCCCCCAAGATGGCTCCTTTGTTGTTGCCTGTTCCTCCCAGGCTGAGCATGGCCCAGATGATGAAGGTGCCGAACATAGGCGTGAAGAGGCTGGGCTGGACGGCGGCCGAGTAGTGGGCGTAGAGTGCCCCTCCTATCCCCATAATCATCGCTCCCACAACCAGGGATTGGAGTTTAAAGAGGAAAACGTTCTTCCCATTGGCGCTGGTCATCACCTCGTCCTCCCTCATCGCCCGCAGCACCCTTCCCCAGGGGGAGCGAATCCCTCTCTCTATGGCGATGTAGATGAGCGCCAGGAAGGCCAGGACGATCGCCAGATAGAGGTAGTTGTAGTATTGGGGTGGAACCAGGCCGTAGAGAGGCTTGGGTAAACCAACCAGCCCCTCAGGGCCGTTGGCCAGCCAGGGCTCGTTGTTGAAGAAGAGACGCAGAGTCTCGGCGAGGCCGATGGTGGAGATAGCCAAGTAGTCCGCTCTCAGCCTGAGGGTAAGCAGGCCGATCAACGCGGCCCACAGGCCGGAGGTGATGGCGGCTGCTAACACCCCCACCAGGAAAGGCTGGTTCAGACCAATTGCCTGGTCTACGTAATCGGCGAGTACACCGGTGGGCAGAGGGGTGGTGACCAGGGCAGAGGTGTAGGCTCCTATGCAGAAGAAACCGGCTATGCCGAAGTTCACCAGCCCGGTATAGCCCCACTGGACGTTCAGCCCCATGCTGAAGATGGCGTAGATGGCGGCCATGATGGCGAAAGAGGCCAGGAAACTGAGGATCCCTCCGATGTCTATTCCCATGATTATTTACCTCCTTCCGAAAATCCCTTGCGGTCTGAACAGCAAGACGAGCACCATGATGATAAAGGCCACGGCCGGCTTGTAGGTGGGGAGCAACCAGGCCGTGGAGACCTGTTGGGCTATGCCCATAACCAGCCCGCCAACCAGCGCCCCACGGATGCTCCCCAGGCTTCCCAGGATGGCTGCGGCGAAGAGTGGGAGGAGGAAGAGCCAGCCCATCTCCGGGCGAAGTTGGGTCTCGATGCCGTAGAGGACGCCCCCAACTGCTGCCAGCGCTCCTGCTATTCCCTCGGTCCACACGATCATGCGCTCCGTGCTGATACCCGCGATGCGGGCCAGATCGGGGTTATCCGCTACAGCCCGCAGTGCCTTGCCCATCTTCACCCTGGTCAGGAATAGATAGATCAAGGCCACCAGGGCCCAGGCTACGACCATGATGAACACTTCGTCGGTCCTCAGTTTGATCCCCAGGGGAAGGAAGATCATGGGACGCACGCTTGGGGAGTAGAAGTGATAGTCGGCGCCCCAGAGGATGTATATCAGGCCGCGGAGAGCAAAGGCTATGCCCATGGAGACCATAGCGAAGAGGATGGGTATGGCCCCCCGACGTCTCAACGGCTCGTAAACCCAGCGGTTGAACAGGATGCTCAGGCCGGCGGTTATGAGGATGGCAGGGATAAAAGCCACCATCAGCCCCCAGTTAAAGGAAAAAGGCCCTACTTTCCCCTGGAGAAGTCCTCCCATGGAGAATAATGTTGATACCAGCAAGGCAATGTAGGCCCCGGCAGTCATTTTGTCTCCATAAGCGAAGTCGAACATGCGGGAAATGTGGGCGATCAAAGTGATGCCGATGGCTCCCAGAGCGATGATGCTGCCCAGGATGATCCCGTATACGGTTAACTCAAGCATCTTTACCTCCCTAGATAAAGCCTTCCGATTTCTTCGTCTTCTGCTATCTCCTGGGCGCTACCCTCTGCTTTCTTCTCCCCCCCCTCCAGGATATAGGCTCTATCGGAGCTCTGCAAAGCCTTAGGGGCGTTCTGCTCCACCAAGAAGACGGTCACCCCTTGCTCATTCAACTGCTCGATGCGCTCGAAGATAGCGTCCACGAGGAAAGGAGCCAGGCCAGTAGATATTTCGTCCAGGAGAAGCAACTCAGGGTTCAACATCAAGGCCCGGCCGATGGCCAGCATCTGCCTCATGCCTCCGCTGAGTTCCCCCGCCCGGCTCTTCCTGCGGTCGGCCAGGTCGGGGAACAACTCGTATACCTCTTCCATCCGAGGACCAATATCGTCCTCTCGGATGAAGGCCCCCATCTCCAGGTTCTCCTGAACGGTCAGGGAGGGAAAGATGTTGTACTCCTGAGGGACATAGGCCATCCCCATCCTCACCAGCCTTTCCGGCGGGAAACCGCTGATGTCCTCTCCTTTGAAGTAAATCTTCCCCTTCCAAGGCCTCAGAATCCCGAAGATGGTTCTCAGCAAGGTAGTCTTGCCGGCTCCATTGGGACCCAGCAGGCAGACGACCTGCCCCTCCTCCACCTTAAGGGAGAGGCCATGGAGAACCTCCATGCTTCCATATCCTGAAACTACGTCTTCCACTCCCAAGATGGTCATTGGCTTCCACCTCCCAGATAAATCTCCAGCACCCGTGGGTCTCTTCCGATCTCCTCGGGTGAGCCTTCGGTCAGTTTCTTGCCCCGGTCCATCACGATAATGGGGTCGCAGACATCCATCACCAGTTCCATCTCGTGTCCGATGAGGAAGACTGTGACTCCTTGCTCGCTCACCAACCGGCGGATATGCTCAGCCAACACCCGCCGCTCGGAGGGATTCACCCCCGCCCCCGGCTCGTCGAAGAGGATCAACTCGGGTTCGGCCATCATCGTGCGGGCCAACTCCAGGAGCCTCTTCTGGCCTCCAGAGAGGTTGCCGGCATATTCGTCCTTCAGATGCAGAAGTCCGACCGAGTCGAGGGCTTGCAGGGCCTTTTCCCTGATCTCACTCTCCTGCCGCCTCACCCGCAGGGGGATGAACCAGGTCTTCCACAGGTTCTCTCCCTCCTGGCCTGGGGGAACCAACATCAGGTTCTCCAAGACCGTCATAAGTTTAAGTTCCCTGCTGATCTGGAATGTGCGGCAGAGCCCCTTCTGGAAGGTCTGGTGAAGCGAGAGGCCATCAATCCTCTCACCCTTGAAGTAGATCTCCCCTGCATCCGCCTTATAAAGGCCGGAGATGACATTGAACAGGGTGGTCTTTCCTGCGCCGTTAGGCCCGATAAGACCGGTGATGCGCTGGGAGGCTACATCGAGGGAAACGCCGTCCACGGCTTTGATGCCGCCGAAGTACTTGCGGACGTTGCGTACAGAAAGAATGGGAGAATTGCCGTTGCCGTCCAAAGATCCACCTCCTTGTGACTTCTAACTGTCTTGCCACTTACATAGGAGAAGCATTGAGCGACTCATCAGTCCAAAGATCCACCTCCTTCCAGCCTTAACTGCCGTTTGCAAGTATCTTCTCAATATTCTGGGGCAGCGCGTAGGACAAATTGGCAATTTGCCCCACATCCCCCAAGTTATTGAGAGGATACGTTTGCAACGTATTCTGATTATCCTAGGCCCAAGTGACTGGCTTGGAAGACCAAGATTCAATAAGTGCTATTATATCCACGTTCATAGAATAGGCAACTGCTAGACGATTGCTTTGACACTTGGGGGGACAACCGGGTTCTCACTTCTCCCCCAGGTACGCCTTGCGCACCCGCTCGTCCCGCAGCAGTTCCCCTGCCGTGCCGGAGAGGACCACCCGGCCGGTCTCCAGCACGTATCCCCGATGGGCCAGTTTGAGGGCCGCGCGGGCGTTCTGCTCCACCAGCAGGATCGTCACCCCGCGCTTGTTGATCTCCCGGATGGTCTCGAAGATCGCCTTGACCAACATAGGCGCCAGACCCAGTGAGGGCTCGTCCAGCATCAGGATGCGCGGCCGGGCCATCAGCGCGCGCCCAATGGTCAGCATCTGCTGCTCCCCCCCGGAGAGCGTGCCGCCAAGTTGGTTCTTCCGCTCTTCCAGCCGGGGGAAGAGGTCGAAGACGCGGCGACGGTTCTCTTCGATGGCCTCTCTGTCCCCACCCAGGCTGTAGGCCCCCATGTTGAGGTTCTCCATCACCGTCAAAGTGCTGAAGATTTGGCGGCCTTCGGGCGCGTGAGAGATGCCCAGTTTAACGATGCGGTGGGCCGGCAAGCCGTTGATATCCTGCCCATTGAATTTAACGCAGCCCTCGCGGGGGCGGATCAGGCCGGAGATGGTGCGCAACGTCGTCGTCTTACCGGCCCCGTTGGCTCCAATGAGCGTAACGATCTCTCCCTCTTCCACCTCCAGATTGATGCCCTTCAGCGCGTGGACGTGGCCGTAGTAGGTGTGCACGTTTTCGATCTGCAACAGCGCCACGGTCACACCTCCTCCTTGCCCAGATAGGCCTCGATGACTCGTTGGTTGCGCTGCACCTCGGCCGGCCTGCCCTCGGCAATCTTCTCGCCATTGTCCAGGGCGATGATCCGATCGGAGATGCCCATCACCACCTTCATATCGTGCTCGATGAGCAGGATGGTCACTCCAGAATCACGGACCTGGCTGATGATGTCCATCAATTCGCTGGACTCCTTCTCGCTCATGCCTGCCGTTGGCTCGTCCAGGATCAGGAGCTGGGGGCCGGTGGCCAGGGCTCGGGCAATCTCCAGGCGTCGCTGGTCGCCGTAGGGCAGGTTCTTGGCCAACTCGTGCCTTTTCTCATATAGTCCCAGGAAGCGCAGGCAGCGCTCCGCTTCCCGGAGGATACGTTGCTCTTCCAGGCGTTGGCTCCTGAGACGGAATATGGCACCTAACACTCCAGCCCTGGTACGGCAGTGCTGGCCGGCCATGACGTTCTCCAGAGCCGTTATATTGGCGAAAAGGCGGATGTTCTGAAAGGTACGGGCGATGCCTAACTCGGTAATGACGTGGGGCCTGAGGCCCAAAAGGCTCTGGCCGTTCAGCCTTATCTCCCCCCCATCTGGGGGGTAGATGCCGGTGATCAGGTTAAAGACGGTGGTCTTGCCCGCCCCATTGGGACCGATCATGCCCAATATCTCACCCTCATCAAGGTGGAAATCCAACCTCTTGACGGCCGTCAGGCCGCCGAATCTCTTGGTTAGACCTTTCACTTCCAAAAGGGCCATTTCACTATCTCACTCGCTAGCCGTTAACTCTGCGGCACGGAGCTCGTGGCGCCTTATGGGGCTGGGCCAGAAGCCTTCGGGGCGGAAGATCATCATGAGCATCATAGCCGCCCCGAAGACCAGCATACGCCATTGGACAACTTCTTCCAAGACGTCTCGTAATAACTCCGGCAGGACGACCATGCCCAGAGTGCCCACCAGCACCCCCGGGATGGACCCCACCCCTCCGATGATGACGATGCAAAACATGACGCACGAGTTCCAGAAGCTGAAGGTCTCCGGGGCGATGACGGTGTAGCGGCTGGCATAGAGGGTGCCTGCTACCCCGGCCCAGGCAGCGCCGATGATAAAGGCCAGGAGTTTCACCTGAGTAGTGTCAATGCCCATGGCCTCGGCGGCCAGTTCATCCTCCCGCACGTAGATCCAGGCCCGCCCCAGGCGGGAGTTCTCCAGCCTGCGCATGGCGAAGATGGTGAAGACCACGAAGGCCAAGGTCAGGTAGTAATAGTGGATGGGCTGGTGGAAGACGAAGCCGAAGATGCTGGGGCGGTCAATCCCCCTGATGCCGTTTATCCCCCCCGTGATCCCCAAAGGGTCGTTGAAGAGGAAGAGGCGCACGATCTCTCCAAAGCCGATGGTGACCAGACACAGGTAATCGCCCCGGAGGTGCAGGATGGGCTTGGTGATAAGGATGGCGAAGAGGGCCGAGACCAGGGCACTGATGGGCAAGGTGACAAAGATAGGGATACCGTAGCGGGTGTTAAGGATGGCGGTGGTGTAGGCCCCCACGGCCCAGAAGGCAGCGTGTCCCAATTGGAAGAGGCCCGCGTAGCCGAGGATGATGTTGAGGCTCAGGCCCAGGAGGGCATAGATACCGAAGAAGACGGCCACGGAGATCCAATAATTGCTGGTAAACCAGGGGAAAAGGATGATCCCCAACGCCAAGGCGAGATACCACCAGCGCTGGTCAATACCCTTCAGACGAAGAAATAGGTCCTTCATTCACAAACTCTCCTTGAGCGAGGAAAGATAACCTCATAGTTACAGTGGGCCTACCCGTCAGGGCGGGGGTGTGGGGGTGCTCCCCTGCCTTAAATTTTTTCCACCACACGTTCACCTAAGAGGCCGGTGGGTCTCAAAATAAGGATGAGGATCAAGATGAGGAAGGCAATGGCGTCCTTCCAGGCGCCTCCCCACGGAAGATAGCCCGCCGCCAGGGTCTCGAAGATGCCCAGGAGAAACCCGCCCACCATGGCCCCGGGGATGTTGCCGATCCCCCCCAGGATGGCGGCGACGAAGGCCTTGAGACCATAGCCCCAGCCCATGGTAAAGTTGATCCGCCCATAGTAAAGGCCAATCATTATTCCTCCTGCCGCCCCCAGGGCCGGGCCGAGGAGGAAGACCAAAGTGATGATGCGGTTGACGTCAATGCCCATCAGGCGGGCCGTGTCGTGATCGAGGGCCACGGCCCTGATGGCCGTGCCCAGGCGCGTTCTCTGGATGAAGAAATAGAGCCCTCCCATTAGCAGAATAGAGATGACCAGCGTTGCCAACTGCACGAGGGTGACGTAAGCGCCCCCGATGGACCAATGGATGTCCGGGAGGATTCCCTTGGGGTAGACGTGGTACCTGGGGCCATAGATGAGCATCACCACGTTCTGCAGGAAGATGGAAGCCCCCAGGGCAGAAACAACGGGGGCCAGCCTCCCCGCCTTACGTAAGGGTCGATAGGCCACCCGCTCCAGGAGCGCCCCTGTTAAGGCCACCATCCCCATCGCCATCAAGAAGATGATCAATAGGGCCACGAGAAGGTTGGGAATGAGGCCGCTGATAATAAGGGCAATCACCAAGGTATAACCCAGATAAGAACCCACCATGAAAAGATCGCCGTGGGCGAAGTTGATCAACTTGAGGATACCATAGACCATAGTGTAGCCCAGGGCGATGAGGGCGTAAAAGGCCCCAATAGTGATGCCGTTGATAGCCTGCTGTAGAAAGAATTCCATCAGCCACTCCCTAGACAATGGACGGCAGCAGGCAGCAGGCAACTACACTCGCCGCCTGCCGCCTGCTGCTTGCCGCGACTGGCGGGCCTACTTCTCGTAGGGCACGAACTCTCCGTTCCTGATGACGTAGAACTTGTGGATGGTGCCCAGGCGGTCGCCCTTCTCGTCGAAGCCGATGATGGGCCCGGTGATGCCCGGGTAGTCCTTGAACTCGGTGTGGAGATACTCGGCCATCTTGTCCGTGTCGGTGGAGCCCGTGGCCTTGATAGCCTCGACGATGACGTTGAAGGCGTCGGCGGCCATTACCCACCAGATGCTGGCCGGGGGCTCGCCGTACTTGGCCTCGAACTTCTCGATGAACTCCTTGGCCTCGGGATAGGGGAGGTCGTGGGGCAAGGGCTCGGTGCTCACCAGCGCGCCCTCGGCCGCCTCCACGCCGGCGATCTCGATCATCTCCGGGTTGTTGCAGGCGTTGCCAAGGGCGAACAGGATGTCGGGCGTGAGCCCCAGCTCCCTGGCCTGTTTCAGCAGGAGCCCGCCGTCGGGGTGATAGCCGGTGAAGTAGATGGCGTCGGGCTCAGCGGCCTTGATCCTGGTCAGGATGGGAGTGTAGTCGGTTTCGCCCGGGGTGATGGCGTCAATGAGGCCCTCCCCGCCTCTCTCCTCATAATATTTCATTGCCCACTCGGCCAGGCCCTTGGCGTAGGTGGAGTTGTCGTGGAGGAAGAAGGCCTTCTCGATCCCCCACTCAATGAACTTCTCGGCCACAAAGAGCCCCTGGCGGTCGTCGAGGAAGCAGGTGCGGAAGAATTGCTTGTAGCCCTTGGTGGTCAGTACGGTGGCGGTGGAGGAGGGGGTGATCTGGAGGATGTTGGCCTCGTTGTAGATGGCCGAGGCAGGCTCGGTGCAGGTGGATGAGTAGCTTCCCACCACAGCCACCACGCCCTCGTCCACCATCTTGGCGGCCACCAGGGAAGCCTCCGAAGGTTCGCCCTTGTCGTCGGCCTCGACGATCTCGATCATCCGACCATCCAGGAGACCCCCCTTCTCATTGATCTCCTCAGCCAGGAGTTTCACGCACTTAACGAAGCCCTCGCCCTCGTAGGCCCACTTGCCGGTGATGGGTCCTTGCACGGCGATCTTGATGGGCTCCTTGGCTTTAGGAGCGCACCCGGCCAGGTGGGTGAGCACCAGCAACAGAACCAGCGGAACTACGAATCGTTTAGACATGGTTCTCCTCCTTTGGAACGATGAATAGTGCGACCCAGATTATTGGCCGCTCTCAAATGCCTGCGCCCAGCAGCAGGGCTGGGTCTTGCCATCCAGCGTTGATTGTGATAGTTAGTCTCGTGTACCCTCCTTTCTGTCTTGCTGCTCTTGCCATCACGCCCTTGGGTGAGTTCGGGAAACCTCCTGAAGTGTGTGGCGATTGCTCGAGCCAGCCAAAAGCGGATAGATTGTTGATATTATAGCACGAATCAAGTCCTCAGTCAACAAATTGCATTCCCTCACGTAAAATGTTACCGAAGTGGTATAATTCCTTCAAATGATAATGTTACCGGAGGGAACGATGTCCACTGAGGAAAAAATGACTATTGACGAACGACGAAAGTATCTGCGCATAAT
>Ga0180300_10001577_pt1 | contig 10597 bp, 9 predicted proteins | sample GuaBasSediGuay15_FD_121798 | JGI IMG/M metagenome (GOLD analysis project Ga0180300, IMG submission 121798) | Subseafloor sediment microbial communities from Guaymas Basin, Gulf of California, Mexico - Guay15, Core 4569-2, 21-24 cm | ecosystem: Environmental > Aquatic > Marine > Hydrothermal... | reverse complement strand
CGCGGCCAGGTCCCGGGGGCGTAGGTCTCACCCGGTGGCGCCCCCGATCCGTCGTCAGCCAACATCAAAGTCGCAGATCTGAAGGGTCGAGGGCCGGCAGAACTCTCCGGCCGCACCGAGGCCCCGAGGAAGATGACAAACCGTTTGCCCGTGGCGTCCGATTAGGTCGACCTCGTGGGGGCGCTTCTCGGCCTTTTCGATCACCTGCAGGGCAGCGTCGGCGAAGAGCTCCCCTAAGTAGAAGTTCATGACACACAGCTCCGGGATGGATCCCGACTCCGAAAGCGCCATTAACCTCTCCCGGAGCTCCTTCGGAAACGGGACCGTCTCGTGGGCTATCAGTTCCACCTTTATCTTCCCGTCCCCTCCGGGCAGATCGCGGATGTTTACCAAAGCAGCCGTTATCCCGTCCATGGAGGTCCCGGACATCAACCCCACCACTAACATCTTCGTTGCCTCCCTCGTAACTCATTCCTCGATCCTCAGTTCCCGGAGCGCCTCCCGCACAAATCCGCGGTGTTTTTCCAACAACCGTTTCGCCTCGCGGTAGGGGATATCGGCCTTAAGCATAAGGAGCGCCGGCTTCACCTCATAACCCGCCTCGGCGAGTACGGTCCGGATACGGTCGAGATCCGCACCGGTCAGCTCTCTCAAGATGGTCTCAGCCCGACGCCTGAGTTTCTGGTTATTGGCCTGTACATCGATCATTAGGTTGTCATAGACTTTCCCCAACTTGACCATGGCGGCGGTGCTGATCATGTTGAGCACCATCTTCTGCGCCGTACCCGCCTTCATGCGGGTCGAACCAGCAATTACCTCTGGCCCTACCACTACGACGATGGGGATCTCGACTAAACGAGCGAGGGTCGATTGAGGGTTGTTTGTGATCCCGACCGTCTTGATGTTCCTTTGTTTCGCTGCTTCAATAAGACCAAGGACAAAGGGGGTCTCCCCACTGGCGCTTATGCCAACGATGAGATCTTTCTCGCTCATCTTTCGTTCCTCGACCAGTTTTCTGCCTCCATCGCGGTCATCCTCGTAGCTCTCTTCGGCCTTAAAAAAGGCGTTCATCCCGCCAGCGAGAATCCCCTGAATGCGCTCCGGTGGGACACCGAATGTAGGCGGACACTCTACGGCGTCAATGATCGCTAATCGGCCGCTTGTTCCTGCACCGACGTAGAATATCCGTCCACCATGTTGGTAACTTGCGACAAATGCTTCGACGGCAAGCGCAATTTGGTCTATAGCTTGGCCGACTGCCTCCGGAACCTTTTTATCTTCGGCGTTGATGATGTGCAATATCTCTTCAACCGGCTTGTTGTCTAACCCGTGCGAAGCGGGATTTCTTGATTCAGTGATCCAATCGTTCATCTTAATTCCCTTCCGTGATCTATTTGACTGCCCCCCTTGTGAGACCGGCGATGATGTTTCTTTGAAAGATGAGGAATATTGCAAGGATGGGCAGAGAGGAAATACTCGCTGCTGCCATGCTGTGCACATAATCGATCCCGTATTGTGATTGATAGAGGGCCAGTCCCAGGGCCAAGGTTCTGTTACGCTTCGACGCGGTCAGGATCAATGGCAAGAGGAAGGCGTTCCAGCTTGTGAGCGAAGTATTGATGACCAATACAGCAAGGGCTGGTTTCGCCAATGGCATCAAGACTCTCCAGAATATCTGCCAATCGCTTGCCCCATCGATCAATGCTGCCTCATCAAGAGCGTGGGGAAGACCATCAAAATACTGTTTCATCAGAAAGATCCCAAAGCCTTGCACTATCCCGGGTAAGATAAGAGCCCAGAGCGTGTCATAGAGGTGAAGGCGGTGCATCAAGACGAAAATGGGGATCAGCTGCACTTGAACTGGGATCATCATGCTGCTCACGATGATCTTCAGGATAAGGTGCCTTCCAGTGAAATTTTTACGAGAGAGGGCATAGGCCACCATCGAGTCAAGAACGATATTCCCAACTACAGTCGCCACAGTGATGATGAAGGTGTTGAGGAAGTAAAGGCCAAAGTTATCATCTTTCCACACATCGACATAGTTCTGGAAAGTAATTTCATGGGGGATTAATTGGGAAAGCTGGGTGATTAAGGCGCCTCCGCTTTTTAGTGAGGTCATCACCATAAGGAAGAAGGGAAAGATAGTTATAGCTGCAATTAGGCTCAACACAAAGTAAAGGATGCACCGTCGCAAACGTGAAATCCCACTCTTTCTCCTAACCACACTCATCTTGACCTCTCCTTCAGCACCGCTAAAAGGTCGTCTTGAAAGCCACGCGCATCAGCAACAGACGGAACATCATTAATGAGGATGGAAAAGGCTAATACATCTCCTGAATCAGTCATAAGATAACCAGAAAGAGCAGATATGTTAGTCAGGGTGCCAGTTTTAGCATAGGCATTAAGCTCATACCCTCGGGTCGATAGTGTCCCTGCTCCCCACGGAGGCAGTGCTTGGATGAACAGATTCTGACCATTCGATAATGCGTTCCTTAGCTCTACAAAATCCAATCCTTGGTCTTTGAGCCCCAAGGTGGGATGAGTAAAGGCATAACTCAAAAGCTCCACAAGCTGGAGCGGCATGAGCAGGTTATACCGAGACAGTCCTGAGCCATCGGCGATTTGGATAGGAGAATGGATTATCCCCTTGAGCGATTCTTCCATGGCCTGCGCCACGTTTTGAAAGGTCCCTTGCCCGTAGCGGTGTGCCCCCAAACTCTTCAGGACTTGATCGGCAATAAAGTTATCGCTGAAGTAATTCATACTTTGCAGAAGTCTTTGTAAAGGCTGAGAAGTGAGCTCTGCTACCAATTGCCATCCTGTCAAGAGCTTCGCTGCCTTTACCCCTCCCGTAAAGGTGATTCCTCGTTCGGAGAAGCCTTTTTTGATCTGCTGGCCAATCACCTGAAGGTAGGCTATTGGATCACGGGGCGAGGTAAGGAGGAATCGTGTCGTTTTAAACGCAATGGCGGCAATGTAGTAATTATTATCATCCCAGCACCAGCCGGGCCCCCAAAACGTATTATCGAAATAGGAGAGATCCAGGAGTAAGGAACCTGCTACCTTGTTGATCCCGCTGAATTCCGAAGCGTGGGTGAAGGCCTCCCCGATGGCACTGGCATCTAATGTGGGGTCTCCATAGCCCTTGATGAGGACATCGGAGTACAGGATACCGTCCCTGATCACGGCGCCATTCTTGACGTAAATCTCTGTTTTGGAACGATAATCAGGACCAAGTTCTTTCAACGCTGCAAGTGTGAGAAGAAGCTTCTCATCTGAAGCTGGGCAGAAATACTTTTGTGCGTTGTAATTCAAGATTGAAGTGCCTTCGCGTAGGGAACGCACGGCTATTCCAACGTGCGCTCCTTCCAAACGATGGATTTGCAGCGGCTGATCTAACATGGAGAGAACCGATGATTGAGGAGCGGTTTCACTTACGTTTAGTATACTTAATCCTATTAAGACCACAATTATGAACACAAAAATGATTCTATGTCTAATCATAAATACGCTCCCCATATCGTAACACCTTCATCTGCAGCAAAGAGAAGATCAAAATGATCGCAAATAAGACATAGGCAAGCGCCGAGGCATATCCCATGCGGAATTTCTGAAATCCCATGTTGTAAAGGTAATAAACGAGCGTTGTGGTAGCTCCGATCGGTCCCCCTTGGGTCATCACGAAAATCTCTGAGAAAACCTGAAACGACCGGATGGTGTTGATCACAAGCACAAAGATAAACGTAGGACGCAGAAGCGGGATAGTAATCCGGAAAAATTGCTGGATGCCGGTGGCACCGTCAATGTTCGCTGCCTCATAAAGTTCCTCCGGGATGCTCTGCAGCCCGGCAAGGAACAAAATTGTGTAGTAACCAAAGCTTTCCCAGATGTCCATAGCCATGATTGCAGGAAGGGCAAAATGAAAGTCTAAAAGCCAGTTTCGCCCCTGAATTCCAAAAAGACTCAACAGGCTATTGAGTACTCCAAACGGGGAATAGATGTATATAAAGATCGTAGCAATTACCACGATTGAAGTCACTGCTGGCATGAAGTAGGCAGCACGGAAAAAGGAACGAAACTTGATCTTCTCATTCAGAAATACTGCTAGGACTACCGCAATTGTGGTCGTTACCGGAATGGTTCCTACTACAAAGAAAAGGGTATTCTTCAGAGCGAGCCAAAAGCGGTCATCGGAGAAAATCGCCAGGTAATTCTGTAAACCAATGAATCGTGGCGCTTGTCCACTAATCGGATTATATTTAGTAAAACTCAAGTAAAAGGAATATGTAATAGGATACAGGGTAAAGATAGCGAAAGAGACGAGCCAGGGAGAAAGAAAGAACAGTATGCTCAACCGTTGTCTTAAGCCCGCTGATTTCATCATATTTAGGAGTGATGGGATGGGGCGAGCTCATCTATCCCCATCCCACCATCTTTACCTTCTTTAGATTATTTGCCCTGCTCCTTGAGGTACTCGGCTATGATTGAATCCATCTCCTTTTTGGCCTTGGCCAGGTTGTCTTTTGCTGTCCCACGGCCTAGAATGGTCGATTCAATCGCTTCTGTCAAGACCTCTTGGAGATCTACCCAACGTGGGTGTGGTGCTGGTGAAGTGGCATTCTTCATCTGCTCGACGTAGACTTTGAGCTCGGGGTCATTCGGATATTTAGCCATAAGCGCCTTCAGGTCTGGCTTATAGAATGGGAGCAGTGTTCTGATATGGTTGGAAATCAGGTTTCCTTGAGAGATATCCTCGGCCAGTTCCGTAGCAAGGGCTTTCTGCTTGGACTGAGAGGTAACCACTATGTAATCAGCGCCAGCAAAACCGACACTTTTGGTGCCCGGACGGTCAGGCTTGGGAAGCAGGCAGACGAAGTAGTCCAACTCGGGTGCGTTTTCCTTGAGATTGAGCCCTGGCCCGTCGAAGATGATCCCTACCCGCCCAAGATAAAACGCCTGGCGGATTTCCTCCTGTGTCCCTACAAGTGAGGATTTTTTGAGCGAGTCATAGTATTCCAGGGCTTCCACAAACCGATCGCTGGCGACGAGGGACTCCGTCCAATCGTCGTTCAGAACACGTGCTCCGTTGGACCAGGCAAAGGGCATGAACTTCTGCCAGGTGGTGTATCGCCCACCGATCTTGATGGAATACCCCCGCACACCAGGTCCCAAGGCATCGATCGCTTCAGAGGCAGCCTTGAGCTCGCTCCAGGTCGCAGGGCACTTGTCTATCCCCGCTTGTTTCGCCAGATCGGCATTGATGTACAGGACGTTGGTCGCTCCAAACCAGGGGAAACCATAGACGTTTTTGTCTGGACCAGTGGCTCCTTCCCAGCCGGAGTAGTCATCCTTGATCGCAGAGATGTCAATAGGAACGATCGTCTTGTTCTCAATAAACTGGGCCATCCACGTTGAGCCTAGTTCCATCACGTCGGGAGCCTTGCCCGCAGCAATCGCAGTGACGATCTTGTCAAAACCGTTGGACCAGCTCAACTGTTGGTATTCAATCTCTACGTCAGGATGCGCGGCCATAAATTTGTCCAACGCCGGTTGAATCCAGGACTGCTTCCAGAACGTCCACACCGACAGCTTAGTCTTCGATGCTCCCATCACTCCTACGAGAGGGATACTGACAAAAAGCGCCACCACAACCGTTAAAGCCAGAAGCTTTTTCATCTTACCCCTCCTTTTTGAGGATTATTTACCAAGCTGCTTTCCCATCGATTTTGTCTTCCTACCGATTTTGTTTCTGGGATTACATCACCTCCTATCAAATTAGTAAGAGATTCCATAGCCCCGGGGAAAGAGCCCGGGAATCTCTATGGGCAACTTCCCTGCGGGTCTAAATTGTCCAAAAAGTACGTCCACAGTGGCCTGGGTGACCGCGTCATGCGCTTGAGAAGGGGCCTGCCATCGATTGTAAGCGTAGTTAACCAGATAAGTTGATATGTCAGGGAATTTCATGATGTCATAGGGCAATCCTTGAGCGACAACCACAAGCGGCTTGTTCAGGTTGCTCAATGTCTTGATAAGCTCCACCTGTCCCTCTGATACTTCCTGCGATGAGTAGGTCAAAGCGATAACGGCATTGGCCTCCTTTACCATGGCTGCAGCCATGGCAATGTTACTTGCCGAAGGGGTCCAATTGTTGCTTGAGCGGGCATGTGAAGTACGATAGCTTTCCACTCGCATCTTGGGGAAGCGCCTTTGTATCTCCTCGGCCACTGCGTAGACGGTGTCCCGCACCCCTACAACGAGGACTTTTTTCAGATTGGAAGAAAACGGCAGCCACCCATTATCGTTCTTCAAAAGCGTGATCGTACGTCGCGCCATGTCTAAGGCTGCCTGCAAATGCTCTTGGGTACCACAGAGATCAGCGGCCTTGTCCGGATCGACATAGCGGGCATCGTTTTTGAACAAGCCGTAGCGAAACTTGAGCTCCAGCACTCGTTCTACAGATCTATCGATTCGACTTTCGGAGATTTCGCCATCCTTTATCGCTTGCAAGAGGGCAGACTGCATGGCAATGAGGTCCCAGTATGAACCGGCAGACATCACGACGTCAGCTCCGGCCTGGATCGCCATCACAGCCGCTTCTCCTGCCCCAAAGTGATCTGAGATCGCTTTCATATTCATCGCATCCGTTACGATCAGCCCGTTGAACCCAAGTTTCTTGCGCAGAAGATCGGTCAATATCGCCTTAGATAGGGTCGCCGGGCGGTTGGGATCGAGAGCTTTGATAAGGATGTGAGCGGTCATAACTGAGTCGGCACCGGCCGCGATCGCGGCCTTGAACGGCTGCAAGTGCCTTTCTAGCTCATCCATCCCATAGTTTACGCAAGGTAAGCTGTAGTGTGAATCAAGCGCTGTGTCCCCGTGACCAGGGAAGTGCTTAACCGTGCCAATGACGCCGTTATCCTTATATGCTTTCACCGCTGCCACTACCATTTGAGATACTGCTTTGGGGTCACTGCCGAAAGAACGCACCCCGATCACTGGATTTTTGGGGTTCGTATTTATATCTGCTGCCGGTGCAAACACCCACTGTGTCCCCATCGCCCGTGCCTCTTGGGCTGTAATCTGTGCCGCTAAAGCGGCCATTTGAGGGTCTCCGGTGGCTCCGATTCCCATCTCCTGAGGGAAGCCAGTGACACCGTTAGCAACGATCATACGCGGGCCAAACTCAAAATCTGCTCCGACAAGAAGCGGTATCCCCAGCCGTGTCTGTGCTGCCCACTTCTGAAGTTGGTTTGTGTAGCGTGCGGTGAACACCGGGTCATTCGTACTATAGAAGATCACAGAACCGATGTAGCACTCTTTGATCAGTCTCTCTGCCTCATCCGATGGCATTCCGTCGGGGCCCTCCAGTACACGCGCCATGAGGAGTTGTCCTACCTTCTCTTCAAGGCTCATCTGTTGCATTAACGCTGTGACGTTGCTGTCTGAAGTATCTTGTGCATGGAGCGTCATTCCCACCTCCAAAAAGAACATTGATGCCAGTATTAAGGTAAGCCCAGTTAATTTTTTGTGCACTTTGTCACCTCGCTCGCCTTTCCAACCTTACGTATAATTTGTATCGGTCACCTCTGTAAATAGAATGTACATACTCAAATGGTGTGGTGTTGTCTTCTAAATACGTCGTCCGTTCCATCAGCCACATTGGGGTACCTTGTTTGACTTTTAACAACTCAGCCTCATATTCATCTGCGAGCTTGACCTCGATCGTCTGATCAGCGTAGCCAAGATAGATGTTGTAGCGCTCACGGAGGGTTTCATAGATTGAGCGATTGGTGAAGTCCAGCTCTTCGATACCTGGACAGAATTTGTATCGGAGGAAGGAAGTCTCTAGGGCCATCGGCTCCTCGTCGGCTAGGCGAATGCGCTGAATCTTGACAAAACGCTCACCTGGCTCTGCTTGAAATCGTCGCGTCAGTTCAGCGTCGGCGGTAACCAATTCAATACTTAACACCCGCGCTCCGGGCGAGAGGCCTCTTTGCCGCATGTCTTCGGTGAAGCTTGTCAATCTCAGGAGCCCTTGCCGGATCTTGGGCTCAGCTACGAAGGACCCGCTCCCCTGACGACGATAGATATAGCCTTCGGCTTCTAATTCCGACAGGGCCCGTCGTGCAGTCATCCGGCTGATACCGTAGGATTCCTCCAACTCCCGCTCTGAAGGGAGGCGCTCATGCGGCTTTAGAGCCCCGCTTTCGATCTGCTTGCGTAGTGCCTCCTTAAGCTGATAATAGACCGGAAGCGGGCTACTCTTGCTGAGCTGTATTATTCGTTGCATGTTTGCTTTCCGCTTTATTGGACTATACAATTTAACCACATAACTATAACACAACATTACGGGGGTGTCAAGCCTAAGGAAGCGCGAACTAAAGCTTAAGGAGCAGTTCGTCATCGCGATCGGTAGGGTCTCTACCCATGCAGGGAGCCTAGTTCGGATTGAAGATGACCCAGCACACCTGATTGGGGGGAGGCGGCCCTGCAGGCAGCGATCCTGGGTGAAAGGCAGGAGTCGGTATTTACTGTGTTGAACGTTATCGCTCCGCGACTAATCGGTGAAGACCCGCGACGGATGGGCTGGATAATAGGGATTATGGATGCGTTAGTGGTAAAGAACACCGCTATCAAGGCAGCAATTGATATAGCACTCTACGACCTGCTTGGTCAGGCCTGGGAGGCGCCGCTGAGGCGATTGCTCGGTGGGGCACGCGACCGGATGGAAACGGACTTCACAATCAGCATCCGTCCTCCGGAAGAGATGGCGCGGCAGGCCGTCCAGCTTGTAAAGACTGGCTATAGGGTGCCCAAGCTTAAGCTTAGTACAACCTCTGAGGATGACATCGAACGGGTAAAAGCTGTACGTACGGCTGAAGGAGATGAGCCTCGCCTGCGTATCGACGCCAATCAGGGATGGAACCGCCAGGAAGCGATTCATGCGCTGACGCACATAGCCCGGTATAACGTGAAACTTGTGAAACAGCCGGTGGCAGCCAACGATATCGAGGGATTGGCTCTCATCCGCCGGGCACAATCGATCCCTGTAATGGCCGATGAAAGCGTCCATCTGCCTGTAGATGCACTCAGGGTTATCAACGAAGGGGCGGTTGATTACATCGACGTCAGGATAATGAAAAGCGGCGGCTTCTGGAAACCGCAGCAGATTACGTTGTTAGCCGAGACAGCGGGGATAGATTGCCAAGTCGGAGGAATGGTAGAGATCGATCTCGGACTGGCGGCTGCGGTAAATCTCGCCTGTGGTCTTCTTAATATTCAATCTGGCGATCTCGCTATGGATTCGTCTTTACGTGAAAGATTGGTCAAACGTGGAGGAGCGGCGTTCGAAGACGGCTGTATGGTCCCTGGCGATAGGTCCGGTTTAGGGATCAAAGAGATAAACGAGCAGCCTATAGAGGCACCTCTTAAGTCTTATAAATTATGAATGACTTTTACTATAGAGATGATCAGCTCTTCTGTGAGGATATAAGCGTAAGAGAGTTAGCCAAGGTTGTAGGCACGCCGTTCTACATATATAGCTACACATCTCTTGTCGAGCATCTCCAGGAATTCGAGCGGGCGTTTAGTGCACTTCCCCATCTTATCTGCTTTGCGGTTAAGGCTAACAGCAGCCTGGCGATCCTGCGGGCCCTTGCCGTGCACGGAGCAGGAGCAGAGGTTGTGTCTGGGGGAGAGTTGCAGCGTGCGCTCAATGCAGGGATCCCCGCGGAAAAGATCGTCTTTTCTGGAGTGGGCAAGCGAGCTGAAGAGATTGCCGCGGCTTTGCACGCAGGGATCTTGATGCTCATCGTGGAGTCATTTCCGGAGCTTGAGCTGGTGAACAAGATTGCAGGAAAGCTGGGAAAGAAAGCGCGCGTTGGGTTCCGCATTAACCTTGGCATTGACCCGCACACCCACCGTTACATCACTACCGGATTGGAAGAAACCAAATTTGGCTTGGGAATAGAAGAGTCGCTAGAAGCGTATTCCAAGGCAGCCAGAATGAAGAACATCCAAATCCTCGGGGTGCACACACATCTTGGCTCCCAAATTACACACCTGGATCTGTTCGTCGCCGCAGTAAAAAAACTAAAAATAGTGCTTCGAGAATTGGCAAACAGGGGGATCCATCCCCGCTACTTGGACCTAGGTGGAGGCTTAGGGATAACCTACAAACCGACTGAAAAAGCTCCCAACACAGCTGAATTTGCAGCAGCATTATTGCCATTGCTAAGCGAGATCCACGAAAAGATGGGAATTGACGTAATCCTTGAGCCTGGTCGTGCGCTCGTCGGCAAGGCTGGGGCGTTGGTTACCCAGGTTTTGTACATCAAAACGCGAAAATCTACTAAGAAGACCTTTGTAATAGTTGATGCAGGAATGAATGACCTCATTCGACCGAGCCTGTATGGCGCTTATCATGAAATTCTGCCAGTGCAGAAGGCCGGTGAGAACAGGGCGGTGGTCGATGTCGTTGGCCCGGTCTGCGAGACAGCGGACTATTTTGCGCAAGGACGGGCACTTTCATCGCTACATCCAGGCGATTTGCTTGCAGTTATGGACGTTGGGGCCTATGGCTTTACTATGGCGT
>Ga0180300_10001576_pt1 | contig 10602 bp, 12 predicted proteins | sample GuaBasSediGuay15_FD_121798 | JGI IMG/M metagenome (GOLD analysis project Ga0180300, IMG submission 121798) | Subseafloor sediment microbial communities from Guaymas Basin, Gulf of California, Mexico - Guay15, Core 4569-2, 21-24 cm | ecosystem: Environmental > Aquatic > Marine > Hydrothermal... | reverse complement strand
TCCCAGAGAGGGCGAAGAGATGTATCCGCCCAAGCGGCTCAGAAGAAAGAGGGGGTTATGGTGGGAGGAGAGGAGATGACTTGACAGGGCACACGCTTTCAGAGATGTACCGAACCCCGACACATGATTCCATCACTGTGGATTATATGTTATGATCATTATGGCAAACATTGCTGGGAGGAATGCTGTAATCAAGAATCCTTTGAGTGTTGCAGCAAAGTCTACTCTCATAGCGAAAACTATCCAGGCCAAGCTTATACTGTAAACGAAGAGAGCAGAGGTATTGTGCAAATCCCTTCTCATATAGGCATACAAAGCTTTGAGGAGGGTACCCCAACTAAACATCACAATCATCACACCGATAACACCCCAGTTTATATAAGCTTCCGAGACAATGAAGAACCCCATATTCCCGCCTGCTCGCACAAATTCCTCGGAAAAGAACGTCTTAGTATACCACTCACTAAGGGTTAGAGGCCTTGAAGGATACATAAATCTAGGTAATAAATTCTCTATAGACTGCCAATAAGATGAACCATATAAATATCCCTCTCGATCCGGCACAATTTCCAAAATGTCCAGCAGATTTTTGAAAGGAGCACCGAACTCCGTTCTCGAAAGATCAAACCATGACCACTCAAAATTGTCAATTAAGTGTTTTATTCCAGCTGCAAATCCATAAGAGGCAATAGGCTGCCGTACGAAAGCGAAAAGCACTAAAAGTATACCAAAAATTATTGCTATTAGAACTGCTTTCGTGAAGGGAATCTTCTTAACAAGGTAGTGCCATGCAGCAAAGGATGCTAATAGTAAACCTAACAGAGGTCGTCTTATCCCTACTTGAAGCACAAGCAGCACGTATAAAGAGTATAAAGCGATTATCCAAAAGGATGGGCGCTTTCTAACCAAGAAGTAATAAAAGCAATAAAGTAAGAGTCCAATTTGAAAGACATAGAGACCTAACTCGAGGGGGCCAAATTCAAGTTTGAGCAAGGCTCTACCTGCATAGCCCGCCCTAAAATAAGTGGAGATGCCGACTATCCCGACTAAACCGAGAAAGAGTGCAATACCCAAAAGAAGATAACATCTTCCAATATACCTGAGCTTTTTTAACTTCCATCGCGGGGGTAGAGTGGGAACTATTTGGGCTAAGGCATTCCCGAGGCGATTGTGATATCCCACGAGGAAGAAAAGAAGGCCCAACAAACAAAGTTCAAGGGCTTGTGTGCTTAGGCGTAACTGTTCGGTAGTCGCATCAGGAGAAAACAGAAGGTGTAAGGGGACAGAAAGTGAGTACAAGCTATAAAACAGAATTACAACATTTTCGGCCTCAAAAGTGTCGAAGGTGTTTGTCAATAGTCGGTAAATAACGGGCAGCATTGCGATTAGAACAAAGAGCGCAACCAAGCCTGATAAGAATGGGTATCGGGTCGAGGTAATCACCGTAGCTAAACTGGCCGCAGCGCTTCCCGCAAGTAGGGATATTATAAGCGCAAACGAGATATCCCTAATTCCTTTCCACTTCTTTGGCAAAGCTATATTAGGCTTGTGCGTGACGCCCATAAGGCCACACCTTCTTGATCACTAGAAATAACATTGCCATATCTTGCCTCGTAGGAATGAGCAATGACTTGACATTTGCCTCACTCTCAGCAAGCACAAAATACAGACACATAGTTAAGAAAGCCACGTAAGCCAAGGTAGAGGCCAATGCTGCTCCCTGAATGCCCAGCAAGGGTATCAGCAATAAATCTAGTATAACAGTGATTATTGTCGCTACTAAAGCTGCCAGGGATGGCTGAAAAGCTTTACCCATACCGAAAAGATGATACGCAGCTATGATACCTAGAGCCATGGCGAGGGTGCCCGGCAAAAGCAAAAGTAACGGTGCGATGGCTGGTATAAAGCTGCTAGAGAAGACCAGGGGAAGCAGAAGGGGAGCCAGGATCGCTGTCACCATTATCGCTGCTCCAATTATAAGAATGATTCCTTTGTAGACCAGATGGTGATTAGACTTAATACCGTTCTGCAATTCTGTAGCGGTTTCGGTCAAAACCACGTTTGACAGCGCCTTAGGCAAGTAAAGGAGTGCCTCCGTAATGGAAGTTGCTAAAGCATACCATCCAACATCCTCAGCCTCCAAAAAATAGGCGACGAGAAACATATCAAGTCTAAAGTTCAACATATGAGCCGCATTGTAGATATAAGCATTGCGTGCGTAAGAGAATTGTTCCTTCAAGCTCGCCTTGTCCCATTGTAGACCAGCTGAATCTCCTCTCAAAAGTATGCCTATCCAATATATGGAGGAGATACTTAACCCTGCAATCCAAAGAACCATGAGGCTATTAGTTGTCAACGTTTCAAGGAAAGCAAGTGCAGTGGTAGTACTGAGAAACAAAGCATAGTGCAATGAGGTACCAATCACTTTTTCCCTGAACCTGCTTGCTCCATAAATTAGCCCGATGAGGGAGATTTGGACAGCTTGAATAGGAATAGAGAGAGGAATCAACCATAGATAAGCCTCAGGCAGTTCAGAAAAAGCGCGATTTTTAAAGACCGTGACCACAACACCAGAGAGAAGGGCGATTATAGTCCCGCTTCCTCCCACAAATATCAGGGCGTTGCTCAGCAGTTTAGGACGCACATGGGGAAAGTGGCTTGCCAAGTAGTTATTGGCAATGCCAAAGCCAAAATCTGCTAGCGTTGCCGCAATAATGGATGTTGTAAGGGCGAACTGGAAGATCCCGTATCCTTCTGGTCCTAAAAGGCGGGCGATGAGGATAGCGGACAGGAAGCGTGCTCCCGCCATAATGATCCGATCTACTGAGTTCAAAGCTGCGTTCTTTAGCATGCTTTACCTCGAAGCTGTCCGAGAGCCAGGAGCCAGCCCACTTTCCAAGGCCGAGTTACCCCACCGACCCGACCGATATAGCCCTCAATGATCTCGCTCTTAACAACCAGCTCCTTGAGCAAGCTGGGGGCAATGAAATCCGCCTCTGGTATTATGCTCTTCAACTGCCCCTTATCTCCGATAGAGTCAGGCCTTAAATCGTGCATCTCCCCCAGGGTAGCCCCTCAAAAGACTTCGTTTAGGTCTACCTTTAAGCTTTCCAGAAGAAGAGACCTCAATACTTTACTTGTCTTGTAAGCCTTGACCAGCTCGAATCCCTTCTGGCTCAAGGTGTAGACTTCGATGGTTTTCCCGTTGGGATCGACGATCCAGTATTCCCGCACCCCATGGCGGGCATAGAGGGTCTTCTTGTAGTGACGGTCCCGATCTTCCGTGGCGGGGGAGGTGACCTCAATCACCAGGTCCGGCGCCCCCCGGATCTCTTCCTCGGCGATGGTCTTTTCCCGCTCCTCGGAGATGAAGAAGATATCCGGCTGCACAACTTCCCTCTCTTCTCCCTCTCCCATGACGACATCCAAGGGGGCATGGTAAACCCTGCCCAGCCCCTTTTCCTGAACGAACTGTCGCAGGATGAATTCCAGATTTCCCGAGATTCGCTGATGATACTCCGTAGGCGATGGGACCACGACCAGTTCACCTCCCAAAAGCTCGTACCGCTTGGTCTCGGATTCGGGCAGGCTCTTGTAATCTTCATAGGTGAACTTGATCCGCGGCCTCACCGCCTTTGTCATTTTCTCCACCTCCGCGACAGATTATCTTGTTCTACCATGAGAGCGACAATCCTCTCCGCGGCGCGGCCATCGCCATAGGGCCAGGAGCCGGTGGTGCAAGGGGGCAGGGGAGCAGAGGAGTGAGGGAGCGATGCGGTTTGGCGGATGCGGTCGGGATCGCAGCCAACAAGCACGTTCCAGCCCGCTTCCACCGTCTCCACCCACTCCGTTTCCTCCCGCAGGGTCACACACGGCACCTGAAAGAAGAATGCCTCCTTCTGCACACCGCCGGAGTCGGTGAGGATCACCCGGGCGTTTTTCTCCAGAACCAGCATGTCCAGATAGGAGACAGGACCGATGATTTTGAGCAGAGGAGCGGAGGAGCAGAGGGGCGAGGGAGCTGAGAGGCGAGAAAGGGTGCGGCGGGTACGGGGGTGGAGAGGAACGAGCACAGGAAGCCCTTCCTGGGCAATGGTCGCCAGCCCTTGGAAGATCGCCTTCAAACGCTTGGGATCGTCGGTGTTTTCGGCACGATGGATGGTGGCAAGAGCATACTCCTTGGGCTTAAGGCCTATCTCGTCCAAAATTTTCGACTTCTCCTCAGCCAGTTCCAGGTACATGAGAGCTGCGTCATACATCACGTCGCCGACGTTAATGACGAGAGGGGCTGGGGGTACGTGATAGGGATTTGCGGGATAGGAGATGAGCTCGCCGTCGTTTAGTATGTTCGTAAACCCTTCACGGCGGAGGTTTTCTACGGCGGTTTCGGTGGGACAAAAAAGGAAAGTGGAAACGTGGTCGGTAAGCACTCGGTTGATCTCCTCGGGCATCTTTTTGTTATAGCTTCTTAGTCCTGCTTCCACATGGGCTACAGGAATGTGTAGCTTGGCCGCAGCCAGTGCTCCGGCCAGGGTGCTGTTCGTGTCGCCGTAAACCACTACCAGGTCAGGTTTTTCTTTGAGAAGCACCTCCTCGATCCGTTTGAGCATTTCTCCAGTTTGGTAACCGTGAGTGCCAGAACCCACGCCAAGATGATAGTCCGGAGCCTTGAGGCCCAGCTCCTCGAAGAAGACCCCGGACATCTCGTAGTCGTAATGCTGACCGGTGTGGACCAGCACTTCCTGAATTGGCTGACCCGGATGCTCCTCATTGTATTGCACAATCACTTTAAGAATAGGCGCTACTTTGATGAACTGCGGTCTTGCACCCACCACATTTACAAGCTTCATCGTAAGGTCTCCACAGGGATAACGGCGAACACAACTGTTCCCCCGCTGGTACGCTCGCAGGGATCCAGGCACTGAAGGTAAGCCACCTCCCCCTCACGGGCCAAGCCCAGTTCCACCGGACTTATCCCACGACTTAAGGCCGCATAGTACGGCATGAGCGAGGCCAGAGAATGCATGCATAAAGGCTTCTCTGCGACAAGCCGAAAGCCATTCACAATTTGAAAAGAATCACCAATCTGATAAACCGGACACCGACCTTTAATCTCTGCCACTTTAACGAGTAAGGTTTTTGCCTTACACATAGGAGGGCACATTATACCTCATGCTTTAAAAAAGCTTCTTACCGTCTCAATTACATATTCTGTATCTTCTTTGCTTTGTAAGGGTTCTATTGGCAGGCTTAAAACACTCATGGCCGCCTGTTCGGCATGAACAAGACTTCCAAATACCTTGGACCTACCATTGCCGAATACCTTCATCTTATGAAGAGGAACCGGATAATAAACCATAGTAGATATTCCCCTTTCCTTGAGATAAGATTGAAGTTCATCCCGTCTTGATGTCCTTATGGTATATTGATGATAAATATGGTATCCCTGAACTTCGGTTGGTAAGATCAAATCCTCAATACCTTTTAATCCTTTGTTATACATTTCGGCTATTTTTCTCCTCCGTTCATTAAACTCATCTATGTATTTGAGCTTGGCAAGCAGTATTGCCGCCTGAATTGTGTCAACTCTTGCCTTATATCCTATGTGTTCTACGTTATACTTATCTTTTCCACCATGAACTCTCAGCATCCTTACAAGGTCAAAAATCTCATCATCGTTAGTTGCTACTAAACCTGCATCCCCAAAAGCGCCAAGATTCTTCGATGGAAAGAAACTGAAAGCCCCAGCCGAGCCTATGATTCCTAATTTCCTTCCTTTCCACTTAGCCCCAAACGCCTGGGCCACATCCTCTACGACAAAAAGGTTATACTCGCTGGCAATTTCCATTATTTCATCCATGTTGCAAGATTGGCCGTAAAGGTGCACCGGTACAATACCCACTATCTTGCCAGGGTTTTGATTTATGTACTCACGGATCTTAGCCGGATCGATGTTGTAGGTTACAGGGTCTATATCCACAAATACAGGCGTTGCACCGGAGCGCAGTATAGTATCTCCTGTAGCAGTGAAGGTAAAAGGGGTGGTAATAATCTCATCGCTTCTTTCAAGGTACTCCTCTCCTTTTGTCTTTATTGCCAGTGCTCGAAGGGAAAGCAGTAAGGCATCAGTTCCAGAAGAAACACCTATGCAATGCTTTACACCCAGATATTCTGCTACCCTCTCTTCAAACTCCTTGACTTCAGGGCCAAGTATCCACTGCTGATGTTCCAAGCACCTCTGTATGACGGCATCGATATCCTTTTTCATGTACTCATATTCGAGCCTCAGGTTGAGCATAGGGACTCGTTTCATCTAATCATTCTCCTTTATTACCATGAATATATTATCCTCAAGCCCATATTCATTACCACATCTTTTGCATACTGCTCTGCCGTTTTCAAACTTGAGCATCTCTCCACATTTGCAGGCCCAGCCTATTTGCTGTGCAGGCACACCAGCAGCAACCGCATAATCAGGTACGTCTTCAGTAACCACTGCTCCTGCAGCAACAAAGGCATACTTTCCAACAGTAACACCACACATAATAGTGCTATTTGCTCCTAAGGTAGCTCCTTTTTTTATAAGGGTGGGCCTAAACTCACTCTTTCGCTCTATCTCACTTCGCGGATTTTTTACATTGGTAAAAACCACTGAAGGACCACAGAAAACAAAATCTTCTAAAGTTACTCCTTCATAAACAGAAACATTATTTTGGATTTTAACACCATCTCCGATGCGCACATTACGTCCAACGAATACATTCTGCCCCAATATACAATTCTTTCCGATCCTGGCACCAGACATGATGTGAGAAAAATGCCAGATCTTGGTGCCTTTCCCGATCTTGGCTCCAGGGTCCACATAGGCTGACTCGTGGACAAAGTAATCCCTTTCCGACATGCGCATTGCCTCCAATTGCCTTGTGGCTTCTTCCAGAACCGCGACCACTGGAATCGCAGTCTCTCCATCGGAGAGGGGCTTCCTCCCCTGGGAAACGCACTCCAAGAAGTGTTCAAGTTCCAGCCGAAGCGGCTCGCCATGGCCCTTGAACACGACCCCGGTTCCTTCGTCGAATATTGAAAGATCGGGCTTCACATGCTTTTTGTGGAGCACGACCGTTTGGTCGACCTCGTTATAAACGAGCATCCCAAGTTCTCCAACAACTACGAGTCTTCGTCGCTTTTCCGGCCAAAGCCAAGAGCAGTGAAGGTGCGCCTGCACGCCATCGGAGAACTCCAGATGAAGGTGGACATCATCCTCAATATCCTTTTGGAGGACTGCCTGCCCCAAGGCCCGAATCCTTTGAGGGGCTCGACCCACCAGGTAAAGGAGGACCGCAATGTCGTGCACCCCCAGGCTGAAAAGGACATTTTCCACCGTGCGAACGGTGCCCAGATTGAGCCTTTCCTGGTGGATAGACCAAATGGCCCCCAGTCCTCCGGAGTCAAGAAAGTCCTTTATCCAGCGGATAGCAGGCTGATAGAGGAGGAGATGGCCAACCATGAGGATTTTTTTCCGCTTTCGCGCCAGATCCACGAGCTCCTCGGCCTCGCTTTGGCTGAAAGCAAGGGGTTTTTCCACGAACACGTGTTTTCCCGCCTCGAGGGTTTCTTTTACCAGCGTGGGGTGGGTCGCGGCAGGCGTTGCGATGGCCACTGCGGGAACGTCGGAGTGAAAGAGGGCGCGGTGGTCGGGGTAGAGAAGAACGTCGGGGTATTGGGAACGCAGTTCGGCACGGAGTTCAGACCGAAGCTCAGCAATTCCGGCCAACGCTCCGAGTTCGTAAAGGGTTCGGGCGATGTTCTTTCCCCAGCCGCCTGCCCCGATGAGACCAACTTTGGGAATCATAGCAGCGTTATCTTCTCCCGATGTCCCTTAACGTATTTTGTTGCGTTCCGCGTATCGAATACCTGTTTGGCATGAGCCACCACCCAGTTGTAGTCGATGTTCGAATGGTCCGTGGTGATGATCACGAGGTCCTGGGCGTGCACAAGCTCTTCCGTCAACTCCTGACTCTCCATGGTCAAACCCTCGGCTTGAAAACGGGGAACGTAAGGATCGTGGTAGCAAACCTTCGCCCCTTCCGCCAAAAGGAGCTTGATCACCTGGATGGCCGGCGATTCGCGGTAATCGTCGAGGTCGCGCTTGTAGGCCACTCCCAAGACGAGGATCCTTGCACGGGAAGGGGCTATTCCCAAGCGGTTGAGGATGCGGAGGGCCTTGTCATGGACGAATTCAGGCATGCGGCGGTTGATCTCGCCGGCCAGAGCGATGAAGTGGGTGTTGAAATTGAGCTCTTTGGCCTTCCACTCAAGGTAGTGAGGATCCACCGGGATGCAGTGGCCACCCACTCCCGGCCCAGGCCAAAACGGCATGATCCCAAAAGGTTTCGTGAACGCTGCTTCCAGAACTTCCCACACATTTAAGCCCATCCGGTCACAAAGAAGCGCAAGTTCATTCACCAGGGCGATGTTCACCGCCCGGAAGGTATTCTCAAAGATCTTCACCAATTCGGCAACCTTGGCACTGGAAACCGGGATCACCTTTTCCACGGTCTGGGAATAGAAAGCCATCCCAACCTCTAAGGAATTCGGCCCCACACCTCCCACCACCTTGCAGGTATTGCGGGTGGTGTAGCGTTTATTTCCGGGGTCGACCCGTTCAGGGGAGTGGACGAGAAAGAAATCCTGATCTGCTTTAAGGCCTGAGCTTTCAAGGATGGGAAGCATCACTTCCTCGGTTGTCCCGGGATAAGTAGTAGACTCCAGGCTCACGAGTTGTCCTGGCCGGAGGCGCCTGGCGATTTCCCGGGTGACCCGCTCCACATATTGCAGGTCGGGGGTGAGGTTCCTGGTGAGGGGGGTGGGGACGCAGATCACGATCACATCCATCTCTGGAACGCGACTAAAATCGGTTTCTGCACAGATGAGCCCTTTGGCCACAAATTCTTGAAGATCCTCGTCCTTGACATCGCCGATATAGTTTTCGCCTCGGTTAACTTTTTCAGCCCGAACCGGGTTTTGTTCCACCCCAATCACTCGAAAGCCGACTTTGGCCTTCTCCACTGCGAAGGGCAGGCCCACGTAGCCCAGGCCCACCACACCGACCGTTGCTTCACGCTCGTTTATTTTTCTCAGCAATTCCGCCTTATGCGTCACGTGTTCTCTCCCATAGCCAGTCTATCACAGCCTAAAAAAGAACAAGAACCCATTTTTGTAACCGGCCATGGCCACTTAAACGGTAGGAAGCTCTCCCCGGTCATATCCTTCTCACGGTGACTTTGCCGTAGCCAGGCGAGAATGCCTATGGAAATGATCGACGAGGTGGTAAGTTCCATTATCTCTCAAGCATCCCAAGCGACCGAAGGCTTTCCTTATATCTCGCCTCAAGGCATGATACCCGAAAGGAGCTTGTTTTGCCAATTCAAATGTCCCAGATCTTTTTTCGGCGACCTATTTAAAGTGAAGGCTGGGATTTCCACCGCCCGGTCGATGGGCCTCAACTTCGATTGGGAAGTACGCAATACCGCTCTCTCAAACGGCATCCTTGCTCGGCCTCCCTCCGTCAGACAAGAAGCATCCGCATCGATTGTAATACGTGAGGCGTGAGGCGTGATACGTAAGATGTGAGATGTGATACGTGCCAGGTGAGATATTATCGGTTTTTGGCATTTTTCTCGCCCCGCAGGTACTTTATTAGCCCCAGAAGCTTGGACCGTTCCTTTTCGATCAGAGGGAAAATTTCCTTGTTGTTCAAGAAACCAAGTCTATTGGCTATAATGAGTTGAGTCTCCAGTTCTGAAATAGAACCCAAAGAGATATGCAAAAATTGCAGGAATTCTTTCTTTGAGTTCCGAGCCGCTCCTTCAGCGATATTGCTCGGTATGGAGATAGCGGATCTTTTTATCTGGTCCACCAGACCATACTTTTCCTCATTTGGAAACTTTTGAACAATTTCATAAACCTTCACGGCAAGTTCTATCCCTTCCTTCCAAACATCCAAATCCCTATGCGTCCTTACGTCTCCCATCCTACCTCACCTCTTACACCTTACGTCTCACGTCTTACGTCTAACGTCTTCTGGAGCAGACCCAGCTGGCCGATAGCGCTCAAGGCAATCAGTGTCGAAGAATCGCAAACAACAATCAACCCAATTCCTCCAGGGCCATCATATCTCTGTCGAATTCCTCAAGATCGTAGTGTCGTGGGATCCCTTCTTCTCCCAAAATACGGGAAAATTCCCACTTGGTCATCCCAGCCAGTTCACGGGCCTTTCCAAAGCTAAGTAGGCCTTTTTCATAAAGTCGCAGAGCTAACTCCCGCTTTAGCCTCGCTGGGACTTCGTCCCTGGGAAGTTTAAGAGACTGGATCAGCTCCTCAGGTATCTCCAAGTTAAGCTGTGGCATAGCATCACCTCCTTAAAATTGAAGTTGCCCCGTTTTAGTGGACAGATTAGCATCTTCTCTCAAGGCAATCATCAGGTTCAAATTCCTTAGCAAGCCCTACTGGAGTCTGCCCAGACCTCACTAACTCAACCATCTGTCGCCTAAAATCCGGTGAATATGGTGCGCGTTTCTTTGACATAGTGAACACCGCCGGCCG
>Ga0180300_10001575_pt1 | contig 10604 bp, 11 predicted proteins | sample GuaBasSediGuay15_FD_121798 | JGI IMG/M metagenome (GOLD analysis project Ga0180300, IMG submission 121798) | Subseafloor sediment microbial communities from Guaymas Basin, Gulf of California, Mexico - Guay15, Core 4569-2, 21-24 cm | ecosystem: Environmental > Aquatic > Marine > Hydrothermal... | reverse complement strand
CAGTACGGCTCGCCGAACTCGTGGCTGTTCTTCCCGTCGGCGAAGAGCCCCGCCCTCGGACAGTTCTCGTGGGCCGTGTGGCCGAAGATGAACGTCGGACGATGCTCCTCGTCGAGCTCCGGCAGGGGGAGGTAGCCCCTGACGGATAGGACCGCGTGGGCAAGGACCTCTGCCAGGTGCTCGCCGTGAACGGGGCACCCTGGGACGTTGATGACGGGGATACCGAGCGCGCTTTTCCAGCCCCTGCCCAGGTAGTCGAGGGCTCCCTTGGCCCCCGTCGGGTTGGGCTTCCCGTGGGGGATGCCCCCGAAGCAGGCGCAGGTCCCCGCCGCGACGACCGCCGCCGCCCTCTTCGCCAGTCTGTCGAGGTGCTCGCTGAAGGTGACGGGCTTCCCATCCTCCTCCCCGATGACGCACCAGAAGCCACCGCTCTCCGCGGCCCTCGACTCGTCGGGGATCGCCCCCTCCACGACGAGCACGAAGGGGTCAAGCTCCCCCCTCTCCGCCGCCTTTACGGCGGCGAGGGCCTCCTCGCCCCAGGGGAGCATGATGGTGGCATGGTAGTCCAAAGTGACGCCGGCCGCCTGAGGGATGAACCCCGTCAGCAGATCCACGAGGCTAGGATGCGTGGCGTTCAACAGCGAGACGGTGCACCCCGTGCACGCCTGTCCCGGAAGCCATATGACGTGTATCTTCTCTATCTCAGACACTTCTTTTCACTCCTACTGAACGCGGATCCTCTCCTGTTGATTGTGAAAGCATCCGCCTCTAAACATTTACTAAAATTCTCCTTCCAGTCAACCAGCAAAAAAGAAGTATTAATATCTTTCCCCTCTTATAATTTTCAAAAATCGCAAAGCCTCCCCAAAGAATATTTATAATATTTATTTTCTTAAATACATGCACTATTAAAATGTAAAGTATTTTAAAAATATGCTTTACAATATGGAATATTGTGAATATGCACATTCTTCATATTCTGGGGGAAATCGCTCGATATCTTATGTTTACTCTAAATCAATAAATCTCGTTCGAGCTTGCGCTCATCCTTTGAAGGCCTATTTCTTGTCTGTTGATACTGTAATTGAATTATTTATCGTAAAAATGAGGTTCTCTTTCAACTTCCCTCTTTTTGTTTTTCATTTTTTAAATTTGTAGACGGAAGTGAAAAATTAATAAGGAGATGGAGAGAGTTATGGGGAGTGATCCCGGGTTGATGATATACCTCGAAGGTTACCACGCCTTCTGGATTTTTACCTTCATCTTCGTAGCCTTTCTCAGCGTCGCGATCCTCTTCGCGTGGCTGTTCGGCCCCTTCAAGCCCAACCCGATTAAGCAGAACATATACGAGTGCGGCCAGGCCCCCTTCGGAGAGGCGAGGAGCTTCAGGATCACCGGCATAGTCCGCTACTTCGGCTACGCCGTGGTCTTCTTCGCCCTCGACGCCTTCTCGTGGGTGGTGCTGACCGCCGCCCTGTCCGTCACCTTCAGCCTTGAGACGGTCGCCATCGTCTCGGTCTACACCCTGATCGTCCTGATAGGCATCGGTTATTTCCTCTCGGAGCTGAGGAAGCTGGTGAGGTAGGATGGAAGAGGAGACCACCATCAAGGAGCGTATCTTCGAGCGCTATCACATACCCATGCCCATCTACAACGTCGTGGAGTACATCGCCGGCTGGGCCCGGAAGTATTCCATCTGGCCCATCCACTTCGTCACCGGCTGCTGCAGCCCGGAGTTCATGCAGGTCTCCGGGTCCCGCTTCGACATGGAGCGGCTGGGCATCCTCCCCTTCGCCAGCGTCCGGCAGTGCGACTGCATCATGGTCGTCGGCGTCCTCTCCCGAAAGATGGGGGAGCGGGTGAAGTACCTCTACGACCAGATGGGAGAGCCCAAGTACGTCGTCTCCGTCGGCGCCTGCCCCACGGGCAAGGGCCCCTTCTACGACTCCTACTCGACGGTGAGGGTCGACGAGCTGGTGCCGGTGGACGTCTACATCCCCGGGTGCCCACCTAGGCCCGAGGCCATCATCCACGGGATGATGCTCCTCCAGGAGAAGATCAAGAAGGAGGTCAAGATCGGTGCCAGAGGGGGCTGAGGACGCGTTCATCGCGGCGCTGAAGGCCGCCCACCCGGACCTAGTGGAGGAGGCGGTGATCCTCAGGCAGAAGAGGGTGTCCGTGGTCGCGAAGCGGGAGGGGCTGCTGGAGCTCGCCCGGGCCCTCAGGGACGAGTTCGGGTTCGTCCACCCGGTCTCCGCCGGCGCCGTCGACTACCCGAAGGAGAACCGGATGCAGATGATCTACTATCTCATGAACCCGTCGTCCCGGTTCACCCTCATGCTCAGGGTCAACCTCCCCCGAGACGACCTCGTTCTGCCCTCGATGACCCAGGTCTGGGAGGCGATGAGCTTCCACGAGCGGGAGACCAAGGAGATGTTCGGCATCGACTTCGAGGGGCACCCCAACCTCGTGCCCCTGCTCCTGCCCCCCGACTGGAGGGGCGGATACCCGCTCAGGAAGGACTTCAAGGGCGAGGGGGCGCCGACATGACCGAGCCCGAGATCAAGCCCGACATCATGCGCATCAGCTGGGGGCCCCAGCACCCCATGAGCGGGCAGACCCGCATCCTCCTCGACGTGGACGGCGAGAAGGTCCACAGGATCATCGCCGACCTCGGCTTCACCCACAGGGGCATCGAGAAGATCCTAGAGAACCGGACCTTCCTGAAGGGGATCATCCCCATCGAGCGGATGGTGATGGTCGACACCGCCAACATCGGCCTCGGCTACGTCCTCGCCATAGAGGAGGCCCTCGGCGTCGAGGTGCCGGAGCGCGCCAACTGGATACGATCGATGCTCTGCGAGATGACCCGGATCAACAGCCACCTCTACGCCTTCGGGCTCCAGGCCGAGGCGACGGGCTACTTCCCCGCAGTCTTCCTCTGGACCACCATCGACCGGGAGGTCCTGCTGGACCTCATGGAGAAGCTGACGGGCGCCCGGTGGAGCTACAACTTCTTCCTCCCCGGGGGCGTCCACCACGACCTCCCCGAGGGCTTCCAGGAGGAGGTTCTGGAGGGCGTCGACTACCTCCGGCGCCGCTTCCAGCAGTACTGGGACGCGATGGTGGAGAACGCCACCTTCGAGATGAGGTGCAAGGGCGTCGCCGTCTTGAAGAAGGAGGACGCCATCAGGCTCGGCGCCACGGGGCCGGTGCTCAGGGGCTCCGGGGTCGACATGGATGTGCGGAAGGACGAGCCGTACGCCGCCTACGGGGACCTCGACTTCAAGGTGATCACCGAGACCGCCGGCGACTCCATGGCCCGGCTCAAGGTCCGGTTCCACGAGATCGAGCAGAGCCTCAACATCATCGAGCAGGTGGCGAACGAGATCCCGGGCGGGCCGGTGAAGACCCGGGTCCCGCTGTTCGCGAGGGCGAAGCCGGGGGAGGTCTTCAGCAGGGTTGAGACGCCGCGCGGCGAGATGGGCATCCACCTGTTCACGGACGGGGGGATGAACCCGTACCGCGTCAAGATCAACTCGCCGACTTTGAGGAACATGTACGTCTTCGAGCGGCTGGCGGAGCTCGACGAGATCCTCGTGGCGGACTTGACCGTGGTGATCAACTCCATCGACCCGTGGTACCTGGACAGTGATAGGTGAGATGATGTCGGGAGAGGTGATGTAGAGGATGGACATGTTCACTACTCTTTGGAACTGGCTCGTCAACGCCCTTTTCGGGCTGCCGGGCGCCATCTGGAGGTTCGCCGTCGGCTTCTTGACCTGGCTCCCCGGAGCGCTTCTGAGGCTGCCCGGGTGGCTGTGGCGGTTCCTCTGGATCAACTTCAAGCCGCTGATGCAGATCCTCATCCTGCCCGGTCTCGCCTTCATCCTGGTCTTCGCCATCATCGCCGTCTGGTTCGAGAGGAAGTTCCTGGCGAGGGCGATGCTCCGGGTCGGCCCGTACTACTGCGGGAAGCGGGCGGGTCTGCTGCAGGTCTTCGCCGACTTCCTGAAGCTCTTCATGAAGGAGATCATCATCCCCTACGACGCGGAGCGCGCCTTCTTCACCATGATGCCGGTCCTCGTCCCGACCCTCCCGGCCCTCGCGCTCGTCCTCATCCCCTTCGACCAGAACTGGGTCCTCTTCGACGCGGGGAGCCTCAGCCTCCCCATGTTCTTCGCCATCGCGGGCCTGGCCCCGCTGATCCCCATATTCACCGGCTGGGCGGCGAACAACAAGTACACCGCCATCGGGGGCTTCAGGGTCGCCTTCCTCTACATCTCGGCGGAGATACCGCTGGTGATCTGCGCCGCCGCCGTCGCCATCATGGCGGGGAGCTTCGACCTGGTGAAAATCGTGGAGGCTCAGAGGGATATGTGGTTCGCCGTGCCCCAGTTCATAGGTTTCGTCATCTTCTTCCTCGGCGTCATCATCGAGGCGGAGAGGACCCCCTTCGACGTGCCCACGGCGGAGACGGAGCTGGTCCTCGGGTGGAGGACGGAGTTCAGCGGCATCCTCTTCGGCTTCACCATGATGGCGGAGTACGTCGCCTTCCAGGCGTGGGCGCTCCTCTTCATAACCCTCTACCTGGGGGGCTTCAACGGCCCCGACATATTCGGGTCGACGATGTACAGCCACATCTTCTGGCTCCTCCTCAAGTTCGCGATCCTCGTGCCGATCATCATCCTGCTCAGGTGCGTCTTCCCGAGGCTGAGGCTGGACCAGACCCTCAGGCTGGGGTGGTACTACCTCACGCCCCTGGCGGTGCTCAACCTGTTCATCGTATTGGCCCTGAAGCTGTGGGGGGTGGCGTGATGAGTCTGTTGAAGAAGCTGTTCAAGCCCTTCCTCATCGTCGCCCCGTACGTGCTGAGGAACTCTCAGACGGTCGCCTACCCCGACGAGCGCCTCGTCTTCGCCGAGAGGTTCAGGGGACGCCACAAGCTCCACTTCGACAGGTGCATCGGCTGCGGCACGTGCGCCAGGGTCTGTCCCGACAACTCCATCGTCCTGGTGGAGGCGGAGGGCCATGAGGGGAAGTACCCGCAGATCGACTACGGCACATGCAGCCTCTGCGGCTACTGCGTCGAGTTCTGCCCCAAGGCGGCGCTGGAGTTCACCGACCTGGTGGAGTTCTCAACTAGGGATGCGTCCGAGCTGGTCTACTCGCCGGAGAGGCTGGCCGAGGTCCCATCGATAAAGGAGGTTGTGCCCAGGTTGAAGCGGAGGATCGAGCCGTATCTGACGAAGACGGAGATGAAGTATAGGAAGGTGGAGGACCTGTGATCGCGGCCCTCATCCTGCTCGCCCTGACCGTCATCAGCGCATTCCTCGCCGTCGCGATGCCCAACATCGTCTACGGCGTCGTCTTCCTCCTCTGCACCAACGTGACCCTTGGCATCCTCTACTACATGGTGGGAGCGCCCACCGTCGCCCTCTTCCAGCTCGCCATCTTCGCGGGCGCCATCGTCGTCTTCTTCCTCATCACGGTGATGCTGACCCGTGCCGGCAGGATGGAGCCGGCTGAGGAGGTGGATGCATGAGCAAGAATCTGGCCAGATACGGCTCCTTCGCCGCGCTGGTGGTGATCGTTTTCACCCTCCTAATCTTCTCATGGCTCGCCATCGAGGTGAGCTTCCCTGCCTTCGAGGCGACCTCGGGCCTACTGTCGACGAGGCTCATACCCCTGGAGCCCTTCAACGGGATCGCGGCGCGGGTGAGCCGCTTCCTATGGGAGCACCGCGCCCTAGACCTGACGGGCCAGGCGTTCGTCATCGTCGCTGCCATCGTCTGCTGCTTGGCGCTGCTCAAATCGGAGGAGGCTGAGGACTGATGGATCCGTTCACCCCGTTCATCGTCTCGGTCGCCCTCCTCTTCATCATCGGCCTCGGGTGCCTCATGGTGAAGCGCGACATGGTCCGGCTCCTCATAGGCATCGAGATCCTCTTCAACGCGGCGAACCTCAACTTCGTCGCCCTCTCGCTGCAGACCAAGGGCTTCATTGACCCCTTCGCCCACTCCATCGTCATGATGGCCATCGTCCTCGACGGCACCGTCATCGCCGTCGGGCTGGCAATGGCGCTGAACGTCTACAAGCACTATAAGACCCTAGACATCAGGAAGCTGAGGCGGTTGAAATGGTAGACCCAGGTTCCCTCTCACAGATCATCCAGTTCCCCCTCCCCCTGGCAGTGCTGTTATGCGGAGGCTTGGCGCTTCCCATCATCGGCCTGCTGGCTGAGCGGGCGGGCGTCGGGCGGCTGCGGGAGGCCTGGATGTTCATCGTCACCGCCGCGGCCCTCGGCTCCGTCTACCTTCTCTATCAGCAGCTGAAGGCGGCGCCCGGCCGGGTTCTGGTCGTCACCTTGTGGGGTCAGAGGCCGCCCCTGGGCGGATGCTTCGAGATCGACGCCCTCGGCATCTATATGGGCGGCAGCATCGCGTTCCTCGGCTTCCTTGTGGCCCTCTACTCTTTCAAGTATATGGAGAGGGAGAGCCGGCTGACGGAGTTCTACACCCTGGTGTTGCTCATGATGGCGGGGATGACCGGCATCGCCCTGGCCGGCGACTTCTTCACCCTCTTCATCTTCTGGGAGCTGATGGGCCTCTCCAGCTACGTTCTCGTCGCCTTCCTCAAGAACCGGTGGGGGCCGGTGGAGGCCGGCTTCAAGTACCTGGTGATGAGCGCGACCGCCGGCGCCTTCCTCCTCCTGAGCATGTCCTTCCTCTACGGGATGACGGGCACCCTAAACTTCGCCCAACTCGCGGCGAGCCTCCACGGATCCGTCCGGACGCCGTGGTTGTTCGTCCTTTTCAGCGCCCTCGTCGTCGGGTTTGGCGTCAAGTCCGCCATCGTGCCGCTGCACACCTGGCTGCCGGACGCCCACCCCGAGGCACCGAGCCCCATAAGCGCCTTGCTCTCGGGCATCGTCATCGAGACGGGTCTCTACGGGCTGACCCGTGTTCTCTACCTGCTCTTCGACCCGAATTTCTTCCAGCTCTCCATCGCGGCCCTGGCGGTGCTGACCATGACCCTGGCCAACATCACTGCGCTGCTCCAGCAGGACATCAAGCGGCTGCTGGCGTACTCTAGCATCGCCCAGATCGGCTACATGCTCATCGGCGTGTCCACGGGGACGGCATACGGGGTGATGGGCGTCTTCCTCCACGTTTTCAACCACTCGCTGATGAAGGGGATGGCGTTCCTCTCCGCGGGCTCCATCGTCCATGAGACGGGGACCAGGGACCTCAAGAGGCTCAGGGGCGTGGGGCGGATGATGCCCTATACCACCTTCACCCTTTTCATCGCGCTCCTCGGCCTCGGCGGGGTGCCCGCCACCAACGGCTTCATCAGCAAGTTCATCCTGTTCAACTCTGCCATCGGCGCGGGGATGGCGTGGCTGGCCGTCGCCGGCGTGCTCAACAGCGCCCTGAGCATGGCGTACTACCTGCGCGTCATGAAGGCCCTCATCTCGACGCCGGAGGACGAGGGCCTGAAGGTTCATGAGGCGCCGGCGCTCATGGTCGCCGTCACCGTCCTCATGGCGGCGCTCGTCGTCGTCTTCGGTCTCTACCCGGCGCCCGTCATCAGCCTCGCGACCCGGGCTTCCCGGGCTCTGGTTGATGGAATGAGCCGGTATATTGGAGCTGTGCTGCCATGAGGCTCGATGTAAATGCTTTTAAATGGATTGAAATTGAGTAGGGTGATATGATGGGAGGGCGGATGTGATGGATCCCGTGGCGGCGGCGAGCCCCCTGGAGATCATCCTCAAGTATCCGGGCCCGTGGCTGAGCTGGATTCTCCCCATCATAGGGGCGCTGCTGATGCCGCTCCTCGGCAGGATCAACCACAAGCTCAGGGACTACGCCGCGGTCGCCTTCGCCCTCTCCGCCGCCGTCTCCGCCCTCTCCATGGTCCCGTACCTCCTCTCGGGCCACTACCCGGGGGACATCAAGCTGACCACGTGGATCACCTTTCCCGGCGGTCACCCCTTGGAGGTTGGGGTTCTCGTCGACCCCCTGAGCATCATCATCAGCAACGTGGTCGCCTTCATTGCCTTCCTCATCGTCGTCTACTCCACCGGCTACATGCACGGCGACCCCCATCTCGACAGGTACTGGTTCTTCTTCCTCTTCTTCATCGGCAACATGCTCCTCCTAGTCCTCTCCGACAACCTCGTCCAGGTCCTCATCGGCTGGGAGGGCGTCGGCATGTGCAGCTACGGCCTCATCGGCTACTACTACCGGGACGAGAAGGAGAGGTGGCTGGGCGGCCCGCCCCCCACGAAGATGTACCCCCCCTCCCACTGCGGGATGAAGGCCTTCGTGGTCACGGGGGTCGGCGACGTCTTCATCCTCGCCGCCATCTTCATCATCTTCAACTTCGCGGGCACCCTCAACTTCGTCGAGCTCATCGAGACGGCGCCTGAGTGGCTCACGGGGATAGCGGCGACGCCGGGGCTGCTCGCCCTCACGGCGGTCCTCTTTCTCGGCGGTCCCATCGGCAAGTCCGCCCAGTTCCCCCTCCACGAGTGGCTGCCCGAGGCGATGGCGGGACCCACCTCCGTCTCCGCCCTCATCCACGCCGCGACGATGGTGAAAGCCGGCGTCTACCTCGTGGCCAGGATGAGCCCCGTCTTCTACCTCGGCACCTGGGAGCTCCACATACCCGAGGCCCAGGTCTACTTCATCGCCATCGCGTGTGTCGGCGCCTTCACCGCCTTCCTCGCCGCCTCCCAGGCCATGGTCTCCGTCGAGCTGAAGAAGATCCTCGCGTACTCCACCGTCAGCCAGATAGGCTACATGATGCTGGGCCTCGGCGTCTCCGGCCTGAGCGAGGGCGCCTACGTCGCGGGCCTCACCAGCGGTGTCTTCCACCTCGTCAGCCACGCCCTGTTCAAGGCGGCCCTCTTCCTCTGCGCGGGCTCCGTCATCCACGCCATCGAGTCCATCTACCTCTTCAATATGGGGGGCCTGAAGAAGTACATGCCCATCACCCACGGCCTCATGCTCGTCGCGACCCTCTCCCTCTCCGGCATCCCGCCCCTGAGCGGGTTCTGGAGCAAGGACTCCGTGTTCCTCGCCCTCCTCACCGCGGGTACCCCCCTCGCGATGGTGCTCCTGGCGGTTGCGGCCATAAGCGCGGCGATGACCTTCTTCTACAGCATCCGGTACATCAGCCTCACCTTCTACGGCCGCAAGAGTGAGTTCATCGAGGAGCTTGAGCACCACGGCCACCACGTCCACGAGGCTCCGCCCGTCATGTGGGTGCCCTACGCCATCCTCGTCGTCCTCGTGGTCGCCGTCGGCATCCTCGGCCTCGTCGGCGTCTTCAACCCCCACTACTCGCCGGAGCTCTTCATCGAGGAGCAGATGGATATCATGCTCCACCACATGGAGATCCCGGTCCACGTGGCGCACGTCGAGGCCTCCACGAAGCTGACGGCGGTGGGCACCTCGGCGGCGATGCTGCTCCTCGGCGGCGTCCTCGGCTGGGTCTTCTACCTGGCCCGGAAGGTGGACCCGTGGGCCTTCGTCTCCAGCTCAGGCCTCCTGAAGGGGGTCCACACCTTCCTCTGGAACAGGTGGTACATGAACTCCACCTACTACGCCGTCTTCGTCTACGGCCTCATCGACTTCTCCAGGGGGCTATTCAACAGCCTTGAGAAGCTCTTCTTCGATAAGATAACCCCCGCCGTCAGCGACTTCTTCGTCGCCCTGGGTGGTAGCCTCTTCGGCGGCCTGGAGAGGAACGTTATAGACCGGGGGCTGAACGAGGGGGTCCCGGAGGCGGCGACCTCCCTGTATCATCGGGTGAAGAAGCTGCAGACTGGGGTCCTCAGCTACAACATCATCTACATGGGTTTCACGTTCCTGTTCCTCATAATACTGTTCATGTTATGGTTCTCAGGAGGGTTGTAGAATGGTATTCGCGTACTCCCTGGCTCAGGTACTCCTGGTACCTCTGATATTCGCCCCAGTGACCTACCTGGTGGGTAAGTCCATGGGAAAGAACACAGGCTGGGTCGCCTTCATACCCCTGGCGTACACGCTGCTCCTCCTGGGCGGCATCGCCGTTGAGATCCAGGGCGGCGGCAGCTACAACGAGACTTACTCCTGGGCTCCCGCGGCGGGGCTGACCTTCGGTCTGAAGGCTGACGGCCTGAGCATCTGGATGCTGCTCACCATCAACATTCTCTGCCTCATGATCAGCCTTTATAGCATCCCGTATATGGAGCACCGGTTCCACGAGTGGGAGCACGAGACCGGCGAGCACGTCGGCAGCGGCGCGTACGCCAGCTACTACACCCTCTACCTGCTCTACGCCGTCGGCATGCTGGGGACGGTGATGGCCACCAACCTCATCCAGTTCTACCTGTTCTACGAGCTGATGCTGGTGCCCAGCTGGGCGCTCATCAACAACTACGGCTACGGCGAGCGGGAGCGCATCGGCATGATGTACTTCCTCTGGACCCACGTCGGCGCCGTCATCCTCCTCGCCGGCATCCTCTCCAGCTACTGGATCACCGGCAGCTTCGAGATCGCCGCCCTGTCGGGGGTCGTCGGCAGCCCCATCGCGGGCTGGATCGCCATCGCCATCCT
>Ga0180300_10001574_pt1 | contig 10606 bp, 6 predicted proteins | sample GuaBasSediGuay15_FD_121798 | JGI IMG/M metagenome (GOLD analysis project Ga0180300, IMG submission 121798) | Subseafloor sediment microbial communities from Guaymas Basin, Gulf of California, Mexico - Guay15, Core 4569-2, 21-24 cm | ecosystem: Environmental > Aquatic > Marine > Hydrothermal... | reverse complement strand
GTCAGCTCGACTTCGTAACAGATTATGGGCATCTCAGATTCATGAGGAATGTAACTGTAAATGTGAAGTTAAATGGCAGAAATGTTGGGTTCTACGACAGGGAGCCCGTGTATTCCCAGAGCTATAACGCTTATAGATTTGACATCAGCCTGGTGCCGGATCCGGCTCTGGTGGAAAATACATTCGAGATAGAAGTTAGGCAGATGAATTTCCTTCCTCACAGATTAACCCTCACTCTCATTCCAACATTCACAACTCTCACAGGCATGATTACCACATATGCGGAGGAAAATGAGCTTGAGAGGTGGATGAGAGAGGACCCAAGCGATTTCACATTGGAGTTCTGGAGCGAGGGAATCGATTTCCGTCTTGAAAATGTGTATGTGAACTGCACTCTTGACGGTAGGGGGGTAGTCAAAAACCGGATAATACCACCGGTGGATGGGTGCCAGCAGAGTGCCAGCTGCGGTGCCAAGGGATCCATTTCTCTCGACTTTCCATCAATCCTTCCAGGGAAACACACGCTTGCATGCGAAGCCGTTACCCCCTACTTCCTCCCCATTTCTCTCAACAAGACCTTCGAGGTTTACGGGAGGATAAAATCAGCTGAGGCAGAGATACCCTCAGAGATAGTTCCGGGAAAAGCCTACTCTCTCCCAGTTCTGAGCGTGAAGGATGAATTCGGCCGCTCCATTTCCTCCTATCATTACAGCTGGGGACTCAAAATAGGCAATGTTATTTACCCCCTCTCCTACGATTCCCCCGAGGTCTATATCCCCTTCGTTTCGGCAACAGCAGAGAATGTTTCACTGGTACTTGATGTCAGCGCACCCTATTATCTTCCCCTTACAATTGAGTATCCCACAACTTTCACGAAGAGGGTTTTCCTCTCGGTAGCTGTTGTTCCAGCGGTTTCCTATGTGGGTCTCGAGGGAGGCAATGTAACGCTGAGGGTCACCGTGGAGAACAGGGGACCAGCAGCCACGTTTTCGATTAGATGTGGTGGAATTGACGGGGGAATAGCAATCCCGGGAGAAAAGTTTGAAGTGTGGGGGTGGGATGTGAAAGAGGTCCCTGTTTTTATTTCCATACCACCATCACTGGACGAGGAGGAATATCAGATTACATGTGAGGTTCTGAGCGAGGGAGAGAGGGTTGGGGTGCAGACCGTGAAGATAATCCAGACTGACAAGCCCATCTATCAGTTCGGTGTGTATCCTGCCCATCAGGAGGTGGATATAATCGCAGGTAGCGGTAGGGGGAATATTACAATCCACAACACGGGAAATAGAATGGATACGTACATAATTACATCCACAGTTGAGCTGGACAGAAGAGAGATAACCCTCGGCCCCGGAAAGTATGAGGTGGTGGGCTTTACACTCACGGAACCGGGCCAGTTTGAAGTGTGTGTGAAGTCGGTTACTCTTCTCTCGCAGACACCTGAATGTGTGGCTGTTAATGGTATCAGGAGGATTGTAAAACCCAAGCTCATGCTTGAGGATCAGAACATAACCCTGCGTAAAGGTATTATTCCAGCACTCATGATAAAGCTTGCAACCGCAGAGTATTCGGGAAGATATGTTATAGAGGTGGGAGGAGACATCGGGAGCATTACAGATTACTGCGATGCACGGAGCAATTCAACCACCACCTGCCCCGTGCCTGTAAATGTATCCCCGGGTGTTTATTCTCTCAGTGTGAAAGTTTACCCCATGCTCTATCCCAGTGAATTTGACGAGGGACAGATGGTTCTCAAAGTTAAAGCCGAGGTGGGATACGAGATAGAGCTTCTTTTGAGGAATGTGGAGAACAACCTTGAAAGCCTTGGTCCGGAGAAGGAAAAATTTGTTGAAGAATATGAGTATGCGAAGGGTCTCATAAGGGAGGGAAAGTTTGAGGAGGCAAAGGCAATTCTTCAAAAGATAAATGAGGAGATAGCGAAGAGTCTGGAAGTGAAGGCAGCGAGGGAAAGGGCAGCATATGTGAAACCTTACCGTCCCACATTCCCCATAATCGCGGGAATCCTCTTCATTGCACTCGGGCTCATTTTTTACCTTAAATGATTTAAGGCGTGGTAACTTTTCCTCAGGTGATAGGGGGACTCGCGAGAAGACTGAGAGAGGCGCTCCGAAGGTTCGCTTCTAAGGGTGTCGTAAGCGAGCGGGATGTGGAAGAACTTCTCAGAGAAATCCAGAGGGTTCTCATAGGGAGCGATGTGGAAGTCGGGCTTGTGGCTAAGCTGAGTAGAAGAATAAAGGAGAGATGCCTGAAGGAAAAACCACTTCCCGGGATGACTCTGAGAGAGCACGTGTTAAAAATTGTATATGAGGAGCTTGTGAAACTTGTCGGGAGAGGTGGAGAGATAAAGATAAAGAAACCTCTGAAAATTGTGCTTCTCGGCCTTTATGGGTCTGGAAAAACAACAACAGCTGCAAAACTCGGCCTGTGGCTGAAAAAGAGAGGTATAGAACCTGTTCTTGTCTCTCTCGACAAAGAGAGACCTGCAGCTTATGAGCAGCTCAAACAGCTCGGAGAGAAAATCGGGTTGAGAGCGGAAAGAGAGATACCCGATGCCTCTGTAATTGTGGACACGGCAGGCAGAGATGCCCTTAATGAGGAGATGCTGAGGGAGGCTGAGAGAATAGTTGAAAATGTGAAGCCGGATGAAGTTCTCCTCGTGATTCCTGCAGAGATGGGGCACAAGGCAAAGGAGGAAGCTGAAGCTCTTAAACACCTCTTGACCGGCGTTATTATCACAAGATTTGATGGGTCTGCGAAGGGTGGGGGAGCTCTCAGCGCCTGTGCGGCTGCCGGAGTGCCTGTGAAATTTCTGGGAACCGGTGAAAAGCTTGAAGATTTTGAGGTCTTTAGGCCGGAACGCTTTATTTCCCGCCTGCTCGGTTGGGGAGATCTGGAAAGTCTGCTGGAGAAAGTCAGAGAAGCTGAGATAAAAATAACCAAGGAGGAAATAGAGGAGCTGAATATGATTACCTTCTACAAGCAACTTGAAGCAATGACAAAGCTGGGGCCGGTGGACAAGCTTCTGCAAATGATCGGACTTACAGATCTGGATAGAAAAACAGTTGACGAGCTGAAAACCAAGCTGAAGAAATACAAGGCAATCATAGACAGCATGACAAAAGAGGAGAGAAGAAAGCCCGAGATAATAAATTCGAGCAGAATAGAAAGAATAGCCCGGGGAAGCGGCACAACACCGAAGGATGTCCGTGAGCTTTTGAAGGAGTTTTTCCTGATGAAGAAGATGATAAAAAGGCTCAGAAAAGGAAAAATGAGGGGATTAAGAGGATTTCGACTGCCTCCGGGGGTGAAACTTTGAAATCCGAGCTCAGAAACTATCCTCTCTATCTCATACTCTTTCTTCCCTACCCGCTTCTGGCAGAAAGGGGGAGTGTAGCCTCCTATTTTTATGCCCTTTTTCTCATCTATTTTGCCATAAATTTCAGAAACAAAAACAGGGCTATCGAATCCTTCCTTCTTTTCTTTCCCCTTTTTTCAGCTTCAATACTCATAATTTATGCAGTTTCCGCAGCAATCATCCTATCCTCGCTTTTTTTCAGACCTCTTTCGATTCTTCTCATTTTTCCCATCTACGCCCTCTTCAAAATTCTCGGGACATTCAGACTTTACATGAAGAGAGGATTCTGGACCTTTCTTAAATTCTGGACCAACCCGAATTCCGTATGCTGGCGTACAGTGGCTCTGCTCTCGCTCCTTGCCATCCTCGAGCACTTTCTTGATTACTACGCTTTCCTTTTTCTTCCTCTTTTCTCTCATTTTCTTTTCCCGGCAAAATAAATTTATAAAAAAGTGGGGGAAAAACTAAAATGAATGTTCAGAAGCTCTGGGAGGAGCTGAACATTGTTGAGAGGGCCTGGAAAAGACCCGGAAAGAAGTTCTGGCTCCTTGATGGTCCTCCATATCCAAATGCTGAACCCCATCTCGGGCATGTTCGGGGAGTAACGGTCAAGGACATGCTGATGAAAATGAAGATGATGCAGGGCTACCGGGTGTATATAAAGCCCGGATTTGACTGCCATGGTCTGCCCATAGAAAACAAGATAGAGAGGGAGATGGGGATAGGGAGCAAAAGAGAGATTGTGGAGAAGGTGGGGATGGAGAAATTCATAGAAAAATGCAAGAAGTTCGCAACCAGCAACATAGATATGTGGATGAAATTCTACCGGGACATGGGGGTGTGGTTCGCCTGGGCCAAACCATACTTCACCTTGGAGAGGGATTACATGAGCTCTGTATGGTGGAGCATAGCAAAACTCTGGGAGAAGGGACTTCTGAAAAAGGGTAAAAAGCCCTTTTACTGGTGTCCTCACTGCGAAACCGTGCTGAGCGGGTATGAGGTAACGGACGAGTATAGGGAGCTCAGAGATCCGAGTATCTATGTGAAGTTCCCCACAGAGGAGGGATTTTCCCTGCTTGTGTGGACCACAACCCCCTGGACTCTCGCGGGCAATGTGGCACTGGTGGTAAGGGGAGATGCAGACTATGTGATGGTGGATGTTGAGGGAGAAAGGATTGTCCTCGCGGAGAAGAGAGTAAAAGTGCTTGATGAACTTGGCGTGAAATACAGGGTTCTGAAAAAAATGAAGGGGAAGGAGCTGGAGGGAATAAAATACTATCCGGTTATAGATTGTAAAGCTCAGGGGAAGCTTGATAAAGACGAAAGAGCGAGGAGAGTGTATCTCAGCATTCCCGTGATAAAGCAGAAGGTGGCCGGTAAAATAGCGGAAAAAAAGGAGGTTGAGGAGGAAGAAACGATTGTTGAACACTTCACAAGTCTGGAGGAGGGGACCGGTATAGTTCACTGTGCTCCCGGTCACGGCCCTGAGGATTACGAGCTGGGAATGCATTACAATCTTCCCGTTCTGAGCCCGGTTGATGACGGGGGGAGGTTCACATCAGAAGTGGAGCAGTTTGAGGGAATGAGGGTAAGGGAGGCAAGCGGGAAAGTTGTTGAATACCTGAGAAACGGAGGGTATCTTCTCGCAAGTGAGGAGATAGTTCACAGGTATCCAGTATGCTGGCGGTGTAAAACCCCGCTGATTTTCAGAACAACGGAGCAGTGGATTCTGGATATTGAAAAGATAAAGAAACAGCTGATAAGGGAGGTAAAGAATATAAGGTGGCTTCCCGAGTTTGCACGGGAAAGAATGCTGAGGTGGGTTGCAAATGCAAAGGAATGGACACTCAGCAGACAGAGGTTCTGGAACATTCCCATGCCAATTTGGGAATGCAAGAATGGGCATGTGAAGGTCGTGAGTGGTGCTGAAGAGCTGGAGAAACTCAGTGGAAAAAAAGTTGAGGACCTGCACAGGGATGTTGTCGATAAAATCACATTCAAATGCCCCGAGTGCGGAGCTGAGATGCACCGGGTTGAGGATGTGCTCGATGTGTGGTATGATTCCGGTGCTTCAAGCTTTGCTGTTTTTGGCTATCCGAAAAACAGGGAACTTTTCGACCAGCTCTGGCCCACAGACAGGATAGAGGAGGGACAGGATCAGATAAGGGGATGGTTCTACACCCTCCTTGTTCTTGGAGTGGCTGTTTTTGGAAGAGCCCCCTACAGGGAAGTTAGTATGCACGGATGGGTTGTGGATGAGAAGGGGGAGAAAATGAGCAAAAGTAAGGGAAATTTTATAACTGCCAGGGAAGCCATGAATATGCTTGGACCGGACATGCTTCGTTTTTACATTCTCTGGGAATCTCTCCCCTGGGAGAATCTCCGTTTTAGCCCTTCCAGAGCCAAAAAGGAAATAGGAAAGATGTTCAATGTGTGGAGAAACATCCACAGATATCTTGTGGAGTATGTGGAGACAGAGCCAAAGAAAGGCGCGCTTACAGTTGAGGACAGATGGATTCTGAGCCGGTTGAACACAGTTATAAAGATCTTTTTAGAGGGCGTGGAGAGCTACAGATTGAGTTCAGGTCTTCGAGAGATCTGGAACTTTATAGTGAATGACTTCAGCAGAGACTATATGAAGCTGGCCAAAGAGAGAGTGAGGAAAGGAGACACAACAGCTCTCTGGGTCATAAGGGAGGTTCACAGAACTCTCACCCGCCTGCTTGCTCCCATAGTCCCGTTCATGGCCGAGGAGTTTCATGCCGAGCTTGCGGAGAGATGGGGAGGGGAGAAGAGCGTGTTTCTGGAGAGATATCCCGAGGTGAATCCTGCCATGATCGATGAAGAGCTTGAGGATAAAATGAAGGCCACACTGAGTGTTGTAGAAGCTGTGCTTGCATACAGAGATGCTAAAAGAATAGGCATAAGATACCCCCTCCCAAAGGTTGGATACACATCTTCCAAACTTAGAGGAATGGAAAGTGTGATAAAGAGGATTGCAAATGTCAAGGAGGTTGTCGAGGGGGTTGTTGAAGGAGATCCTGTGGAAACCGCCGCGGGAAAAATATATATAGATGGAGAACTGAAGGAGGAGCACTGGATGGAGGGTTACATGAGAGAGATAGCCAGAAGAGTTCAGCTTCTCAGAAAAGAGATGGGGCTGAAACCGAGCCAGAAAATATCCCTCGCCCTTTGGGGTGATGAAAAGCTTCTCCAGGCAGTAAGGAGGTTTGAGAAAGAGTTCAGGGAAAGGGTAGGAGCGGGAGTCGTTCTATACAGAGAAATGAAAGGAAAAACAAAGAGAGAGTGGAGAATAAAGGGCATGGTCATAGGAGCTGCAGTTATCTAGGCTCAATAATTTTAAACTCTCAAAATAAGATTACTCTTAGTGATGAAGTGAACACCCTCTGATCAGTGATGAGCGGAGTAGCTTCTGAACTTTTGTCTTGCTGTTCTTGCCACCTTCCGGATATATGTGCTCAGCTGCTCGATGTGCATCCCGCCTTTTCCAAATCCTTCTTTATTGTGCCATATTTGAGGTTCAAAACGCCCCACTATCTTTTCCGGAATCCGATAAATTGCAAACGCATTCTCTCTTTCATAAACAACCACAACTCTTTTCCCTATCCATGCTGCTCTGAAGGGTTTACCACTCCTTTCAAAAAACCTGTTCAGTTCCCATACCACATACTTCACTTCATCACTTGTTCTGAGCCCCCTTCCCCTCTTCACACCTTCAGGATTCAGCAGATAGGTGTAGGGCTCTGAAAGGGAGATGCTTTTTATCACCTCTTCCCTGAGTTTTATCTCCTCCTCACGGGAAAGACTTTTTCCCCACGCTTCCCTGATTACACCTTTTGTGTGGTCTACGACATACCTCCCCCCTTCTTTTTCCACCACCGTGAAAATTCCATACACTTCGTCTCTGCTTCTTCCAAAGAACAATCGAATTCCCTCCTTTCCGCAATTCACATTTATCAGCCATTTGTAGACTTTGAAGTTCATCTCTTCTCCGGGTTTTCTGTAGAACTCATCCAGAGTTGTCTGCCTCACAGAAATTTGACGCGCTATTTTTAATAAATTTTACTATTTTTAAGTTTACATTCTTTCAGGCACTTCAATCCCGAGAAGCCCCAAACCGAACTCAAGCACTTCGGCCACCTTTTTCACCACATACAGCCTCTGAGGTCTTCTCGACTCTATCACAGGGTTTCTTTCATAAAACTTGTTGAACCTGTCCGCAAGTTCCAGCAGGTAATTTGCAATTAAATCCGGCCTTTTCTGCTCAAGTGCTTTTATCACAGCAATTCTGAATCTGGGAAGGAATCTGGCCAGTTTTTCTTCCTCCTCATCCATTTTACCCCAGCGGGCTTCAAAATTGGCATTTTCAACTATCCTTTTGGCCCTCACACAGGCATACTGAACATATGGTCCTGTCTCTCCCTCCAGTTTCAGAATATCCCATGTAAATACAATGTCTCTTGTTCTGTTATTCTTCAGATCTGCAAATTTTACGGCACCAATACCTATTTTCCTCGCATCCTCCTCGTGTTCCACTCCTCTCTTTCTCATTGTTTCTCTCACCCTTTCAATGGCCTCCCTGAGCACATCTTCCAGGAAAACTACCCTTCCTTTTCTCGTGCTCATCTTTCCCTCCGGAAGCCTTACCAGACCAAACCACACATGTTCTTTCGGCACATCCACCCCCATAAGTTCAAGAGCCCTGAAAAGCTGCTGAAAATGCAGTCTCTGCTCCCCTCCTACCACGTATACCAGCTCCTCCGCTCCCATCTCCTTTACCCTCCAAATAGCAGATGCGAGGTCTCTGGTAGCATATATTGTGGTCCCATCTCTCTTTCTTATGAGCAAGGGCGGCAGATCGTCACCTACCGGGATCACCACAGCCCCTCCATCAATTTTTGCAATTCCCTCCCGCAGAAGCTCTTCAACAAGCTCCTTTCCCATCTCGTAGAAGAGACTCTCACCTGCATAGATGTAGTCGGTACCAACTCCAAGCAGCTCATATATTCTGTTGAATTCCTCCAGGCTCCACTCTTTGAACTTTTTCCACAGCTCCATGGCCTTTCTATCCCTTTCCTCAAGCCTTCTGAACCATTCCCTGGCTCTCTCCTCAAGCTCCGGATTTTTCTCGGCTTCCCTGTGAAATCTCACATACAGCTCAAGCAGCTTCTTTATTGGCTCCTTTTCAATCTCCTCATCCTTTCCCCACAACTCATACGCAGCAAGGAGCTTTCCAAATTGCATTCCCCAGTCACCGAAGAAGTTTATCCAGAGAACTTCATGTCCAAAAGCCTCGTATATTCTTCTCAGAGAGTCCCCGATTACCGTGCTTCTCAGATGTCCCACCGAGAAGGGTTTCGCTATGTTAGGTGAGGAGTAATCTATGGCCACCCTTCTCTTTTTTTCTGCAGAAAATCTGGTTATGTTTTCCAGATTATACCTCAAAGCTCCAGTGGTGAGGAAAAAGTTGAGAAATCCCCTTTCCGCCTTTACTTCAACTCCTTCAATCTCTATTTTCTTTGCCCATTCCTCGGCAAGCTTCACCGCTTCTTTTCCTTTTTTTCTGGCTATTCTGAGAGGTGCTGATGTAGAAAAATCCCCGAACTGCTTGAATTCCACAAAGAACTTCTCCCCTGAGAGCTCCTCTATTCTTTTTTCAACCTCCCTAACCAGTTCCTCCATCAGCATGCTCACAAAGGATTTAATTAAGGGGATTTTAAAATGTGTGTGAGGTGTGCGGTTGATGTCATTGTGGTCAAGGAGGGAAAAGTGCTTCTCGTAAAAAGAAAGAGGGAACCATTTGCCGGTTTCTGGGCCCTTCCGGGGGGATTCATAGAGGAAAACGAGACAGCTGAGGAGGCTGCAGTGCGCGAGGTTATGGAAGAGACGGGACTTATGGTCAAGATTGAGGCTCTCGTGGATGTTTTTTCAGAGGTGGACAGAGACCCGCGGGGGAGAGTTATAAGCATTGTGTATTCAGCCGTGCCTGCTGGTGGAAATCTGAAGAAGGGGAAGGAGGTGGAGGATGTGAAGTGGTTTCCCCTCCACAGGGTGCCGCGGCTTGCCTTCGATCATGGCGAGATGCTCAAAAGATTTCTCCAGTATAGACTTTAAACTCAAAAAGTTCTTTTATCTCAATAACCCCTTCTTTATGTGGTAATGGTGCTCGGAAGAGGAAAAAGTCTAATGGACAAGTTCGGACTTGAGAAAGCGTGTCTGGTGGGAAAAACTCCCGAGGGGGATGAGGTCTATCTCGATACCATAAAACCGCATGTGATTTTTATATGCGGAGCTCGAGGAAGCGGTAAAAGCTATACAATGGGGGTTATTGTTGAGGGACTCGCAGAGGTCAATGATGCCGTGGCAGGAATTGTGATCGATCCGATAGGGGTTTTCTGGAGCATGAAAAAGCCAAATATGATGGAAAGAGAAAGGGAAGAGCTCAAAAAGTGGGGACTGGAACCGCGAGGATTTGAGAATGTTAGAGTTCTCGTGCCAGTTGGTGTCAAGAATCTTCCAAAAAGCAGCTTCGATGGTTTCTTTTCCATAAAACCCTGCGAACTCAGAGCAAGTGACTGGTGTTTTGCCTTTGATATAGACAGATTTTCACCTGCTGGTTTACTGCTTGACACAGCAATAAAAAAGGCGGGAGAGGATTACACTATTGACGATCTGGTGAGGGTGATAGCAACAGATCCTGAACTTCAGAGCAAGGAGAAAGGTTTCAGCAAGCAGACGAGGAGAGGTGTGATCTCACGACTCGAAAGTTCAAAGTTCTGGGGAATTTTCAGCGAAAAGGCAACTCCCATAGAGTTCATAGCTCAGCCTGGTCAGATAACTGTTATAGACACGTCTTTCCTGGAGGAACCGGTTGCAGCACTGGTGGTTGGCATTCTTGCAAGAAAACTTCTCAACAGAAGAAAAATAGAGAGCAGGAAAGAGGCTCTTGGAGAACCCACTTCTTTTCCTCCAGTGTGGCTTTTTATAGATGAGGCTCACACACTGGTCCCAAAGGACAGAAAAACGGCTGCAAGCGAGAGTCTTATCGAGTATGTAAAGCAGGGAAGGAAACCGGGATGCAGTTTGGTGATAGCCACGCAGCAGCCAAGCGCCATAAACAGTGAAGTTCTTAGTCAGCTTGATCTCATGTTTGTGCATCAGCTGGTTTTTGAAGATGATATAAAGGCTGTGAGCAAAAGAATGCCT
>Ga0180300_10001573_pt1 | contig 10612 bp, 10 predicted proteins | sample GuaBasSediGuay15_FD_121798 | JGI IMG/M metagenome (GOLD analysis project Ga0180300, IMG submission 121798) | Subseafloor sediment microbial communities from Guaymas Basin, Gulf of California, Mexico - Guay15, Core 4569-2, 21-24 cm | ecosystem: Environmental > Aquatic > Marine > Hydrothermal... | reverse complement strand
TCCAGACAACGCGGTGGAAGTACTGAGGCGTCACGATGTGCTGATCAGTCACAATCCTTCCAGCAACTTGAAACTGGGTAATGGAATCGCTCCAGTGCAACTCTTCTTGCGCTCGGGGCTCAGAGTTGGATTGGGAACGGATGGAGCTGCCAGCAACAACAGACTCGATGTTTGGAAAGAGGCTCATGTTGCAGCGTTGATCCACAAACGTGAAGATGCCTCAGCGATCACCACAGACGATATCTTGAAGATGATTTGGGAAGATCCTGGTGCGTTCTTCGATTCGCTTGGACGTATAGAACCGGGTTACTTGGCAGATCTGGTAGTGGTGGATGCAGATGACACGGTCTTCAAACCTCGTGATAGGTTGAGAAGCCATCTGGTTTACGCGGCTTTCCCAGGAACTGTGACGGATGTCATGATCAATGGGGAGTGGGTCTACCGTGACGGGGAGTTCGTTCACATCGATTGTAGAAAGGTTGGGATCGAGTTTGAAAAGGCTTTGGAAAGGATATGGTGACGTTATCATCTTCGTCGTCGCCTTCGTCAGCTTGCTTCTTTGGAGCTGCAATCCCAATCCACAGGATCTCTTCGATCGCGCACTGGTTTTCTCTCCTTCAGGTTTCAACGTTACCGAAAGACGGATTGTAGCTTCGAACATCTCGTTCAATGCTTTCTCAGTAGAAGATGAGAACTCGCGCATGCTCTACTTAGAGATGCAGAAGGAAAACACGCAGGAGATCTATTCCATTCGCTTGATCGAGTGTGGCAGTTACGGGATTTCTTGGAAGACTTACTACAAATGGGCAAAGGAAATGTTTGGAACCTTCAAGGCTCTGCTTAACGCCTTTCCGTACCTTTACGGCAAGGTATCGGGCGAAATCAACGGGGCGTTCTACATCGCGTGGGTGTATGCTCAACGGGTCTACATCATAAACGGACCGAATGAAGAAACTGTAAAGGAGATAGAAAAACGATTCAAGAAGTACATCAAGGGTATCGAGCCCTCTGACGTGGTGTGAGAAGCGTGAAGGAGTCTATTGGATGGTACAACAAACTAAGTGCTTACTTGAAGAAACGATACGGAGAACGAGTCGCTCGTATTCCCATAGATGCCGGCTTCACATGTCCGAATCGCCTGCCTCCACGCAAAGGTTGCATCTTCTGCGATCCTACAGGAAGCGGGTTCGGCAGCTACGGTTCCACAGTATCTATCGAAGACCAAGTACGAAAGTTTCAACACCATCTCCGGAAGAACCGGAAGGTTGGAAAATTCATCGCCTATTTCCAAGCGTACACTAACACCTTTGGCCCTTCCCATAAACTGCTTGAAATCTACAGGCGCGCTTTGGTGGACGATTCTATAATTGCTGTTTCCATCGCCACAAGACCCGATTGCTTGAGTGAAGCGGTACTCGATGTGCTGGAGGAACTCAAAGAGTCCGTAGATGTCTTCTTGGAAATTGGCCTTCAGACCGTCAATTACCGGAGTCTCAAAAAAATAGAGCGTGGACACACGTTAGCAGAATTTGTGGACGCTTCCGTTAGAGCAAAAAGACGCGGACTTGAATTGGTGGCCCACGTCATCACTAACCTGCCATGGGACACCTTGGAAGACGTTATAGAAACCGCGAAATTGATCAGCGCTCTCGATTACGACGGTGTAAAACTTCACTCGCTTTACGTGGTGGAACACACACCACTAGCTGAGATGTATCGAACCGGCGAAATCACCATCTGCTCTTTAGAAGAATACGTGGACCGAGTGGTGAGCTTTTTGGAGTATCTGAGTCCCAGGGTGGTAATACATCGCCTCGCCAGTGATCCTCCACACTCAGGTGTGCTCTTTGGCAACTGGAATCTGCCAAAGATCGTGGTGATAAACCGTATCGAGCATCGTCTCAAAGAACGCTCCACTTATCAGGGCCGCCTCTTCAACTATCTCCAACGCTGAAACGGTTCTCAGATCAGCTCCACCTTCGAGTAATCCCCGAGGACGAAGCGATGGATCCGGGGTTTAGTGTCCGAGGTGGTGAGGAGGACGTTTCTTCCAAAGACGCTGGAATCGATCCGACTGGGAATGCGAATAATGGAAGTTTCATCCAACACTATGGAATTTTCTATCTCACAATCTTCCAAAACCACGTTGTTTCCAACGGAGGTGTATGGACCAACATACGCGTTCCTTATCCTGGCTCCGCTGCCGATGATGACTGGTCCTCGGATTATTGAGTCCATCACCGTGGTTTCCTCGCCTATTTGAACCCTGCCCTGTATTATGCTGGAATGGTCAACATTTCCTCTTATGGAAGACACGTTCATCTCTTCTAATATCTTCCTGTTGGCTTCTATCAAATCCTCTGGTTTCCCGGTGTCCTTCCACCAGCCGTAAATCACCTTTGCAGAAACGTTGTACCCCTTTTTGACCAGGTAACCTATGGCGTCGGTGATCTCGTATTCTCCCCTCCAAGAGGGCTTTATATTCATAACACCTTCGAAGATCTTGTTCGTGAAAAGGTACACTCCTACGATCGCCAAGTTGCTTGGAGGAACCTTTGGTTTCTCGACGATCTCCACGATCTTGCCTTCCTTTAAGACTACCACACCGAATCTCGTTGGGTCATCCACGGATGTGAGGAGGACATAAGCATCGTAATTTCCTGCGCGGAACTCATCGACAAATTCTTTGAGATCCACGGAAATCAAGTTGTCTCCAAGGTACATGAGGAAATCATCGTCACCCAAGAAATCCTTTGAAACAGCCACTGCATGGGCAAGCCCCTTGGGTTCGTGTTGCACGATGTAACTTATCTTCAACCCCAGAGTTGACCCATCGCCAAAACGTTTCTCGAAATCCTCAGCATTTTCTGGGCTCACCACCAATCCTATTTCTTCAATATCCGCCTTCTTGATGGCCTCTAAACTGTACATGAGTATAGGTTTGTTCGCAACCGGTATCAAATGCTTTGCGCTGGTGAATGTGAGCGGCCTCAATCTCGTCCCCTTTCCAGCACAGAGAATCAAAGCCTTCATCTGAATCCCTCCAGCCCTACAAGCTGCAACATGCTGATCGCCAAGTTTTTGAGTTCGAAAGGTCTCCGTACAGCCAACTTGCAGGATTATGATACCACAGTGGCGAGCTAAATTAAAAACGAATCTTTTGAAGTTAGGCGCAAAAGGATATGAAGATACTTACCAGACCCCATTGCATCTGTCATCTACTTTTTTGTCTCTTACCTTTGATCAGAAACTCTCATGCTCACACAGCCTCACGAGCGCCAGGTGAGCATCCATACAAAACGACCACGAAGCCGCATGGATGCGGATGAGAGCGAAGCTGAAGCAGGAGGCTGAATCTTCGCGTGGGTCGTTTTGTGGATGCGAACGAGGGAAAAAGCGAGTACCAGCTGTGTGTGGGGGGTGCCACTTCCTTCTTTTTTCTTTCACATGGCAGAAAGCATGTTGTGCTTTGCTTTCTGCAATGTGAAAACCTCTGTTTCTCCGCGTAGGTCTTTTGGTGGATGCAAGTGAGGAAAAAGCAAGTATAAGCTGTGTGACATAAGAAATTCATCATCGTTATGTGGTTAGGTGAGTTCGAACCGTTACCTTATTCACTCCCAAATATCTGCCGTGTCATGTGCCGCGCACAATAAACAACATTGTCGGATCTGTGTTAAAATAGATTTGGTGCCACGACAGGCGGGGGGTTGGCGGTCCCCTGTATCCGAAACCCGCCACATGCGGAGCCGATAGGCCACCATGAGGCCCGCAGGGTCAGTGTAGGGACGCCACGCGGTGTTGAAGGTTGGGTCCCACGCAGCGGCTGCCCGTGAACCTGGTCAGGCCCGGAAGGGAGCAGCCATAAGCGGGATTAGCTGGGTGCCGTGGGGTAGCCCATCTGGAGCCAAACGGACGTTACCTTGCTGGTTCTGCGAAGTCGAAGGTGGTGTCGTGGCACCACCTGAGTTGAATTGGGGGGCATCATGCAAAAGAACGTTCTTCTGCTTTTCATCTTCTTTTGCTTTGCGTCGCTTGGCTTTCCAGCTACGCTTGGCTTGGGATTATCGAATGTTGATGGATTCGAAATGTCTGTGGGTGCTGATGGTCTCGAAATAGGTCTTGGATATCCTCGCCTGAAGTTGCAGACCAGTGCAGGTTTTCTGGGTATCTATAACTTGGAAAGTGATGCTGCGGTAAACATGGAATCCCCTGCTACCGACTCGCATCTGGTAGTTTCTTTTGGCGGACGTTTTGGATCGATCAATCCTTGCGTCGGGGTCGGAGTAGAATTGATGGAGCCTGCGGAAGTGGCCACGAACGTATCCGAGGTGGGAAGGTTCTTCGTTAGGGCACGTTGCACGTTTAGGTTGCATCGGATCGATCTGGAAGTGATGTGGGACAGATACGTCTACAGCATGCTTCAGACGGATGAAGGTTATGTCTTCAATTATTTCAAGATCAACGATTCTCCCGTGTCAGGAAACAGGGTTACGTTTACGATTCACCTTAGCTTTCCCTTCAATAGAGGTTCGGTTGTTTTGGGTCTGGGATATGTTTTCAAAGCCGGATGGATCCGCAGTATAGAGCAAGTGGGTTACAGCATTGACAGATTTTTGCTCTCATTCACCGTGTTCCGCGATTTTTGAGAGGGTTGAGGGTCGAGAGCCATGATAATAGAGGTCACCTACGAGAAAGGTAGTAGCGTTTTTGAAGCAGGTACCCATTTGGAAGACTTCATTTTCATCATTGAAGGTCAGTTAACATATTTGGGGCGGAAATTCGGTAGTAACAGCTTCTTTCTTCCACTTGAGGGGGTTCTCGGCATCCCATTGAAAGGAAGCGTGGTTGCTGAAGTGAATTCGATCTGCCTTCTTTTTAGAACTGAGGATCTCTCCTCTTTGGCAGAACAACGGTTGGAGGTTTATCAGTCGTTTCTTAAAGCATTCTTGAGTGTTTGGGCGAAGATGCTGAGAGTCCATGAGCGTTCTGCAAGCGAACTCGCAGCTGATGCTTTCGCTTATTTTAAACAACATGGAAAGCCTTCATACTTGATGAAAAGCGCTCGGTTGGTTTTGGAACTGGTGAGAGACCCTACCATAGTTGATCAAGCTCTTTCCGTGATTCAGCGGGCGGTAGAGGGTTTTTCACCACAAAGAACAGAACAACTACCAGACGACGAAAACGTGGCCTATGCGTTGGTTTTGGCTTCGTTGAGTACCGACGAAAATCCTTTAGACTGGATGTATTACGTGTTCTCCTTCAGTGCAAAATTCCGCGATTCCGAGCGTTCAGCAGAGCTGCTGAATACTTTACTGGAAAAGGTGGAGGTCCTTGGAGATCGATCGGCAGTGGAAACCACCGTATCTGTGTTGATGCTACACCACCCAGATTCTGAATGGACGGCTCGCGCTTTGATGAGCTACTCGAGGTTTTTAAGAAATCAAGGTGTTCCCGCGTGGCAAGATGAGGTACTGCGGGTTTTGGTAGCGTTTCCCGATTCCGAGGAGGCCACCGAAGCTGAGGCGATCTTGAGGGAGACGCTGATGAATGCGTAAAGAACGCTTTTTTCCAGGTGAGGTTATCCAGATACAGTCAGCGCCTCTCGATACGGTTCTCATACAACTCGGTGGTGTGAGTTTTGCCAGTCGTTTGTCTTCTGAAGGACGCGAAACCGTTTATACCGTTTTCCCCAACGGGTTCATAGGCCTTGAAGCGCTTCTGTCAGGCCGAGCATGGTGTACGTATGAGGCTCTGACAAAGGTGGAAGCGTTGATACTTCCACTTAAAGAGTTTGAAAACCTGTTGAAGGAGCAACCGAGGATCTTTTCCAACATGCAGCGATTCGTGCGGACGACCTTTTCAGAATATACCATGCGTCGCCTCAGGGATGAGGAGCGTCTACTTGGGTTTCTGTGGAACAGAGCACGGCGCTATGGTACTAAGTTAAGCATTCATGATGCAGAACTCCTCATGGCAGGACCTGTAGACATCGAGCTTTTGGAAAAGTGCTCTCTCACCATCGATGAAGAGGGTTTTTTGGTAGAAAAGTCAACGTACGCCCAGGAAAACGGAGGGGGTGAAGAGAGTGTGGATGGTGATATCTGACACGCACGACCGACTGGAGAAGGTGCAAAGAGCTCTCAGTTACGCGAAAGAGGCGGGTGTTGAGTGGATTTTTCATTGTGGAGATGTGGTCTCACCTTTTGTGATTCCTCTCTTTGAAAAGAGTGGGATAAAATACATCGGGGTTTTTGGTAACAATGATGGAGATCGCTTGTTTTTGTCGAGACGTTCCGATGGGAAGTTTTCTCCTCACCCAACCGAATTGGAAATGGAAGGGAAAAGAATACTCATCATGCACGAACCGGTGCTTCTCCTTGCAGCAGCAGAGAGCGGAAGATACGATTTTATCTTTTATGGGCACACTCATGAGCTGAAGATCGAAGAACGAGGTAAGACCCTCGTCATAAATCCTGGAGAAGCGTGTGGTTACCTCACAGAAAGGGCGACTTGTGTACTCTTGGATCCAAGAACAAGGAAGTGGGAGATCTTAGAACTTTGAGGAGGGAGATCTTGTGAATTTCACAACGGTAGAGAAGGATCAAAACTACGAAAAAGTGAAGGTAGTGTTTTCAAAGGAAGATGTGGAAAGAGCGGAAGGTCGCTTGGCAGCAAAGTTGAACCGGGAGATAGAACTACCTGGTTTTAGAAGAGGAAAAGTGCCGAAATCTATTCTCAGGATACGCTTCCCGGAGTACTTCGAGAAGGAGATTGTGGACGAACTCGTGGAGATGTGGCTTGACGATCGGAGTGACGGCTTGCTCTTGGATCCGAAGATGCTCTCCGAAGAGCGAAACGAAGACGGTATAACCGTGGAGTTAGAACTGCACTGGGAACCCGAAGTCGAACTCCCCGATCTCGGCGAGCTGAAGGTGAAATTTCCAAGTAAGGACTCGGTTTTGGAGAATATAGTCGAAAGCAATCTGGAAACTTTAAGAAAGGAAAAGGCGATACTCGAACCGAAAGAAGAAGAAATCGAAAAAGGAGATTTGGTGAGGTTGAGGTACAAGATCGTCGACAAAGAGACTGGAGAAGTTGTGAGAGAGGACCAATCAACGGAAGTAAACGTCGATGCTTTGAAATGGCTGGAGGACGCACTGATCGGTAAGAAGTCAGGTGCAAAGATCGACACCTTCGTTGTTGAAGAAGAAGCGGGTGAACCCCGCTACAAACTGCAAGGTGTGATCGAGCAGGTTTACAGGAAGATATTGCCCGAGCTGGACGACGAGTTTGCCGCTTTTGTAGACGAAAAATACAAAACTCTTGATGATTTGAAGGCAGATCTTCGCAAGAGTGGGGAGAGGGAGTACGAAGATCTTAAAGCAGACGTCCTCCCTTCTCTCGCTCTTAAAGAGTTAGTGGAAGCTTCGAAGCTCCACGTTTCTGATCGCACGTTGGAACTCATGGTGAACGAGCACATCAAACGGTTGAAGAGCGAAGGCAAGTACGAAAAGGCCGTAGAAAACGCTGGTTCCGAGGAGGAGCTCACAAAAGCTATCAGAGAGGAGCTTGTGGAGGCTTTAAAAGCTCGTCTCGTTCCCGTGGTCTATGGAAGCAGGCACGACTTGTCCATAACAGAAGAGGAAATTGCGGAGTTCGTTGAAAAGATGGCTCCCACGTGGTCCACGACACCGGAACGAGCGAAGAAAGAGATTTTCTCAAGCAAGGAGCTCTTCTGGAAAATAGTGAGGAATCTCTATGAACAAAAAGTGGGAGCTCACGTATTGCAGAATATCCGTGTGGAAGAATTTGATATGAACGCCGACAACGCGGAAAACTCACAAGAGGAGACAGAGGGTGTGCCGGAGGAGGAAAGTGAAGAAAGTTGACGGAGCTTCTCGCTTTAGCTTTTAAAGCCCTCTCAATGAAGCGATGGAACAACAAACCCGTATTAGAGGTAGCAACGGAAGCGAGCAATGTACTCTTTTCGCTGATAGCTCGGTTGCTTTTGGCAGAGCACTTGGGCGAAGGGCTTCTGACTCCTTTAGAATCGATCTTGCTTAAGGTGTTGCCAAAGTGTGTGCTCTCAGACATTTCTTTCGACACCAAGGAGTTGATCTTCAAAGAAGCACCTCACAAGTGGAAAGAGGTCTATGGTTCCGCAGTGGAAGAGGTTTTGAATCTCACTCCCCCTACTCTCAGAGAAAGGATAAAAGCGTTGATGACTGAAGAAAGCGATGCGGACAAGTTGAACGCTGTCGCGAGTCTGGCAGCAGCAGAAGTGGAAGCGCATACGAACCATCAGTTCTTTCCTGATTTTTATAGCGAAGCGAAGCAATCTATTGAGCAGATGAAGCGACAACTACTGGACTCGCAAACGAGAGGATTGTACAACATAGCAGTGGAAGTGTTGACTTTACTGAGACCCATGGTGTATGCACAACGTTGGAATATGCATTACAGGCATTTGAAAACCACGGTGGCAGACCACTCTTTTTTCGTTGTCTTCATGGCCTATCTGATGGCCAGGTGGCAAGGTCTCGAGGAATCCGACGTGTTAGATGTCTTCGTTCGAGCTATGTTTCACGACGTACCGGAAGCCTTTACGGGTGACATCATATCTCCCACCAAGCGCAGGGTGGAAGGGTTTGAAAAGATTGTGGAGAAAGTCGAACTAAAGGTTGTTTCTGAACGTCTTCTTCCGCTTCTTCCCGAACCTCTGAAATGTGTGGTCATGGAGGCGGCACTGAAGCCTTTCGAAGGTAAAACGGGTAGGATCGTCAGGGCGGCGGATCTTCTTGGGAGCATAGTGGAATGTGAGTTCGAACTTGAGACTGGTAATACACAGAAGGTCTTCATCATCTCGAAGGAGCAGATGGTACGGGAGTTGGAGTCCCTCGATGTCGAAGAAGCCAGTATCATTCTGTCAGATTTAGATGAGTTAATTGGGAGGTGAGACGCTTGACTGAAAACGGAAGCAACAAAGACGAAGTAAAAGGCGTCGAAATCGACATCAACAAGCTTCAGGAGATGTCGCTGAAAGAGCTTTACTCTTTGGCACGAAATTACGGTATTTCCAACTACTCCACCATGCGCAAGAAAGAGCTCATCTTCGCCATCCTCAAAGCACAGACCGAGTCCTACGGTTACTTTTTCTATCAAGGTGTGCTTGAGGTGATGCCGGAAGGTTACGGTTTTCTGCGTAGTCTGGACTACAGCTTGCTGCCAAGCTCCAACGACATCTACGTATCCCAATCTCAGATACGCAAGTTCAATCTCATGACCGGGGACATCGTAGCAGGGCAAGCTAGACCTCCAAAAGAAGGCGAGAAGTTCTATGCCATGCTAAGAATCGAGGCTATCAACAACGCTCCTCCAGAGCTTTCGAAAGAGCGGGTTGGATTCGAGAATCTCACGCCCATCTATCCAGATCAACAGTATATCCTCGAAACAGAAAGAGAAGTCTATAGTACCAGAATCATCGACCTCTTCGCTCCTATTGGGAAAGGCCAACGTGGACTGATAGTGGCTCCGCCAAAGGCCGGAAAGACTTGGTTGCTCAAGGATATCGCCAACGGTGTTGCAGCCAACCATCCCGACACTTACAGAATCGTTCTTCTCATCGACGAGCGGCCAGAAGAAGTGACAGACATCCGCCGCTCTGTGGACGCCACCGTTATCGCTGCACCTTTCGACCTTCCCGCGGACAAGCAGATAAAGGTAGCGGAGATGGCCCTCGAGCATGCTAAGCGACTCGTGGAGTTTGGGTATGACGTGGTGATACTCCTCGACAGCATCACTCGCCTTGCTAGGGCATACAATATTTACGTCCCACCTAGCGGAAAGTTGCTTTCCGGTGGTGTCGATCCCGCAGCTCTCTACAAACCTAAGCACTTCTTTGGCGCAGCCCGGAACATCGAGGAAGGCGGGAGCCTTACCATTGTGGCTACCGCATTGGTAGAGACGGGAAGTCGTATGGACGAGGTCATATTCGAGGAGTTCAAGGGAACCGGAAACATGGAGCTGGTACTTTCAAGAGACTTGGCAAATAAGCGCGTCTTTCCGGCTATCAACCTCCAACTTTCTGGTACTCGAAAAGAAGAACTTCTTCTTCGCGAAGATCAGCTCAAGAAGCTTTGGATCCTGCGTCGCATGCTTGCCAGTATGACGGAAGAGGAAGGTCTTAAGCTGATCCTGAGCAAGTTCAGGGAAACTGAGTCTAACGAGGATTTCCTCGCTCTCATCGACCTCGAAAAGGCTCGGACGGTCTGAGTAATCCATGCCTGTGGATGGGGTCATTCTGCGAAAGATTGTCACTCAACTACGTTCTTTTCATACCGAAAGGCTGAAACAGGTCTACGCACCTGCAAAATCGAGGCTTTATCTGATCTTTTCCAATGGGTGCATTGTTGTCAACGCAGAGCCAGGTGTGAGTGCGGTTTATCTGTTGGATTGGCCTCGAGAGGCTGTCGATGTTCTCGCTCCTTTCGGGAGTTTTCTTAGAAAGAAACTGAAAGGAGCGCGTTTGAGAGAGATTCGACAGAGGGGAACCGACAGGGTTGTTGAGCTCGTCTTTCAAAAGATTGAAACCTCCCAAGAGTTGGCCGAGTAT
>Ga0180300_10001572_pt1 | contig 10618 bp, 10 predicted proteins | sample GuaBasSediGuay15_FD_121798 | JGI IMG/M metagenome (GOLD analysis project Ga0180300, IMG submission 121798) | Subseafloor sediment microbial communities from Guaymas Basin, Gulf of California, Mexico - Guay15, Core 4569-2, 21-24 cm | ecosystem: Environmental > Aquatic > Marine > Hydrothermal... | reverse complement strand
TATACAAGGAATATCTTTAGGGATGTTAGGGACAGGAGCGGGTCTCAGTTTAGGGATATTTTTGTGTTATTTGATTAAAGAATATAAGATTATTCATCTTCCTGAAAGCATCTACTATATTAACTATCTTCCTGTATACATAGATTATCGAGATATCCTTGTTGTGGTGGGAGCTACTTTCCTGTTGAGTTTTCTTTCCAGTATTTTTCCTGCCATTAAAGCAGCAAAATTAGAACCTCAGGAAGCCCTAAGATATGAATAATCTAATTTCTGCTTATAATTTGACTAAGATTTATAAGATTGGCAGGAAGGAGTTTCCTGCTCTTAAAAAAATAAATATAGGAGTGAAAGAGAAAGAGTTCCTTGTTATTGTGGGCCCTTCCGGAGCCGGTAAATCTACTCTTCTTCACATTTTGGGAGGATTGCTTTTCCCTACTGAGGGAGAGGTATTTTTTAAGGGAGAAAATATTTATAAGAAGAAAGATAAGTGGTTATGTAGGTGGCGTACAAGATATGTAGGATTTGTATTTCAGTTTTATCATCTTATTGAGGAGCTGACGGTTTTGGAAAATGTAGTTTTACCTTCGTCTCTTATAAATACTTCTTTAAAAACTGCTTTTACTCAGGCAGAAAAATTGTTAAAATATTTAAAAATAGAGGACAAACTTAATTGTTTCCCTTCAGAACTGAGCGGGGGAGAAAGACAGAAAGTAGCAATTGCCCGGGCTTTGATTAATAATCCCCAGATACTTTTTTGCGATGAGCCTACAGGGAATTTAGATGAGGGATCAGCAGAAAAAATTTTTAGCTTACTTGATTTTTTTAATAAAGAAGGAAGGACGATAATACTTGTGACTCACAATATAGAGTTGGCTAAAAGAGCCAAGAGAGTTCTTTATTTGGAGAAAGGAAAGATAAAAGAAGTTTAAAAAAGGAGGCTTATGAAAGTATATTTAAATGGAAAGTTAGTAGACAAAAAGGATGCCAAAGTCTCTGTGTTTGATCATGGATTTTTGTATGGAGATGGAGTATTTGAGGGAATAAGAGTTTATAATTGTTTAGTTTTCAAGCTTAAAGAGCATATCGATCGTCTTTTTGAATCTGCGCATACGATTATGTTGGAGATTCCCCTTACCAAAAAGGAGATGATTAATGCGATAATTAAAACGTTAAAAGCCAACAGGTTAAAGAATGCTTATATAAGGGTGATAGTCTCTCGGGGTGAGGGAGATTTAGGATTAGATCCCAGAAAATGTAAAGGGAATGAGACAGTAGTAATTATTACGGATGAGGTTGCTCTTTATCCTAAAGAACTTTATGGGCGAGGGATGGCAATAATTACTGTGCCCACGATTAGAAATCTGACAGAAGCATTAAATCCGCAAATAAAATCTTTAAATTATTTGAATAATATCTTAGCTAAAATTGAGGCTATAAATTGTGGTTATCAGGAAGCATTGATGATGGATCATTTAGGTTATATTGCGGAATGCACAGGGGATAATATCTTTGTGGTAAAAAAAGGAGAGCTTTATACTCCTCCTCAGTGTATGGGGACACTGCGGGGAATAACCAGAGACGCGGTTTTAGAGATTGCCCGTAAACTGAAAATTCCCACTCACGAGCATGTTTTAACCCGTCATGAGCTTTATATAAGTGAGGAATGTTTTTTGACAGGAACCGCCGCTGAGATTGTTCCTATTGTGAAAATTGATGGAAGAATGATCGGGGATGGAAAACCAGGGAAAATTACAAAGCTAATTATGAGAGAGTTTAAGAAATTGACTAAGAAGGATGGGATAAGATATAAAATTTGAAAAGATGCTTTGTGATATATGCCATAAAAATATTGCTACCATACATCTTACAGAGATTGTAGGAGATAAAATTGTAGAGCTTCATTTATGTTCTAAGTGTGCCCAGATGAAGACAGAAGAGATAAAAAATCAGTTAAGTCTTTCGGAGTTTTTAACAGGATTGGTTAAGGAAGAAAAGAAAGAGAGAAGAGTATTAAGATGTGCAAAGTGTGGTTTAACTTTTAATGATTTTCGCAAGATGGGCAAGTTAGGATGTAAGTTTTGTTATGAGAGTTTTCGAGAGAAACTTTTGCCTCTTTTAAGAAAAATTCATGGTTCTGTAGAACATACCGGTAAAGTTCCTCAAGGGCTTAAAGAGGAAGAGATTTTAGAGAGGAAGATAAGAGAATTAAGAAAAAAATTGGCTAAAGCGATAAAATTAGAAGAGTATGAGGAAGCGGCACGTATCCGTGATGAGATAAGGAATCTGGAGAAAAAAAGAGATGTTTGAGGAGTTTTTAGAGAAACAATTAAGTTGGTTAGGCGATTCTTCAGAAAACATAATATTTTCCTCAAGAATCCGCTTAGCAAGGAATTTATCCGAATATCCTTTTCCTCATAAAGCGACTTCTTCCCAGCGAGAAGAGATAAGAGAAAGAATAAAAGGAGCAATATTTAAGCTGGAGGAGTTTAAAGATTCAATCTTTGTGAATATGGAGGATTTGAATGCATTAGACAAGCAGTTTTTTTTAGAGAGACACATCATCAGCCAAGAGCATATGGTAAGTAGCTCCGGGAAAGGATTAATGATTTCTTCTGGTGAGGAGATTTCGATGATGGTAAATGAGGAGGACCATATACGATTTCAGATTCTGGCAGGAGGATTCAGATTAGATGAACTTTGGGAGAAGATAAATTATTTCGACGACCGACTTACTTCTTATCTTAAGTTTGCTTTTCTTCCTGATTTGGGATATTTGACAAGTTGTCCTACCAATATTGGTACAGCTTTGCGCGCTTCCTGTATGCTGCATCTTCCTGGTTTGGTAATGACAAGAAAAATAAATAAAATTTTGGAACTTCTTGCAAAACTTTCCTTTACCAGTAGAGGTCTTTTTGGGGAAGGAACTCAGGCTTTAGGAGATTTCTTTCAAATCTCTAATCAGGTAAGCTTGGGGCTTTCAGAGAAAGAATTAATTGAGAATTTAGTAGGGATTGTAAAGCAGGTAAGAGAGCAGGAAGAGGAGGCAAGAATTTCTTTAGTAAAAAGGCAAAAGATTACTTTGGAAGATAAGATAGGAAGAGCCTTAGGGATACTAAGAAATGCTTATCTTATTACTACCAAAGAGGCTTTAAGCTATCTTTCTCTCTTGTATTTAGGCATAGATTTAGGTATAATTAAGAATATTTCACAAAAAGTAGTAAAAAATTTGTTTATAGTTATTCAGCCAGCGCATCTTCAGAAAAAAGAAGGAAGGATGCTTAGAGAAGAAGAAAGAGATTATGTGAGAGCTTATATTTTAAGAAAAAGATTAAAAGAAGATGTTTAATCGTTTTACAGAAAGAGCAAGAAAGGTTTTAGTTTTGGCTAAAGAAGAAGCCAGGCGTTTTAATCATGATTACATTGGAACAGAACATATTCTTTTAGGATTAATAAGAGAAGGAGAGGGAGTTGCTTGTGCAGTATTGCAAAATTTAGGTATAGATTTAAATAGATTAAGAAAAGAATTAGAAAGATTAATCTCCCCTGGAAGTATTGCTACTATTGGAGGAGATCTCCCCTTTACCCCCCGGGCAAAGAAAGCGTTGGAGTTGGCTGCTGAGGAAGCACGTAACTTAGGGCATAACTATATTGGTACCGAGCATATTCTTTTAGGGCTTCTAAGAGAAGAAGAAGGTCTGGCAGCACAAGTTTTGTATAGTTTAGGTGTAGATTTAAGGAAGGTGAGAGAAGAGATTGCTTCTTTGTTGGGAGGGTCTTCTCACTCTATCTCTTCTCAGACTACTTCACGAACCCCTGCTTTGGATTCTTTTGGGAGGGATTTGACTCGTTTGGCTAAGGAAGGGAAACTTGATCCGGTAATTGGAAGAAAGGTGGAGATAGAAAGAGTAATTCAGGTTTTATCTCGGCGGACAAAAAACAATCCTGTTCTGTTAGGAGAAGCAGGAGTAGGAAAGACAGCGATTGTAGAGGGTTTAGCCCAAAGTATTGTTGGCGGTAATGTCCCGGAGGTATTGAGAAATAAAAGGATTGTAGCTTTAGATTTGGCTTTAATGATTGCAGGCACCAAATATCGAGGTCAATTCGAAGAGAGAATTAAGGCAGTGATGGAGGAGATTAAAAGATCCAAGGATGTAATTATCTTTATTGATGAGTTACATACTTTAGTAGGAGCAGGAGCAGCCGAAGGCGCAATTGATGCTTCTAATATTTTAAAGCCGGCTTTATCCCGGGGTGAAATTCAGTGTATTGGGGCTACAACCTTAGATGAGTATAGAAAACATATTGAAAAAGACGCCGCTTTAGAAAGACGTTTTCAGCCGATTGTTGTTGAGCCTAATACTGTGGAGGAAACAATTGAGATTTTAAAAGGCTTAAGAGATAAATATGAGGCACATCATCGAGTGAAGTTTTCCGATTCTGCTTTGGAGGCAGCAGTAAAACTTTCGGATAGATATGTCTCGGGAAGATTTCTTCCCGATAAAGCTATCGATTTGATAGATGAGGCAGGAGCAAGAGCGCGCTTAGCAGTATTGATTGTCCCTGAGGAGATTCAACAGATAGAGAGAAAGTTAAAAGAGATAATAAAGGAGAAAGAGGCTTTAATAAAACAGCAGGATTTTGAGGGAGCAGCGCGCCTGCGCGATGAGGAAAAAACTTTGCGTCTTAAATTAGAAAATCAGCGAAGAGAATGGAGTAAAAAAAGAGATCAGATTATTCCCACTGTAGGTGAAGAGGAAATTGCTCGATTGGTTTCCCAGATTACCGGTATTCCTATCTACCGGTTGGAAGAGAAAGAATCAGAAAAATTATTAAGAATTGAGGAGGAATTAAGGAAAAAAGTTATTGGACAAGCTGAGGCAATTGATGCGATTGCACGGGCAGTGCGCCGGGCGCGGGCAGGAATAAAAGAGCCACGTCGGCCTATAGGTTCATTTATGTTTTTAGGTCCTACAGGTGTGGGAAAGACTCTTTTAGCCAGAGTTCTGGCGGAATTTATGTTTGGTGACGAGGATGCCTTAATTCAGTTGGATATGAGTGAATATATGGAGAAGTTCAATGTCTCCCGACTTATTGGTGCTCCACCCGGTTATGTAGGATATGAGGAAGGAGGTCAGCTCACTGAGAAGATTAGAAGACGTCCTTATGCGGTAGTGCTGTTAGATGAGATAGAAAAAGCCCATCCCGATGTATTCAATCTTCTTCTTCAGATTCTTGAGGAAGGACGTCTCACGGATAGTTTTGGAAGAAAGGTGGATTTTCGCAACACTGTTTTAATTATGACCTCTAACGTAGGAGCCCAAATTATAAGGAAACGAGGCTCTTTAGGATTTAAAACAGTGAAGGAGGAAATTGAATATGAGGAGATGAAAAATCTCTTATTGGAAGAAGTAAAAAAAACATTCAAACCCGAGTTTTTAAATCGGTTAGATGAGATTATTGTTTTTAAACCTTTAGATAAAGAGGCTTTAGAAAAGATTGTGGAGATTGAAATCTCCTATGTTAATGAGCGTCTTCGTGAGCAGAATCTATATGTGGAGTTGAATAAGGAAGCAAAGGAATTTTTTATTGAGAGAGGGTTTGACCCCGCATTTGGTGCCCGGCCTTTAAAAAGGGTGATTCAAAGATTTTTAGAGGATCCCTTAGCAGAAGAGGTAATTCGTGGTAAGTTTAAAGAGAGAAAGACCAAAGACGGAATGGTTAAGGTATTAGTTGAAAGAAAAGGGGAAGAGTTAGTTTTTGAATGAGAATTATTTTCTGTCTTTTTTCCTTTCTTTTTCTTTCCAGCAGTTTAAATAATGATCTACAGAACAGGAAGATTTTTTAGATATTTTGGGAGATTAGCTGTATTCGTTCAAGATACTTTTTCCTTTCTTTTTTTCAAAAGAAGAAGCATTCATTCTATCACACGTGAGGTAGTCTCGGTAGGGATAGAAAGTTTGTTTTTGGTCTCTTTAATATCTTTTTTTGTAGGGATCATCATTGCTTTCCAGACCGCTTATCAGCTTAAAAGACTCTCCTCAGAGATTTACATTGCTTCTCTGGTGGTTTTATCTTTGACGAGAGAGTTAGGGCCTGTGTTAAGTTGTTTAGTTATTGCGGCAAGAAGTGGAGCCTCAATTACTGCTGGAATCGGTTCGATGAAAATAAGTGAACAAATTGATGCTTTAGAGGCTTTTAGCGTTAATCCCATAGATTATCTTGTGGTTCCTAAATTCATTGCTTTGGTTATCTCCTGTCCTATATTGGTGATTTATGCTGATTTTCTGGGAGTATTTGGAGGGTATATTGTGGGAATGCTGAAATTCTCCATACCTTTTTCCTTTTATTTTAAGTTAACTCTGGAAGCATTAACCTATAAAGATATTTTAAGTGGACTAATAAAGAGTGTGTTTTTTGCCAGTATCATTGCTTTTGTTTCTTGCTTTGAAGGTTTAAGACCACATTCCTCGGTAGAGGTAGCCAAGGCAGTAACTTTTTCCGTGGTAAGATCGTTTATTTTAATCATTATCTGCGATTGCATCTTAACCGCTATTTTTTATTTTATTTTCGTATGAGTATTATAAAATTAGAGAATGTAAGCAAGAGTTTTGAAGGAAGAAAGATTTTAGAAGATATAAATTTTTCTGTAGAGGAGGGTCAATCTTTTCTTATTCTGGGAAAAAGCGGTGCGGGGAAAACTGTGCTCTTGAAACATATTATTGGGTTAATAAAGCCAGATAAGGGAAAAATTTATATTGATGGAGCAGATATTACCTCCTTATCTCGGGAAAGATTAGATAAGGTTCGTCTAAAATTTGGTATTGTTTTTCAAAGCAGTGCCCTTTTTGATTTTTTAACCGTTAAAGAGAATGTGGGTTTTGCTCTATATCATCATTCAGATTTAAATTATGAGCAGATTGAGAGGGAAGTGGCCTATGCATTGGAGATGGTGGGACTTGGGGGGACACAAAATTTATATCCTTATCAATTGAGCGGAGGAATGAAAAAAAGGGTTGCTATTGCCAGAGCAATCATTTATCGTCCTAAAATTATTATTTATGATGAGCCCACAACTGGAGTTGATCCTATCTCGGTAGATAAGATTGTTTCTATTATTCGTGATTTACATAAAAGACTTTCCATTACTACTTTAATTGTCACTCACGATTTAGCCGTAGGGTTTTCTTTGGCAGAGATGTGTGTGTTTATCTCCGAAGGAAGGGTTCTTTTTAAAGGGAAAAAAGAGGATTTTTATAAATTGGACGATGAGAAAATAAAAAAATTTATTCATGCTGGATTATTTGAATTTAAAAGTGAGGTGGATAGATGAAGAGATATATTTCTGAGATAAAAGTAGGGATATTTCTTGTGGGTGCGCTCTTTATTCTCCTTGTGGTGGCTCTTTCTATAAAAGAGGTAAGCTTTTTTAAGGGAAGTTATATTTTAAAAGTTAAGTTTGAGTTTGCCGAAGGGCTTAAGCCTGCTTCTCCAGTAAGATTTTTAGGGGTAAATGTAGGAGAGGTAAATAAAGTTGAGGTGAAAGTTATAGATAATCAACCGGTAGTTTATGTCTATGCTAAGATAAAGAAGGGAATAAGAATTCCTGAAGGTTCTAAATTTTTTATAAACAGTTTATCAGTATTTGGAGAGAAATACTTGGAGATTATTCCTCCTAAAAAAGTTACTTCTTTCTTAAAAAAAGATACAGAAGTTCAAGGGATCTCAGCAACACCCTTATTTAATATTATGGATACTTTCCATAAAACAGTTCTTAAATTGGAAAAGTTGATTGAGGAGGAGGAATTGAGAGCTTCCTTAAGAGAGATAATCTTAAATATAAAAGGAGTCTCTTCTAAACTGAATGATATTCTTGAAGGAGTGAGAAATAAAGAAGGGACTTTAGGAAGACTAATTTATGACGACTCTCTTTATAGGGAAACAGAGGAGTTGATAAAGGATTTGAAGGCTCATCCCTGGAAGCTTCTGCATAAACCAAGAAAAAGAAGATAATGTTTATCTGTGCAAATTGTGGATATCAGTCACTTAAGTGGCTGGGGAAGTGTCCTTCCTGTGGGATGTGGCAGTCTTTTGAAGAGAAGGTTTTTGAGAAGGAGGGAAAGAGTATCCAAATAGAGAGAAAGAATAGCCTTCCTTTTCTTGCAGGAGAAATAAGGAAGGAAGATTTAAAAAGAATCCCTTCAGGAATTAAAGGATTCGATGAGCTTTTAGGAGGAGGGTTAGTGGAGGGAGAGATAGTTCTTGTGGGAGGAGAGCCAGGAGTGGGGAAATCCACTCTTTTACTTGAGGTAGGAGCCTCCTTATCTTTTAAAGGGAAGGTATTATATATATGTGCGGAGGAATCAGCAGAACAAGTTAAACTGAGAGCAGAAAGATTAGGGTTGAATTATAAAGAGTTGTATCTTTTTCCTGAAACTGATCTTTTAAAAGTATATGAGGAGATAAAAAGGAATAGATATGACTTTTTGATTGTGGATTCAATTCAGGTGGTTCATCTTTCCTGTTCTGAGGCTTCTTCAGGAGGGGCATCTCAGATAAGAGAGTGTGCTAATTTCCTAACCCAAATTGCTAAAGGTTGTAACATTGTAGTTTTTGTTGTAGGACATGTTACTAAAGAAGGAATAATTGCCGGTCCAAAACTTTTAGAGCATATTGTGGATTGTGTGCTTTATTTTGAAAGTGAGGTGGGGTCTAATTTTAGGATTCTGAGGATAACAAAAAATAGATTTGGTCCGGCAGGAGAGATTGCTGTTTTTGAGATGACCTCTCGAGGGATAAAAGAAACAGCGAATTTGGGGAGAATATTTCTTCCTCATAAAGATAAATCGATTACCGGAAGCAGTATTGTATGTATTATGGAGGGAAGAAGACCTATTATAGTTGAATTGCAGGCTTTGGTGAGTAAGTCCAGTTTTGGCATGGTAAAAAGGCGCTCCTTAGGATTTGACTTTAATCGTTTTTCTTTGCTTCTGGCAGTGATAGAGAAAAGATTAAAGATAAATTTTTCCAGCGAAGACGTGTTTTTTAATGTAAGCGGGGGCCTGAGGATAAATGACCCCAGCGCAGATTTGGGAGCAGCTTTAGCGATAATCTCCAGTTATAAAGAGAAAGAGATTACTTTAGATACTGTATTTATTGGAGAGGTGGGATTGTCTGGGGAGATAAGACCAGTAGCTAATATAAATCTTCGAATCAAGGAGATTGAACATTGGGATTTCAGGAGGATAGTTATTCCTGAGGATAACCTGAAAGAGGTAAAGGAGAGTAAACTGGAGGTAATCTCTATAGTTTCCTTAAAAGAGATTTTAAAGTTTTTATAAAGGGGAGGTATTTATGTCTACACTTAATTTGATAAGACTATTTTTTGTTTTCATCTGTATGACTTTGGGATATATTCTGGGAGAAAATCCTTGGTTTTTTTCTTTTTTAGGAGGAGTAATTGGGGTCTCTATTGTTATTTTTGAGACTTTAGCCAGAAGAATTTCTTTGAAAGGACTTTCGGCAGCGGTCTTTGGAATTATTTTAGGATTAATTGTTGCTCAGCTTTTTGGAAATTTTCTGGTTTTATTCAAGCTTCCTCCTGAAACTGATTATTTCCTAAGAGCCTTTTTCACTCTCATCTTTATTTACCTGGGACTTACTTTAGGCCTTAAAGGAAAAGAGGAATTTCACCTGGTGATTCCTTATGTAAGATTTAAACGAGAGGAGTTAAGGGAGGAACCAATTGTTGTAGATACAAGTAGTATTATTGATGGGAGAATTCTGGATTTGGTAAGAACAGGTTTCCTGGAGGCAAGGCTGATTGTTCCTCGTTTTGTTCTTAAAGAACTCCAAATTCTGGCTGATTCTACCGAACACTTAAAAAGACAGCGAGGAAAAAGAGGAATAGAGGTTTTACACTCTTTAAAGAAGGAGCATAATGTAGAGGTGGTAATCAGTGAGCAGGATTTTAAAGAATTGAGTAGTGTGGATGCTAAGGTAGTTAAATTAGCAAAAAATTTAGGAACAAAAGTTCTCACTACTGATTACAATCTTAATCGTTTAGCCCAACTTGAAGGGGTTAAAGTTTTAAATGTTAATGATTTAGCTAATGCTTTAAAGCCCATTTTTCTTCCTGGAGAGAAAATTTCTCTTAGGTTAATTAAAGAAGGAAAAGAGCCTAATCAGGCGGTAGGGTATCTTGAGGATGGAACGATGGTGGTAGTAGAGAATGCACGTTGGCTCATTGGAAAAACAGTAGAGGTGGAAGTAACCTCAATCCTACAATCTCCTTCAGGAAGAATAATCTTTACGCGTCTTTTAGGATGAGGATAGGGCTAATTTTGGCTTGCGCCGGGGAAGGCAAAAGAATAGGATTAAAAAAGAATAAAGTATTTCTTCTTTTAAATAAAAAGCCTATTTTTTATTATAGTTATCAGGCATTTTCTCATTTTTCGGAAATAAAACGAATATGCATTGCCACACAAAAAGAGAACTTTTCTTTGGTCAAAAAACTTCTTAAGAAAGAGAAGAGGCTAATTCTGGTTGAAGGAGGAAGGAGACGGCAAGATTCAGTGTATTTTTCCCTTAAAAGATTGGAAAGCGAAGATGTTGATTATAT
>Ga0180300_10001570_pt1 | contig 10620 bp, 11 predicted proteins | sample GuaBasSediGuay15_FD_121798 | JGI IMG/M metagenome (GOLD analysis project Ga0180300, IMG submission 121798) | Subseafloor sediment microbial communities from Guaymas Basin, Gulf of California, Mexico - Guay15, Core 4569-2, 21-24 cm | ecosystem: Environmental > Aquatic > Marine > Hydrothermal... | reverse complement strand
GCCGAAGCGAGCACTCATACAAACGGGCACCGAGCTACACGGATGTAGCGAGCATGAAGCTGAAACAGGATGTTGAATCTTCATGGTAGTGCCCGTTTGTGAGTGTGAGCGAGGAAGAAAGCGGAGCACAACATGCTTTCTGCAATGTGAAAAAAGAAAAAAGGGAGAAGAGGCGAATCCCTCACGCTCACGCAGCTTGCGCTCGCTTTTTCCCTCGTTCGTGAGGCTATGTGATCGTGTGGGATGCTATGCTGATCACGGGATAAGAAAATTTTATAGATCTGTGGTTCCTTTCATGTGGAACGGTTTTATTCTTCAGATTCCCCTATCTTCAAGAGCGCTAAGAATGCTTCCTGAGGAATACGTACTCTGCCTATCTCCCGCATTCTTTTCTTGCCTTCTTTTTGTTTTTCGAGGAGCTTCATCTTTCTAGTAACGTCCCCTCCGTAACACTTGGCCAGGACGTCCTTTTTCAAAGCGGGGATGTCCTCCCTGGCTATGATGCGTCCTTTAGCTTTGGCTTGAAGGGGAATACTGAACTGATGCCTTGGGATGAGGTCTCTGAGCTTTTCCAACATCCTTTTGGCCAAGGGATAGGCTTTATTTTCATGTGCTATGAAGCTCAGTGCTTCCACCGGCTCTTTGTTCACCAGCACGGTAACCTTTACCAAATTGGAACGTTTAAAACCCACGAATTCGTAGTCCATGGAAGCGTAACCTCTACTCACTGCCTTGAGACGATCGAAGAATTCGAAAACGATCTCACCCAGCGGAACCTCGAAGTTCATCACGATCCTGTTCTTGCCCGCATTCTCCACCGTGAGAAACGTGCCCCGCTTTTCGTTCTGCACCAAATTCATTATCGGTCCCATGTAATCCGTTGGAGTGATGACGGAAAGTTTGACATACGGCTCTTCTGCCCATTCAATCAGTGCTTCATCTGGAAACTTGGCTGGATCGGTAACCTCAAGAATATCACCGTTTCTGAGTTTTACACGGTAAACTACGTTCGGCGCGGTAAGAATGACAGCAATTTCGAACTCCCTCTCGAGACGTTCTCTCACCACATCCATGTGGAGTAAACCCAGAAATCCGCATCTGAAACCAAAGCCAAGAGCGGGGGAATTCTCGGGTTCGAAGATTAGTGCGGCGTCATTGAGTTTGAGTTTCTCCAGAGACTTCCTGAGTTCTTCATAGTACTCGGGAAGTCCAGGGTAAACCCCGGCATAGACCATGGGCTTCGGCTCACGGTACCCGGGAAGAGGCTTGGTGGTCGGATTGTCAGCCGAAGTGATTGTGTCTCCAACGCGGGCATTCCGTATCTCCTTTATCCCTGCGATGATGTATCCCACTTCTCCAACAGAGAGGGAGTCGGTGGGAGTCATGAAGGGCGAGAAGATTCCTACTTCACCAACCTCGTATTCGTTGCCGCTGGACATCATCACTATGCGATCGCCGGATTTTACCATACCCTCGAAGATCCTGACATAGATAACGACGCCTCTGTATTTGTCGTGCTTGGCATCGAAGATGAGAGCTCTTAGAGGAGCTCCCGCATCGCCCTTCGGAGCCGGTATTCTGTTAACCACAGCTTCAAGAAGTTCTCGAACTCCTTGGCCGGTTTTCGCACTGACGAGTAGAACGTCGTCGGGTTGGATTCCAACCAAATCCTCGATTTCGGAGAGGGTTTCATCGATATTGGCGTTGGGAAGGTCTATTTTGTTCACGGCAGGGACGATTTCGAGGTCGTTTTCGATAGCCATGTAAGCATTGGCCACCGTTTGAGCTTCCACTCCTTGAGTGGCATCGACGAGAAGAATGGCCCCCTCGCACGCAGCAAGGCTCCTGCTCACTTCATAATAAAAATCCACGTGTCCTGGGGTATCTATGATGTTTATCTCGTACCTCTTTCCATCGAGAGCGTCGTAGTAAACCTTCACAGGTTGGGCTTTGATGGTAATGCCGCGTTCGCGCTCAATATCCATCAGATCGAGAAATTGTTCCCTCATCTGACGGCATTCTATGGTTCCTGTAAGCTCGAGAATTCTATCGACCAAGGTTGTTTTGCCATGATCGATGTGAGCAACGATACTTATGTTTCTTATCAATTTGATATCGTATATCGCCTTTCACTCCTCTTCCTGAACGATAAGAGGTCTGAAAGTGGTTCCTTCGGCTCTCACCAGCTTAACGCCTGGCTCTGTAAGGAAGAGCTCCACCGTGTTACAAACTTTAGCCGAAAACAGATGGCCTCCAATGGCGGGTTCGCCCGGTTTGGAGAGTACCGCATGGAGGTGGAAGAAAGGTTTTCCGTCCTTCAAGGAGAGATTGCCACTGAGGTTGAGGAGTTCATAGGCTCCAGAAAAACCTCGCCTTTCATAACGCTGGTTTTCCACGTCGAACCAACCAAGCTCAAAGTCCATCAACATTCCAATTCCGCTAAGAACCACAGCACTACTGAACCTCGTCTTCTTGACCGCTTCGTAGAGAGTAGCATAAAACTCTTCTTCATGATCTAATCTGACAAATACCATACGATCACCAACAGCGATCCGCATCTTTATCTCCTCCTATCAAATTCCACTTCACTCAGGTTTCTCTGCGCTTTCACAACGGCAGAGATCACCACTGTCATCGTTTCAAAAGCATTGAAAACCTTCTCCACGATTTCCACTGAGGCCTCCTCTTCCGTCGCACCTTTTGGGGTCGAGAATCACACCATCATCACCATCTACCATGAGATATTGATTTGTGTGTACTATCCCTTTTTCCAGTCTCTTTCAAAAATCTGTGAGATTCGTTGTCGAAAAGAACGCGGGTCTCAAAAACCACTTACAGCACTGCCCGGTATTTGAGGAAATTCTCTTACAACCTTTTCTCCCGAAGCAAACTTCTTGACTTTCACCTTCATGTATTCATTTTCCAGACTGTTGTAAACGTTGAACTCTTGGAGAACGTACTGACTGTCTTCTCTCACCATAACGAGTTCCACTACGGAGTAATCTATGCCGAGCAATGATAACACTCTCCGTGTTTTTGGTAGTAAGCGAATCCGATAGACGTTACCCTCTTGAACTACGGGTTCTGTTTCAAAGGCTTCTTCTTTGGTGAAAACGGCGAGCAGATCTAACACGTTCTTTATTCCCAAAAAGTATTGCTCCGCTCCCGGGAACACCTCTTCAACATCCCCATAGCGCGTTATCAAGATGCGTTTTTGCGCCATGTAAGCGAGCTCGATTCCGGCGACGATTTCCGGTGCGTGAAACTTAAGGTAAAAATCTGATCCGTTGCGAACGATCACATCGATTGAGAGTGTTGTGTCGACAAAGCCTCCTTCGACATTCCTCACGTGAAAGTCGACTTCCATCTTTATCAGATAATCCCGCACGCCAACATACTGTAGCAGAAAGTCTCTCAGAATGAGAGAATTTCCTTTCACGAAGCTGGCGATCAACACAATGATGAAAACCACAAAAAGTTTTCGCTTTATCATCGCAAAGTTGTCAACCTCTCCCGAGGTGAGACAATTTCCGTGATCCTCACCGCGAAATTCTCGTCGACGACCACCACCTCTCCCCTTGCTACTATCTTCCCATTTACCAACACGTCTACAGGTTCCCCAGTCAGCTTGTCCAACTCTATGATAGATCCATTGTAGAGCTCCAACACCTGCTTCAGCGTCATCTTTGTCCTGCCCAATTCTACTGAGATCGTCAAAGGAACATCGAGCAGCAATTCGAGTTTGCCCGTATCCTGCTGTGACATTGCTCGAGGTTGTAACTCTTCGAACTCAACGGGTGTTGCCTTCACTGGCTTCTCTTGTTTTGCTATAGGTACTGGTTGGCTTTCAGTCTGTCTTCCCACACCAGAAGGAGTCTCCGTTTTACTTTCTTCCCCTGCTAAACGTGCCGGGAGAACCAGGAAAAGCTTCCCCACGTCTTTTTCATCGAGCTTAACCGTGTAGCTGCCAAATGACACGGTTTTGGTTGGTTCAATGAGTTCCTTCAACTTTTCCTTATCTTCTTCGAGATTTATAGTTTGTGTAGCTGGAGGTTCCATATTCACAGGTGCAGAAAACACCTTGGAAATGGAAGTGGTAGCAGAGCCCATCATTTGGCTGATGACTTCATTCAACGCACTCATCCTGATTTCGTCCAGTGGAGGGGTACCTTCTCCGGTACCCCCAACCATGAGATCAGCCAGAGTGGAACCCAAATTATCTTCCATAAAGAAAAGGAGATCGACCTTGTTGTCTTTCCACGTGAGTTCCACCATGGACACTACGAGGTGTGGAGAGAGCCGATCTGCCAAATTAACTGCATTCGCTCGTTCGAGCTCCTCTTTGGTTATTGTCACATTTCGCCCGATCATCGTGTTCAACGCTGTGGAGAAACCTTCTATAATCGCATCTGCCAACGAGGAAATCTCCTCATCAACGGAAATGCTGTCAGTACTACCGGAGGTCAACCCACTTAAAAGCGCATCGAGTTCTTCTTGACTTAGGAATTCATCACTCATTGCCATCCCTCCTTCTCCAGTTCCTCGGGATGGATCACTCTACTCACTTTGACTGCCTTGTACCCTTTGAATTTTCCCATGCGCCCGAAGAACCTGGGTTTGCCCTGTATTCTGACAACGACGTCCTCGTCTCTCTTGGTATCGAGTCGGATCACGTCGCCTTCTTCAAGATGCAGAAAATCACGCAAGGTAAGAGTACTCCTTCCCAGTTCAGCGACGAGCTCGACAAAAACACTTTCGAGGCTCTCTTCAAGCTTTCTCTTTTCTTCAGTCTTCACCTCTCCCTTTTTCACAAACCATGCTTGTGTGGAGAGTCTTTCCGCAAAAGGTTCGAGAGTCGATGAGAGCCAACACACGTTCATGAAAGCCTCAACATTACCCACAGAAACGAAGAGTGTGACCAGCAGAGACATCTCACTCTGTGGTGCTATCTGTACGAACTGTGCGTTTGTTTCTATGCTCTCTACGGTGGGAGTGAAAGAGAATATATGTTCCCAGGCACCGCTCAGCAGATTGAGAATCACATTAACCTCTTTCTTCATGACACTCATCTCAATATCAGTGGGAGAACGATTGAGTCGGCCAGATGTTCCCGGCCCACCCAACAATCTGTCGACAATGGTATAAACGATTTCCGGGTTGATTTCCAGTATGGTGTTCCCATGCAATTCCGAGGCCGAGAAAACAACAATAAAAGATGGAGAAGGCACCGATCGCAAAAACTCTCCAAAGGTGATCTGATCAACGCTGGCTATGTTCACATTCACGAAAGTTCTGAGCTTACCAGAGAGGTAGTTCGAAAGAGATCGAGCAAAGTTTTCGTGTACCATGTCGAAGACGCGTATCTGTTCTTTGGAAAATTTGCTCGGTCTTCGAAAATCGTACTCCTTTATCTTTTTTCCCTCTTCTTCCTCCTTGATCTCCTCTACCGACAGCTCGCCCGAGCTCAGGGCGTTAAGGAGGGCATCTATTTCTTCTTGGCTGAGGATATCAGCCATGCTTTCGCCTCCTCACTCCACCCTGGAAATAGCCTTGAGGCGTAGGGCAACTTTCAACACTCCGAATTTTTCTCTTTCTCCAACGAACGCTGTGATCTCGTTGATCATGTCCTTAATCTGTTTTTTGAGCAATTCCCTACCAGCCACCGTAGTGAGTTCAGTCTTTTCTTTACTCAAGAAGAGCGTTTCCAAGGAATCCATTATCTCCGACTTTGCGTTGGCAATAGCCGCCCTGCATTCATCACTGCCCACTATGAAGGAGAGCCCATCTACGACAGCCACGTCTTTTCCACCTTTCAACATGAACATCTCGTTGCTTCCTTCAGGGATGAAAAGAGCTTTGATATATGCAGGCTGAGTTTGTTGCGCTTGCTGAGTCTGGGAAGGTTGCGTGTTGGTGCCCATAACTTTGATGAGTAAGAAACTGACACCAAAACTCAAACCAGCAGCCACCGCAGCAGCTACCAGTATCATCGTCAGAAAACCGGGACCGGAGCGTTCCGTTTTTTCGCCTTCTTCGTTAGGCATCCTTTCACCTCACTCGCTCGTTGACGATCAAGATGTCTATCCGACGGAAACTGTCGCGCAACTCCCGTAAACGTTCGTTCCTTCCCACTTCGAGTTTATTCACTTCCTGTTGGAATTCTTCTTCACTGATCTCATCGTTTTCAAGTTTGCGTTTCAAAAGATTTTTCGAAGCATCCATTTCCGCATCGAGAACACTTATTTTTTTCAAAATCTCCCTGTCTCCCACACCAATTGGATAGAAACGATCTGGATTGTAAAAGTAATCAGGATCAAAAGTGCCCAGCTTGACTTCGGCAAGTCGTTCGATAGAACGACGCTGCTTCAATTCCTCTGCAAAAAATCGAGCCACACTTGCCGCTCTCGCAGCTCCAAGATGCCAGTTGGAAGGATAAACTGATTCAGGAGGTAGTGGTCTGTCATCCGTATAACCGTAAATTTCCAAAATGTTTGTTGTGTGCTCAATAATGATACTCCCTATGACTGCGAGCAGTTCTTTGGCTTCCTTCGTCAAAACAGCGCTCCCTTCCTTGAAGAAAACGAGATTCTGCAGAATGATACGTGTGCCCCTATCCTCGACCTGGACGGTTATCTTCCCCTTGTAACGCTCGTCTTGCATGACTCGCAGGATCTCTCTTTTCACACCAGGGTTTTGAGTGATCAAAGGTTCTTCTTGGATCGACCTTCCTCCTAAAAGCACACTTGGAGGTTGGCCAGTGAGCGCCAACTGTATTCCCACTGCCATCTGCTGAAATTTTCCTGGACTGATGGTAGCCATTGAAAGCATCGCTACGAAGAAAACGAGAAGCTGTGTCACCATGTCTCCATAAGTTGTCATCCATGCAGGAGAGCCAGCGTGCTTTTCTTCGCACTTACATTTTTTCGCCAATCACGCCGCCTCCTCAACGGCTGTCGAAGCTGCATAGGTGGCTTTTTCGTTTTCGCTGAGGAAAGATTTGAGCTTTTCCTCTACGAGTCTCGGGTTATCCCCAGCTTGGATTGAAAGCAGCCCCTCCAGTATCATTCTCTTTTGCATCAGGACCTTTGAAGCCCTTCCAGCGATCTTCTCTCCCATGGGTAGCGCCACAGCGTTGGCAATCATACTACCGTAAAGGGTTGTCAACAGCGATTTGGCCATGGCTGGGCCCAGCATATCCGGGTTGTTCAACGCCTTCAACATCTGTATGAGTCCAATTAACGTCCCGATAAGCCCAAAGGCTGGTGCAAAAGCGCCCACTGAGTCCATAACAGCTCTGCGTCCTCGAAAGTCCTCTTCCATCAGTTCCAACTCCACTTCCATCATGTTTTTGAGGAGATCGGGATCGGTTCCGTCGATCACCAACTGAAGCCCTTTTTTCAAGAACTCGTCTTCTATTTCTTCCACGTTACTCTCCAACGAAAGGAGTCCTTCTCGTCGAGCCTTCTCTGCAAAACTCACAAGGGTTCTCAAGGTGCCAATCATATCTATCTTGGGTTCCTTCAAGGTGCTCAAAGCTATGTTGATTAAGGCAAAAGAGCGCGCCTTAGGGTGAGCTATCATCACCGCCGCTATCGTACCCACGACGGTAATCATGATGGACGAAAACTGGACAAAGTCGCGCATTAAATCCTGAAAACTACCCACTCCAAATATGACAACGAAGACAACGAGGACGAGTCCCAACAGGGTTGAAATATCCATCCATCACACCCCCGAAACTTTCTCGAAGATCTTTCGTTTGTATTCTAACACTTTCTGAATCACATCTTCGATGCTTTCACGTACGATATATTTCCTCCCATTGACAAGGGTTATGGTCGTGTCTGGACGCGCTTCGATCATCTCGATCAACTCGGCATTCAAAACGAACGTTTCACCACTCAACCCCGTAAGCCAGATCATCCCGCTACCTCCTCGATTTTGGTAGGACTCCTGCGTTTTGTGTGGAAGACCGAACCTGTCACTGTGCTCTATTCTTCTCATGGTTCCCCCATTCACTCTTCGTCATCGACGAAATTCACTCCTAAAAGCTCCGTGAGAAGCTCTTCAAGTTCTGCTTCTGGGTGAAGCACAAAATCATGGGATCCGACCAGAACGTAACCCTGGCCGAATGAAAGACTAACGAGTTTCTTTTCCTCTCCATCTTCCAATATCTTCGTTCCATCATTGGAAAAGGTGGCTTCAAAGCCCAGTCGTTTCAACAGAGTGTTGTAGGTATCCACCACATCCGATTCTATAGGCTCCTTTGCAGAAACCAATATTAGAAGGCCACCTTTGCTTACGTGATCGACTATGATCCCTATCTCTTTCGTGTTCAGTTTCTTAATTATCGGAGCAATTCCACCACTTTCAGGAAGCGGCAGAATCAGCAACCGCTTCCCTTTTAGAGAATTGGCACGCATTCTTCCTCTCAAGACTTCCACACGTCCACCAACAGATTCAAGCCACAGAAGGAGTTCAGAATTTTCAAATTCGTATCCGTTCTCGTGCGTGGTGTCCAGTATGGCGGAGAACTGTGTCAGATGCAGATATCCTTCCCACGCGAGTTCTCCATCCACATATACCTGAAGGGGGCCTTCTTCTTCTGCGGAGAGTTCGATATTTGTGGAAAGACGCGAGATCGGTTGAAGTTCGAAGGTTTGGTCGAAGATTGGGTTGCCAGACAAACAGACGGAGAGATTCACAAATTCGGCTTGCTCGCTCCAGTTCACCAAATCGAACCTGAGAACGAACTTCTCCCCTTGAGTGGGTCTTGTGGGAAAGATCGAAGGGTTCAGGGCATAGTGTTTCGAGCTACTTTGAAACCATATGGGAGACGTGACGACATTGTCACCATCTTTTTGCTTTATTCTCAGATATACCCACTCGTAATTGTATTCCACTCTGACATCTGTGGAATAATCCCAGCTATCACCGGAAACGGGGACCGGGATCTCTCTGTGGGACGTTACCAGTGTTGCGCAAGACACTGGATCTCCAATATCTTCAAAGGACATGTGGAGTGTCACACGCGTGGCATCGTAGAGTATGTCTCCCATCATGGCACTACCTGCAAAGAGGAAAACTCGAGCATTCTTATCTTCGGTGGCGTAAACATGTCGTCTTTTCAGGGCTTCCATGATGGAGTCGTATGAAAGGTTTTCCGCTATCACCGCCGTTCGGGCGTCGTTGGCACTTCCCCAGTTGGGTTTGTGATTGTCCTGATTGGCTGTCGCACCAACATGCCATCCTTTCCTCAAAGCATCACGATACGCCGCTTCCATTTCCTCAGATATGATATCTCCGGCAGCCCAGTTACCGTTTCCAACTTCGATGAGATTGATGTACTTGTCGACCTCGGGAAAGTAGAGGAACTCTCTAAAATTATCGCCAAACTCCCTCACAGGATGGTTGAACTGTGCCAGGGCTTTATGTTTTACGATCCATTCGTAAAGACGGAACAGATCGGCTTGATCCCTGCTGATCCATCCCTTCGTGTTGTAAATGTTGATGTGTCCATATCCAGTCCCGGTCCATTCAAATCCGGCGATGGCTACGAACACACCTGGTTCGGTGAAATCCTCAGCGTATTCTCGCGTTTTGGTGAATTTGTCCGAACCATCGGCAAGCGGCTGAACGAAATAGTAAGCGTGATCAGTTACTGCTTGAAAGTCCAATCCAGCGATATTGCGTGCGTGTTGAAACGCCTGTGCCGGATCACCTTGACCATCAGAATAAGCCGTGTGTGCGTGAAGGTTGCCGAAATAGATTCCAGCTTCCACTATCGAAGGCAAAAACAGAGAAGAAACTATGAACAGCCACACCACTTTAAATCTCATGCTTCACTCTTCCTCCTTACGTTCCCTTTCTTTCTGTCAAAAATCGTGTAAACCATCAAAACCAGCGCCACGAAGATCGCCAACAACAAAAAGTTGTAGAAAGGCGTCATTTCTATCCTTTCTTGATTAAGCAGTTTGAGCTGTACAGCACCCACTATCAAGAAGGCAATTCCTCCGGCACCCGCTACCATGGCAAGTGCGGAAGAAACTGATTCCCTCCTGGTGGCTGCTATTACCGCGCCTAAAGCGCCGAATACTCCAAAAAAGATCAAACGTACGTAATTGGGAGAAATGGGGATGCCTTCGATTAGGTCGGGCACCATGATTCCGAGTGCGTACCAAACACCCAGACCGAGGAGACCCCCACCCAGAAAACCCAGCACCGCTATCGCCGTCGCATAGACGGTATACAACAACGCAGCGACGGCTACTCCCACTATCAAGCTTATTCCGGCTTCAAGACCGGGTCTCTCTTGGACCAGGTTGTTGTAAGCCTCGAGATCTCGGAGAATGGGTACCACAACTGTCAAGCCCACGTAGAAACCAAAAGCTGTTATTATCACTCTCGGGGCCATTTTATGACCAAAAAGGAGAAAAGCCGCTAAGGGAAGGGTTAACCACCAATAAGTGATCAAGCTGTTCATCATGGCATCGAGCTGAATTTCCATGATCTTCACCTCCTTCAATCCACACGACAAGTTTACAACAAGTTATGGTGAAGACGTATAATGAATCGAGTACATGAAGTCAAAACTCTAATCAGGAGGGATACCCGTGGAGT
>Ga0180300_10001569_pt1 | contig 10622 bp, 15 predicted proteins | sample GuaBasSediGuay15_FD_121798 | JGI IMG/M metagenome (GOLD analysis project Ga0180300, IMG submission 121798) | Subseafloor sediment microbial communities from Guaymas Basin, Gulf of California, Mexico - Guay15, Core 4569-2, 21-24 cm | ecosystem: Environmental > Aquatic > Marine > Hydrothermal... | reverse complement strand
TCATAACCTCGTGCTCGAAGTTCTCAGCACGCTTTCGCAGTTCCTCAACGATCTTGCCAGAACCTGATTCGCCAGGATAGAGCTGAGCGGATACGAGTGGGAAATGCTCTGTCCGTTTTATCCGTATCTCACCGTTTTTTACAGCTTTTAGCTCTATAGCGTCTGGGTAGAGTATTTTACAAGCTCCGCAACCTTCGCACAAGAACGGGTTGATAGCATACTGCCCGTTGCGTTTCTCGATTGCGTTGAACCTGCATATGCTCAGAATTTTATCATCGCATTTGCTCTGCTCAACTATCCTTGCTTTTTCTGAGGTTGAAATCTTCTCTCTTTTATCGTACTCTCTCACGCCAAGCCAAAGCCCTAGATTTGGCGCGTCAACGTCACAGTCGCACGCGACAACACCCTTGCTTTTCGAGAAAAGCAAGGCTAAGGCTGAAGCGAGCATGCTCTTGCCTACGCCTCCCTTGCCCGACGCAACCACGATTTTCATATACTTCCCATCCCTTCCAATTTCTTAATATCTCTATTTACTGCATCGTTGACTCTATTCGAGCTAGATTTATTTTCTGATCTCTACTCTTATAATATTTTTATCGTTAAGGATTTTATTCAACCTTTTGATAGGATTACCGTATTTACTTTCACCATAAAACCAACAGTTTAAAACATTCCCTCTTTGGTATACGCATCGGAGACCTAATTCTGGGATTTCATCCTTTCTTCCGTCTGATGGATCGATTTCATACATTTTCAAGGCAACACTAATGTCTTTAAATATAATTTTAAGAGGTACAAAATTTCCAGGACGATCATCTGCATACTCTATATGGTTTGCAAGATAAAGTTTATCTATCTTGGAGATTTTATCAGACTGTATTTGAGTAGATAATTCCTTTAAATGCTTCTTCCACTCGTAGAGCATCCTCTGGCCTTCTTTAAAATTTTTCTCCATTATTTCTAGAAATTCTGAAAGCCTAGGATTTTTCGTTATAAAATCTTCAAATGACATTTCATCCATAGTAGGTAGTAGAACTGTAAGAATTTAAGAGTTTCGATTTCGCCACTGTTATATGATTTAATTGTATGATAAGCGGTCCTCACTATAGCGTTCGTGCTTTCACAAAACTGAAAGATCTATTGTGTAATGCTGACATAATAATGCGAAACGACCATAGGTTAAAACCACAAGAGATATTTTTTGAATTGTATGAAAGGGGCATTTCTGATGAAGAGATGTATAGAACATTTAATTGTGGAATCGGTTTTGTTTTCGGAGTTAACAAAGAGGATGTTAACGCGGTTTTAAACCGGATCAAAGAATTTAAAGCTGATGCTATCGGTGAAGTGTACATTCGTTCTCAATTCTCTAAAAAAGAGATAAGTTATTAATTTCCGCTGATTGTAACTCTTTTGCAACAAAAGTTACAGAAATCGACACATGATAAATCCAACGGCATCGGTTTAACCGATGTCAATCGCATTTACAGTTTTTGCAACCTCCTTTCCGGTCTTGAAATAGTGTAGGTGTCCTTTGCACTTGCAGTCGCTAGAGCCAAAGCCACTAATCGTGTGTTCAGCACGCTTCTCCATCGCTCGTGATATTGAGCATTCGAGTCTTTTTCTACTCGGGAAAACTACGGCACATTGCACATGGACGGCGGGGCCGGCGAGTAAATAGTCGATATGCCATCTCTTCTTTTTCTTTTTACTAAAATGCCTCATTATCCTATTTTCCAGGTTCACAGCCTTACCGAGTGCAGAGCCAACATAGCAGTAGTATCCTTTACAGAATCGCAGCTTCCCGAGCCTCCCGATTTTTATGCTCGAATTTCTTGTGAGCCTCAGTACCAAGATATAAGTTCCTCTCATCTCAAAGCCTCATCATTCTCAAAAGCTCCTTTCCGAGCTTCCGGGCCTCTCTTATGGCTTCTTCGTCTTTTAAGATATCGCCTTTTTTGAACGCGTATCCAAGAACACCAGGTACTCTCACCATTCCCAACCTCTCGAGGTATTCGTCCATCTCATTTATAGCACTCCCTATCTTTCTTCTCCCAACAACAATCCACGTACCGATTTTATCTTTGAGCTGGCCTTTTCTCAGATACCATGTCCTCTCCATAAAAGCTCTCATGCGCGATGTGACGCCGCCCATGTATACCGGGCTTGTTAGAATGAGTGCATCGCTCTCTATGATTTTCAAGTACAATTCTTGCATACCATCCTCAATCTTGCATCTCTCACTCTCTTCGCAATAGCGACATCCCTCGCACGGCTTGATATCATAATCCTTCAGAAAGATTATTTCTGTTTCCGCTCTCCCTTCTAGAGCCTTTATAGCCTCTTTTAGCAGATAAGCTGTGTTTCCATCCTTTCGAGGGGAACCCACGATACCGATCACTTTCATGCTTTTCACCTCAACTTGCTTTCCAACCAACCGACTCTTGCGTGTTTTCTGTAATCAAACTGAGGGACATAAGGTTTGATGTCGAGTAGTGGTGTGCCGTCCAGGACATCGATTTGTCTTACTCTGAGTATGTTTTCCCTTCTTTCCAGCAGTTCAACAAGAGAAATTCCTATCGGATTCGGTCTATTGTAATGTCTACATGCAAATATCCCGTGCGGTTTCTCATCGAGAAACGTCTTCACCAGTAATGACTCTCCTTCGGATTTATGGAATAGGTAAAGAATCCATATGTGCGAAAAACCTTCTATGTGCTTCAAGCCTGCTGCATACTTTTTAAAAACCTCGATCGTTCCGATTTTCTCCGACCTGTACCCTTGGCATGGGATCTCTTCTTTTCGTTTATACGGAGAATGGATTATACCTATCGGCTTGAATTCTATTTTCATTCCACCACCTCTATCAAATCCCCCACCCTCTTCAAATCCTTTTCACAATACGCTTTCAACAGTTCCTCGGAGTATGGTATCTCTACAGAAATTTTTGTGTCAAACTTTTCCGCTATCTCTTCAATTTTCCTTTTGCTCCCAACATCTGCTTTGTTCAACACGATTTCTGCTGGGACGTTCAGCTTTTCCGCGAGCTCTAGTATCAGCCTCAGGTCATGCGCTCCCAACGGCGTTGGCTCAGTGACAGCGTACGCTTTGTCGCATCCAAGCAAAGCCTGAATCACGCTACAATGCGTACCAGGCGCTGTGTCGATGATTAGATAGTCAGCAGCGTTTTTCTCAGCAAACTTTATCGCCCTATCTTTGACTACACGCACTATAGGTCCGGTCTCAGAGATACCTGGCTTAGACCTGCCTGTGACAAGCCATAGGCCATCCTTCACCTCGGTGATAAACGACTCACCAGCCTGCTCTTTTTTAGTTTTTATCGCCTTCTGCGGGCATGCCACCCAGCATGCCCCGCAGCCTGTGCATAGGTCGTAGATAAACATGGGATGTCTGCCTTCAACCCAGAATATTGCATGCTCTCTGCATGTCTGGGAGCAAAGCCCGCATTTTGTGCACTTATCCTTGTCCAGCACAGGATAGTTTTGATAAATCGGTTTTGACTCTTTGAGCTCTTGATTCAGAATCAAATAGTCATTTGGGCATTCTACATCACAATCACACAGCACAACGCGCTTTCCTTTTTCTGATAGCTTCAATGCTAGAAGAATCGCGTATGTCGATTTGCCCACACCACCTTTGCCACCAGTAGAAGCAACGATCTTCATTCTATCATCATTCAAATAGCATGCCAATGAAATGCATGAGTAATATACCCAGTAAAAATACCACAAAAGTTAGTAGTTGTTTTCTACCTTTAACCGCTCTTTTGATTTCTGGTATGAGGTCTGAAGCAGCTATGTAGATAAAACCACCAGCTGCCAATGGCAGCAAAAAAGGTATAAAAGCCTCAATCCATATGAGCAGGTAGCCGACTACACCGCCACCAACGACCGTCAAAGCCACAAAAAAATTCAGAGCCAAAGCTTTAATCTTTTTAAAACCGCTGTAGAGCAACACGCCAAAGTCTCCAATTTCCTGCGGTATCTCATGAGCCGCGATCGCGATGGTCGTAACCACGCCTATATGCAGGCTGGATGTAAAGCTGGCCGCTATGATTAGCCCGTCTGTAAAGTTGTGCACAGCATCTCCGATCAGATTCATATAACCAAACGTACGAACATGCTTTACTTTATGGCAGTGATGCCACTGCAAAACATTTTCTATGAAAAAGAACAGGATGAAACCGAAAAGGACCCACAGCGTCATCCCTATACCCCACTCTGCAATCGCCTCTGGTAACAGATGTAAGAATGCGCATCCCATCAAAACTCCTGCAGAAAATGCCACAAGCACCAGAAGCACTCTGCTGAGCATTTCTTCTTTTATAAACAAAACGATCATACCGACAAAAGCGATGAGGCTGATTAAAAACGCGCTCGCTGTAGTCAAGATTAATTGATCCATGTCTATACCAGAGTTGATCCTCAACTAATATATACTTTTTAAAAATTATACCAAACCTAAAAACATTGCAACGCCTAAGCCAAGCAATATCAGCCCGGCAATCCAGTGCAACAGTTTTATATTCCTTTCCCTCCAACCGCTTATATCCTCAACAGCCATAAAACCAAAGTACACTATCAGGCTTATGGCAACCATTGGCGCGATAAAAACACACATATAACTAAACAGATACGGCAGGGCTGCTACTAGATGTATGCTAGCTAGTAGTCCACCAGCCACGAAGTAAGGCCCAGCCGTGCACGGTGTTAAGAAAAAGCTAACGAACAGGCCGACAACGAATGCTCCTTTTACAGACGTAGTTCCTTTTATTATTTCCTTCATCCTCGGTCGCCATCGCCTTGGAACCTCCATTATAAAACCGCCGCCACCGTACCATATCGCATCCTTTATGTTCAGCGCGCCGAGGAGAATAGCCAACGCTGCCAGTGCCTGATAGAAAAGGCTTGTCTTTACTTGTGCGAGCCCGGCAACGAATTTAAATCCGGATATTATCAACAACCCAAAAATAAAGTACATGATAAATATCGCTGAGCTAAAAGCCAAGCCTGCCTTCAAAGCTCTTTTCTTCTCTTTTGGATATTTTGTGAGTATAGCAGTCATTAAAATTATCAACACCGCCAATTCACACGGGTTTACCGCATCTACCAAAGCCAACCCTAAAATCTGGAATACCGATACCGCTCTTTCCACTGGTTCTTTGCTTTCGACTGTTGGGCATGCGCAACCCTCTGAGTATTTTTGAATTTCTGATTCGAGGTTGTTTATTATCGGAATATCACCAAGAAAATATTTTTCACCGATGAACAGAATAGGCACGTAGCCCTGCTCGTTGGATGGGACATTAAAACTCTTGTATAAGGCGTTAACTAATTCGATCTCATCCGACATCGCCATGCGATGAACTTCTAGGTTAGGATATTTTTCTTCTAATGTTTTGATGTACGCATCCGCCTTAGCGCAATGAGGGCATCCTGCGCTGTAAAAGAAATACACGCATATTTTTGCTGTTTCTGCTTTAGCAGCGTTTGAAAGCATGATTGATAATAAAAAACTAGAAAATAACAAGAGGCTAGCGAGCGTTGCGAATATTGCATTAACTCTCATACTCTTAGCTCTCATCATTGCTCACTTTTATTCTTTCACTTAAGTGAATTATTATGTTTTGATTCAGCTTATTTTTTACTGCTATAGTGCTCTTCCGCCACCTCTTCCCATACCTCTTCCTTGTCCGAAACCCCCGCCTTCGAAGCCCCTACCGGCTCCTGCCCTTCTTCCAGGACCAAAGCTTGGCATGGTTGGCGCTTTCGTTTCTTGCAATTCGCCTTTCAAGTATTTTTCCACAGCTTCTTTTACGCTAACCCCAAAAACACCTGTTACGATTTTTATTCCTGTTTGCGCCAACGCGGCAAAAGCATTAGGCCCTATGTTGCCAGTTATCACTACCTTTACGCCTTTGCTCGCGACTATCTGGGCCGCCTGTATCCCTGCGCCGCGCATAGCTGCAACGCCTGGGTTTTTAATCGATTCCGAACCTTTAATGCTACTGTCCTCGACTTCAACTATTGTGAAGTATGCGCACCTACCAAAACGCACGTCTATAGCAGCATCGAGCCCCTCAGCGGTAGCGGACACAGCGATCTTCATTTTTTTCTCACCTCTTTTTATTTCCACAAATCAAAAGTAGATGCCTCGCTCGCATCTGCTATCCCTCCCACCAACGACCTCTGCCTCTATAACCTCTTCCGTACCTTCTACCATATCCTCTACGGAACTCTGCTTCTTTTTCCGCAGCCCTTTCTGGTACTTCCAGCCTTTCCCCTGTGGTTTTGGTGGGTTTTGTCAACCGCTTCAGTTTACCCTTTATAAACTTATCAACCGCTTCGCCCACCGTCCTACCTTCAGCTTTATAAACATCAACCAAATGATCTCTTGATGTGTGAAAAGAAATTGCACCCATCTCTTTTGTGATTAATACGTCCATTTTTTCCTTGATTATAAACCCAGTAGCAGCAAATCCCGCTCTCACCAGCTTCTTCCTATGCGGATTTTCTTTCACATAGTTCGACTCGACTTTGCCGGTCTTTTTGTTTATAGTTACAAAGATGAAGTAATTCGCCCTGCCAAACTGCTCCATCAACTCGGAATCGAGTCCTCTGTTATCTTTAATCGGAAGCGCCAGTTTTTGCCTCTCAGTCTCATACGGTTCTACATGAATCGTGAAAGAATCTATCTGCTCTACGGCGTCTTTTATTCTACTCTCTATGTTATCAGCAATCTCATGCGCTCTTTTCACGCTAACATGCTTTCTGATCTTTATGGCCACCTCACCGAAGATGAAAGGCCCTGATTTTCTGAGTTTCAGATTTTCAAAACTTTCTATCCCTGCGATTTCATTCAGCACAGATTTGACTTTAGCTTCTATCTCTTTACTAGGGCTCACATCCATAAGAGCGAAAACAGAATCCTTTCCAGTAAATATACCTATTCTAAAAACCAGAAGAGAGAAAAACATGGCAACCGCACCCTCTACATAAGGAATTCTATAAAGCGTTAGCAGTATCGCTATAAAAACGACTGCGGATGAGAACACATGCGTCAATCGTTCTTGAGCGTTTGCGGCCAGTGATTGCGAGCCTACGCGCATTCCCACTCTTTTCATGTATCTGGCTAAAAAATACGAAACTATTGCTGAGACCAACGCTATGCTCAGAGCATGGAGCGGCATCGTTAGCTCTGGAAGCGCGAAGAGCTTTGAATACCCTTCTAGCATTAGCTCAACGGCTGCGTATATGATTGCTACAGAGGCGAACAGCGTAGCCAAGCTTTCTGCCTTGTAATAACCATAAGGGAATTTTTCATCGGGCTTCCTCTGTGAAATCTTTAACCCGAACCATGAAACAAAACTCGTTACGGAATCTGCAGCATTATGCAAAGCGTCTATTACTAAAACTATGCTGCCGGATAGTAATCCTATCAAAGCTTCTGCTAAAGCTAACAAAAAGATAATTATAGTGCTTACCCCAGCTGCTTTTTCTCCTTCCTTCAATCTACTCATCTTTTTCAATCTTATTTTTCCTCCTTGTTTCATTTCCACCATCTTTCTAGCCGCTAGCTATCTTGCTCTTATCATCGGGCTACCGCATTTAGGGCACTTAAGCGTGTAGCATGGCGTTCCTCTTGGATGCGGCATGCTGTAGCCGCATGCCGGATTTGTGCATGTGCACGCTCCACCCGGCCCCAAACCAAATCCACCCATTCTACCTCTTCCTCTGCCTCCGCCAAAACCTCTGCCAGGCATTTGCATCTAAACACCTCCGTTTTTATTTGGTTTAACAGTCATTTAATAGCGTCTTGTTAAGCTAGTGCCACAGCTTGGACACTTCATATTATAGCATGGCGAACCTGTTATGTGAGATCGTGTGTAGCCGCATTTTGGGCAGTAGCATTCTCCACCAGGTCCTAAACTCCCACCACCCATTCTTCCTCTGCCACCGTGTGAAGGAGCACGGTTCCTTGACCCTCTCCCACGTCCACTGTATGAAAATTCTATCGGCACCGCTTCACCTCAAAGTTTAAACTACTATCTTTTTTCCTACACCAGCCTCTATAAAATTATCTTTATACTCTGTTTTAAACGTTTTAATAGCCCTATCGCCTGTGCAATGACAAGGAGCAACTTTTGCCACACCCAAACTTCTAAAACTTGCAACAACGCTTTTAATTTCATCATTACTCGCATCACCCAAATGAAACCCGCCTAGGATGAGATATACATCATCCTTTGTGAACTCTTTCGCCCATTCTACGATGTTGACTATTCCTGGATGAGCACAACCTGTTATCACCACTACGCCTTTATCTGTTTTCACAACCAATGACTGCTCTTTGATCCAAGTTCCAAGTTCCCCTGTTGTATAAACACTATCGAAGATTTGCATCTGCTCGCTAACATTCACAAGTTTAGCTCCATAAACCCTTATTCTATCTTTAAAACTCTCGGGGAATGATTGTGGTGCGCATACAACGATGCTGTGAGCTATCTCCAACAATCCAAACAGTCCGCCTGCATGGTCTCCATGAATGTGCGACAAAACAACTATATCTATTTTTTTTGGATCTATTTTCAACTTCTCCATGTTGCTTATCAGTCCAGGGCTATCGCTACCCGTATCAAATAATATTTCCTTCTCCTCAAGGCTAACTAAACAAGAAAATCCCCATCCTGTTTTCAGTTCACTGTCGTATGCGTTGTTGTCGAATACGATTGTAATCGTTGCGTTTGTAGCCTTTTCAACCATTAAAACGACCTCTCTATCTATTCATTAAAATTACAATGATAAAAACACCATTATGACCGATCGTCTGCTGATAAATATTTGGGTTCTTTAAATACTATCTTTCTTCCAGTTCTTTCATCTTTTTGTCTAGGTATGCTATCCGTTCCTCTACCATTGCTTTCTGGAGTTCAAGCATTTTTTTCTCAAATTCCATGTCTATTTTACTGGTCTTAGGTTCTAGTTTGGATGTTTGCACTAGATGCGCGTATTGCGGGGTTTGCATCGGTACAGCCGGACTTGGCATCTGATACGTCGGAGCTCTGCCCTTTAGGTAGAGATCAACAGCATCCTTTGCTTTCATTCCAACGAATCCAGTTGCTATCTCGATTCCTGTTTGAGCTAGCACACTAGAAGCGTATGGACCTATGTTGCCAGCTATAACAGCATTAACCTTCTCATTAGCCGCAAACTGAGCAGCTTGGATTCCTACCCCTCTAAAACCGGCAGCTGCTGTGTTTGTATGAACTTTTGTATCCTTTATTTCTTTATTCTCCACCTCCACTACAGTGAATGTTGGTGCCCTTCCAAATACTGGAGAAACTAAATCCTCCAAGCCTCCTTTGGTTTGTGTAGCGACTAGTATTTTCATTCTACCTACCCAATTCCTTTAACCTCTCTTCTATGTATTTTAGTTGGTTCAATAAAGCTTGCTTTTCCTGTTTAAGAGCATCTAATTCATTCGCTCGCTGTGCTGATGGGAGTGTTTGATATGGATATGTCTGTTGTACTGGAAGTTGTTGCGAAGCCAGTACCGGTCCCTGCGGTGTCCACTGCACAGGCCCGTACATCCCAGACCACCACCATCTAGGCAACCAAGGGAAGAATCTGCAGAATGGATACGGATTGCCTCTTCCCCAACCTGGTAAAAACCCAGCACTATACACAGACAAAGGAGATGGCAAATACTGATATCCACTTATAGGAGATATCGCTCCAAACCATCCTCTACCATAAGCAGGTAATCCCATACTCGCTCTCATCCATCCTGGTAATCCTGTTACTTGAGCCCAAAATCCATAGCCGCCTCTTCCAAACCATCCACTCCTACCTGCTCCACCTCTCCATCCCCATGGCATTTATCTCACCTCTTTTTGTTCAATATTATTTTTGTGCTATTGCACGTAATAATTATGTGCATATGCAAATATATATACTTTTCGGTGAACAAAGAATTAAACAGGAAAGTAGTGTTAATTAGTTGATAGTATGCCAAGATGGAGATGGGGACGTGGAAGACAAGGACCGGGAAGGCCGTTTGCAGAGCTGTATCTATCGCAGATTCCACATGTTAAAGAGTTCGTGCCCAATCCCATGGGCAACCCACAACCGATAGAGCTGACGTATCCGGAGTATGAAGTACTCAGGCTCGTAGACCTTGAGAAGCTGACGCAGGAGGAAGCGGCGAAGCGCATGCGCACTTCGCGCGGCACTGTGTGGCGACTTCTCGAGAGTGCACGTGAGAAGGTTGCGCGCGTACTGGCAGAGTCGAGGCCTTTGATCGTTGCATCGAAAGGCGAAGTGGAAAAGGTGTAGACTGGAAATAGCAAAAAATTAAATCTAAGTTCTCTCAATTGATTAATTATAGCGGTTGTGAGTGAGGATTATGAAAAATATGCTCGTTGCCAAGATTCTCTACGAGATTGCGGACATGCTCGAGATGCAAGGTGTTGAATTCAAACCGCGAGCTTACCGTAGAGCTGCCAGGAGCGTGGAGTCACTCTCCAGGCCGATAGAAGAGGTGTATGCAGAAGGGAAACTGCAAGAGTTGCCGGGCATCGGCGAGGCGATAGCGAAGAAGAT
>Ga0180300_10001568_pt1 | contig 10622 bp, 9 predicted proteins | sample GuaBasSediGuay15_FD_121798 | JGI IMG/M metagenome (GOLD analysis project Ga0180300, IMG submission 121798) | Subseafloor sediment microbial communities from Guaymas Basin, Gulf of California, Mexico - Guay15, Core 4569-2, 21-24 cm | ecosystem: Environmental > Aquatic > Marine > Hydrothermal... | reverse complement strand
TCCTCGAACTCTATCTAAATATCGTTGAATTGGGCCCCGGGATCTATGGGGTGGGGGCAGGAAGCTGGTATTACTTTCGCAAGCCCCCTCGCTCCCTGAACTTTTTCGAAGGGGTCCTGCTTGCCTCCATCATCCCCAGCTCCAAAAGGTATCATCCCTTTCAACATCCCCAAAGAGTCATAAGGCGTTATAAGAAGGTCCTTTCGTTAATGCGCACAGCCAGGATCATCACCGACAATCAGTATAAGGTCGCCCTCTCAGCACAATTAAACCTGGACCTTCGGACCACACCCTTTATTTCACCCCCTTATGGGAGGAAGATGACGGAATTAACGGTCAAAACCAGCCCCAAATACTCTGAGTCCAAAAGCTCCTGGATCGATCCCCTTTGTTCGGCGAGATAAGGGAAGAGATCTAAATAGGAGATGAATATGACCTCCTCTTCTCCACCGGCCAGCCGCCAGAACCGCTTCTTTCCATCAACCATGGCCTCCTCTCTTCCCCACTGCACCATCTCCCCCATCTTCCGCTCATCCCCTTCTCTCAAGACGTGATACACCCTCTCCACCCAGGGAAAGAAATCGATGGGGATGTAACCGGCGATGCGGAGGTGACGGATGACCTCGGCCTCAGGGACCTCCCCTTTTGACCACAGGCTCCAAGAGGAGAAGGATAAAAGGAGAGGAGCCAATCCTCTGTCCAAACAGAGAAGAGGGGTGGCATAGCAAAAGGAGAGGATAAGGGATTGTGCCAACCAGAGGGGAAGGGGGTTTTGCAAGACCTTGATCAACTTATCTAACGTTGGATGAGGGGAATAGAGGATCACAAAGGGTGGCCGGGAAAATCTCTCCTCTACAGTCCCCAGGGAGGGGGCGACACCTACCTGGCGATAGCGGTGTTTTTTGACGACCCAAGAAACCACCCCCTCTGTGGGAGGGTTATCAGGGTCAAAGAGGAGGAGACATCGCACGTTTTTGAAGTGGGAGGCCCATTGGAGTATACCCATCATAGCCCTTGCTCAGGATTTTTCCCCATCATCGGATAAGATCTCCCCGTTGAATTGGGGCAGGAGGACTTCAGATTAATACCAGCCCTTGGCAGGACAAAATCCCTGAAGAGGATGAAGACCATCCAGGCACATCCTATCCCGAGCATCGCCCCCCCTAACACATCAAAGGGGTAGTGGACTCCCCGGTAGATCCTGGAATATCCTACAAGGACGGCCAAGGCCAGCATTGGTAAGCGCCAACGCGGGAAGAAGAAGGAGAGAAAGGTGGCCGCTGCAAAGATATTGGTTGCGTGGGTCGAGGTGAAGGATGGGGAGGAGGGACAGTAACCTAGAAGGCGTACCCATTCGTGAACATGGCAAGGCCTTATCCTCCCTACGATTTGTTTCACCACCTGAGTGCTCATCGTTTCGCTTAGAAGAACGGTCAATCCAAGGCCAATCAATACAAGGATCCCTTTACGGCGCTCTTTGATCACGATCAAGATCGAAAGGAAAATCAGAGGGATCTTCCATTCATCTATGTCCGAAAAGAGGGGGATAAAACGGTCGAGAAATGGATTCGTCCATTGGAGGTTCAGAAGACGCAGAAGGGCTATATCTATCTCCAAAATCCAGTTCAATCCTTAGCCTCAATAGGCATTTTTAAACCTATGGTTGTAAGGTCAAAAATCAATAACGGTCTTGCCACTCCAGAGAGAAACCTAATTGACTTAGTTCTCCCTTCCCTCCCCTTTCCGAAGCCATTAAAGCAGATTTCCTACCATTTTACAAGTCCAGGGGAGTACTTCCCGCAAATTTTCTTCATTATGAAGACTTCTAAACGTTAACCTGAATAAAACGCTCCCACCTCCTTTAATTTAGACACAAACCTTGTCCCCTTATGACGGGCTTGTGAGACCTCTGATACACCATTCGCTTCCCAGGAAGAACCCAAAATAATAGAAAAGCCCAACGAAAAGCTTCAATTCGTATGGTTGGAGGTGACCTCCAAGTCAACCTCCCCTGTCTCCACTGCTATGGTGAAGGGCGTTGAAGGCAAAAGGTTATTACGATGGGCCGGTAAACGGTGTCTGGAATAAAGAGACTTGGGCAGCTATTGTCGAATTCAAAAGACAGCATGGTTTAAAACCCGATGGTGTAGTAGATGTAGCTACTTGGGAACTATTGAAACCTTAAGACAAAACCTATCTATTTTTGGAAAAAGATCCTTAAGGCAATAAGGACCAATATAATGGCAAAGATCCGTTTAAAAGTGGCTGTGGGAACCATTTCCACCAACCTAGCCCCTATCTGGGCACCCATTATTCCTCCGAGGCCGAGCAGTATCCCCAACTTGTAGTCCACATTTTGGAGTTTGCTATGGGCCACAAGAGCGGAGATGGAGATCATAAGGATTACGGCGAAGGATGTCCCCACTGCCCTTTGCGCCTCAAAACCCATAAAGAGGAGGATGGGAACGAGGATAAACCCACCACCTAAACCCGTAAACCCTCCAGCAGTGCCAATCAGTAGGCCTACAAGCAAATAGATAACCCAATTCTGCACCTGCTACCTCCTATCTTTCTTTGTCATAGCCATCTGTGCTGCCAAAACAATGGCGTTGATGAGACTGGTGGGGTCGGCCACTCCATGGCCAGCGATGTCATACCCCGTGCCATGATCGACAGACGTCCTGACGATGGGCAACCCGAGGGTGACGTTCACGCCCTCCTTGAAATGGAGTAGTTTCAGGGGTATCAAGCCCTGATCATGATACATGGATATGACCGCATCGTACTTCCCCTGAGCAGCGTGAAAGAAGAGAGAGTCCGGGGGAAAGGGCCCATCTAATTCAATTCCCTCTCGACGACACTCCCATATAGCGGGTAAGATGATCTCTTCTTCTTCGAAACCAAAGAGCCCACCTTCACCAGCATGGGGATTGAGGGCTGCTACAGCTAGCTTCGGGGTTCTTATCCCAAAATAATCCTGTAGGCTATGAAAGGTAATCTCGATCGTCTTTCTAATCTTCTCTATAGTCAGTGAGGAGGAGACCTCTCGAAGGGGTATATGAATGGTCACTAAAGCCACCCGCAACTTAGGGCCGACTAACATCATCACAAAATCCTTTGTTCCTGTCATATCTGCCAAGAGTTCTGTGTGGCCAGGGTAATGATATCCGGCGGAATTTAAAGCTTCTTTGCTGATAGGGGCCGTCACTAAGGCGTCGACGGTACCCTCCTTGGCCATCGTCACCCCCCTTTGGATATAAATATAGGCCGCCTTTCCCCCCTCTTTATAGGGCTTCCCCACAGAAATCCTCTCATGGGGAAGATCCGTCAGGGGAATGAGGTTCAAAACCCCCGGTGCAAACTCTCCCTCTTCAGGCCCTTTTATCCTCTTTATTACCAAAGGGGCCTCCATCCAGTGGATAGTGTGAGAAAAGATCCCTCCATCTCCCAATACTAAGGGCCGGCATTTTGCAAAAACCTCCCTTTCCCCTAAGGCCTTAACGATAATCTCCGGCCCTATTCCAGCAGGATCACCCATGGTTATGGCTACAACAGGCAGGGACATCTCATAAGAATGTTAAAGATATCTAAAATTTCACCTCCACGTTCGAGCGATTTCTCAAATCCTCCAACCACTTGGCATATAATCTCTTTACCTCTGACAGGTAGTAATCTTCCATCACTTGTTCCTTTATCTGTTCGTAAGGTATAACCCTCCCCTCCCTCTTTTCCGTCACTTTAAACAGATGAAGCCCATGGGAAGTTCTTATAACTCCGCTCACCTCCCCTACCTCCAGCCCAAAAACTACTTCTTCGAGCGCAGGGATCATTTCTCCTTTTTTAAAAAAACCGAGGTCTCCTCCTGAACTGGCTGCAGGGTCTTCTGAATAAAGGATGGCCACCTCTGCAAATTGCATCCCTTCTCGCAGCTTTTGCAACACCCTTTTCATCTTCGCCTCCGCCACTTCCAATTCTTCGGGGGTAGCATTTGGGGGAGCTTTGACCAATATCTGGCTCACCCTCACCTGGGGGGGGCGTTGATATCTCTCCCTATGATTAATGTAGTATTTTTTTATCTTCTCTTCATCCATGGATATCTTGGGTTTTATAAAGTTCTCTATTATTCTAGCCTTTCTGATCTGTGCCTTGAGAAAGTGACGATATCCCTCCAAAGTGAACCCTTGGGAGGCGAGCTCCCTCCTCATTTGTGCATCGGTTATTCTCCCCTCTTTCTTCATCTTCTCAATGGTTTTGTCCACCTCTTCGTCCTTAACCTTGATGCCATATCTAAGAGCTATCCTCTCTAGGAGCTTTTCCTCAATTAACATCTCTAGAACTTCTTTGCGGACTTGGGACAGCTTTATCTCCCTGTCCAATGGATTGCTCTTGCCTTGTTGGAGGGCGGCCTTTCCATATCTGGTCATGGCCTCATCAAGATCAGAAAGGGTGATCACCTCCCCATTCACTACCCCTACTACTCTATCCACTACTTTCCCTGAAGAAGGAGGTGATATCAATAAAAAAAAGAAGAAAAGAAATCCGACTATCTTCCTTTCCATGGATAATAACCTCTTATTTTTCCCCTTTTGTGAGGACTCCAATCTCCAGTAGTACCTTTCGGTTCACCCTAATCTTTGCCTTCTTCTTCGATCTTGCCAACCAATTTCGGAAGGCCTCTCTTTGCCTCTGCTGCAAGATTCTCTCTCTAATCTCTTCCTTCACCGCTGCAAAGCCCAATTGGGCCTGAGGCCGTTTGGCCACTACCTGAAAAATATGATAGCCATATGGGCTTTTCACTATGGAACTTATCTCTCCCTTCTTCAGGGAAAAGACCACCTCAAATTCCTCCGGCATCTCTCCCCGAGAAAAAAAACCCAGGTCGCCCCCCTCTTCAGCCTCTGGCCCCTTCGAATATCTCCTTGCTAGCTCCTCAAAGGGCTGTCCTCTTTTTAACTTCCTCAAAATCCTCTTTGCATCTCTGAGGCTTTGGACCACGATCTGCCGTACCCTCACCTGCTCAGGTACCACAAACTCCTCTTTATGCCCTTCATAATACTCCCTTAAGGTGACCTCTTCAACAGAAGGACTAATCTGGCACACGCGGTTGATGGTCTTCTCGATTAGGATCCTCTGCCGCAACCTCTCTTTCCATTGAGCCATGGAGATCCCTTCCCCCCTGATGACCTCCTCAAACCCCCCTTTGGGATAGCCTTTCCTAATCGCGGCAAAGACCTCCTCCAGCTCTTCATCGCTAACCGTTATATTCATCCTTCGGGCTTCCTGAAGGATAAGCCTCTTCTCAATGAGTTGATCTAGAAGGGCCTCCTTCAGCATTTCTAAGGCCTCTTTCTCTTGGGGCGAGGGAGGGGTATGATAACCCTCAACCAAAGGAGAGAGTTCCTCTACAAACTCTGCAACGGTAATAGGATCGCCGTTGACCTCTGCCACTACCTGGGGAGAGAGATCCCTTTGACAAGAGATCACCATTGCCAAAATTATGGGGAACAACACAAAAGGCTTCAAGCAATGTCTCATTTCCCCTCTTCCTCTGCTTTCAGCAATTCCTCATTTATGACTATCTTTGACCCCTCTCGCAGCTTCTTCAAATGTGCTGTGAGGACTTCTCTCATCTTCTTTTCCCTCAGAAAGCTCCTAATCTCCTCTTTTACCTCAGAAAAAGTCCGCTGATGAGGTTTCTTTCTATCCTCAAGACGGATGATGTGATAGCCAAAGTTAGTTTTGACAATATCACTAACTTCCCCCCGCCTCTTTAGGGAAAAGGCGACCCGCTCAAACTCCTTGCCCACCTTTCCTCTTTCGATATATCCCAGATCACCGCCCCTTTCCCTGCTAGGGCTGATGGAATACTTCTTCGCTAATTTGATGAAGTCCTCACCTCTGTTCAGCCTCTTTTTGATCTCCTTGGCCTCCGGCAGCGTCTTCACCAAAATATGCCTCACCCTCACCCTCTCACCCACCAAAAATTTTTCCTTGTTCTCCCGATAATAATTCCTTGCCTCCTCTTCGCTGACCTCCCCCTTCCCTTTCAGCAGTTCCTCCAAAACAGACTCAATAATTAACCCCCTTTTAAACCTCTCTACCTTGGCCAAAATCTCTTTATCCTTATCAACCCCCTTTTTTCTAGCCTCCTGCAGGAGGAGTTCCCGGTCTATGATGTTTTGTAAAAACTCCTTCCTCACCTCTGCCGAAACCATTAATGGTTTCAGATGAGGTGGAAGCTGCTCCATCTCCTCATTAAATTCCTCAAGAGTTATCACACGATCGTTCACCCTGGCCAGCTCTTTCCCCTGAGGGGGCTTGGTCTTGTCGCAGGACAGGATTAGCAAAACTAAAAAAAGAAGTGGCATCAACCACCAAATTTTCACCTTTTGTACCATTTTACACCCTCTGTTTTTTTGAAAAGGCTATCATATCACACCAACCCTTGCAATATATTTCTGGTCTCTATCAACATACCCATCCAATCCCTTGCCTCAGTTGTGTAGACCAATTTCATCCCCGGAGTCAATCTATACTTGCCACTACCCCTCTCAATGAGATTTACCAACTTCTGTGGAGAAAATGCCCCCTCGGGGGAGAAGGTCAACACTACCACCTTATCTCTAAAATCAAATCTTCGAACGGAAAATTTACTCAGCCAAATCTTCAACCTGATAACCTCCAAGAGATTTACTAAAGGAGAGGGGAGAGGACCGAAACGATCTCGCATCTCCTCCGCTATCGCCTCTATCTCCTTTTCCTCCTCTATAAGAGAAAGCCTTTTATAAAAGATAAGGCGTTGATTGTTATCAGCTATATAATCAGCGGGGATAAAGGCATCAATGGGCAGGCGAATCTCAGGGGTCACTCGTTCCTCCACCTCCTCACCCTTCAGCTCCCTTATGGCCTTCTCCAAGAGGTTGTTGTATAATTCAAAACCTACTTCAGCTATATGGCCGGATTGAACATGTCCTAAGATGTTACCCGCACCCCTAATCTCTAAATCCCTCATAGCCAGCCTAAAACCTGAGCCAAGCTCGCTTAATTCTTGAATGGCTCTGAGTCTTTTAAGGGCCTCCCGGGAGAGCTGCTGCCGGGGTGGAACAATTAAATAGGCAAAAGCTCGCTGAGCGGATCTCCCCACTCTACCACGCAGCTGATAAAGGTCAGCCAAGCCAAAGCGCTCTGCATGGTTGATGATAATAGTGTTGGCGTTGGGAATATCCAAGCCGGACTCGATTATACTGGTACAGACCAATAGGTCTATTTCTCCTTCCACAAACTTTAACATTACTTCCTCTAAATTTCGCTCCCTCATCTGCCCATGGGCTACAGCTAACCGAACCTCTGGCACGAGCTCCCTTAACATAGTGGCCACCCCTTCAATGTCCTTCACCCTGTTGTGGACGAAGAAGACCTGGCCGCCCCTGCTAACCTCTTTGATGATCGCCTCTTTGATCATCTCCTGATCAAAGTTTACTACATAGGTACGAATAGCCTGGCGATTGGGAGGAGGGGTGTTTATCAAACTCAGATCCCTGATCCCCAACAGAGACATCTGGAGGGTCCGAGGGATGGGAGTAGCTGTAAGGGTTAGACAGTCCACCAATTTCCTCATCTCCTTCAATTTCTCTTTATGGGAGACACCGAATCTGTGTTCTTCATCTATGATCACGAGGCCAAGATCTCGAAAGGAGACATCATCCTGGAGGAGGCGGTGGGTCCCGATAATGATATCGATCTTCCCTTCCCTTAGGCGTTGCAAGATCTCTCTCTGCTTGGCAGGGGGTTTAAATCTGCTCAGACTCTCCACTACTACAGGATAACCCCTAAGTCTGGAGGTAAAGGTCACGTAGTGTTGTTGTGCCAGGACCGTAGTGGGCACCAAAACAGCCACCTGCTTGTTGTCCAAGGCAGCCTTGAAAGCAGCTCTTATGGCCACTTCTGTCTTCCCATAGCCCACGTCCCCACAGATCAATCTGTCCATGGGTCTAGGCTCTTCCATATCATCCATTACCCGCTCGATGGCTTCGCCTTGGTCAGGGGTCTCCTCATACTCGAAGGCCGCCTCAAACTCTTTAAAATAGGCGTCGGGGGGAGAGAAGGCAAAGCCCCGAAAGGCCTTACGGGCAGCATATATCTCTAGGAGTTCCTTGGCCACTTGCTGAACCGCCCGCTTAACCCTCTTTTTGGTCCTTCTCCAGGATATCCCCCCTAACTTATCTAACTTGAGCGGTTTGTCTCCAGTCCCGATGTACTTGTGGACGAGGTTGAGCCGATCCACCGGTACATAGAGTTTATCCCCACCATCATACTCTATAAGGAGATAATCGTTCTCCACCCCCTCTCCCTCCAGTCTTACCAGCCCTCGATATACCCCTATTCCATAGTCGATGTGCACCACATAATCTCCTAATTTGAGGTCCTCAAAATTGGAAAAAGGGGTAGGTTGCGCCCTCTTGCCTCTACCAATCCTCCTTTTCAGTCCGAAGATCTCTTCTTCGGTCATCACCGCCAGCCCCTCAGACGGGAGGCGGAAACCAGCTCGCAGATCTCCCACCACTACTGTCAGGCGGCCACGATCTCTCAGGGGATAGTAAGGGAAAAAATCCCTAAAACCCACTTTTAGTCCCAAATCCTCCAAGATCTCTACCATCCTCTTGGCCTGCCTTGACGTTTGCACAGCGATATATACCGCCCATCCCCCTTTCAGCCACCTTTGAACTTCGTGCGCCAGCACCCGCAAGCCTCCTGCCCTGATCTGCTTCCTTAGCTCTTCATTAGAGAAAACATGCGCGCTGACGTGAGGAGGCCTTTGATCCCTCGGTAGGTTTAGATCCCAACCCCCTATCTCCACCGTCGGTCTCTCTTTAATCATGGTCAAAACCACCTTAGGTGGGAAAAACTGCACCTCCTTTCCATATTTCAGCAATTTCCCCCAGAATTCCTCTACTTCTCTCTCTGCCTCGAAGGGACTGTCGAACATAACCAAAACCTGCAAAGGTAGATAATCAAAGAGAGTACCTTCACCCTCTACTTTTAGGGGGGTTATAACGGCTTCCCCAACATGTTCCAATGATCTCTGCGTCTCTAAATCAAAGGTTCGAATGGAGTCCACTTGGTCACCGAAAAACTCCATCCTTAAGGGAAGTTCGCTATCTAGGGGGTAAATATCCATAATGCCCCCACGCAGGCTCATCTCTCCCCTCTCTTCAACCATTTCCACCCGATTATACCCCATTGATATGAGTTCCCTTAACAGCGTCTCCCTCTCTATCTCCTGGCCCACCTTGATCTTTATTAAGGAAGAAACTAAGTCCTCCTTAGAAATTATCTTGCCCAATAATCCATGAAGGGGGGTGATAACTAGGGAAAGCCCTCCCTCGATGAGCAACCGCAGCACCTTCATCCTTTGACCATAAAGATCCCAACGGGGAAGAAGGTCCACCTGCGGGATGCCATCAAAGGGGAAAAGGTGGATCCTTCCCTTTTCCTCAGAAGGGGCAAAGAAGAGGATGTCCTCCCACAAGGCCTCTGCTGCATCTTGATCAGGGGTAACGACCAAAAGAGGGGTAATCTCTCTAAGCAGAAGGCTGATAAAAAACCCCTTTGCTCCACCCTCTAAACCTGAGACAATGAGCCTTTCTCCCCTCTGCCAAATCTGCTTTGTTTGGCGCAAAAGCTCCACGACTCCTCGGGAATCCGCTTTATCCTTGAGCCACTCCTGTCTCACTTCCCTGCTCCAGTAAAAATACGCAAAATTCTGGAAAGAGACAGACGCTACAGCGCGGCCCTCTGGCGCGGCAAATTTGCCTCCCGTATCTGATGAGATTTAGGTGCAGAGAGAGCGCCTTGCCGGGGGGAATTAAAGGAGCCAGGAGTTCATGAGCCTTCTCTGCTGCCACCTTAGCCGGAACAAACCCCAGACGTTTGGCAATCCTCAAGATATGGGTATCCACTGGGAAGACATCCTTGCCACAACCAAAGGCCAATACACATTTGGCAGTCTTAAGGCCCACCCCCCTCAAACCGAGCAGTACCCTCAGAGCATCCTCTGTCGCCATCTCACAGATGGGAGCCAGGGTTAAACTCCCCCACCTTTCCCGCACCCAACGCAGAATGTCCTTTATCCTGATCGCCTTTTGTCGGGACAACCCCCCCACCCTGATAGCCTTGGCTATCTCTTGCCCATCTGCCTCTAAGAGAGCGTTCCAATCAGGGAATCTCTTCTTCAATCCCTCAAAGGCCAAATCCCGGTTGTGATCGTTGGTGTTTTGAGATAAAATGGTGGAAATTAATACCTCTAAGGGGTCAGAGGGGGAATCTACATGCGGTACTCCATACCTCCCCTCCAAGGCCTTGGCGACCTTCTCTAGAACAAGCGCCTTTTCCTGGATAGTTGCAGGAGGAATAGACAACTAAGATCAACCCCTGAATAACCTCAATTCCGCCAACCTGATGGGAAAATTTATTTATATATCTTAAAAGACAAAAGGCCACAAAGTCAATAATTCGGATTGCCTCATTTGAAATCTACTCCAAAGGGGTATTGTTTCATCAAATCAAAATCTACTCAAAGGGGGTTATCCTCCTCCCCAAAATCTATCCCAGGGGAGGAGAAT
>Ga0180300_10001567_pt1 | contig 10624 bp, 16 predicted proteins | sample GuaBasSediGuay15_FD_121798 | JGI IMG/M metagenome (GOLD analysis project Ga0180300, IMG submission 121798) | Subseafloor sediment microbial communities from Guaymas Basin, Gulf of California, Mexico - Guay15, Core 4569-2, 21-24 cm | ecosystem: Environmental > Aquatic > Marine > Hydrothermal... | reverse complement strand
GTTATATCCTCTTAGAAAGAGAGAACCTTCTTTACCTTCTGTTAATAATAAAATTCCTGTGATGTTTGATTATCGCATTGGTTCAATCGAGTTTTCCTATTCAGCAAAAGAGTTTAAATTGTGGATTAGGATTTCCACTTTAGAGAAAGGTAAAAGGATTAGCATACCCTTACATTCATACGCTTACGCTGAGAAACACCTTAAAGAATGGTCGATAAAATCTTTTCAGATTGTTTGGAATTCTAAGTTAAAACGTTATGAAGTTCATGTTGTTGTTGAGAAGGAGGTAATAGTTAGTAAGCCTAAATCTGTGGTTGGGATAGATTTGGGGTTGAAAAGGTTGATAGTAGCAGTAGAACAAGGAAAGGAGAACCGTGTTCTCCTTGTAGAGAAATCAGAGTACAAGGAGTTTTTCATCCAAATGAGAAGGTTAAATAACAGGATTGGTAAGTTACAGCGTTTGAAGAAATATAAGGCTTTAAAGAAACTAAAGCACAAGAGAAGGAATTTAGCATTGAATTTCCGTAGAGAGCTTGCTGTGAAGGTTGCCAAGTACTTCTCTAACTCAATTGTTTTCATTGGACTACCAAATAATATCAGAACAGATAAACACTACAAAGGTTCTGGCAACAAGAAGCTCCGTAAAAGAGTAAATCACTGGGCATTCAGAGAATTCGCTGAAATACTAAAAGTAAAATTGATGGAGCATGGAAACATGGCAGTCATAATCAATGAGTGGAACTCCACAAAACAGTGTTCTGAATGTGGTTCAAGGAAAACGGAGGTTAATGATAGAGATTTTAAATGTCTTGAGTGTGGCTACGAAGGTGATAGAGACGTTAATGCTGCTAAGAACATCCTTAAGTTAGGTTTGAAAAAGTTAAACAAAACTAAAGTGTCCCGTAAGGGGACGGGGGGTGTGGTGAACCACCCTGAACTACCGATGATAGCCTGTTTGGGCTTGAAGGTAGAAGCCTCGTCCATCAGGGCGGGGTAGTTCACTGTAGCAATATTTGGAAAAAATAAAATGGTTTTGTACTCTGTAATGGAAGATGTGTTTGAAATTTGTCAGATTGAGATTAAGCTTCAATCAATGTCATTGTAACGGGAGATTCAGTTAGAGTACGCCTGCAAGTCTTTACTTGAGCTTCAATCTATGTCTTACTGTTTTGTACTCTGTAACCTAAATTTTATACCGATTCAAACATTTTGATACTTACAACGCTTCAATCCATGTATTATTGTACTGAACTCTGTAACGACATATATAGGGCGAGATACCTCCTGCTTCAATCAATGTATTGGTATACTGCACTCTGTAACTTTTTTACAACCATTTTACCACCTACCTAAATTTTAAGGGCTTCAATCAATGTATTGGTATACTGCACTCTGTAACTTACAGTGTTTTCAGGACACCACTTGCTGAAATTATCCGCTTCAATCAATGTATTGGTATACTATACTCTGTAACTTTTTTTCTTGCCTCCTCGTATCCTCTCTGTAATCTTTGCTTCAATCAATGTATTGGTATACTGTACTCTGTAACCCTACCAACTTCGCCCTGAAGGGCACATCTTTTTACGTCCATCCGAGACATCCCAAGACCGACATGCGTTCTTGAGACTATCGGACTTCCTCCAACCGCAGGGGAAGCCGACCCCACGGAAGCGGTAACCATATAGGCTACCTATAATTATTAGTCATAGAATACTTATAAATTTTGCGTTAGTATTTAAATGGATACTCAAGAATAAAACCGCCTCTTCTTAGCTCTATCAAGCCCTCGCTTTGCTACAACTCTTGCAGTGTTCAGTTCAGCGTTAAAGTCCTTTAGATTACAATTTGGGCAGTTAAAAACTCTTTTTACCACTTCACCTTTCTCTCCACATCTATGGCATTCTTTAATCGAAGAGAAGGGATACACAACATAATATCCTCTTGGCTCAAGCATATTTGCAAATTTTTGCCATGCAAGTAAACTTCTTAACTTGTAGTTTAACCAAGGATACCTGAATGTAATCTCTCCAAAACCCTTTAAGTTCCTTACGGAGAACACAACATTGTATCCGTTGTCCCAGTATTCATCGGCAATTCCGAGTAGTTTCGATATAAACTCACCGTGTGCTTTTTTTATCAACTCGGAAATTGTTGCATGCAGTTTTCGAATCCTCTCTTTACCATCCTCCTCGTCAACCTCTTTCAATCTTATTTGCTTTTTGTGGAAGTTGATTTTCTTCTGTATCTTCTTAGCTTTCTCATCAACCCACCTATTATCATAAAAAATATTCCTCTCAAACTTATTGGTTTCTGGATTGTAAAGTGATGCTGCATGCTTCCACATCGTTAGGTTGATACCAATAGTTACAAGAGGTCTGCTATCTTCAAATTTTATGCTGACGGGGATACTCACAGCAGCTTTGTACTGATCTCCCTCCTTGAACAAAGTAACGGGGAATGCAGAATTCTCAAGCAACAACCCGTAGTATTTGTTATCGGTCTTGTAAATTGGAATTAAATACTTTGTTCCAGCTTTTAGCTTTTTTCCTTCATATTTTCTCAAGACTCTTACTTCTAAAAACCAAGATCCATTTCTTTTAACCAACTTGTAACAATCCTTATCGAATGTTAGAATTTTCTGCCCCATTACTGTTCCAACAAAACGTCTTGCTAGAAGATTAGACACTCTTACATGCAGTTCTGCGTCAGTATCCGTTGCTCCCTCTCTGTACTTGTGGTAAATCAACTTGGAGAACTCCCCCTCCAATATCTCGCAGAATTTACTTACTTCCACAAATGCAGTGTCTAAAGCCTCTCTTGTCTCAGCATCAGGTTCACATCTCAGTACAATTGTTCTGTATCTCTTTGGCATGATATCACTCTTTTTTCTTCTTTAAACTCTGAATTATCTCTATTTTCAATCTTTCCCGTTCCCTTGCCAAATTCTTTTGTATAAGCGTATCTATTTTATCTAATAGTTCTTCCATTTCCCCTTTAATTTCTTTTCCAGAGAGCCATTGGTAGTAAAAATCTGCAAGTGTAAGGATATCAGTAACTACTTCATTCATAGCTTTTGGTTTGTCGGGTAAAGTGTCAAATGTTTTTATTGCCCTGTCTAATGCACTAATTCGTGTAATTCTCTCCTGCTTTTGCTTGTGCAATCTCTCTATTCTCTCTTCTTTTGTCTCTCTATTCTCTTCCATAAAACCACCTTAAATAGGTTAAAAAATAGGTTTATTCGACTTATTTCCAGCCAAATAAATCCTTTACTTTATTCTGCAAGTCTGGATTGTACATCAGCTCGGACACTACTTTGTCTTCCATATATTTTTTACTGTACCTACAAATTCTATAGGTCAGGTACAATGCTACAGCAACACACCCTCCAAACAATATTGTATCCAACATTTGGATCACCCCCTACTCAACTCCTAATTTGATACTTATTTCTTTTCTAAGTTCTTCATCTGTCTTGCCAACAGGATCTATATCAAGTGTTCTTGCTATGTATTCAAGTCTATCTCTTGATAGATCTTTGTCTTTGAATTCTTCCCTCATTTTCTGTATCTCAAGCTCTCCTTCAAGCTCTCCTTTCTTGTATTCGGTTTTGGCTCTACCAAGATTTCTTGCAAGTTCTGGTATCTTTGATGCACCGAATAGTAAAGCTATTATTGCTAAAATTATCATCAGTTCATTTGGTCCAATCCCACCTATCATACAATTACCCCCTTAACCTTCTTAATTTTTTCAAATATGCTAACCAAACACCACAACGGCAAAACAACTAGAAGTCCTATTGCAATTGTAACCAACCATCCCGCAATGAGAATGTAGTTTTGAATTCTCCAGAGCAATGGTGTATCAAATTCGCACTCATTGGGACATTTGTAGTGTTGAAATCCTATCTCGTCGGGAAATCCAACCTCAACGAGCTCGGATTTACAAACTGGGCAAGTTGGCATCTCACACTCCCTCCGCATTGAGTGCAAATTACAGCTCCATACTCACCAATTTTTCTTTTTTCTCCAATCATACTTCAACCTCCTCAACTAAAACGTAACGCCTACAAATTATCTTATCGTCAATCTTCTTAACTACGAAGAATTCACCAGTTTCAATGTTATCAAGCGTTCCTTGCTCTGCTACTCCATTCTTAATACATTCTATGGTTTGTTTTAGTTTATCAATCCATTTATTTGCTGAGACTGGCTTTACAGTCAATTAAATCACCTCTTTAACTAACTCCACCTCAACATCCTCATCACTTACACTTATAGATTTAGTCATGTTACCACATAAAACGGTGTATGGTTCAATAGCTTTTACTGGATATGTTGTATTTTGAGCATAGGGGACTATAAACTCGTAAGTTCCGTTTATAGGCACAGTTGATTGTCTATATTCAAATATCCTGCCTTTGTTTGTCATTATTTTGGTTTTTATTGTAACTTTTGTGGTATTACAGTAGCCAATTATCTTAGCTCCTTTTACAAACTCAAAAACCTTTACATAACCTGTTGTCTTATCAGTACGAATATTTTCGTTGAAGTATCTGTTATAAATCAATTTATAGATGATCTCCTGGAAACCCATGTAGTTGTTTATGCTGACTGGATCGCTCTCATAAACGAGCCTGTAGTGCTTTAGTGAATAAGCATCTAGCAGGTGCATTTTTATAAGCAATGTATTGTAGTATTTCTCTCTGGGCACAGGAACTTGCCCAATAATCTTTGCATTGTACGGTATTTGATATCTGTCTGTAGTTATTGATAACTTACCATCTGGTGTTGTAAATACTATTCCATTGCCAGAGAAATACTTGCTTAGATCGGGTTTACCGTGATACCAAGTGGCTATTGCATGGAACTTGCCAGTAACCATTTCTATATCTGTTATGATGAATTTAACACCGAGTTGTTTGGTAATGTTTACAGCTCTTTTCTCATCTGTGGATAAGAATAGAGATGATGCACCTGGAGTATTTTTATCACCAATTCCCTGCTGGAAAGGATTTGCATTAGGGATGCGGTGAGCTATTGCAGTAATCCAATGCCCATAATCCCACCAGCTCATAATTCCGTAAGTATTGTTAAAATTATCATCGGTGGTGTTGTATAGCTCATCGTATTGTCCATTAGGGGTGTTAGATCTCATCCATGTAAGCGTCTCATACCACTGATGATTTATTGGACCAGATGAATGGCTTTGCTCAAGAGCAATAGCTCCAGTTGGATAAAATGCAACAATCAGAATCAAAATTGAGAACAAAACTTTAGTTGCACTCAATCTCTTCAATTTACGTGTTTCTAAGAACTTATAGAGATCAAACTTGGTGAATACAATATCTAGAACAATGGCTGTATACAGGGCACACACCAAACCATAATAGTACGCCCACCTTCCCTGTGCTGATATTGCTATAAACATTATCACGCCGAGTAAAAGCGGTAAAACTGATTTATCATTATTACTGAATACTCTGTTTAGTAGAATCATATAAGCCAGTATTGCAAAAAAGAAGGTTGTACCAAAGTTTAACCATGGCACATACAGGCTGAAATCTCCAGTCATGTAAAATATTGGTTGAGCTTCAGCTATGGTAAGCCCACCACCCTTCTTGTAAAGCATTGGAATGGCTGTTGTAATCAGTGTTGGATTGTAGATCAATAGAGATACAATAACCGCCAAACAAGGTAAGATGAATGTAACAACGTACTTTAAGACGTTTTTCTTGATTTTGATATTTAGGTAGATGTTGTATGATATAATTAGCATTGACAGTAGCATCATTATTAGTTGAAGAGGAGAATATCTGACTGCTGAGAATTTAGAATAAGTGAATGAAAGCGGTATGTAAAGTAGGAATGCTGTGAACAACATAATCAAAGCGGAGATTGAATATCTTATTGTGTTTACTGTACCGTGGTATTGGTCAAGCAATGAAATTATGAACATGCAGAAAACTATGAACAGAGCAAACCAGAACGCTGGTGCCCATGTTACTATGTAAAGCCAGAAGGATATGCCTGCAAGTCCAGAAAAGAGCACATATTTTTTGAATGGTTTATCTATTGCGTAAGTATAAAGAGCCAATGTAACAACTAACCAGAAAACCTCCCATATATGATGATCGTTAAAACCTAACAATCCACGTTGTAGTAGTTGTCCAGGCATTACAGCAATCAATGCAGCAGATAGAATGCCAACTTTTTCGTTAGACACGCTTCTTGCAAATAGATAGGTTGGTAGAGGTAGCAACACTCCAGCAATAACTGGTACAAATGCGGAAACGGTTATAACTGGCTGATTTAAGATTATTGAGAGGATGACAGTTAGGTACACAACAAATGAACCAAAATGAACAAATGTTCCATAGGGGAAATATGTAAAATGATCGAACCATATTCTGTAAGGGAAGTTTGCAACACAGTTTTCGGAGAGCCTTAGGTAGTACCAGGGATCGTTACCTGACAATCTGATGCCCCATGATGTAAACACTCCATTCCACGGATTTAGATGTAGATAGAGAGAGAATAGCATTATTGCGATTAGAGTGGGAAATATGTGTTTTTTGTTCATATAACCACCTTCGACCACCTCAAACTCTAACAAATTCAACATCTATGCCTTTCTCAAATAAAGAATACAGCCATCTTCTAACCATGCACAGAATTCCGTGCAGTGCAGTGGATGGTTGACACAAGTTCTTTACACTCGCCAATTCGTCTGCAATACCAACAACATGCTGGAATCTTCTTAGTCTTAATTCTCCACTTGTAGGCTTTACCAGCCATGCCTATTCTTTCCACTTTTTCTTCCCTCTCAAGCATTTTCAGATACTCATAAACAGTTGAATTTGATAAAATCAGCTCTCTTGCAATCTCTGATGTTGTTGCCTCTTTTAATCGTTGCATAACTTTCAGGACTTGATTTTTTCTTTCGGAAGCTGATAACTTAATCATTTTTTATCAATCCCCTCTTCTTCCCTTCTTCTATGATTGGGATGAGATGAACAGGTAACCTTCTACTTCTATTAGTTTTCATCAACCCCAATTTCCGAGCCCTGTATTCAACTTGCCATCTTGTTTTACGCAGATATTTCGCAATTGTCGTGGTTTTTTGCTTTCCATAATGCTTTTTTAAGTATTCAATCTGGTAATCAGTCCATTTAACCCCCTTCATTTCTCTCACCCTCGTTTAGTATCTTCTCTATTATATTTATGCATTCCTTCAATTCAGATAGTGCTCGTTTTAGGTACAATCGTGCATCGCTGTTGAGTTTAGCCTTACGCAGAATTGGCAAAACATCTTTAACATCAACAATATTATCGTGTATCATTTTAGCAAATTTAAAAACAGCTATGTAATCATTTACGAGACTTATAATTTCGTTATTCATCATTCCACCCCTAATTTCTCCTCTATCCTCTTCAAACGCTCTTTAATCTCATCTAATTCTTCCTGTATGTGCTTAATCTCACCATACATAGGATTGCGTTCTGGTCTCCATATCTGGTGCCATTGAAAAGTTATATCAGATGGGAACATAACAGTATATTCAAATACCATTAATCCCATCAATAAAATTACTAGGAATACAAAAAACACGAAAAACGGTAGCCATGGAAAAACATGGCGTATTGTAGTGTAGTAGGCAGTAACAAGTATTAACAGGAAGTTTATGATTGAGAAATAAGTCTGCGTTCTTGTAAATATTGTTCTCATCCCACCTAATATAGCTCCAGGCTCTTTTTGTTTTATTTTTGAGAGGATCTTTTTTTGAAGCAAATCTGAAACACTCATCCAAACACCTCCTCATATGCTTTTATTAACGTCTTGGCTGTTTTATGCCATGAGAACTGCTTTACCCTCTCTAATCCATTTTTAATCATCTTATTTTTAAGGTCATCATCTGTCAGCACTCTGTAAATATTACCAGCAAGATCGTATACATCAAATGGTTTAGCAAGTAAAGCACAACCTCCAAAGAACTCTGGTGCTGCATCAATGTTGTGAACGATAACTGGACAACCACAAGCCATAGCCTCTAAAGAAGGTAAATTAAATCCGTCATATTCATCCAATCTAACAAAGACAGATGCCTGATTATACATCCTAACAAGCTGGCTAATTGGCACATAGCCTAAAAATTTAACATATTTGTGTATTTTCAGTTTCCTAGCTAATTTCATAGCCTCATCCCCGTAACCACGCTTGGAAAAAATATACAGTCTGTGTTCTATGTCGTATATTCTCTTTAACAAGTAATAAGCCTTGATCAATTCTGGGAATGGACTCTCAGATAGAATAAACGGGGGATCGGGTTCTGGTAAGTTAAGTTGTTTGAAGACGTTATGATCCACACCCTCATAAACAGTGAATAACTTCTCATTTGGAATATTTAACCACTTATTTAGTTCAGATGAAAGAAAGTTGGATGTAGTGATTATGCCATCTATCTTGTTCTTTTCAACAAGTTTTGGAAACGTTCTTGTGATAATCTGCTGTTGCAACCACGCTTTTGGATTAGTAATTCTGGCTTTTAAGTGTTTGTAGTGTGGTGGAAAATAGACGTTTAGCAAATCATGAACCGTTACAACTTTTTTAACATCTTTATTTAATAAAGGAATGTAAAATGTATCTGGAAATGTTATGTGAATCAGGTCAACATCGAGTTTGATTTTGCGATTTACCAGGAATTTAGAGAATGAACCAGATGCTCTAACCACAACTTCAGGAAAGCCAAGTTGATATATTGGATCATCACATTTTTGATAGTGGAATAGGGTAACTGGGAAATTTAAATCACTAAAAGCCAGAACTATGTTCTTAGTGTAGTTTGCAACACCTTTCAGGTATTTAGCACTGTCTACGGGATCTGTTGTTATTGCTACGGTCATCTTGTTTATTCACCTCTTTCAATCTTTTTTAGCTTCTTCAAATTGTATTGTTGCAAACAGATTAAATGGTCGCTTACTTGGGCAATAAGCTCGTAGAAATTCACATATTTCTATTTGATATTTATCCTCTTCTGACAGTCTAAAACATCTACCCTCGTATGGGCATGGTTCGTCGTCCTCCAAAACACAGTAAAAATCTATATCCACCTTCATAAAATCCCCTCCTCTAATCTCTCCTACGCAACGCTCTACTTATTAATCTGCTTGCCTCTCTTTTTCCAATATATTTATCATATTTGATACCAAGTTTATCCAAGAATCTCTTCTGCTTTTCTGTTGCAAGAGACCTACTAATCTTTTTGAGAATTTCTGGGTTTGCATCGATATATTCAACATATGCTTGGTGGCTTAGTTCATCAGCGACTTCATTCTGTTCTCTTGGTATCCAGACAAATCTTATTCTTCTGAATTTTCTAGCAAGTTCTCTTGCCTCTTTGTACAGAGGGATAATTCTATCTGCTTTTACTGAATAGACACCATTCATCTGTCTGATTGTTAGCTGACTATCTCCCTTTACGATTACTTCATCATCAGTTAATCCGTTTGAAACAAGAAATTCCAATGCTTTAATCATTGCCGTGTATTCTGCAACGTTGTTTGATGACTGGTAACTGAACGGTTCACATGCAAGCCCTTTACCCTTTTTAATTGTTTTCCCATTTTTAATGACGACATAACCATAAGTAGCAATTCCCTTGGGATTCCAAGGCTCACAAGCCCCATCAAAGTAGATTTCTATCATATATTTTAGATTGTATAAAAAATAAGATTTAGATTAATTGTTTAGTTTTAACCCATTCAAATCCATCAGTTCCACTTACTATAACTTCTTTACCTTCACCAGCATCAAAGATTGTTACTGTTCTACCGTTAATTGTTCTTATAGTTTTATCTTCGTCACCATACGAAATCTTGATTTTATTCAAGTTGGTGTTGACTGATACAACCACTTTACCGTTTTGCGAGACTGTAAATACATTTAGATTTGGTCTAATAACATCAAACACTACTGAGATCTCTTCCTCCTCACCCCCTCCGTTTAGAAATCTTTTGATTGTTACTTGCTTCATACCAATCGTATCTTTGTCAATTTTCAGTTTTAGAATGAAGGCATTACCAATCCATCTAATGCTTGTATCACTATAGTTTAGGTTGTCGCCATTTTCAAACGCATATGTCTTTTCATCGCCTTTAACTGGATCAAAGTATATGACTTTCATTTTACTATTTGAAGACACACCTATTCCGTAGCTGTTTATCCCTTCTATTGTTATCCATCCTCCTTGCAGTACTTTACTGATACCAAGCTCGGAGTAGCAATTTGTAATTCTGAATACATCATCTCTTGTGTATCTATCGTCTTCCTCCTTGAAGTGTCTGAAGTTACCATTGACGTCATAGTATCCTCCATAGCTAAAATCCTCACCTTCATTAATTCTTCTCTCATACCTCAGCAATATTTTAATTAGCTTGTTGTCAGCATCATTTTGAATATTCAGCATATCTGAGTTGTGTTCTCTAATTTTTGAGATTATTAGTTGTTTCTCTTCATCACTCAGGGATTCATTTGTCATGAGTTCCTGCTGGAGATAGCTTATTGCCTGTATGTGCTTTGATAACAACCTCGACTTTATCTCATTAAGAAGTATGTAGTCATATACATC
>Ga0180300_10001565_pt1 | contig 10626 bp, 7 predicted proteins | sample GuaBasSediGuay15_FD_121798 | JGI IMG/M metagenome (GOLD analysis project Ga0180300, IMG submission 121798) | Subseafloor sediment microbial communities from Guaymas Basin, Gulf of California, Mexico - Guay15, Core 4569-2, 21-24 cm | ecosystem: Environmental > Aquatic > Marine > Hydrothermal... | reverse complement strand
CCACCAGTAATTGCCGTAAACACTGGTATTACCGAGTTACGAGTGGATGCAGCAGGTATAGACAGCCCAATTGACGTTGTAACCATAGACCTATCGCCTATTGGTGGAAATGCAACTACCACGATGTTTAATATTGGGAACTACACTAAAGACAATATTTCATGGACTGTGTACAATTACACCACAAACGCAAGCGTTGTGGGAACATTCAATCTAACGGTGAATGCAACTGATATAAATGGGAATTATAACGATACAGTGAGTATTATGCTGGAGGTGAAAAAAGCTGTAATCCAATTTTCAAGGATTCAACCAGGGACTACTTACAGAATGAACATTACCCATGACGTAAACCCTGAGAACGTTGGAAAGAATGCAACTATTGACTTGTTCAGCGAAACGGCAGAAATTGACAATGAGACGTACTTCGTGGTTAACATAACCAAACCCGGTCGCGGTACTAAAATGTACATTGGTGTTGATGTGGTCAATGAAGATGTCATAATGAAACGGGTAGTGAGGGAGAGGGATTTTGATTGGTCCTTCGACCCTGTGATGTTTGATTTTCCGTTGTGGGTTGGAAAAACATGGACGGGTACAACAAATGTCACAGGATGGCTGGATGTGGGTTTGTGGTTTCCAATTGACACCACTGCAGTAGTATCTGGTGAAGTAACCGATGAAGTAAACCTTACAGGACCATATGGAACAATTCACTGCTTGGTGGTCGATGTTAATGTCAACTTACAGAACCCGTCAGTATCATTCTTAACAAGGTACTGGATGGGTTACGACGAGACTGATAAGAAGCTCATCATTCCGAAATATCAAAGCTATTACACTGGATCTCTCACGGAAGATTTTGAGCTGATAGAGATAGTAGCACCATAAGTGGGTTCGAGATGAACAGCAGTCGCAGATTTAGTGCTAAGACAAAAAGAAGTTAAAAATTGAAAAAGTTTAAAAGGGAGTTTTTATTTTTATTTCCCCCCCTTCATTTTTGTTCACGAAAAAGTGGGCTACAAGAAAATAAATTATTGACACATTATAAAGGCGAAACAATCTCAGCCATTGCGCGGAGTCTTAGCACGATAAAGTGCTCGCATTTGGCGTCAAAGTAGCATTAGAGGTGAACTTCCTCGCAGAAAAAGATATAAAAGAGAAGGTATATATAAACATGGCACATATATAGAGAAAAAGGAAAAAGAGTTCTAAGGAATGTTTAGCGATGAACAATGCAAGATAATATCATCCTGGTAGGGACGGGGCATATATTGGAGAAAAGCGTTAAAGAGGTGGAGGCAGTAATAGACAGAGAAGAACCGGACGTGGTTGCTGTTGAGTTATGCGAAGGCAGGTATAATGCATTGAAAGGAAATGTGGAGGATTTTTCAATAAAGGACGCGATGAGTGGTGGCAGTCCATTTCTAATACTCACGCATTGGCTGCTTGCTTACGTGCAACGAAAAATGGGTGCGGAGTTGGGAATTGAGCCAGGTGCTGATATGATGGCCGCGATAAAGAAAGCAGAGGAAAAAGGATGCGAGGTTGCGCTGGTTGACAGGCCTATTCAAATAACGATGCAGCGGTTCTGGAAAAAGATGACCTTTTTTGAAAAGATAAAGATGATTTTTTCGATTATCTTTGCGATTGGTAGCATGGGAAGCATGAGAAAGGACAGGGGGGAGAAAAGAGGCGTAGAGGAAGAGGAAGAAAAAGAGGAAAAGAAGTTAATGGTTGATGGGAATAAGGAGATAGAGCTGGATAGAATAACGGATGACGATGTAGTCACACGGTTGATGGAGGAATTAAGGGAGTTTTCACCAGGTGCCGCTACGGCACTGTTAGACGAAAGAGACGCTTATATCGCGGGGAGCTTGTTAGACCTACAAACTAATAGCATGACCAAAAAAGCGTCGCTCAGAAAAATAGTTGCGGTAGTTGGTGCCGGGCATGTCGCGGGGATAAAAAAACTTATTGGTCATCCGGAGTTGATACCGCCTAAGGAGGAGTTATGCTCGCTTCCCAAGAGGAGGTTCGGTATAAAAGATCTGTTGGGAGTTGGATTGGGCGTAGCTCTCTTGACTATCCTTTTAGCGGTCATTTCCCTGGGCATATCCTTTGATACTCTCCTCAAAGTGTTCCTCTATTGGTTTCTAATAAATGGTGTTTTGTCCGCGGCGGGTGTTGTCGTTGCAAGAGGGCATCCTCTTTCGGCGCTTACTGCTTTTTCCGTGGCGTGGCTTACTTCCTTGAATCCTTTTTTAGCCGCAGGTTGGTTTGCAGGCTTGGCGGAAGCCCGGATGCGAAAACCAAAGACGGAAGACGCAAAGAGTATGTTATACGTGGAATCGTTGCGAGAATTAATGAGAAACAAGCTAGTTAGAGTCATTCTTGTGGCGGCGTTGGCAAATATAGGGAGCATTGCTGGAACATTTATCGGAATTGGGGTTGTGGGGCATGAGTTGGGGATAAATATGCAAGATATATGGATGGGGTTGAAAACGCTTTTTCTTTAATATATTGAGAATCAATCAATCATGGAAAAAATAGTTATCTGGCCTGCGTATTTAACAGCGGGTAGGACAAGAGGGGAAGGGAGAATAATATCGAGAAGAAATGCGGTGAAATCACCAAAGATAGAGGAGATAGAAAAGGTTGCGAGACTGCTTGGTCTGGAGCCGGTGTTAGAGAAGGAAAAAGCCTTTCCAAAAACGCACTGGGATAAAAGTGGACGAGTGCTGGTGAATAAAGTAGGAAGAAAAGAGGAGATTGTGAAGGGGATTGCCAAGGGAATAAAAGAGATGCGAGAGAAATCAAAGAGCGCGAAGAGGTAATCCTGCGGCTAATAAACGCAAATGATAAATATATACAATAAAGAGCGAATTAAAATATTTATGATTTTATAGGTATATATGTGCATATATTAAAAGGAGTAAAGATAAAAATGGGTGAAGCATTGCGAGTTCAGGGGCTTTGTAAGCAGTATGAATTATCGAAAATAGGCAAGAAATTGGTAGCGCTGGATGGCGTATCCTTCAAGGTAGAAAAGGGCGTGACGCTGGGGATAATAGGGAGAAGCGGAGCAGGGAAGACAACTTTGCTTCGCATGCTCCGAGGTTACGAGAGATTTGACGAAGGGGTAATAGAAATGGATGGCGTTAGGGTGACACCCGATTCACCCTGGCCGGAGTATAGAAAACTTCGAGAGAAGACTGCTTTTCACCTTCAGCGGTCTTTCGCACTCTATAACATCTCGGTGATAGACAATGTGATAAAGCGACTGAGAGCAAAGCAAACAGGTTTTGAAGAGATACCAGAGTTTGAGGATGAATACGAGGAGTTAAAGGAGGAAGCATTTAAAATTCTCGATCTTGTTGGGCTGAGAGACAAATGGAATCACTTATACACGATTTTAAGTGGTGGAGACAAACAGAGGGTTCTACTTGCTCGACAGCTTGCAAAAGAACCCTCTTTATTATTGCTTGACGAACCAGGCACGATGTCAGATCCCCTGACGAGGAAACTTCTGCTCGACTCGGTGAGAAGGATAAAGGAAAGAACAGATATCAGTATTTTGCTGGTTTCACACATGCCAGAAGTACATAGATCTCTCTGCGACAGGATGCTCCTGATGGATAAGGGGGGGATAGTAGAGGGAGGAGATCCAGAAAGCGTAATTGAGAAGTTCTTAGCTCCTCTTGAGCCCGTAAAACCTTTAGCTCCGGTAAAGGATGCAAGGAATACGGTGGTCTGGGTTGATGGCGCCTGGAAAAAATATGACATGATCACGTCTAATACATTGATAAGAACGATAGAGATGCAGGATGTCAATATCAGGGTTCCAAGAGGCGACATCCTTGGGATAGTTGGTCCTTCGGCAATGGGAAAAACGGTATTGATGAGATTATTGGGCGGTTTTGAGAAGCCTGAGAGAGGGCACATTCTGATAAGAATAGGTACTGTTGACTTTGCCAATATCGCAGAATACGGTAGAAGGTCAATAGAAGCGAGAAGCAAGTTGGGCATTATCCATCAAGAGTTCGCGCTTCCACCTTATCAGCTTGTTCAAGACCTATTTGCCCGGAAGATGGGGTTGAAGAAGTTTGAGAGTGTAAAACAGGCGATGAAAAGAGCGAAGGAATTAGGTATAAGTGACATCACACTCGATGTTCTTTTACGGCTTGCGGACTTGCCAGAAGAAGAAGCAAAGGGTAGACTCAGGGAGTTAGGGCTTGAGATGGATGTATTGGATGAACTGTTTCCCGTGTTCCCGGCGAGCGAGACGTTTAAAGCGGCAAAACCATATCTTAAAGCAGTGAATCTGCCTGAAGAGATATTCACTCGTTACATCTCTGAGACGAGCGTGGGGGAGGAAATAAGGCTTGCAATTGCCGCTCTTATGGCTTCAAACTGTGAAATTCTGCTATTAGATGAGCCCTTTGGTGACATAGATCCGATTTCGCTGCGTATTGTGACGAATTCGCTGAAAGATTTAAATCGTGAGTTCGGCACGACCATTCTGGTGGTGAGCCATCAGCTTGATGTAATCAGGGAGCTTACACATGAAGCGATATTAATTGATGAGGGAATGGTTGTGATGCGTGGCGACCCAGATGAGGTATGCAACACATTTATTGAGCGCAAATTTAAGGAACTGGAAACTTTTTGAAATTTTGCTCCGCTGGTGTAGTTCGGCCAAGCATGCGGGCCTCTCGAGCCCACGACCGGGGTTCAAATCCCCGGCGGAGCACTGTGACTAAAACGCTACCTCCAAATCCTCTACCCTCCCTATATATGTGCCGTCCAGCAAATACACTTCCATATCCTCTAAGCGAAGAAGTTTCGAAGCGATGGGTCCAAGAAGCCTTTTGTTCGGCGAATTAAAAGTAATACCCCCGCATATCTCATTAAACGCAGGCATTATTATCACCCATGGATCATTCCAGTCGCTTATCCTTAGCTCCGGGTATTGCTTCTTTACCGCGTCATAATCGCATTTAGCACGAATCCAAACCGGTTTCATGCTCGTATAATGCGAGTTTGGACTTACAAGTCGTATCCTTGGATGATTATGCCCAATGAATATATATTCACCAGAAAATAAATCTTGCGAGGGCCATGAATGCCCGTGCAGGTATCCGACGCCATCAAACAAGAACCCTTTTGTACTTTTAATGTATACCTTGTGCTTGTGTTTTTGCTTGTGTTCTGGTAACAGTTTGTTTAAATGCCCATCATGATTTCCTTTAACCACGTATACCGGTGCATACTCAGCCAGTTCTGCCAAGAAAAAAGGCACTTCTTTTCTATCCATCCAAGATAATTTTGGCACTGCATGTTTTACATCACCCAATAAAACGATCACATCAGGCTCAGCCTCTTTTACGCACGTGATTGCTTTTTCTAACATTTTCCCCGTTTGACTGCCGATATTTATTCCTTTTTGCCTTAACTCTGCTTCTATACCTAAATGTAAGTCAGCAATCACCAGGGTTTTAAATTCGTTCTCCACAACCATTGCCGCGTTGTCTATCAATGGTTTTAGTCTTGTGCTTCTGTGCATCCTTTCCTAAATAGCGTTCACCAAAAAACTATTTCTTTTTGTAAAGCTTCTTTCAAAGAAAAATTTTAATGAATGAAGGTATTAAAAAAGAAGGTAAAGGAGAGAGGGGAAAAAAGGAAAAGCGGGGAAGTTTCTCTATTTCCCGAATCGTTGGACGACTTATGGCATCTCAAGCATGTAATAGAAGCGGGTGACCTTGTATATTCTCTTACACACAGGAGGCTAGAAGAGGCAACCGATAAGATAAGACCGGATAAGACAGAGAAAAAACCTGTTAGGTTGGGCATAAGGGCTGAAAGTGTCGAATTTCACAAATTCTCTCGCAGATTGCGTATAAAAGGGGTGATAGAGCGCGGGCTGGACACTGAGCTGGGTTCTTATCACACCTTTAACATCGAACCCGGTACGGAGCTTTCCATCGTTAAGACATGGAAAGAACACCAGCTAAAAAGGCTAAGAGAGGCGGAAAAAGCCGTTGCTTCTCCTGATGTCATTGTGGTCACCATAGAGGAAGGGGAGGCAGTTGCAGGCATAGTAAGAGAGTATGGTGTGGATGAGCTTTTTTCAATAAGGTATGGCTCGGGTAAAGGTATGGATAAAGGGAAAAGAGAGGGAAGTAAAAAGGATTTTTTTTCCGATGTGCTAAACCAATTGAAAAACTCTTTTCTTTCCTTAGCTGCGGAAGCAGTAATCATTGCGGGTCCTGGCTTTGTAAAGAATGATTTCTTTTCTTTCTTGAAGGAAAAGGATGCGAAATTAGCGAAGATAACGAGAATGGAGCAGACTTCTTCGATAGGCATGTCGGGATTTTTAGAAGTTTTGAAAAGAGGAGCTGTGGAACGGTTAAAGCGAGAGGAAAGGCTGACACGTGAAGTTAGGCTGCTGGATAGGTTAATGGAAGAGATAAGCAAGGAGAAAGACGGAAAGGCGGTATATGGAAAAGAAGAAGTGAAAAATGCTTTGCGGTATGGTGCAATAGAAACTTTACTTGTGAGTGATGAAAAGCTCATGTTGCCGAGAATAAGAGAGGAAGAGAAAGAAAAGGAGAGAATAGAGATAGAAAGTATGCTTAAGGATGTAGAAAGATCGAGGGGCAATGTAGTAGTGTTCAGCACGGAGTTCGAGCCAGGTAAGAGGCTTAACGGACTGGGAGGGATTGCAGCTATATTGAGATTTAGGGTATCCGCTAAAAATTCAGCGATTTTTTGAGCGGGAGTGAAAAAATAGAAATTGCATTAACAATTGAGTTCAACGCCCAGGTCGGGATTTGAACCCGAGTCCGAGCCTCGACAGGGCTCAATGATAGGCCGCTACACCACCCGGGCATTTATTCCTCTATCCTTAGATAGAATGTCTCTTATAATAATACTTAACTTATATCTTACTTATATAAAATAAAAGACAAAACAAAAAGAAAAAACTACAAGGTGATACGAGAATGGCAACAAGAGGAAGGAAAGCAGCGGAAAAGGTAAAAGTATTGATGGACAAGACAGAGCGAATAAGGAATATAGGCATCATCGCTCATATAGACCATGGAAAGACCACTTTGACTGACAACCTCCTCGCAGGAGCGGGGATAATATCGAAAGAATTAGCAGGGGAGCAACTGTTCACGGATTTTTATTATCTGGAACAAGAAAGGGGGATAACGATATTTGCCGCAAATGCGTCCATGGTTTATGATTACAAGGGTGAGACGCACCTCATAAATCTTATTGATACACCCGGTCATGTTGACTTTGGTGGCGATGTGACAAGGGCGTTGAGAGCCGTTGATGGTGCCGTGGTGGTTGTTGATGCCGTAGAGGGCGCTATGCCGCAGACCGAGACCGTGCTAAGGCAGGCGATGAAAGAGAATGTGAAACCCGTTCTTTTCATTAACAAAGTTGATAGGATGATAAACGAGCTGAAAGTAGATGCAAAGGAGATGCACATCCGACTCGGTAGGATAATAGATAAGGTAAACAAACTGATGCAGGGAATGAAGAAGGATAAATTCGAGGACTGGAAATTAGATGCAGCAAAAGGTAACGTCGCTTTTGGCTCCGCGTTGTATAACTGGGCTATTAGCGTCCCAACCATGCGGAAGACGGGGATTGGCTTTAAGGAGGTTTTCGAGTACTGCCGGCAGAATAACATGCGCGAATTAGCGGTCAAGTGTCCTGCTTATGAAGCTGTTCTTGATATGATCACAGAGCATCTGCCTAATCCGGTAGAAGCGCAAAAGTATCGAGTGCCGGTAATATGGGAGGGAGATGCAGAGAGCGAGATAGGCAAGAGCATGGCAAGATGTGATAGAACAGGGGATGTTGCTTTTATGGTAACCAGCATCTCTGTGGACCCCCATGCAGGGGAAGTTGCAACCGGGCGACTTTTCAGCGGAACCGTGGAAAAAGGCACCGAAGTGTTCATATCCGGCTTGTATAAAAAGAACAGGGTTCAGCAGGTGGGGATTTTTGAGGGACAGGAACGTGTAGAAGTGGATAGGGTGCCTGCTGGTAACATAGCGGCTCTTGTAGGTCTGAAAGATGCTGTGGTAGGTTCTACGCTTTCTACTGTTGAGATGGTTCCATTCGAAAGTATAAAGCATTACAGTGAGCCTGTTGTTACGGTCGCAGTGGAAGCGAAGAGCACGAAGGACCTGCCTCGACTAATAGAAGTGCTCAGAAAGCTGGCGAAAGAAGACCCGATGATACGCGTAGAGATAAACGAGGAAACAGGTGAACATTTAGTTTCGGGAATGGGTGAATTGCATCTTGAAATAATCACGCACCGGATAGAGCATGATGAAGGTGTCCCCATAATTGCTTCTCCTCCGATTGTTGTTTATCGTGAAACGGTGGAAGGGCATGCAGGTCCCGTGGAAGGGAAATCGCCTAACCGGCACAACAAGTTTTATTTTGAAGTCGAACCTCTGGGTGCGGAGGTAGTAGAAAAGATACGAAGTGAGGGGATAACCGTTGGTAAAGACAAGGTTTTGATGCGAGATAAGCTGATAGAAGCGGGGATGACCAAAGAAGAAGCAAAGAAGGTCGTTAATATCATCGAGGGTAATGTGCTGATCGATATGACAAAAGGAATTCAGTACCTGCAAGAGACGATGGAGCTGATTCAGGAAGGTTTCGAGGACGTGATGCTGAACGGTCCTTTAGCAAAAGAGAAATGTCGGAGTGTAAAAGTAAAGTTGATGGATGTGAAGCTGCATGAGGATTCGATACACCGAGGACCTGCGCAGGTTATTCCCGCGGTGCGAAATGCTATACGTGCTGCTATGCTACTTGCCAAGCCTACCTTCCTTGAGCCTGTACAGGAAGTGTTCATAAATATACCGCAGAACTTGCTTGGGAATGTAACTCGCGAGATACAGGGCAGAAGAGGACAGATATTGGACATAAAAACCGAAGGCGATATGGTTTCCTTGAAGTCAGAAGCGCCGGTCGCAGAGATGATTGGCTTTGCTGGTGACATAAGGTCTGCAACCGAAGGGCGAGCGCTTTGGAGCACCGAGTTCGCTGGCTTTAAGCCTATACCTCCAAATCTGTTCGGCGAGAAGGTGATGGAAGTGAGGAAAAGGAAGGGGATGAAGTTGGAGATACCAAAGGCAAGTGAGCTCGTGTCGTAACACTTTATTTTTTCATTGCGACTTCCAATATATATCCCCCGATAAACGTGCCAGCTATGAATACAACCACGAGGAATACCACATTTATAAATACTTTTAAACTAAATCATTTTAATAAGGATCCCATTCCTTCACCGCTTTATATTCAGGAAAACCTCCATAAGGATATTTTTTGAATAGCTCGCCCCAATCAGTTTTCATAAATTGCTTTATTTTTCTTTTCCCAATTACAGGATACCAGAACCAGTCGTGATAAAATTCAGAAGCGAAAATGAATGTTTTGAATACGGGAGAATAGAACAAAAGACGATGCAACCATTTGGTATTTTCGGTTTTCTTCCTAAAAATCTGGTCCCACATAATTATCGGACTTTTCTTAACTCTGAAACCAAAGTTTAGCGCTTCAAACTCTCTTCTGTCCATGCCAACTATTTCAATTTGGTCTACATCCCCCATCCATAATCCACGATCATGCGCCATTTTGATATAATCTATTTCCAATGGCTCAAAACCCATGATTTTCGCTGCTGCGGCATCTATCGCAACCTGATCTTCGCTTGCTAAGATCACATTTCCAATAAACGGCTCCATCGTTCTTGGACCTGCCCCGTTCCCGCAAACACAACCATCCATTACTGCAAATAGCCCTTTATGGATTTCTTTTTGAATCGCTAATAAATCAACAAGAATTTCATGTATTTTCTTATGAGCGTGATGTCGGTATTTTGGAATTAAGCCGCCAAAGGCGTCTTTCATCGCTCCAGTGGTCGTGGTGTGTCCGTGTGTCTTGACAGTGGGCAGATGAACTATATTGCTCCCGAGAAAGATTTTTGGAATTAAGATTTCGCCAAAGATGTCGTGCATCGCCAGCATTTCGGTTTTTGGCTCGTAAGGAACCCATTCAACATCTGTCAGCGGTTGGAACTCCACGCTATATCTATTCAAAATTGGCAGCCATTTGTTGTAGTAGGCGCCTTTCCACGGATGTGTTACCACCGTTTGATTTTCTACTGCTATAATGTCCTTATAATTATCCCCTCTTAAAGTCTTTAAAGCACCTTCAAGCTGCCAAGGCGGGGTAGAGCAGGCGGGATAATACAAACTCCATGAGAGGTTGAGTTTTATTACCGTTTTGTTCTCTTTTGGTAAAAAGTTCTCGTAATCGGCAAGATGCATCAATTCCTTGTAATCATCCAGAATTGTTCCTGGGTTCGCCTTCAACACCGCTACTTTGGATTTTGTCATGTGATTATCTCCATTTCTCCTTTTTTATTTACTCCTCTTAAAAAGAATTGCTCCAGAATTAAATTCTTTGTGTTTGTATAGCTACCCTTTATTTTAAAACTTTCCATGCGATATTCTTGCAATAATGGTTAGGGTGGTAATCCATCAGCGCAACATTTGGAGTGGAAGCAGGGGTATTTAAATATAGCAT
>Ga0180300_10001564_pt1 | contig 10630 bp, 8 predicted proteins | sample GuaBasSediGuay15_FD_121798 | JGI IMG/M metagenome (GOLD analysis project Ga0180300, IMG submission 121798) | Subseafloor sediment microbial communities from Guaymas Basin, Gulf of California, Mexico - Guay15, Core 4569-2, 21-24 cm | ecosystem: Environmental > Aquatic > Marine > Hydrothermal... | reverse complement strand
GTTGAGTATTGGGGAATGAAATTTTATGAATACTTATACAGTAATTTTTCGAATTTTTCAGTGTTTTTATAGAGATTAAATTTCTCGCATACTTTTTTCCGAGCATTTTTACCAAGTTTTTCTCTTACATCGGGATTGTAATAAAGGTATTTTATTTTTTCTGCAAGTTCAAAAGGATTTCGAGGTTCAACTAATATTCCATCAACATTATTGGAAACTAACTCTGGAATTCCAGTTATATTTGTGGCTATTACCGGTAATTCCATTGCCATGGCTTCCATGAGGGCTATTGGAATTCCTTCCGATAAGCTTGGCAGTACAAATATAGACGCTTCGGATAATCTTTTTTTTATTTCTCTCTGATCAACTGGGCCCAGTAATTTGATTTTTGTATCGAGGTTATTAATTGTAATTAAATCTCTAATTTTATCGAAAAGGTTGCCCCCTCCAATGATCATGCATTTGAAATCGATTCCTTCTTTATCTAATAGTTTGCAAGCTTCGATTAAATATTCGACTCCTTTTATTTTTTTCATTGCTGTGACCGAGGTGATATTAAAATTAGAGTTAATTCTATTTTTGGGTGGAGTAAAATAATTAGTATCAACTCCACAGTAGTTAACAACGATTTTGTACTCGGGTATATGGTATTTTTTTAAGAGAAATTTTTTGTTGAAGTTGGATATTGTGATAAATGGTTCTGAATGCAATATCAGTTCTTTCAATTGTGGTAAAGGGTGAAGAACTAATTCTGAGCCATGTCCTGTGCAAGAAAATGGGATGTTATAAAACCTGGAGGCAAGGTAGGCTTTTAATGCATTGTTAGAAGCAAAATGTGCGTGAATTCTGTCAAAGTTTTCTATCCCCATTTTCTCATACTGCGATACGAATCGGAGAGAGTCTATTTTCCCTAAGTATTTAAATGAATCTTTTAGATGGGATATTGCTTTTTTTTTGTATTTAATGAGAAGCTTTAATAAGCTTGTCCAGAATATTTTTTGTTTTAAATAGATGATTTTGAATAGCAGGGATTTATTTAATATTTTTTCACCACCCCAGACAGATATAACTTTTATTTGATGCCCTTTTTTAGCTAATAGAATCATTTCGTCGTGGGCGACATGTTTGTGTTTACCTGGATAAAACATCAAGAAGTGACATATCTTCATTTTGAATATTCATCCCCTATTTAAATATGCTTCAGCCACCTCAGTCCCACGACTGTATTTTGGAATAAATTTATTCAATAAAAGGTTTCCTAAAAATCTATTTTTATTTAATCGTTATGAGACCTTCTCCCAAAACCGTTAGGAAGGCTGTTTTTAACATATGGAAAATTCTAGAGATAGGTGACGTGTAAAGCCTTACAGTTTCTTCCACGAGAGAATGGCGTATTAGGTTTAAGAACTCGGTGCTTCTTTGTGTTTCCATTTTTCTCATGCGCCATAATATAGCTCTTGCGATGGGGTATTGTAAGAACCAGTGTGTCGAGTTTTCTCGTGTAAGTAATGAGAGTAGTTTACTTGAGGAAGGTCTTGTTAGTATCTCATCAAGTTTCCGTGGGGTTTCTCCCGGTATCAGCTGGTACAGGTGAATGAAGAATGTATGGAGTTTAGTTTGTTTGAGAGAGGTATAAAGCTGCTTTATGGTTTCTGGTTGTTTGATCGTTCCGAGCAGAAAGTAGAAGTCGAGGAAGTCTCTCATTGGGAGTGGTGGAAAATCGTTGTGATGGAAAAACATGTGAAAAATTCGGTATATAAGACAGGAAACTGTATCTGGTATTCCTAACCTGATTTCATTAATGGTTACTTTGCTGGAGTTTTTAACAAGAAGTTTAATTATTTCGTTTTCATCCTTATTTGACTGAAAAGGATAAAAATGAAGGTCTATCGTTACAGTTCTTTCATGATTTTGTATAGTTACTCTTTCATACGAATGATCAATAATGTGGTAGTTGCTAACAGGAGTATTTAAAATTTCAGCTTTGTACCTTACTGGAAAGAGTAAATCTATATCCTGTGAAATGTATCCATCATAATCCATCCAATAGGGATTTAGAAGATGGATTCCTCCTTTAAAAATTATGGGTTTGTATTTTGAAGTTAGTTTGATGAATTGTGTTAACTCTCGCTTAAAAATTTTGGATCTGAGAATATCGGTTTGCCTTAGTACATATAACTCTCTTTCGAGGTTAGGTATTAGTATTTTTATGTTAGCTCTTTCGAGAAGATATGAAATGAATGGCAGAATTTCATTTTCCCGTGCGAAGTCTATAAAGTTTTGCCATTGCTGTTTACTCAGCTGGATTGGCTTTTTTTGTATCAGGTTGAATATTATTTTTGCATACTTCATTGTTAAATCTGGAGAAAAGGGAAGATGGTTTTGAATATCTGGTTTATCTCGAAATGAGTGAGACCTGATTTGGATGCCAGATCTTTTAAGTCGGTAATGGTGTTTATCCCATTTACATTGTTTAGAAGATTTTTTAGAATTTCCCCCTTTTTAGATAGTGTGGGTGGATGATCGGCGTGCAAATTTTTCTGGAGTTGGTCAAGACTGAATAAAACGCTCTTAAATGTATTGTAATCTTGGGTACTATTTTCGGTTTCTATACCCCATTTGAAGTGAATTTCTCCGGTATTTTTTGATTCGATAGAGTAGAGATACAGGTGAACTTTCTCCCCGGCTCTGACTTGGACGGGATGCCTGAAGGGGAAAAACATCTGTCCCCAGCTTGAGGGACTTTCTTTAGGGGAGTTGGTAAAATATTGTGTGGGAGTAAAGAAACAATCCCACCACCCTACAATTCCATGTAATATTGAGTCTTTTTTTATTTCCACTTCATTGTCAAAGGAAAATATGAAGTCGTTTTCCGATGATAATTTAATTGATTTTATCAAGATCTCTTCTGTTAATATTTCAGGTACTCCTTGTTCCACATAGTGAGGTTGGTTGAATATCATCTCTGTGGTATGATCCCAGTTGATGTCGTAGAGGATGTCATTGGTATTCCGCCAAAGGTCTAAGGAAGTGTGGAAAGAGAAAAACTGACAGGCTGCCATTTTAATGTCAATTTGTTCAGGGATAAATTTCCCCCCTGCTTTTAGAAACCGTTCTCTTGCATCAAGGATCACATCCTTTAATCCGGGATAGAGAAATATGGGCGTGTAATCTTCCATGATTATATAATCTGCTTTCTCTGGGAGCTCTACACTGGTAGAATGTCCTTTAATAAAGACTATTCTGTCCTCTAAGCTGTTTCTTTTTGCTATTACTTTGGCAACTTCTATAATATCCTTTTCTTCGATAGCGTAGACCTTTTTTGCTCCTGCCATTGCGGCAAAAAAAGCGTATGTACCCAGAGCAGTGCCGATCTCCGCAATGGTGGTATCGCGGTTGGTCAACTCCTGTATTGCTTTCCTGAAGGCAATTACCCGTCTTTTATCGTTTAGCAATTCTCTATATTCCCTTATCATGGATGATCCCCCGTTAGTTTCTCTATTAGGTAGATTGTCTCGGCCTTATTGAGATTTAAAGGATGCTTTATTTTAAGGTGGTAAAACCTTATGGTTTTTACGAGATTTTCTAAGATATTCAGGAGTTTTTTTCTTAATCTATATGGGTTGTATATAAATGGGAGTATATTTTGTATTACTTCTGTCTGGCTCATTTTTCTTATAGAAATTGTCCTGTTTTTTGTCAAAAAGAAGGCTTTCGAGATAGGGTAGGATTTGATCTTCGAGATTTTTTTCAGGCAGTTGGGATTTATAAAGGCCAGATCCTCACTTATTTTGTATTTATTGCAATTATGAGGGAGGAATTTTTCTAACTCAAGTTCGTTCTTCAGAATAACATTCCTTATGAGTGGGGTTACCTGGTAGTTTTCTATATTCAGGAGGGCAAACTCGTCCCCAGCAAATTCCCAGCCCTGGCTGGTGAGAAACAGGCTGATGGTAGTTTTACCTGTACCAGAGTTTCCAATAAAAAGGTAAGCAGAATCCTGGAAAATCACACAAGCCGAATGCAGGATTAATTTATTTCTGTTTGCTTTGAGAATGTCCTCAATGATTCTGGATTCAAGGGAGTAGACTATATTATGTAGTTTGCGATTTCTGTTTATAATTTTATTTTCTTTTATCAGGAGATATTTTTCTTTTTCTTTCTGGATAATGTATTTTTTGTTAAATCCGTTACTCTGCTGGCGTAGATGGGAGGAGAAGATGGTATTTTCTATGGTGTCCCTTATTTCATCCGGGAACTGGATGCCTATTTTTAGCTTTTCTGTCCAGAGACATAGGGTTCTCATTTATTATTTTCTATTAATCCTTCTTTTAAGAAGTGTTCCAATGTGGACGCTACAAGTTTTTCGGGAGCATCTTCAAATTCATCAAAATCTTTTCTGATGAAATCTATTATTTTATGAAGTGTCTTTTCCCCATCACAGAGTGTCCATATATACGCAGCGGTGTTATTAAGTGAGTAGATTTTTTCGCTTTCTGGGTCGTATAGAACCATCCCATCTTCGAGCTCCTTTTCGAGGATGACCTTTTTCTTTTTTGGGCGAAAGTTAGCAGATATTTTCATATCTTTATACTCCAAGTTTTACGGACTTGAATTCTTTTTCTATCTTTCTGAGCTGTTTTTCTTCTTCTTTTTCTATAATGGGTATAGATTGAACTATGCCGCAGAGGAGCCAGTACGGCTCCATTATTCTCACTATGATGAAGGTATTTGCCCCTATGGAATGAAATATCATGGCGATGGTGCCAATGTAGAACCCCTGGGATATTGCTTTTAAGAAAGGTATTTTAGATTCCCTTTCTATTTTTTTTGTCTGTTTCAGAATCATGTAGAGAAGATAAGTAAAGGTGGCAAGTCCTACGAAGCCTGTTTCTATCATCACCCGAATAAATTGAGCATCCAGAAACCTCCAACCAGCTATGCCATATCCAAACACAGGGTGCTTTTTTATATCTCTGAACGCTAATTTCCAGCTTCGGAGCCTTTCTGAAGCGGATGGATCGAGAACAACTCCACCTGGTAATTCTTCTTGAAGGGTTCTTGCGTATCCTCTCTGCTCCTGGAAGGTATATTTTACCCTTTCGATAACAGACTTGGGTAGTATATAAGGAGCTGCGAGTATGAAGGATACAATAAAAGCAAGGATAATATATCTTCTTTTACTAATGATAATGTAGCTAATGATGACCGGGATTGTGGCGACCCATGAGCCACGGGAATTAGTTAGTGCAAGAGGGATAATGGATAACAAAGTTACTGCAGAAACAGCACGTCTTAATTTAGGCCGTGGAAAGACTTCGGGATTAAGTACAAGGCTCATATTCAGGGACATGATGAGGACGATATAGCCACCCAGGGTGTTAGGTTCTCCTTCTTCTCCTTCGAAGGGCGCTGTTAATCTCTGCCCGGTAGGAATTTGCATCATGGCTATAATGATGACTAAGAGGAATGTTATTAAAAGTGAGGTTATAAATCTCTCGATTTGTTTTCGTGAATTTACCTGATTGGCTACCATAAAGTATACCATAAAGTATTCAATATATTTGAGGATGAAGAACATTCCCGTTGCAGGTTTTACCCTTCCAGCGAGAGCTCCGAGGGCTGTGGAAATGAAACAGGCGGTTAAATAATATGCTATCGGTTTATTTAACGGGGTTTTTCTGAATATTCCGAGCTCTTTATAGATGGCTGTTTTGGCAAGCCATGTGAATATAATAACAGAAAGAATAAGGTCGTCAATTCTTATTGTTATTCCTTCGCCTGTTGTAGTTCTGGAACCAAACTCTGGAGAGAGTAGCATAGAAAAAATTAGAATATAGATTGCGAAGTCTGTATTTATAAATGTAAATATTAAAACGCCTCCACCAATTGCTGCTGCAATTGCATATATGGGATGTATTTTGATAAGGATAAAGGCGATTATAAGGGTTATCGGGATTGTAAGGAATAAAATCAGCCTGTTTATTTGACTCTCAAGCAGATGTGTCTTCGGCACTTATTTTACCTGCTGCTTTTCTGTGTTTTGCAGAATCTCTAAATATTTTTTTTGCCAATTAGTATCAACTTTTGCCCGATATGTTTCTTCATATTTTTTTCTGATGTTTGTTTCGACTCTTACGGCTGAGCCCCTTATGACCTTGACTGATTTAAAAGCTTCTTTTCTTACATTTACTATGATTGTTTCAAGAAGCACAGGAAATTTTATAGTCATGAAACTAATGATGAATGCTGATATTATTGATATTGGCAAAATGTAAATTAGAATCGTCTTTTCAAAATACGATAGCTTTTTCTTTTTTTTCCTTTTATGATATTTTTTCATTAGTATGACTCTATTCTATTAGGTTCAGGGATAGATATGGCGTTATCGACATTGCAAAAACTTCAGCATATTTTCGGTCTTTAAATCGCCCGATATAAGTTTCGTATTTTAGTGGATTTCCAGTCATGTCAGTTTTTGCAATTATGAAGGCGTAATCTTTGCTGGGAAGACTTTTCAAGTATCTTTTTGCTTCTGGTAATGATTGAAAAGTTCCGAGGAGTATTGAGTAAGGAAGTTTAATAGGGATGAATCTGCCTTCGATCCCGAGAAACATCAGCTTTGGGGCGAGTCCTTTTGCTTCCTGTGAAGTAGGGAAATTCCCAATGCAGATGAGATATTTTTCGAAGCCGGCGATTTTAAAATTGGGTACAAGGTAAGCTTCTATTTGCTTTGATTTCAGGGAGTTCAGGAATTGCATTGCCTCTTTTTTAGTTGAGAAGGAATTTATTACCAGTACGTAAGGGTTTTCTGTGCTCACGATTCTATTGAGTATCTGAAGGGACTCGTTTAATGTTAACTTACTTTCCTGTGTGTATTTGGTAGGGGGGATATTGAATTTTTGTGATTCTTCAGGTTTGGTTACTGTGATCTGCGTTATTTCTTGTTTTCGAGTTTCTGACGTTTGTGTCTGGTAGGACAATGCAGATTCACTGGGTTTTTCTGGTATACCTGACTTTTTTCCCGAGGAAGGTAGTGAGGTAATTCTTCCAGGTTGCTGAGTAAGTTCCTCTGTTTCCGGTATTTTCCCTGATTGTATCGTGTCTTTTTGTGTCGTTACCCTTGTCTGTGTGCTGGCTGTGATAATCTTGTTTTGTTTTGATGATGTTTGTTGTTGTCCGGATTTGAGGTGATTTAGTACAAGAGCACCCATAAGGAGTATGGAAGAGAAAACAGTAAGTAAACCCGCTATTTTTAGTTTTCTGAGCCTTTTCAGGATACTTTTTTCAGGTCCTGCAGAAGGCGGTTTTAAGAATTGCCTTTCGAGATAAGCGATTACCTTGTTTTTGGTCTTTTTTTCTTCCGTTCCATAAGAATAGTAATATTCGTAGCTGTATTTATAATCTGAGTAATCGGCACTGATATCAGCTCTCATTCCATTTATAATTACTCCGAGAATATCTGCTTTTAACATGTCGAGTTGTGATTTTGCTCTTCGGAGGGTTCCTCTGGATACTTTACCCTGATAGTAAACTATTATGGTAGAGTCTACTTTTGAGCTGAGTATAGGGGCATCTGTTGCCTGGATTATAGGGCTAGTGTCGAAGATGATTATATCATACCTTTGCTTGAGTTCGTCGATTAGTTCGTCCATAAGCCTTGAAGCTAGTATTTCAGAAGGATTTCTTTCGGCTTTTCCAGCAGTTAAAATATTTAAGTATTCTATTCCAGGGATTGATTCTTCGCTCATGATATCAGTAGCCATTGTGCCGGTCATAAGATCAGTCATGGTTTTGATAGCTTCATCAAGGCTTGTTCTTTTTAAGACAATGTCAGTTAGCCCTGGTTCTCTGTCTATACCGAAGATTTTGTATATTTTGGGTTTTCGTAGATCTGCTTCTACGAGTAGCGTATTTAAACCTATTTGGGCCATCGATACTGCAAGGTTTGCTGCTATGGTGGTTTTCCCTTCGCTTGCCACTGCGCTTGTGATGGATATAGTTTTGTATCCTTTATCCATCAATCCGAAGTGCACATTGGTTCGGAGTGATCTAAATGCTTCTGCCATTGTACTTTTTGGGTTATAGTGGGAGATTATCCTTGCCTGCATTTCCAGGATATCTCTGGAGACTGGTGTGGCAATCTGACTTTCAAGTTTTCTTACGTTTTCTTCCATATCTACGTGTGGGATTACTCCCAGAACAGTTGTATCGAGTGATTTTTCAATGTCATCGATAGTTGAAAAGGTAGTGTCAAGCGTTTCCGCCACAAATGCCAGGATTATCCCCAGGATGAGCCCAATTACTATCCCGACAGCTGTAGTGGGACCTATCATTGCAGGGTTTATTGGATTGTGAGGAAGGAAAGCTGGTCTTAAAAGATAGACTTCCTGCACCATTTCGGATTTTCTTATTAAAGCTTCCTGATATTTAAGTTCCAGATCCTCATATATTTTGGTATTTACCTCTAATTCTCTTTCCAGATTGGCGAGGGTTAGAGCATGTAGGGGAAGAGCTCTATATTCTTCGTCAAGTTTTTTCCATTTTTTGTAAACGATCTTTTCATTATTTTGAAGTGCGTCACGAAAAGCTTTTAATTCTTCGATGAATCGTGATTCCGTTTCTTTTATCTGAGCTTTTAGGTCTTTCATTACGGGATGTTCTTTGGTATAGTAAAGAGAATAGGTCTGAAATTTCGTTCGTAGTCTGTTCAGTTCGCTCTGGAGGCTGGAAAGGGTTGGATTTGAGTGAGTTAACATTATTTTTATTGAGGAAACATAGATATATTCCGGGTTGGTTTCTATACTTGCGAGCAGATTGTCAATTTGTTTTATGTCATTCCGGATATTTTCGAGTTCTTTTTCGGTTTTTTCCAATTCTGTTGTAAGGCGGCTGGCCGCATTGTCAAGCGTTACAAAGCGGTGTTTTTCCCTGTATTCCCGAACCTTTCTTTGAGATTCCTGCATGGCTTTTCTGGCTTTGTCAAGCTGGGTCTTTATTGTTTCAAGTGCCTGTGTTATTTGTTTATTTCGTTCTTTGAAGCTTTCTTTTATGTATACCTTTGCCAGAGCGTTTGCAAGGTCTCTCGCCTCGCGTGGATCATGGCTGGTTGTAATGATGTTTATGATGTTCGTATATCCTTCCTGCTGGGTTTTTACTTTGTTTCGCAGATTTAATACGATGGAGAAATAACGTGGATCACTCCGTATCTCTTCGGAGCTGATACTGGAATCGATCAACCCCATGACCTGGGCTGCTTTTTCGATGATTGGATAGCTTTTTATTTCTTCTGCTCTTGTTGCAAGGTCGTTGCCGCCACTCCAATAGTAGTCGTAAAGCCCCGCTAAGGATGATGCTCTTTCTATTTTAAGGCTTGCCACTGCCTGATATATTGGTTCTGGTTTGTTCATCAGAGCGAAGATAAAACTGAAGGTTCCCAGTAGGATCACTGTGGTAATAACTATGACCTTTTTTTTCTTTATTATTCTCCAATAATCTCTAAGGTTGAGTTCATATTGTGGCATAGTTTTTAAAACCCTCCTTTTAGAGCCAATATTACAAACACTGTGGTGCTAGCAAGTCCTGCTATAGTGGTGAGCGGATATAGTTTTTCAGCCAACCTGTAGAAAAATCCTCTCTTTTTGCTGGGGACTATTATTCTGTCTCCATCCTCTAAGAATATGTTCTGTTCATCCTGGCGTTTATAAAGGAAGGTTTTCATGTTAAATTTTACTACCTGGCCGTTTGAGCGTGTGATTGTAATATCTGTTATGTCTGCATCTGTGGTTACACCACCAATTTGTGCGAGGAACTCTGCTATTTTAATATTTCCTCTTATAGGGTAGATACCAGGCCTTCTAACTTCCCCAAATACAAAAACATTCCTCGCGCTTATTTCTTTAACAATGATGTTGACATAGGGATTGCTATAATACTTTTTAGCCATTTTGGTCAGAATTTCTTGGGCTTTTTCTATGGTTAGCCCACCTAAGTGTACAAGTCCGAAAAGACTGTGGAAAATATTTCCTTCTTTGTCGATCGTGTATGTTTCAGAACGGGCACTTCCTGTTTCAAGCATTGTGGCTTCGGAGATTGTTATTTCGACGACGTTTCCGTACTGCAGAATATAGTTCTTTGAGCTTGTTTTAAAAAGTTTCTCAGGGGATAACTTTGGAACGATAACTTTGTCTCCATCTTTTAAAATAATATTTCCAGATGGATCATTAGAGAATAAATATCTTTCCATATTGAAGAAAGTGGTGTTCCCATCTGCTCTGGTTATGTAAATGCTGGATAAATCGGCTTCAGGAGAAGTTCCTCCTTCCTGAATGATGAACTCTGCTACCCTTGTCCCCGGTTGAATTACGTAAACTCCAGGCCTGTTTACTTCTCCATAAAGAAGGACCTTGATGTTTCTTTTCTGTATAATGCTGATAGACACTTTAGGATTGTTAAAAAAGCGCTTAAATTTCTCAATAAGTATTCCTTCTGCGTCTTTTAGGTTGTAGCCTGCCAACTTGACAGTGCCAATAAGCTCATGGAATATCATTCCATCTTCTCTTACTGTATATATGCTTGATTTTTCTATTTGTTTCCCGTCTATACCTATATCTATCCATATAATTTGTAT
>Ga0180300_10001563_pt1 | contig 10631 bp, 9 predicted proteins | sample GuaBasSediGuay15_FD_121798 | JGI IMG/M metagenome (GOLD analysis project Ga0180300, IMG submission 121798) | Subseafloor sediment microbial communities from Guaymas Basin, Gulf of California, Mexico - Guay15, Core 4569-2, 21-24 cm | ecosystem: Environmental > Aquatic > Marine > Hydrothermal... | reverse complement strand
TCCTCATGCCTCACTATAAGCTTGTGTCTTCCGTTTAGGTTTATGGTGCCACTGTGAGTATAGCAATTGCAGAACCCATGACCCCCATAATAAGAAGCCACTATCTGTCCATCAATCTCTAACTCTACTGCATCATCACCATCAATGGCAAACTGCCATTCTCCCTCCTTACCGCGCAGAACCTGTAGCCATGTCAAAAAGTAGTAATCCACAGAATCCTCAACAGATTGAGATGGGATGTTAATGCCATCTCTCATCTCATAGGTTAAAACATTGCTGTAAACATAATCCCCCATCAATTCAGTGTGTGTATTTGGATGTCCCGAATTTCCCTCATACTTAACAAACAGGAGCTTGTCGTCTTCAATAGGCACACGCTCGTCTTCGAACTGGGGATAAGCAGCGTATATTGTTACCCCATCTGGGACTGATAGATGTAGCCCTATCCCTGCAGTCCCACTTGCATCTTCATTAACTGTGAATGAATAGGTGAACCTCTTGAAATGGGTAGATATATTTATCACCTTTGTTTCAGAAGCTATTATGTGTTGTCCTCCTACATTCGAAACCACATAGGCCTTTGAAGAAACCCCTGTGAGTGGTGTGTCTGACCTTAGGTAGAATGATAGAGTGTAACCATGTCCTGCAGAGACTGTGTAAGGATAGTAATCAAATAGGTAAGTGCTGGACTTTGCTTTGCCTTTAAACACCTTCCCCCACTCTGGGTCATCAAACTGCGAGGAGGAGTACCAATATGAGGAACCCCAGTGGCTCCACTTGCTCCAGTCTTGTGCTGCTCCACCTTCAGTGCTAATCTTGTTTGTTGTTGACTCATCCACAGCTACAGCCCCGTGGGTTAGCCCATCAGGCCTTAGTGTTACAAGTGCGCCTGAGGGGCTAAATGTTCCACTCTTACTTGTGCCCTCTGTTGATGAATCAAAATGTAGGATACCGCCCTCTGAGGAATACAGTGTGCCGTGATTCCCTTGACCTGAAATATCTTGAGTGGTGAAACCATCCCCCTCACTGAAAGGCAAATACAAAACCAAGCCGTTGTTGGTGCAGTCCCCTTGGTAGCACTGGCGTATCTCTTCTGGCGAGAGAGCACGGCTGTATATCCGCACCTCATCAATCGTGCCATTAAAAAAATTGTTTGGACCCGTTTTTCCGTCAAAGCTGTCCGCCTCAGAGCCAACTCCAATAAACCCGAACCTTGTCTTGCTTGAACCAATGGGCTCTCCAGGTGTATGCGCACCCTCGCTTTCTGCGTCAAGCTTGCCATCTACATATATTCTCTTTGTGCCACTTGCAGAATCATAAGTTCCACATACTAGATGCCAATCGTTGTCATTAACTAGGGTATTACCTTTCATGTCGTCTACCCCATCCGCAACAGTGTGAGTATCCCAACCTACATACCCTACATAACCACCAAACGTGTCATCACCTATTGAAAGTCTCCAATACTCGCTCCTGTCCCATGAAGCAACTATATTGTATCCACTATTGCCGGTTTTTGTCCAAGCACAGACAGTGGTTGCTGGGATTGCATTAGAGCCACTGTAGAACATATTAACAGCAACATAATCCTCCTTGCCGTCAAACTCCAATGCAGAACCAAGCACCTCACCATCATTGTTATTAGATGTAGCATCAACAACCTCGTTTGGATTAGTGCCATGTAGGTGCCACACAGCCACGTAATTGTTATCCCATGCTGCACTGGGTTGATACGAAGCAGTGTTTGAGCAATTGAAATACATCCAAGCTCCATCGTCTGTGGAATTCTTTAGATTTGGTATTTTAACCCATATGTAACTGTTGCCAGTCTCATTCCAAGTTTCCACCTCGTGATGGAGTGGGGTACCATCATAATCATAAAACCTGACATCATCTTTGTTGGTTAGTGAGTAGTTTATTCTGCTTGAATTAAGCACAACCAGAACAGTGAAGTTCTTTACGTTGTACTCCTTCCCTCTGTAGTTGTCAAAAACAAAATATTCTCGCCATCTGCAATTAGTATCGAACCAATCTGAAGAGGGGTTGACTGTTATGAATTCCCACACGGGTGAGCTACTTGTAGCTCCTGATGAATCAGTGGCAGTGGCATACCATTTGTAGATTTTGCCCGGATTTAGATTATACCGAGTTACACTCGCTCTGGTATCACTTGGCACATTATTCACTTCACCAATAAGCTCACCAGTTAGGGCATCATAGAACTTGACATCCAAAAGATCCCCTTCTGGTTCAGAGACTAAAACGCTCAACTCAACTTCAGAGGTTGACACTTGGGTTGTGCCTGAAGCAGGGCTTGGGTTACTGGGAGGAGATGGTGGGGGGTTACATGCTTGACATGAGCTCCCGCCACAGTCCACTCCCTCTTCATCACAATCCTGTACACCATTACTGCAGTGGTCAATCCAGGCACCATTAGAGCAAATATAAGTGTCTTGGCAAGTCCCAGCGCCATAGCAAACCCCATTGTGACTGCACTGGTTAGCATCGCAGCACCATTTGCCAGCACCGTCCCAGTCAGCATCACAGCTTCCAGAGCAGCACTCTGAATCAGCACTGCAGGCACCAGTGTTGGGAGTACAACAAGCTTGGCAATATGCCCCACCACAATCCACCCCCTCCTCATCGCAATCCTGTACGCCATTGCTGCAGTGATTAACCCAGTTGCCATTGGAGCAGACATAAGTGTTTTGGCAAGTCCCAGCACTATAGCAAGTTCCATCGTGGCTGCACTGGTTGGCATCACAGCACCAGCTACCAACGCCATCCCAATCAGCATCACAACTTCCAGAGCAACAGTCACTATCTGCAGAGCAACTTACTCCATTGTCAAAGCAGCTTGGTTGTTCTGTCCAGGTTAGCACTGCTTGGCATTCAAAACTAAACAAACACCCTGGACCTGGAGGCCATCCTACTGCACTTGTGGGCACACACCTGACATCTAAGGCATTATCTTGGGCCTCAGTGGTAACATCCCACACATGAGGATCATAATAGCTATAGCATTTGTTTGAGCAGGTACCATCACAAATCTTCCCTTTGTATACCCCATCAATGTATACACTGATTTCCTCATCAGAGGCGTCTAAATCCCCATTGGCTGAAACCTCCACTTGAGCACTTGTCACTGTGTAATCTGGCGAGATGAAATTCGTAAAAGAGATAGTACACTCGTATGGTGGTGGGTCTGGTGAGTTGTCATGGCACTTTAAGGTTTGGCTCGGGTCAAACACCAGCAAGTGCACCTGATTGTTGTCTATGTAGTTGGCTATGTTATCGTCTATTATGGCAGTGAGCACAAAGTCTGTTGTTTGGCTTTCATGCGTAGCAACCTGCTCCCATGATGATGCAAAGTTTCTAACATACGCCTCAACGCTACCTGCATCACCACTGTGTCCCTCCCAATAGAGTTCAAGTTTTGTGATGTTCTCTGTAGGTGTAGTCACGTTGAACACAAAGTGTTGATAAACATGCTCCCCTAATCCTGTTGTGGTTACCCATGAATCGTCCGAAGCAGTTAGGTTTTGGACATCAGATAGCAAGGTCTCACCTGTACCATAAACCCCTGTTGGTATATCACCAATGTTGTAGTAAGCCTTCTGCCCTGACTGTGAGAAGTTCTTCTCGGTTTTAGGTGAGGTGTAGATTGTATGCTTAGTATAAACAATAAGCTTCACATAGTCAGTTGAGAGAGAGTAGCTACACGGTGCGCAAGACCCACCACAATCCACACTCCTATTGCCGCACCACACCCCTAAGAACATAAGGTCGGTTTGATTACCATGGGTTTCTGCTGTGGTCCATGTGGTGCCAGGTAATGGCTTTATTATGAGGTTGCTCTTGCCCTCTGTGATGAACCTCACACTCCAGTTGCCATGTAAGAAAGGGTGGGAGTGAGGGTTTAGGATAGTAAGCTTTCCTACGCCTTCACCCGACACCATATACGGTGCTATGATTAAGTAGCCAAGAACTATGAATATAATCCCGAGCCATGTGTCCCCTCTTTTCATTCTAAGGTGATGTTTATCTCGTCGCATTCTCCTCCTGTGCAGTTTATAATTGCGGTGATATTCCCAGATTGGTTAATAAATATTATGTTTGCAGTGCCCCATGGCACAAACCAACTCTCTGTTCTTGCATCAACTAGCCCTTGCCTGTCTTCGCATCTTACCCTTAATGTCCATGTTCCAGAGTCGTTAATATAAACATCTGTATTGTTGTAGTACCAAACACCCCCATCCAATCTTGTTGAGTTTGGCACATCAAAGTATGTGTAGTCATCATCCTCATTCCTCAACCTAAACCCTGCAGCAATAATCTTGTCATAGCCATCTGTGTGTTCGCACACTGCCCTTGTGCCTAGTATGGTGGTATGCCACTGGGCGCTATCGCACTGTGTCCAGTTATTCTTGGTATTAATCTCACACTCTATCACCCCAACACTGGGCTTACCACTTGGCTTTAACCCTACTGTGCCAGAGCCCTTTTCTGCACTAAACCCAACATAGTGCCTTGCATCTAGTTTGAATCCATAAAACTTGGTGTTCGGAGTATGAGTCGTGATATTCTCTAATTCGTAGAGTGTTTTGTTTACACCATACGGGGCACACTTCCCCACAGTATAAAAGCAGAAGTCAATATATGTCCTATTGTACTCTCTAGTAAAGTTGAGGTAATAAGGGTTCACTGCTGACTCGATACCACAACAGCGAGATGATAGATTGTATTGCCCTGTGAGTCTCATGAGATAACTGGGACCATAGGGCTGTCGCATATAATCAATATTATCAATGAATTTGAAAAGCGATGTCCAGTTCTTTGCATAATCTACCTCATACTCTGCAAACTCTATTGGTATTGCTCTGCCTTCCCACTTGAACCATAGTGGGTCGTATAAACCCTCTATCGGCACCTTAACACTCCATGTTTTTTTCACATTCCAGGTGGCAGTGCCAGCCAATACAGTATACCTTAGGGTAAGGTTTACGATTACATTAAAAGCTCCAGAGGCGTTTGACTGAAACACAACCACATTGGAGTTTGTTGTGTTGAACCTGGTTATAATACTCAAGCCTTCCCATGCGGCTTCTTCGAGCCGCCTGAGATTATCAACGAGGGTGTAGTTCTCCATAATCTTTATTCCTATCTCCTCATCTATAGGCTTGCCACTAATATTGCCAGTGATAAGCACCTCTTTGAAGACATCGTTTAGTTCCGAAGGGTCAATGGGATCTTTTGTTGTATTAATATACAATGCTAAGGCATTCAGTGCCCTATAGCTAGACACCTTGAGTAACCTTTCAATAAACCCCTCATTAATATTCTTCACGAGAGCATTGGCAACCTCTACACGGGATGCCTCTGCATCAAATCTTCCTGAAGCTATTTCAGTTGGCTTTGATTTGAATGCAAGTAGCATTATACTCACAATAAGCAGAGATATTGCAGTATAGAATACTCCCCTCTTTCCCAATCTCAAGTTTATTTCCATACTCTTACCTCTATCTGATATGGACCCCAGAGTGTGGTGGTGTTGTATATGCCAACAGCAGGTGTGCTTGAAGAGATAAGGAGTAATGCATCTGATGTGTAGTCCCCCCTAATATAAACTGGCTCCTCGTTCACATAGAAACCAATTCCGTAGTCCTCTTCTACGAGACTATCTATGAGATACTCTAGCATGTTCTGAAGTTGCTTTGTGTAGTTTATTGGTGTGTTCCCTGTGAGCTTTGCTTTGAAATAGAATTCACCAATTTGTTCCATCAATGTGTTCTTCTTGTTGGTTACATACCCCTGATTAATCAGCCACTCTATGTAGGGTTCATTGAGGTCTTCCAATGCCGTTTCTGTAAACAGGTTAATTGTGTCATGGGCATAAGCATAACTCTGCTCTGGCGACGGAGCGAAGGGGTTATAACTATAAATGACCAACATCCCTACAAGTATTATTCCAATCGCAAGAAATGCGTCCAACGTGAAAAAATAGCCCCTTGCCATTTCGCCTCTTTTTTCCTTTATCTGTTTACACTAATATATAATATTTTTGCTAACCGAAAAAGTAATATAAGTATGTTCACCCTAGTATTTACTATGCTTGAGGTCAAACCAGGGTTTAGGGAGAGGTATGTAAAGCTCATAGGGGAGCAAGGTTACAGGGTGTTTATGGAATACAACAGTAGGGAGTTAAGACGCAGCATTAGAGTAAACACACTCAAGATTTCTATTGCAGAATGTAAGCGAAGATTAGAGAGAGACTGGGTGCTTACCCAAATACCCTGGTGCAGTGAGGGCTTTTGGGTAGAGCACAAAAAGGGTGAAAGGAAAGATATAGGCAACACTCCTGAGTACCAGCTTGGTTATTACTATGTTCAAGAGGCTGCTTCCATGATACCACCCGTGGTGCTACAACCTCAACCAGGTGAGCTAGTTTTGGATATGTGTGCTGCTCCTGGTTCAAAGGCAACCCAATTGGCCCAGATGATGCAAAATCAAGGGTTGCTGGTAGCAAATGATTACAAAGGAAGGAGATTGGCACCATTAGGAATAAACTTACAGAGGTGTGGGGTAGCAATTGCCGTGGTAACTCTTATGCGAGCCCAGAGAATAAGGCTTAGTGGGTTTGACAGGGTGCTGCTTGATGCTCCCTGTTCTGGTACAGGTGCAATCCGGAAATCATTAAAGACACTTATCTCTTGGAACCCCAAGAGCATCAAACACCTCGCTGGAATTCAAAGGGGTTTGATAGCAACCGCTTACAAGCTACTGAAGCCAGGAGGGGTGTTGGTTTACTCCACCTGTTCTCTTGAGCCCGAAGAGAACGAAGAAGTGGTGGATTATCTACTGAAAAAATTTGCTTCTGCTAAACTTTTACCGATTGAATTGAATATTAAGCGTTCTCCTCCGATATTAGAGTTTGAGGGTAAGTGCTATAGCAAAGCAATAGAGAATTGCTTGAGGATATGGCCCCAAGACAACGATACCGAAGGATTTTTCATTGCGAAGATATTGAAAACTAAATAGCGATTACAAAAACAGTCTTAATCTAAGGGATAAATACACCAAATAGCCAATTATAAGGGTGATTGCTTGGGGCTTGCTAAGATACTTCCCTTTCCAAAAGAGGAAGAACCCTAGAAGACTAATGCCAAACCAGAAGGGTATATCGAACCAAACTAAGGCATTACCGATGGGATATCCAGAAATGGCTGCCCCCAAGCCCAAAGCCATTAAAGGGTTTGTGATATTACTGCCGACAAGTGTGCCAAGTGAAAGCCCAGCAGATTTTTTGATTACTGCTGTGAGTGAGGTGGTTAATTCGGGGAGGGCTGTTGCAACACCCACAATTAAGGTTCCAATGAGCGAGCCAGACACGTTGTATGTTTCAGAAAAGAAGACAGCTTGCTTTAGGATATGATTTGCTCCGTAAACAAGCATTACAAACCCCACAGCCACAAGCAAACACTCTTTGAGCAAACCCTTCTTCTTTGATCTTAGACTGAACTTTTCGATGATCTTTTCATGTCTGTTTTGGTAAAAGAGGTACCCCATGTATAGTAAGAAAAGGGTTACACCTTCAACCCTGCTGATGTACATGCCTGTGTAGGCAAATCCCCAAAGTAGCATAATGGCAAATAGCATGAAAACATAGTCTATCTTGAGAAACCTCTTGTTGCAGATGAGTAGCCCAAACAGCCCTACAACACCTGTGATTAGGGTTATTTGGATTATGTTTGAGCCCACATTTGTACCAATAGCCACACCTGCAAGTGTTGCAGGTGGCCCAATCCCCTTAAGTATGTCAATGCTTGCCACAACATGTTCTGTAATCTCTGGGAGAGAGGTTAGAATAGAGAGCAGGGTTAAACCCACAAAGAATTCCGAGAGCCCGAGTCTCAAGGCTATATTCTTTGCACCCCTTATTACCAGTTCAGCTCCGAGTAGCAACCCAGCGAGTGCAATTACACCAAGTAGGATATGAATCACTAGCGGGGTTATCATGGCAAACTAACTCATATGCTTGGTTAATAAATCTTGTGGTGAGTGCGCCCAAAACCTTTAAAAACTGTACGAAATTCCATCAAGGATGCGGGGCTGTGGGGTAGCTTGGCTAGCCTTACTGGTTTGGGACCAGTCGACCCCGGTTCAAATCCGGGCAGCCCCATAGAAAGATTTTTAAGGATTGACAAAATTGAGGTTTGTGGAGGTATGTGTGAATGAAACACGAGGGGGCTGTTAGGAGGTTTGGACCCAGGTATGGGCTCCGGGTGAAAAAGAGACTATCTAAGATAGAAGCAATGAAGAAAGCAGAGAAAGAATGCCCTTTCTGCGGATACAAGGCAGTAAAATGGCTTGCCGTAGGCATATGGTATTGCAAAAAGTGTAAAAGGAAGTTTACTGGCAAGGCATATACTATAGTGAAAAAGCCAAAGGTTATTGAGAAGCCAAGCGAAGAAGAACAAGAGAGCAAAGAGGTTAAAGCAGAAAGTAATCAGGCAGCTCAAGAGGCAGCGTGAAAATGGTAAGATACAAATGCTTCAACTGTAACGAAGAGGTTTCAATTGAATATGTTCGTAAAAGAATTAGGTGCCCCTATTGCGGAAGTAAGATTATTTACAAAGCGAGGGAAAGGGTGACCCATGTTAAGGCACGATGAGTTACACCTGTGAGATTCAGGTGGGGTGCAACTCAGAAGAGCTTTATCCCCTACTTCGATTGGAACAATACTCAAACCCCCGCTCCAAGCTTGTCGTGGAAGCACACACAGGTAGTGTGGTACTGAAGGTGGCTGCGAGGGACGCAGTCGCACTTAGAGCTTCCCTCAACTCCATTACAAAACTCCTAAGAGTTTGGGAGATTGCTACAGAGGTTATTAAAAAAAATGGAACTATCTCAAAACACACAGGAAAAGATTAAGAAATTGCAAGAGTATGAGCACAAGATACAAGCCCTTAATCTGCAGCGCCAAAGGCTTGATGCCCAGATTTCTGAGATTGATTCAGCACTCAATGCCTTGGGAGATAAGAACTCTGGAGAGGCGTATAAGATTATAGGTAATGTCATGGTCTCTGCCAGTAGGGATAAACTGCAGGAGGAGCTTAAAGAGAAGAAGAAAAAGGTCGAACTTAGGATTAAGTCCATAGAGAAACAGCAGGAGCAATTGAAGCAAGTGGCAGAGGCAATACAGAAAGAGGTACTCAAGCAAATTGGACGGAAGGAGTGATTAAGATGGCAGAAACTGCTCTTGATGCAATTCATCAGATTATTTCCGAACTAAAGGAGGACCGTGCAATCCCAAGGAATGTGATTGCGCGCTTGGAACACATGGAAGAGATATTCCAAAACGATGAAGAGGATCTATATATTAAGGTAGATAAAGCACTTCAAATAATAGATGAAATCATAGAGGATACAAACCTTCAACCCTTTATTAGGACAAAACTGCTGAACATATGCTCACTCCTTGAGAGCATATAATTATCTTCTAACCCTGAGCACCTTTTTGAGCATTGTTGAGTTAGGTACAACTAGAAAATCCTTGTCAGGTGTCTGTAGTCGTGTTTCAAGCAAATCCACCTCGATTACCTTGGCTTTCACATTGTCAAACTCTATCTGGTCTCCTGGCTTGTAGTGGGCTAGATGCAACAAGTAAACACCTGCTATTATGTTGGGTACAAAGTCCTTTAAAGCAATAAAGATTGATATGCACACTATGATTATAATTGTGAGTGTAACCCCGTGAAGTAGTTTTGAGGTGGCTCCTATCTGGTTGAGTGCCATAACCACAGTGATAAAATAAATGAAATAGATTATTAGGCTTGATAGTATCTCCTCTGCAGAAAGTCTTAACCCAATGGATTTTGTGATGATCTGGTTAAGATTGACCTCTCTCAAAAGCCTCTTACTCAATACACCCACTAGTCTGGCTGTGATAAACCCAGTGAAGAGTATTACCAATGCCGCGATGTAGTTTACCACAGTGGGAGACATTACTGAGTTCAATGCCCCAACCATAGCGTTGAAGAGTGTCATTTGCTTAGTGCACATTACCCTATTTAAAAATCTTGCCCCATATTAGGAGGGTGGTACAACACCGAACTCACACTCATTACAAGTCCAATCGAGGTAAACCCAGTTGTCTTGCTTTTTATATCTCTTGAGCGCCTCTGGTAACCAAGCTCTCAGCAATACATGGTTTGGTTTGTACACAAACTCGGTTCTAATCCCAATTGAACCCAGTAGGGAAGCGAGCAACACCGCTCCATCATCACAATCACCACCACCAGTGGCGAGGGTAAGCTCAGGCACCTGGATGAACTCTACACGCAATGGGTCATTAAGATACTCGATGTTGTCTCGCACAAAGTTGTAGAGTGCTTTAGCATAACAAATTCTGCCCCCAGTTTTGCAACTCTCTGTGGCAATATAATTCGCAATTGCTTTTATCTTGGGATTGTCAATTTGGACTGCAGAGTCAATTTGCTTATAAGCAAGGGTTTGGTTGAAGTCTGTGTTCAATTGGAAAACCGATCTGATTGTGGCTAATCCAGGTACACTTTTTGGGGTGGGGTCGGATTTTACTGTCAACTTTGGCACAGCATAGACCACTATTAATA
>Ga0180300_10001562_pt1 | contig 10631 bp, 7 predicted proteins | sample GuaBasSediGuay15_FD_121798 | JGI IMG/M metagenome (GOLD analysis project Ga0180300, IMG submission 121798) | Subseafloor sediment microbial communities from Guaymas Basin, Gulf of California, Mexico - Guay15, Core 4569-2, 21-24 cm | ecosystem: Environmental > Aquatic > Marine > Hydrothermal... | reverse complement strand
GTTTCGGATATTGCAGCAGACCAGATTTATAGTGGTGGACTTTCAAATACAGCAGAACATCTTATTTTAAAAGATTCAAGTGGAAATATAATAGATGAGGTTGATTGTTCTTCTGGCTGGTTTATTTCTCTTAATAGAGGAGAGAGTATGGAGAGGATGAATCCAGCAGGAGATGGAAGTGATTCAAGTAACTGGGCAAAAAATAATGGAGTAGAAAGAAATGGACTTGATGCAAATGGAACTCCTATAAATGGAACTCCGAAAGCACAGAATTCGGTATTTATAGGTTCTGGCGGTGGAGATACAGGAGTTGTTACTTCGAGTATTACGCTTACACTCTCTACTAAGATTTTTTATCCTATGGGAGATGTTTTGGGAAAACCTTCTACAGTTCAAATTTTATGGAATGTACCAACTGGAACAGTTCTTAATCTTAAGGTTTTTAATTTAAAAGGATCATCTGTAAGAATTCTTGTTAAAAATAAAGATATAAATACCTCACAGGATGGAAGTTCAGGAGTTTTATGGGATGGAAAGGATAATTCTGGAAATACTCTTCCTCCAGGGATTTATATTGTTTATCTTGAGGTTTTAAATACAGACACAGGTAAAAGGGATGTGGTAAAGAAATGCATTGTAATAGGAAGGAAACTGTAAGGAGAGAAAGATGAGACTGTTTTTTTTGATTCTGATTTTATTTTCTGAATTTAATCTTTTTTCGGTATTTGATGAAAAGAATTTCCTTTCAAAACCAACTGCTCTTTCGGGTGCCTATACAGGTTATTCAAAGGATGAGAATGCTTTCTATTACAATCCAGCAGGTTTAAGATTACATGATGCAATAACTGTCTCATTAAACCAGACAAATCTTTTTGGAATAAGTGATTTGAAACTTTTCCATGCTGGCTTCACAGTTCCAACATTAAAACTTGGAACATTTTCTTTTAATTATGTTTCATTTGGTCCTTCATATTATAAAGAGGATGAAATTTACTTTACTGAATCATTTTCCTTTCATGAGGGTTTTTATGCTGGTTTTAATCTTAAAAATTCTTCTTTGAAAATTGAAGGAGGTGGCTCTGCATCAACTATTGGTATTGATGTTGGTTTTCTTGCAAATGTAAGTGAGAGTTTCTCTTTTGGCTTTATGGCAAAAAATCTTAATAGACCTCAGATTGGTTCCTCAAGGATAGATCTTTCAAGGAGCTTTCATTTTGGAATATCTTATACTCCATTTAATGGTTTGATAGTTAATCTTGACCATAATTATTATTTCCTGCAGGAAAGGGAAAATCTTGAAGCAGGTATGATATTTTCACCTTTACCGTTTTTGAAGGTTCTTTCAGGAGTAAGTTCAGACCCTGTTTCATTTTCATTTGGATTGTCTTTAAAGTACAAAAAGTTCTTCTTTGATTATTCATTTATAAATCATTCAGAACTTGGGTATCAACATGTTTTCTCCATTTCATTTAAGTTTCTAAAAGGAGAAGAAACAAGAACTGAAAGAGAGTATGGAGAGGAATACGGAGAGTTTTATGAAGAGGAACAGGAAAAGATTGATTTAAACGAAGTAACTTTAAAGGGACTTTTAAAAGTTCCGGGAATGACAAAAAGGATTGCAAGAAGAATTATTGCTTATAGAGAGTCAAAAGGTGGTTTTAAGAGTGTTGATGAACTTTTGAAGATAAGAGGGATTTCAAGAAGGAGGTTTGAAAAAATTAAGGACTATTTTTATGTTGAGGAGTATGAAGAAGTTGGAGAAAGTGTTTCACTTGAAGAGGAGAAAAAGAGATTGTGGAATAAGGCAATGTCTCTTTATAAAGAAGGTAAGTTGAGAGAGGCAAGAGAGGTTTTTGAGAAGATACTTGAGATTGACCCTGAACATGATCCTTCAAAGAAGAGAATTAAAATGATAGATGAAGAACTTGGAGAATGAGGAGATTTTTCTTTATTTTTCCACTTATAATTTTTATTTTTCTTAATTCTCAAAATTTAATAAATCTGAATGAGGCAACATTCAAGGATCTTCTTTCTCTTGGTATTTCAAGAGTTCTTGCAAAAAGAATTATAAAATATAGAAAAAAAGTTGGAGAATTTAAAAGTGTTGAGGATTTGCTCAAAGTTAAGGGAATGACAAAAGAGATTTTTAATAAAATTAAAAACAGGGTTTTTGTTCCTCAAAGAGATGAAGAGGAGATTTATGAGGAACTTCTTGAAGAAGCGGAGCAGGAGGTGATAGGAGGGGAGGAAATAGATGCAGAAATCTTAGAAGATTTAAGAGCAAATCCACTTGACCTAAATTCTGCAACAATAAGGGATTTAATGCAGATTCCTGGAGTAACACATGAAATTGCGAGAAACATCATAAGATGGCGAGCAAGACATGAAGGTTTTGAGGATGTTAGAGAATTAAAGAAGGTGCCTGGAATAACAAATAAGATTTATGAAAGGATGCTTCCATTTGTTAAAGTTTCAAAGGTTATTGAGAGAGAAAAATTTAATGGAGAGATAAGGTTAAGGTTTATGACAAAAACACCTTTTTCTTTTGATTCCGATGGTTTTAAAGATGATGAGAATTTTATCAACTACAGAAAAGAATTTCAGAATCCAATTTATTTTTATAATAGGACAAGATTTTTTTATGGAAGGGATGTTGAGATTGGATGGATAATCAAAAGGGATGACTGGGGAAAGGATTTAAATCTTTCAAATTTAAGAGATAATCAACTTATGAAGAATTACCTTGTTTTAAGAAATGTTGGGTTCATAAACAAACTTATTATTGGAGATTACGGTCTTTCATTTGGTCAGGGATTAATTCTTGGTGAAAAACCATTTTTATATAGACCCTATCCATACAAACCTCGTGGAATAAGAGAAAATAGAAGTTCATCCTATAATGAAGGATTTCACGGGATTGCTTTTTCTGGAATTTTAAGAGGGATTGATTTTGCTCTTTTTTATTCTGATAAATCACTTATTGCAGCATTAAACAGTGATGGAACTGTGAGGGATACAGTATATGAGATTCTTTATGAAAATGATGATACACTTGATTTTAACAATGAGGACAATTTTGAAAATATAAGGAATTTAAGGATTAAGACTTATGGGGGAAGATTTGAGAAAAATATTTATGGAATAAAATTCGGTCTTACGAGTTATTTTCAAGAATTTACTCCTTTAATTCATCCACATAGCAAAGATATACCACAGATAAGGAATGTTTTCAGGGGTGATAAAATAAATGTTTATGGAATTGATTTTAATTTTCCTGTTGGCAAAAGAATGTCGGTTTATTTTGACTATGGAGTGTCAAAATTCCATACATTTGAGGATGAGAACAGAACAAAATGGAAGTGGGATAGTGGAGATGCTTTATCACTTGGAATTGGTTATAGACACTTTGCAGGTAAATCCTGGATAGAAATTTACAATTACTCTCCCCGTTATTACAATTTTTACTCTTCAGGCCATTTTTATCTTGGAGATGATAAGGGAGATTTTAATGAAAAAGGAATAATGATACTTAATGAATTCAGAATCAGAAGACATAAGTTTAAAGTTCAGTTTGACTATGCTAAGCAGATAGAGTTTTCAGATGATATAAATTCAAGTTATGAAGAATTACCATGGGGTAGAAGATTATGGCTTGAGGGAGATTTTGTTCTTTCAAGAAAGTTTAATCTTTTTATAAGGAATCAAATTGAAGAGGAATTAAAAAGAGTTGAAGTTTACGGTACAAGCCCGAAAGAGTATGTTTACTCTTCCAGGGTAAAGAATAAAATCAGAATTCAATTGACTTATGCTCCAACATCAAAAGTAAGACTTAGATGGAGATGGGAGGATGTTTTCATAAGGTATCCTGTTGTAAATGATCAGTGGAGAGGATATATTACCTATGGTGAAGTAAAATATAAACCAAGCAAACTTTTGAGTATTGATTCAAGAATTATATTTTTCAATACTCCAGAGGATGTATATGTTTCAGAACTTGAATATTACTGGCCAAGGGCATTGCTTGTTGTGTCCTATGATAATATGTGGAGTGGAAGAAAGGGTATGAGGTTTTATATTATGCCGAGAATTAAGTTTTCAAGAAATTCAACACTCTGGATAAAAATTGAGACAAATCTTTATGATTTTCCTGAGGATTATTATAATGTTTCTTATTCTGATTATGATGCTGAAAGTAAATACCAGAATGATACAACACATAAATTTAAGGTTCAGTATGATTTTAAGTTTTAAAAGGAGGATGATGTGATAAAAAGAATATTAAGTATCATTATTGTCTTTTCTTCTAATTTATTTTCCTATACCTATCTTGGATATGATAATTTTGGAGATGATGTTGAAGGTATATCAGCAAGAGCAATTTCCATGGGAGGAACCTCAATTTCAAATTCACAGATTTCAGAATCAATCTTTTATAATCCAGCAAATACTGTATGGGCGGAAAAGAAAGAAGTTGGATTTGGTTTTTCATTGTTTTTGCCAGGAGAAAGGGTAATTCCTGATAATGACTGGTCAAGTGAGACAGGTGGAGGATACTATAATTTTCAGAATATATTCCAGTTTGACTATTTTTCTTTTGTTTATCCGAAAGATAATATTTCTTTTAGTATAGGTTATTTTCCTCTTTATGATTTAAATTATAAAAATGGTGTTGATATTTATACAAATTCAAATCTTGTAGGAAGATGGGAATTAAAAAGTAAGGGAAACATTTATGCTTATGTTCCGAGTTTATCTTTCAGAATAAAAGATTATTTTTCCTTTGGATTTGGATATTTAATAGGAGATGGAAAGGCCAATTTTGATGAAAGAACTGTAAGTTATTCAACAAACACTGTGATACAAACTGTAAATGCTTCTGGTAAATTTTCAGGGGATGCATTTAATTTTTCAGTAATGTACAGAAGAGAAAATTATTCAATTTCTTTTGTTTACAGAGATAAAATAAAAACCAAATTTAATGCTAAATCAGGAGGAAGTACATATGAGAGTGAGTTCATTTATCCTACAATTTATGGAGTTGGTTTTTCTTATACATATAGTGGGATAAATGAGGCAACATTTTCAGTTGAGATAATAAGAAAAAGCTGGTCGGATTCTAAGTATAAACTTGTCAAAATTAATGAAACACAGTATAATATTGAATCAAATCCAAATTATCCTGATGTAACAGAAGTTCATATTGGTGTTGAGCATTTTGTCGGCGAGATACTTTTAAGATATGGAATTGAGTTTATTCCGACCTATTTCAGTAAAGCATATCAGAGAGTTGATTTTGCATTTGGAACAGGTTTTAATATCTTTGAAAATTTTGGAATTGATGTTGGATTTTTATATGGAAAGATGAACTATATTGGAGAGTATGAATTTGCTACAACTGAGTATGACTGGAGAACAGATTTGATATTTAGAAGATTGATTTTATCCTGTATCTGGAGGTTTTAGTTGTTTTTTTTAATTTTTGTTATTTTTCTTTCTTCAAGAATTGTTATAAATGAATTTTTATATGATGCTATTGGAGATGAACCAGAAGGAGAATGGATTGAACTTTACAATACAAGTTCAACACCAGTTGATATATCTGGGTGGAGGATTGAGTGGGGTGGTAGCAGTTTTGGTGGAGATTATACTTTTACAATAGAAAGCGGAACAGTTCCTGCTTTTGGATACTTTTTGATTGAAAATACTGAAGATGCAACTCCTGTTAAAGCAGACTACATTCCATCTGACTGGATTAAAGGAATTCAGAATGGAGGAAATGATGCTGTTGGGATAAGAATTGCAAAACCAATATTTTCTGTATCAGATATTATAGGGTCTACTTTTACTGTTAATGGGACAACATATACTGTTATTGATACAGTTATTTATGGAGGAGAAACAAATTCAAAATATCAATTACCAGATGATGATGATAATCCTTGTCCTGATTCTGAGATTGCTCCTGATGCTCCACCAGGATATTCTCTTTCAAGAAAGTATGATGGATATGATACAGATAATTCATATAATGATTTTATTATAACAGTTCCATCTCCAAAAAATAGTTTTTATTCAGGGGAAAAAATAAAAGAAATTGTTGTTTATCCAAATCCATTCAATCTATCAAAGTATAACAGTGTAAATATTCTTCCTCCAGAGGATATGGTATCCACACTTAATTTAAAAATAAAGATTTACACACTTAAAGGAGACCTTATAAGAGAGTTAGATAATGGAGAATGGGATGGAAAGGATAGATATGGAAGAAGAGTTTCTCCAGGGGTTTATATTATTTTTTATAAGACAGAAAGAGGAAAGGCAAGGGGAAAGGTTACAGTAATAAGATGAGAATATTTGTTAGAAAAAAGGAAAAGTGGTTTTCCCCTCGTGGGACGCTCGCGTATGTGGCTCGCTCTACGTCCTGCGGTAGAAAGCAACAGGTCCTCGGACGTAAAGCCCCCTCGGGGAAAACCACTTCTCTTATACCTTTATTCTGTCGCTCTGTGGCACTGTTACTCTGCTGTTCTGTTATGCTTTTTCCTTCCTCTCTTTCATGGATTGAGATTCCATTTGATTCAGAGGTTCTTTCTCTTGGAGGAGGAAGAAGCATAAGGGAAAATCCAGCAAAACTTCCTTTTTCAAGGAACATAAAATTCAAATTCAGTTCTGGAAAATGGATTGAGTTTCTTGAAGGTTCAAGATTTGAGATTAGTTCAAAATTTATTGGAATTGATTATAGAAGTTTTAAAATAGATGATACTGAATATGATGAAAATGGAGTGAAAATTGGTGATTTTAAAAATAAGTTTGATTTAATTTCAATAAGAAGTGGCTTTAAGGTGGGAGAAAGTTTATCTTTGGGTTTTGAGTATAAAAATGCAAAGGAGAAACTTTATAAAGATTATTCTGGAAAAGCGAACCTGTTTTCATTTGGCATGTGTTATTTTCCGTCAAAGAATGTAAGATATGGATTTCTTGTTTCAAATTTTGGTGGAAAGGTGAAATATGAAAGTGAAAAATTTCCCTCTCCTTTTAAGATAGGTTCTGGTTTTGAGTTTAAACAGGGAAGATTACTTCTTGCAGGTGATATTGAATTTTATGAAAAAGAAAAACTCTGGATAAGATGGGGTATGCAGTTTACTCCTTATAGGTTTCTTTCTTTAAGAACAGGATTTATATATCAGGAATTCTTTGACGTGCTTTTTGGTTTTGGTTTGAAATGGAGAAATTTAATTTTAAACTTTGCAATTTTTCCACATCCCGAACTTGGAACAACACAGATTTTTGATATAGAGTTAAGTTTTTAAATATTTGCTATAATTTATTTATGAAAAGATACAAGGATAATAATTTATGGTTTAAAAAACTCCCCCTTACTTTGAAGCTTTGTGCAATTGAAGAGCAGATGAAAACTATAAATTATTTTCTGAGGCTATCCAGATGCAAAATAAAAGTTTCTTCCAAAAGATAATCCTTGAATTTAATAAAAGAAACATTCGGTATATTTTAATTGGAAGGCAGGCAGTGGTTCTATATGGAAAACCAGTTACAAGTTTTGATTATGACTTGTGGGTTCATCCGGATGACAGAGAGAAAGTTTTTAATATACTTGAAAAAAAAGGGCTGTCTCCAAGTTCCACTCCCGAGAAGAAAAAACCAATAGTTTTTTTTGTGAAGGAGTTTTATAAAATAGATGTATTTTTTGTTAGAAAATTTGGAAAACTTTCTTTTGAGGAGTGTTATGAGCGGGCAAATATTTTTAAAGAAGGTAAATTTTTTATCCGTGTAGCATCTCCTGAAAATCTGATAAAACTGAAGAAAATGCGTCATCCACTTGAACTAAAAGATAAAGAGGATATAAATTTTTTAAAAAGATTCCTGTAGATACCCCTTAAGGGGTGTCCACAGGGGTGGTGTAATAATTGGAGTTTGATGAAAAAGAAATTTGTTGCGGTTTTATTTTTCTGTTTCTTAATCTTTATCTCTTTTCTCTTCTCTGGATATATAAAGGTTTATTATGTTCTCTGGGGAAATGGAAACAGGGGAGAATGCAGTTTTATAGAACTTCCAAATGGAAGAACAGTTTTGATTGATGGCGGTGGATATTCGGATAAGTCAAGTTCCTGGGTTGACGATTTTTTAAATTATCTTGGTGTTAATACAATTGATTATATGATTTTAACACATGGTGACAGTGACCACATAAACGGACTCAAAATGGTTATGGAGAATTACACAGTCAGGAATTTTTATTGCACAGGAGAGACTGAGGTTATTGGAATGGAATATATCCAGCCCGATTGTAATGTCTGGAAGATTTCTGATTTCTCTGGGAACTTTTATGACTGCTATTTAAGTGGAAAAAATTTCAATTATGGAGAGAACTGGGATACTTCGGTTGATGTAAGGGTTTTATCAGCAGACGATAATGCAACTGGTAATGAGAGGAGTCTTGTTATAAAACTCTCTTATGGAGAAAGTTCCTTTTACTTTGGTGGAGATGCAACAGGAAATATTGAGAATTTTATTATGAGTAATATAAAAGATGTAGCACCAATTGATATATTTAAAGCAGAACATCATGGTTCTGATACAGAAGGAAGTAATAGTCAGAGTTTTATCTCTTGGATTAAACCCAAATTTGTAATTGTTCCTTCTGGTGGTAGAAGTGCTCCACCTCCTGCATCTAATACAATTAAAAGATTTATAGACAATAAAATTCCAATATATACAACTTACCTTGACGGAACAATCCTTATAAAAGCGGATAATAAAGGAAATTATGATATTGTGAGGATGAATGCTGTAAATAGCATTACCTTTACTACAGATTATATAGTTTTTCCAAAACCAAAAGCTTTTCCATCGCATGTTTATGCTGGTGATTTTACTGTAAGTTCAAATATGCCTTATGTTCTTCCTCCTCCTGATTTGCCTGATGGATTAAAGGTTATATCAAGAACAAAGGATTCAGTTACACTTGATTGGAATTATGATACATCCCCTTCAATTGAAGGTTACTATATTTTTTATTCAACTGTTCAAGGAGGAGATCCAGGAGCAAATAATGGATGGATAAATCCCGGTATGACAGAAGAGACAGGGATTTATATAAGGTATAATGACATTCCAATTTCATCCCATCCTTATACAGTTTCTAATTTAAATCCAGATACAATGTATTATTTTCGCTTGTCAGTTATAACAACATACTATTATGAGAGAAGATATTCAGATGAGGTGAGTACAAGAACACTTCCTTTGATGTCAATTGTTTCATCCATTCCATGTGATGGGGAGTCAGGATTGGATATTGATACAAGCAAGTTTATCTTAAATTTTTCTTCTGAAATAGATACTTCTTCTGTTAATTCAAACAGTTTTTCAATTTTAAGGGTTATGGATAAAGAAGGAAATTTTGTAAATGAGAGTGTCTCTTTTTCATACAATGTATATACCACAAGTGTTACTCTTACATTACTTGATGATTTAGAATTAGAATATAACTCAAAATATGAGATTCATATATCAAGTTCATTAAGGGATTTAAATGGAAATGAGTTAAAAGAGGAAAAGATAATTTCTTTTAGAACCGTTATGAATACATCCGAATACAATGTTATTATTGAAAAAGGAGTAAGACTTAAAATTCCGCAAAATTCAATTAGTGTTAGTGAAGCATACGCTGAAATAGATATTGTTGATAATTCAACTATTGAGGAAGCAACAGAAAAGTTAAGGTATTTTCCAGATCCGCATCTTCAGATATCATCAAATTATTATTTCATAAAAATTTACGATGGGAATGGAGATCCTGTTGATAGTTTTGAAAATGAAATTACAGTTGAATTTGATTCAACAAAAGAAAATTCAGTGCCTTACAAACTTGATGAGAATCTTCGTCTTTGGGTTAGAATTCCTGAATATGACTACGTTTCTGGAAGAATTAGAATTAAAGTAAAAACCCTTTCATATTTTGTTCTTGTATCAGAGGGAAAGTTTAGTTTAAGTGAGATTAAATGTTATCCAAATCCAGCAACTGATTTGGTTACATTTGATGGTTTATCTTCGGATACAAGGATAAATATTTATACAATTTACGGTAAAAAGGTTAAAAGTAAGAAATTTTTAAGTGATGGAAAAAATTATAAATTAACTTTTGATTTAAAGGATTTATCTTCAGGGCTTTATTTCTGGGAAGCAATCTCATACGAAGGAGACGAGATTAGGGATAGAAAGGTTGGAAGATTGGTTATAGTAAGATGATAGTAGTTTTATTTTTTGTAGGTTTATTGTTTCCAAGTTCTGATTTCCTCCTTTTACCTATAAATTCAGGTTCATTTTCTCTTGGAGGTATAAACTCTCTTTCTTCAGGAGTAAACAGAAATCCTTCTTCAATGATTTCTTCTGATGGAAATTTGATTTCTTTTTCAAATTTTACTTTTCCATATCTTGATACAAGTTTTTCCGTTTTAAATGGAATTTTTCCATATAAGAAGTCTTATCTTGGATTTGTATTTAGAAATTTTAATTCATCCGGGATAAGAGGATATGATGATAAAGGTAATTATAAAGGTGAGTTTGATGTAAAAGAAAATTCTTTTGGTTTTGGTTATGCAAGGAAAGGAAAG
>Ga0180300_10001561_pt1 | contig 10636 bp, 10 predicted proteins | sample GuaBasSediGuay15_FD_121798 | JGI IMG/M metagenome (GOLD analysis project Ga0180300, IMG submission 121798) | Subseafloor sediment microbial communities from Guaymas Basin, Gulf of California, Mexico - Guay15, Core 4569-2, 21-24 cm | ecosystem: Environmental > Aquatic > Marine > Hydrothermal... | reverse complement strand
GAGGCGATATCCTTTGTCAAGGGTTGCCTTGAGCATAGGAATAGGCGGGATGCCCGAAGAGTATTGGAAAGGGTCTCCAGAATAATCCCCCATTCTCGGGAGATCGCCGAACTGGAGGGGAAGATAAAATAGGTGGGGACTCTCCGAACTTTATCGTGCGCATCCTATTTGCCCGATCTCATATGCTGAGACCTGACTCCGGTGGTTTCCGCATCGTCACTGTTCGAATTTCGGGGGAGACCTCTTCCTTCCCCAAACATCCAACCCTCAATCCGACATTCCGGTAATTACCGGATTGATGGAATGAAATTTGAGGGGCTATCTACTCAGGTAGGTTAGCTTCAGATGATAAAAGCGATAGTTTCTGATTTTTGGGGGTGACCCACTGAATTTTCGAGACACTCTGAAAGCTGGGGTACAGGTCAGGACGGCTTTTTTAATAACTCCCCCAAAATCGGAACAGCAACTCCGCATCCCTGCCCTTGACAGGGCGGCGTAGGTGAGTAAATTTTTATTACGGTTTAAAGGTTCTGGAAATCTCCACGAAAGTCAGGAGAGAACAGAACGAAAGGAGGATGAGATGAAATTTATCGTCGCAATAATGCTGCCATGGGTGATACTTATTGCCCAGGTGCCGGATACCCTCTGGACCAAGACCTACGGCGGTGACTCCCTCGACTGCGGGATGGCCATTCAACAGACCGGTGATGGAGGATTCATAATCGTGGGTTCCACAAGATCATTCGGCGCCGGAGAGAGCGATGTCTACTTGATAAGAGTCAACGCCGACGGTAGCGTCGTATGGGCGAGGTCGTATGGCGGGGCGTCGAGTGACTCGGGGTTGGCGGTCCAGCAGACTTCCGACGGCGGCTATATCGTCTCCGGGGTGACGAGCTCCTGGGGCAGCGGTGGAAAGGATATCTATCTCATCAAAACCGATCCCAACGGAGACACCGTCTGGACGAAGACCTACGGAGGCCGGTTGGACGACGAGGGCAGGTGGGTCCAGCAGACTTCCGACGGCGGTTATGTCATTTTCGGAGACAAACATCTCAATTCGTACAGAAGGGATATGTATCTGCTGAGAACGGACTCGGTGGGCAATCTGGTGTGGGAGCAGACATACTACACCAGATACCTGGGTGACGGTTCCTATGTCGAAGAGACCCCCGATGGAGGGTTTTATCTCGTCGGATCGACGGAGGAGTATTGGACCCCCTACAAGCGGGATCTATGGATAGCCGTTGTCGACTCCCTCGGCAACCTCGTCTGGAAGAAGCGATACGGCGGTAGTGATTATGAATGGGGTAATTCCGGCCGGATCCTGTCCGACGGCGGTTATATCGCGGTCGGGATGACGAGGAGCTACGGCGGCGGACACGAGGATATCTACATCGTGAGAACCGACTCCCTGGGCAATCTGACCTGGGAGAGGTTCTACGGTGGATCCGGAGAAGAGCAGGCTTCCTCGGTAGTCGCGACCGCCGGGGGCGATTTCGTGATTTCGGCCTGGACCAGTTCTTTCGGCGCCGGCGGTTTCGATCTCTGGGTGCTCAAGGTCGACTCCCTCGGAGATACGCTCTGGGCCCGGACTTACGGCGGCGCTTCCGACGATTTAGGACTCGGGATCGAAATCCTGGCCGAGAACGAATACATGCTGGTCGGTCAAACCGCATCTTTCGGCGCGGGAGAGAGCGATGTCTGGCTGCTCAGGATGGGGATCAAACCCGAGGTGAGCGGTGGCGCCGATGTTGGTTTGAAGGATTACAATATCCCGACGATCTTCTCAGGCCCGCTCCGACTCCCTTCGGGGAGAAGGTGCCGGGTCTTCGATGTCTCCGGCCGCCGGATTGAACCGGATCAGATCCGACCCGGGGTTTACTTTATCGAGATCGACGGCCGGGTCGGGTGGAAGGTCGTCAAGATCCGGTAGGAGGATCTCTCAGCCATTCGATGAGCAGCAGGGGTCTACCGGTCAGCTCGAGATCGAATATCTGATTGGGACCGGCCGGCCCTCTTCTCATAAAGCCCTTCTGCTGATCCATCGGCGGAGGAAGGACATGTCGTATCGGTAATCTTATCTCTTTGACAAGCTCAAATCTACCATGATCCGATAACCGCCATCTCAGGTTATCATACCGTTCTTCGGTCATGATCCAGAAGACCCTGCTTCCATTCTCCGCCCACTCCCAGACATCGGATGAGAAGAGATCGAAGATCTCAAATTCTGATAGATTCTCATATCTGAGCTTGGCCTCAAGATTCCTCTGCTTTCTCTCCGCTGGGTCCCTCCGGCCCGAAAATATCTGTGGGGACCGCCTTCTCGGAAGATCAAGGATCGTGGCATCTGCCAACCGCCACCTTCCGATGAAATCGAGATGCTGATTGATGCCTTCTTTGGCGATGATGATGCTCCCGGGAGGGACCTCGGACTCGACCACCGAGTTGATCCTGGCTAAGATTTCGTTATTGTGTTTCAGCCGCCCCATCCTTAAGATAGACTGGGGCAGGCCCCAGACGGTGTTGATTGTCAGGAGGACGATCGAACCGATCCCGACTAAGGCCGGATACTTCTCATAAAGGATGGAGAGGAACCAGACGCCCGCGATCGTGTAGATGAAGAAAGTCGGAAGCAGGAACCGCATCGACTGTGGATCAACCCTCCAGTAGTAGCACATATAGAGGAGCGTGATCGGGACGATCAGGAGGAGGAACATGACCCCCTCTCTCCAGTGGTTGCGATCCCGGCATAGAGAGGCCAGCCCCATCACCGCGAGGGCGAATATCGGTCCAGCCCCTTCACCCATAATCTTGATCAGATATGGAACCGCATGGTGGAATAGATGACGGATACCGAGTGCGCTCTGCTCTCCGGATAGGGAGTAGCCGGTCCTCAGGAAGGAACCGAATGCGAGGCTGTTTCGGACCAATAAGGCCGAGATCGGGATGCAGAGGCCGACCGCGCCGTAAATTGCCGATCTCCAGGATCTACCGGTTTTGAGGTTAAGGAGGACGAAGATACCGACCGCTACCGGAAATAGTATCTCCGGATATCTGATGCTCGGGATAATCCCGATGAAGAGTCCCGCGAGAAACGAACACCATCCCGACCCCTCCCTGAGCCACCGGATCAAGAAGTATAACCCCCAGATCAGGAAGAAACCGACCGCAGTATGGGAATCGCCGAAAAGGGCGTGCTCGTTTGCAAAGGGATTTGCCACCATAAATCCTACGGCAAGTAGCCCCCATCTTTCACCGATCCAGGATCTGCAGACAAGAAACAGGCCGAGCAGGGATAAGGAGGCCATCAAGGGGTTTAAGAGAAGCGAGGCCTTGGGTCCGAATATCCTATAGATGACCGCAAGTATCGTCGGCAGGCCCGGGGGAAATGTGGTGTAATATCTCCCATCACCACGGCCAAGCCAATGGGGACCAACATATTGCACCGGTGATTCGGTCTCGAGATAGGTCTTCCCTTCCTTTGCAATAATCTTGGCCTGGGTAAAGTAACCCTGGGCATCAGGGGTCGATATCGCCGGCGCGAAGTATAACAGAAGAAAGATGAAGTGACATACCACGAGGACGATAACGATAAACATACACGACTTCAGGAATCCACCCTGCTTTTCCGTTGAACCTTCAAGCTCTTTTACCATTCTACCCTCCTTTATCAAAGGATTAGATGCAAGATCTCACGATAAGGTTCAACCACATGTGTTGACCCGAGGTCGATTAGGGATAGAATTATAGGATGTTTCACGTGAAACGGGGGAGCGATGGGTCTATTGTTATCTCTATTGATCGGCATCCAGCCGTTATGGATCTATCATGCCCGGGCCCCGATGCTGGCCAGCCTCACCTCTGGCGACCTCGATTCCGATGGTCAGGATGAGCTGATCGCAGCCACCTACGGACGGGGGCCTAATCCCTACAACTCCGGGATCATCTTCGCCTTCGAGTTGAACGGCGACAGCCTGCCGGGCTGGCCGGTTGAGGTAACGAACGGGCCGATACCATCGACCCCGGTGATCGGGGATATCGATGGTGATGGTAAGAATGAGCTGGTGGTTGGAAACTGGTCCCGGCTCTTTGTCCTTAAGAGTGATGGTTCAAACTATCCGGGCTGGCCCAGATCATATGGCGCCTACTACTCACCCGCCTTAGAGGATCTTGATCAGGATGGTGATATGGAGATCATCTACCCCTCCGGATCCAAGATCTATGTCTTTCAGCATGACGGCACGATCCTTCCCGGCTTTCCGGTCTCGGTCCCCCATGATAATGCCGGGACCCCGGCGGTTGCGGATATCGATGGTGATGGCCTCTATGAGATCGTGGCCGGGATCAACCGGGGGCCGGTCACCCAGGGTCGGTTTGAGCTCTATGCCTGGAATGATGATGGAACGGTCGTCTCCGGTTTTCCGGTCTTCCTCTGCGGGATCATCAAATCTCCGCCCGCACTGGGTGATCTGGATGGTGATGGCACGGTCGAGATCGTGGTCGATGCCTACCACTCCTCAAATTATGACACCCTCTATGTCCTGGATGGTTCCGGCAATATCAAACCGGGCTGGCCGGTATGTATACCCTACTGCCGGCTCTCCGGTCCCGCCTTGGCCGATCTTGACCGGGATGGCGATCTTGAGATCCTCACCATCAGTGGCTGGGGCTACTCACCCCCAATCCCGAGTAAGGTCCATGCCTATCACCATGATGGCACACCGGTTCAGAACTGGCCGGTAACGATCGGAAACATCCCAACCGGCAACTCCTCACCAATTGTGAGTGAGATCGATGGCGACACGAACCTCCTTGAGATTCTGGTCAAGGCACAGGATCGAATCTATGCCTTCCATGCTGATGGCTCACCGGTGGCCGGTTTTCCCTATGCCCTCAGTGATTCCAACCACTCCGGCACAACCTCACCTTCACCGGTGGTCGGCGATCTCGACCATGATCAGGATGTCGAATACTGTTTCAGTTCCTGTTTCGGAGAGATACATTTCTTCGATGAATCGTCATTTTTTGATGAGAGATTTGAAGAATGGCCGATGTTCAAGCACGAGGAGCGGAATACCGGCTACTATCCCGGACCATCCGGACCCGAGGTGGCAGAAGGGAGAGGATCCCAGCCCCATCTCAGGATCTGGCCCAACCCGTTTAAGGACCTGGTGAACATAAGGGTGAAGAAGGCCGAAAAATGGCTAAGGATATACGATATTTCCGGAAGATTGGTGAAAAAACTGGAGATCTTACCGGAAATCTCATGGGATGGCACCGATGAGAGGGGTCAAAAACTCCCCACCGGTATCTATCTCCTGGTCGTCCCTGAGTCCGGTATCGAAAAGCTGATCCTTGCCCGATGATCTCCTGGGCATCAATCCTTTGGTTGAGTCCACTTGACAGACCAATCCGGATGGGTAGACTATATCGATCTGATTCAGGGAGGATATTATATGAGCGACAACCGGGCGGGTGAAGCCAGCAGATGGCTTGAGCGGGCGGTTCGGGATTTTGATGCCGATTTTGAAAGGATCGGACCGGAAGCGGGTTCCTTACCCGAATACTTTACCTGATTATAAGGGAGAAGGAACCTGAGATGATGATCCCCCTCCTCTCTCTTTTCCTATTTCAGGGTCCGGACACCCTCTGGACCAGGACCTTTGGGGGGACCGACTATGAGATCGGTCGTTCCTTAGCGCTCAATGAGAGGGGGGAGATCGTCGTCCTCGGCGAGACCGGTTCTTTCGGTGCCGGGAAAACCGATCTCTATCTTCTCAAAGTGAGCGCTGATGGTGAGACTTTATGGACCAGAACCTATGGAGGGGTTGGAGACGATGCGGGTTACTCCATCCAGAGGACATCGGATGATTGTTATATTGTTGTCGGTGCCACCGAAGACTATTACTCAATAAATCGGGACGTCTATCTCCTGAAGATCGATGAGGATGGTAATCTGATCTGGTCCCGGACTTATGGTGGGATGGGTTATGAGGAGGGGAGGTCGGTGTGGGAAAATGTTGACCGGGGTTATATAATCGCCGGGATCACCACCTCCTCCAATCCGACCAGTAGTGATTATGATGTCTACTTAATTAGGACCGACTCTCAAGGGGAGACACTCTGGACAAAGACCATTGATGGTCATGGTAGGGATGAGGCCAGTTCGGTTCAGCAAACATCGGATGGCGGTTTCATTATTACCGGACTCACCACCTCTGATGAGGGTGATTTCGATGTCTACCTGATAAAGACCGATTCCGATGGGAACATCCTCTGGACCAGGACCTTTGGGAGCTTTCGCGATGATGGTGGACGATGTGTCCGTCAGACCTTTGATGGTGGGTATATTATCGCTGGTTATTTAAGGTCCTCTCTCTGCTGGTCGAGGGTTTATCTGATAAAGACCGATGCCAATGGTGATCCCATCTGGACAAGGTTTTATAATGGTTATACCGATGGGGGGTTCTCCGTTGTCCAGACCCGGGATAGCTGTTACACGGTTGTGGGTGGTTACTATTTCGATATCTACTTGAGTAAGGTCGATTCCCGGGGTTCGATCCTGTGGAGCAGTAGGTATTCGGTTGCCGACTGCTGGACAGTCGGTCTCTCACTACAGCCAACAGAGGATAATGGTTATATCATCGCGGGTATCCTTATCCCCTTTAACTCGGACAACAAGAATGGTCAGGTCTATCTGATCAGGACCGAGTCCGAGATCGGAATCTCGGAGAGAGAGGGGTTGGGCGGGTTCGGTTTGAGGCTATATCCTAACCCATTCCGCCGCCGTCTCTGGATTGAGCTCAATCGGGCGCCATCGAAGATGAGGGTGAGGATATTGGATCATACCGGAAGGATAATTCGGACTCTGGAGCTGAGCTCATCTCCTATGGTCTGGGATGGTTGTGACGATCGTGGTCATCCAGTTCCAGCCGGAGTCTACTTCCTCCAGCTCAAGAGCGAGGAGATGAGTGTAACTGAGAAGATTGTTCTCTTGAGGTAGGATGGTGGTAGGGCTGTTATTTCTCCTTATTGTTGGGGATATGACCAATCTAATGGGTGATCGTGATACCCTCGTCCAGAAGATGGTTGATGCGGTCGATTCTCTTCTCCTGCTCGCCAATGTCCAAAGCCTCCAGGGGTTCGGTTCCCGCAGTTCCTTCTATCCTGGTTGCGATTCCGCAGTTGCTTATGTCAAGAGGCTCCTTGAGTCCTTTGGTTATGATTCTGTCTATTACCACTACTACTCCCCAACCTATGCCCCCAATGTCTATGCAATCAAGAGTGGGACATCGGACGATTCCACCTATGTGATCTGTGCCCATATCGATGCCACCATCAATGCCCCCTGGGAGCGGGAGATGATCGCACCAGGTGCTGATGATGATGGATCCGGCTGTGCCTGTGTGCTTGAGGCGGCCCGGGTGATGGCCAACTATGACTTTAAACATCGGCTGATCTTCATCCTCTTCACCGGTGAAGAGCAATTCATGGTGGGAAGCCACCACTGGTGCCAGGCTCACCAGAATGATCCGTTGTATGGTGCTCTCGATTTTGATATGATCGGCTATACTTATGCCTCACAACTCCGGCTTGATATCGCCAGTGATAACCAATCGCAGTGGCTGATGAATTTTGTTGATTCCTGTGCCCATGAATATACCCCGGAACTTCAGACCTTTCCCCAGGTGAATCCCAACCGGGGTGGGGATAATAAGAGTTTCTGGGCGATCGGAGTGCCCGCTCTATTCATCATTGAAAAACCAGTTAGTTGGAATCCATACTATCATACCCGTGGTGATACCATCGGGGGCGGGTTCAATGATCTGAGGTTCTGCTGGCTGGTTACCAAAATGGGGGTTGCTGCACTGGCAAGCCTGGCCCAGCCGATAGGACTCTCACAAAGGTAGAGAATCTTACCAGCTTCAGAAGATTACCTTTGATTTGAATACTTGACCAGTGGCAAAAGAGGGTTAGAATCTAAACAGTATGTGCTTGGAACTCACAGTTAAAGAAGTGATATCGAATGAGATGAACAAGATATTTCCTGGATGGAATAGATCTGGGGGTAAGAATGGCCTATAAAGTTTTTATAAGCCATAGCACACGAGATCGGGGGCTTGTTATAACTCTTGCAAATCTGCTAACAAAGTTCGGGGCAGAGGTGTTTGTTGCAGAATGGTATCTTAGTCCGGGTGAGCAGCTCGATAAGAAGGTATTTTCTCAGATAGAAAGAGCAGATTGTATGGTCGTTTTATTAACCAGAAATGGAATAAGATCAAACTGGGTGCATCAGGAGATAGGATATGCAATAAAGATGGGGAAACCGATTATTCCCCTTGTTGAAAAGGGGGTGTCTTCAGGAGATTTGGCTGCATTGCAGGGAAAAGAGTATATTGAATATGACCCTTTAGAACCTCAAGAGGCCCTCAGTAAAGCAGCAACTTATGTGAAGTCGCTGAAATTGAAAAAGAAAGAACAGGAGAGAACGCTGCTTATTGCTGGAGGTATTCTTGCTTTGATCCTTTTGTTGTCGGAGGGAGGAAAATGAAACTCACCTATGTCCCATCTAAGGACGAGCTGACCCTAACAATTCATCCGGTAAAAGGAAGACCCAATAAAAAGGCCGGTCCATTCCAGCTATGGTGGGATGATGAGGGGACTATCTGTGCTCTTACTATTAGAAATTATAGAGAAGAGTTAGAAGAGTACCGGAGAAACATGAATGTCATACCCCTGGGTGGAATCTGGAAGGGTGTAAGGATTACTGACTGTGAAAGCCAGAGAAGTTTTTACCCGGGTTGATAACGGTTTGGGTTATATCTATACTGCTCCCCTCTGGAGCTGGACACGATGGTAGAGGTATGATTGTATGATTGGTCAAGAGGAGGTAGGATCGTGAAGCAGAGGAAATGGTCGGTGGAGGAAAATGTTTAAGCCCAAATTTAGATACACCGATGGCATTGTAAACAACCTGATTGAGATTACATCTGCAAGAGAACTTATCCTGAATGCCTATCTTGTACCCAAATGGGAAGTTTCGTTAAGAAGAGAGGCACTTATCAAAGCCACACATGCCTCAACCGCAATAGAGGGTAATCCCCTGACCCTCGAAGAGGTGAGTAAACTCGCTCAGGGTAGAAAGGTAACTGCCACAAGGAGAGCAAAACTGGAAGTGCTAAATTACCTCAATGTTCTGGAACACATAGAAAAATATCAGGAAAAGGGGAGAATAGAGGAAAAACACATTTTAAGTCTGCATAGAGATATTACAAAGGAGACACTTGAAAATTCCGAATGGGAAGGAAAATATAGAGAGATTCAGGTGTATGTTGGAAACAGAATAACCGGAGAAGTGATATTTATGCCACCACCTCCGGAAAAAGTCCCTCCTCTTATGGAAGATTTTATACAATGGCTGAATTCTGAAGAAACTCTTAAATTACATCCTGTGCTTGTTGCCGGGATTTCCCATTACGAATTTGTAAGGGTCCACCCCTTCGTGGATGGAAACGGCAGATGTGCAAGGGCACTTGCTACGCTTATTCTTTACATAAGAGAGTTCGACATCAAAAGATTTTTTGTCCTTGATGATTATTACGATAGTGACAGAAGGGCCTATTATGATGCTTTAAAGTCAGTTAACCAGAAAACTCTTGAATTAACTAAATGGCTTGAGTATTTCACAGAAGGAGTAAAGGTCTCAATGTTAAGAGTTAAGGAAAAAGTTTTGCAACTTTCAATTGAGGGTAAAAAACGAAAAGAGAAAGGACAGATTGCTTTGACTGAGAGGCAGATGAAGATAATAGAGTTTATACAAAGAAATGGGAGAATAACAGCAGGTGATGTGGCAAACATGTTTAAAATCACGCGACAGGCAGCCTTGAAAGAATTGTCAAAGCTTGCAGAACCTGGAGTGATAGCCCTTAAAGGGAAAGGAAGAGGTGCACATTATGTGCTTATATAAAGGTTGTCATTCTGGTTGTCATTCTGGTTGTCATTTGATATTCAAAAAATGTTCAATATTTCCCGTCCCGGAGCTTATAAAATTATAAAAAAACTTAAAGAACTCGAGATTATTGAACAGAAAGGAGCGGGGAAAGAGATTTAACATTCTCAGGTAAGTTAACGCAAAAAGATGATACCACGGGTAATCAATACCATAAGGCATCTTTTTTGTTTTGGCTTTGCCAATAGTATAAGGTAATGTCCTATGATTCCTGTAAGATTATAGTCTTGTTGAGAGAAGGATGGAGGCGTAAGATACTCTATATTCCAATCAACGGCCAGGCGGGAATCACGATTGAGATTCCTCAGGTTCAGGATGCCCCGGATTTACATGCAAATGGCCTTATCATACCAGATAAGACAACCTCCGGTTTTTTTATAATTTTAAAATTTTAAAAATTTCGAAAGGGGGTCAGATTTCAAAGTCAACACCAACCTCCAAGGAGATCTTGACCGGATGTGAGTGGATGGTTAAACTCATGTAATGGGAAGTCACACCTATCCCGATCTGAATCTTCTTTTCGAACCGTGGAGATATGAGAGGTCGTTCATACTACCTGCGGATTGTCTGAAGATGCTGATGGCTAAGGATATATGTGAGGGTAACAGGGGAGGCATTGTCTTTTAT
>Ga0180300_10001560_pt1 | contig 10641 bp, 1 predicted proteins | sample GuaBasSediGuay15_FD_121798 | JGI IMG/M metagenome (GOLD analysis project Ga0180300, IMG submission 121798) | Subseafloor sediment microbial communities from Guaymas Basin, Gulf of California, Mexico - Guay15, Core 4569-2, 21-24 cm | ecosystem: Environmental > Aquatic > Marine > Hydrothermal... | reverse complement strand
GTGAGACCAAATCCCAACCAGATATGCCCAAAAATCCACCCACTCTCCCGTCCCCAGGCGGCACACTTATCCCAACCCATTAACCCCCAATATGTTCGGAGGTGAGACCTCCTAACATTTTGATTTTGAATGGGATGTTTTAAGCCAGGCGGTATTTGCGGAGAAGGCGGACTTTGACTTTCTGCCTTTCTTCTGGAGTCATATTCTGCCACTCCACCTCAGCCCAGCCCTTTTTGACCATCTGGAAGAGAAGTGCCTCCAGGTAGAGAATGTAGTTCCAGACATCAGGTGAGATGAACTTTCTGTAGGGCTTGAGAAGTTTAACCCGCAAAAAGTCAGGGAGAGTAAGCCAGTCCGTCACCCTGGGGTCTGGCTGGGAGAGAGCAGTTGCCTGTGCTTTTTTAATAATTTTTTCCTGAACATCAACACTTAAAATTGAGAAACTCATTCGGGTTAAGATGAATAACTGGGTGCGGATTAAATCCTCTTCTGTGCCCACAAATGGTATCTGCCTAACTATCTCCTCCAGCCTACCCGGTTCTACATTTTCCAAGCCAGGCGTGTTTAAAACTATCCTGCGGACGGTGAGATTCTCCGGCGTCTGGCGATTCAAATCCCGACGATGTCTGGCAGTCCAGTATGCCCAGAATGGGCCCAGAAGCCAGGACCACACAAATATTGGCCAGCCATATATGAGTACCCGGGAAGTAATCAGGTGAAATTTTATGGGAATGATTATAACTATCAGGGAAAATAACGGCGGTAAGATAAAATGAATATAAGCCTTAAGCAGAGAATTGATTCTGCGGGATTTTCTGTCAAAATAACTCTGGGGCAGCCAGGTTATTTTCTGAAATGGCCTCAGAATGAGTTTAAGCAGTGTCGTCAGAATATGGAATGGTTCGTAAATTAAAAGCATAAGGAGCGTGGAAGTGGTGGCAGTGAGTTCCTTTATCCCCTCCTTTAATGTCTTGATTGCCCTTCTCCCCAAAGGGAAGAAATGGGAAATTATAAGAATGGGCAAAAAGTAAGTAAAGACATAAGGCATCTGATGAAGGAGTAAATAGGGGATCCAGTAGAAATTCTTATTGCCGGCAATTAAGTCCAGAATATCATAAACATTTATCAAAAATACAACCACAAATAATGCACCCCCAAAAGCAGCTATTCTCACCCGTAGCCTCCTGCGATGCCCGAATATGATGAACATAAGAGGTAAAAATATCACCCGTGTCAGGACATAAAAATATCCCAGAATGAGGAAAATTTGAGGAAGATGGGGAAACTTCTCAAGCACTTCTGGTAAATAATAACAGAAGGCAAACACCACTCCCAGATATATAAGAGATGACAACCTGCTCAATTCCTGGAGGAAGAGTTTCCAGACGGGTATGAAAAATTTGGGAAGGATTATTATGCATGCGATGGAAATCAGGAACAACATCCAGGCCAGGGCCTGATTCCTGGTGGTCAACGCTCCGGGAAATACCAGAGCCATCCAGCCCGTGGTAAGCAACCAGACCATGAGATAGGTGGTGGAAAATGTCGTGCGGGTCAAAGTGTAGATTCTATGATTACCCAGTGCGGAATAGAATTCTTTCTCCCGGGAAAGCATCCTGAAATAATTCCTGTTATAGTGTTTCCAGAATTTTGCAATTTTTATCTTTCCCTTCAGGAAGGATAATACACTCCTGATATGATTCATCACACTTCCAAGTTTTGATTCCAGAGTGAGAAGCAATAAATCACCAGCCAGCCAGCCCTGTTTCCGCTTCAGGAAACTGTAAAAATTGGAAGGCACATTTTCTATAATCTTCCCCTTCTTGGGCTCATCAGTTGAGAAAAGGTAAGTCCTCAACCCCATCGCCTCCCAGTGGTCGTGCGTCCTGGCAATTGCCGGGATTGCCTCTTTTATCAGGATATTGTTCACATAAAGGGGAAGCGCCTTGGACACCTTCCCGTAGGAATTGGATTCCTCACACACGCTAAATAAAGCCCTCTCCGCAAATTTGAATTCTTCATGTGCCCAGGAAAGCAACCTGGCAAAGAGAGATTCCGTGCTGTTGGCAAATGAAATCTCAGGTTGAATCATTCCCAATTCAAACTGCTCCTGGAATAAAACCTGAGCGGTAAGCATACAGTTTACAGGAATCAGACTGCCTTTTAAAAACTCACCATCGGAGTCAATCTGATTGACTATAAGAGGAGAACAATCCCCACAGACTACTTCTCCATTGTATCTTAGAATCTCCCCCTTCTTCTCCAGTATGAAACCCAGAGGGAGAGTAAAACCATCAATTACCACCTGGGTACCCACGATTTTATATTCCCCTTCTCTGGCCAGAATCTTTTCTTCAAAAAGGTAGCCGTTGTGATATTTGACTTCTCCCTCAGGGATAAATTCCTCACCTCCATCAGGGGAGTAAATTCCAAGTTCGTTGATGCCCCATCCCTGCTCAAGGCTAACCAGGTGGGAGGAAACAGGGTCAAAAATTTTTATCCTGCCTCCTTCCAAAACTACTTCCCGAGGAGAGGGAAGCATCTTCCTCTTGAGTATTATCTTATCCGCCTGTATTTCATATCCTCCTGGAGGAGCAAGCAGTCTCCTCTTCCTCAGTGTTTTATCCCGGGGAGAAATATAAAGCAGGGATTTCTCAACTCTCTCAAACTCAGAACTCACAAACTCCAGTTCCTCTCCCAGATAGTAACACTCCCCATTTCTTATTATAAATCCGTCGTTAGAGTTAAAGATGTATCCTCCATTACAGGGCTTGAGTTGAGTGATGAATTCAGCCTTTATTAAACTGTAACTTCCTTTAAGTGAAACCTCCTCACCCTGCAAGGTAATTAAAGGGAATTTTTTATCTCTATCCCGACCATAGGGCTTGTCTTCATAAACTATCTCCCTCTCCCTGTAAGGGGAATAGAATATGTCCCGGGTTTTTAACCTCTCAGGGAGAAGATAGTAACCACCTTTGAGGATTATGCGATGTTTCTGAATTTTATCCGGTATAAAGTATTCCTCTTCCCAGCCAGTTTTAAAATTAGAAATCAAACTTTCATTGCCCCAGAGACCTTTTTCCTTAATCTGATTCTTTTCAAAGTAATCAAAATCAGGATCCTGCTGGACTCTCTCCACAACCTCATCAGGGAAAGTGTGCATATCCTGAAAGGGATCTCTGCGAAAATCACTGCCTGTAAATTTTTTCTCATCAGGCCTGAAATTCTGGTCAACCAGTCTTAAGTAACTCCCTCTTCTTTTATAAGCGAAATATTTCTTCGTAAGTTTATACTCATCTTTTTTCAGAAAAATTTTGTAATCCCTGTCTCTGATGTTCATCTCCTTATCCAGCAAAAACTTCCTGTTATTCAAAACCACAACTCTTTCTATCATCAACTGATAGGGGCCAGGTGTGATTGCGGGGTTTTCCGTCTTCAGGTAAATTGTGCCCTCAGGGCCCATCTCCCACTCCTCAGGTCCATAAAGAAGGGAACCTTCAGCGTTATAAATACCGCCCATATATAGACGATAAATTTCCTCAGGGTTTTTCTTGTTCACAAGATAAAGGCTGATTCTTACCTCGGCTTCAAATCTCCCCTTCTCCGATTCCAGATAATTTCTTTCCTCCAGAAGATATCTTCCCCCTTCATAAACAATGAAATATTTAAACCCATTGTCCAGTTTATCCGGCGGGATAAAAGGATGATGGAATTCCTCTTCCACAATTTTTTCTCCCTGCAAGCGCATTCTATACTGAAGGCGAGCATCCCATTCCTTTTCAATATAAAACACGGGCTGTTTTATCCCCCACACCATCCTCTGATAATCAGCGAGATAAGCCCCGGGCTTGCCCAGAAAATTCCTCTCCGGAAATTGTACATTCCTCTGCCAGAATATAAAGTCCACGACCCCGAATTTTTTAACCAGGCCCCTGGCTATCTTTAACGCCTGGTATATCAACTCCGGCTCACGATTATCAGAATGATACATCAATGCTGGATGCGCATCCTGATTGTTGAAATAGGATAAAAACAACACCTCAACTGCCGTCTTAACTTCTTCTGGGGAATAACCGAGATGAGGCATATAAATTACAGAGGGTAGAAGTAAGGGGCTGAGAGTTTCTTCCATCTTCTTGCTCGGGGAGAATAAACTCAATATATAGGTATGAAGAATGAAAATCGGGTCCTGAATTATCTTCTTGAACATCCAGCCGGAAATCGCAATCAATAATGCCCAGCTGGCATTGAAATTATAGAGAAAGAAAATATAAATACCAGCCAGAACCGTGGCAAAAACCTCTGCCGGAAGATAAACGAACAGATACCAGTTGATTTTTCTCCTCTGCCAGTTCTTCTTCTGGGGACGATAGAACTTAAAATAAAATTTTAAACATTCCCACAAGGCAGAACCCGGCTCCCTGAAGATGACCTCTCCAATTATAATCACCGCCAGTATTTTCGTAATCAGAATCATCACCTGCATCTCTCTTTCAAGATATTATTGAGTATTTTCCTTTTCCGCTTATCTATTGTCTTCTCAATTTTTTTAAGATACGCCCGGGTCTCAACCGCTGTGAGAGTGCCAAGTATAACCTTGGGCTTCAGAGGGTCTTTGGTTTTTAAGTACAGTATGCGGGCTAAAATTGATTTCTGATAAGAGGGAAGTTTTAAAAGTTCACTCTGCTTCACGCTTACCTCCCAGAAGTAATAAAACACATTGGGAGCAATGTTATTGCCCTCAAGCAAAGAGATAATCCTTGAGGAAATACCCAGAGTGGAAATCAAACCGGCATAGTCGTGATAGGAATATATTTTTATACCCGGCTTGTAGTAAGGCTGGGCGAGAAATTCCCCCAGACAGATATACAGAAGTTGAGGAACTGAAATTTCAGGATAAGCACTGACCATCTTCTTTATCCCGGCATAAATCACCTTTAAGTCTCTAACAGTAAGTCCTGAAAAATAAATACTCTCAGCATCACGGTAACGGGAGATTTCATCAAACTTTAGATTTTTCAGTTTATATATTTCCTCCAGGACATTGAGTATCCTCAAAATTTCAATTACATCCTTCATCTCCAATGGGGTAAGGTAAATCTGCTGGGCAAGATGCAGTAGGAGGCTATTCACTGCTCCGTTAATTTTACGGGCCCGAATCTGTGTATAAATATCAGCCAGTTGACGATGATACTCAAAGAAGACCAGAAATGCAGACTCCAGACTATACCCCTCACGCATTTTCCACAGGATGTTGTAAATTTTTGCCGGACTGAGACGGGTTTTATACTTCCTGTGGCCATAATTTATTATCTCTGTTATCAACTGCATACGCTTCTCAGGCTGCTGAAGGACCTTTTGGAACTCCTCGTCTGGCTTTATCTGCTTGAATCCATTCCGGGCTCGCTCTCCCAGAAGTTTAACCCTTTCCTGAAATAACTCCCGATGGTTAAAGGCATAACATAAAAGAGGTAAAGCATAAGGGGTTAACTTTTTAAAATTTTGTGCCTCCTCCACCTGATCTTCTGGAAAGAGTGAAGAGAGATTCTCCTCAAATTTTTTCAAGGTGGAAAGGTAGGCAGGTATTTGATAGAAATTGCATTTTAAAATATAGGGCGCAATTAGAGAGTAATCGTCAAAGTCAATCCCCAGAAGAGGGCTTTCGTAATAGAAAAATCCGAACTCCCGAAGATAATTTAAGTCCTTACCCAGATTGACAACCAGATAATCACCGGCTTTGCGGGAAAGAGCACCGGCGTGTATCCTGTTCACAAACTGCCAGCGAGGAGAAGAGACCATCTCTGGTCTGAGATATGAAAATATCAGCCTTTGAGGAGGGAAGTAACCGTGTTCTGCCCTGAATTCTGTGAGAAACACCTCTAATCTCGGAAGCCAGTTATCGAAATGTCTCAGGGTGTAAGTCCAGCCATGGTCATAAACCAGTTCCCAGATATAGGTGCGCAGTTCTTCTTCCTGAAACACCTGAGGGAGGTCGTTGTCGTCCAAAAAGTCAAATATCCTTTTTTCCAGTTCTACGAGTTTGATAAGGTCAAGGACTTCCAAACCTTCTTTCTTATAAAAGTTAAATACCTGAGTCAACTGATAGGGAGTAAGAGAGATTTTTAGCAGACAGGAATAGAGTCCCTGGATTAAAATCCCTATCTGATATTCTGTGTGCACATCTTCTATCTTCAGCTTCTGAGGATAGATTATCTCCTCAGCCAACCTCTGCAGTTCTCCCTTGTGCATCTTCTTATATTTGATTTTCTGCAGGTAAGAGGAAAAATCCTGAGGGAGTATATCCTGATATTTTCGGGATAAAGTAGTCGCGCTCTGTTTAAGGAGTCCTTTCATTTGGGACATAATCTGGAAAATTTTTCTCACTTCCTCCAGTGTGTAACCGCGTTCTCTTCTGTGCTGAAACCAGTATCTGATGTCATCCTGATTGTAGTTCAACTGATAAAATCGGGCATAACTTGATATTTTCTCAATCTCATTCAGGCAGGAAATTACTTCCGGAAATTTTCTTATCCCTCTGAGATAGAAGTAGAGAAGCCAGTTGGAAATTATCCCCTTTATCTCCTCCTGCATCTCCTGAGTTCTCCCGCGAAGATTGAAGTCAATCTCAATCCCGAGATTAGCATAGGTCGCCTGGAGGATATTTGTAAACTCATTGCTGTTCAGCGCCTGAACATAGAGTTGAAACAATTCTGACAAATCGCGAGTATGAAAGTTATTCTCCATTGCCCATTTTGCCCAGAAAGTTAAATTGCCGGTATAATTGGTTAACTTATAAATATCATACTTTTCATAAAGATAGGGCTGAGAAAGGTCTATCTGTCCATAAGCGGATATGACTTCTGGACGGTCTTTAAGATAAGCGATTACAGAAAGCGTCTTTTTCAGATAATTTAAGTCATCACTATTGGAAATTCTTTGAGCATAGTAGATAAGGGTGTGTTGATAGAAAAGATACCGGTCATCACTCAAAGAGTAACTGCCGTAAATTTTCTGGAACTCAGGGAGTGCTCTTATCTTAAGGATATTCCCCACGATTGTCCTTAATTTTTGGAGGGAGATGTTTTCTGAAATCATCTTATTTATCCAGAAAAGGAGAATTCCAATTGAGTAGGACCTCTGGAGGCGGAGGTATTCCAGCTGGATGTTGGTCTCGTCCTTAAGGGCTAAAAAATACCTTAACCGCAGAGCATCGTATGCCTGACTCAGAACCTCTTTCCGTGGAGGAGGGTATACAGGGGTAAGAATTTCAGGAACCTGCTGGAAAAGTTCAAATACCTTATGCAGTTTATTCCGATACCCGCTGGCTATTATCCACCGGATGATATCACTCTGGACCTGCTCCTCAAGTTTATTCCCTTCCATATATTGCCAGAAGGGGACCTTCAGCCCTGACAGGGACTTTCTTAGGTTTTCCAGTTCCTGATAACTGAATTTTTTAAACACAACCCTGTCTATCTCTTTAATTATGTAACTCTGCCACTGTAAGAATTCAGAGGCAATCTGAAGGTCTATTTTCCTCAAATTACAGGTGAGGAACTCCCTCTCGTTCTGAAAACGGGCTCTCAATCTGGAAAGGACAAGAGGAGAACGTCCTTGAGTCCCGGGGTTTATTTTGAGGTGATTGTCCACACATACCAAGGTATAATGGGCAATGAGTCCGATCTCATTGATGTCATTGGGTTCAAAATAAGGAAGGAGGAAGAAATAACTGAAACTGGAACTGTATTTTGACCACCATCCCGGTAATATAACTTTCCCTTTTCCCCTTTTTATCCGGCTCCATTCTTCACTTGCAGCAGGAAAATATTGAGAGAAAAGCGCAAATTCTTTCTCACTGTAACTAAAGTTTCTTAAAACTTTTAAAAAATAATTAGTTAATCCGTTATATAAATCATTTTCATTAAAGGGTGTAAAAATGCTCCTTTCTGTGGCTAACTTTGGCTTTAAAATTTTAATGGCTTCTGTAATTCTCTGCCTGTATTTTTCAGGAGCGGGATGAAGAAGATATTCTATCTTTTCCCGCAGTTTGAGGTAGTCATTAAAATCCTTTCTCCAGATTCTTTCCAGTGCCAGCTGACTTCTGTATTCCAGTTCCTGGGCTTTTTTAAATACAACCTTCACCTCCTCCCGTTTTTTCCGGCTTGCTTTCTGCCGGGTCTGATATACATAGAGATTAAAGTTTCTCTCCAGTTCCTTCTCCTCCCATTCCTTTTTATTAGTTAAATATCTCTCCTGCCGGGACCTGATCTTTCTCATCACTGAAAACTTTTCCCTGACCCTGCGAATGAAATCCAGGATTTTTTCAGAAACCTTCTGCAATCTAAGCCCGGTGATGTTAATGGTAAGAAACGGCACCTTGAGACCTGCAGTCCGCAGGCTCTCTTCACTCAGGAATTTCTTTTCCAGTTCCTGATACCAGTTAACCTCATATAAGAATTCCTGAGTATTTTCCAGATAATTGTTCTGATTCTCAAATGTTTCATTCAGTATTTTTAGAACCCCGTATTCACTCTCCCAGGGGATTTGATTCTCAAGATAACCCCTCCAGGCGAAATCCAAAAGATTCTGAGAACTCCTTGCAATCTCCCGATAATTCAGGGCACATACCCTGTAAATCTCACTTAACTCATATCCCCGATATATCTTTTTCTTCATCCTGAGACGCTGAAGTCCTACTCTTATATTCTCAAGTTGGATTTTATCCTGATAATAATATCCCAGTTGATGGAGGAAAAGGTCAAACACCGTAAAGGTGATACTCCAGGTGTAAGTTCTGGAAACGATAAAATCGAGCATAAAATCGGCACCAAATTTCAGATTTCTCATAAACATATCCCATTTCAGTTCTTTGTAAGCAAGGGTAAGTTTTGATTCTGCAAGTTGAATATCAGGATAAAATTCTGAAACTACAACTGCCAGTTCCTCCGGATTTGCCAGGCGGGGAGGCTTATTTAAAGAAACCTCAACCGGCGGAATTATTAACTCTTCTTCCGGAGGCAATCCCAGAAGCGTTTTAAGACGGGCGTAAGCGTAAAGTTTTCCCTCTTTCTCTCCGTTTATCTCCCGTTTAATCTTATCCTCCAGAATTTTAAGTTCCACATAATGGGCATAAGGGCTTATGCCTGTTTTTACCACTTCCTGAAGTTGATTCTCATATTTCTTTATCTTATCTATAAGTTGGTTGAGAACCCTTATTTTCAAATCTGCAGTCTGAATGCGGGAAACCCATTCCTGAAATTCCAGATCACTATCGACATTTGCCTTCTCCATCCAGAGATTGACCTCCTTAGCATAATGCGCTGCCCGGATGAGATTTATATCAGGATAAAGTTTAAATAAAAACCATATACCTCCCGTCTTGGTTCCTGCCTTCAGGATATCCACAAAATTTAACTTCAGGGCTTTTTTATACTTTTCTCTGACTATCTTTGCCTGAAGCTGGGCTATCTTCAGCCTGGGAATATCTTTAAGAATGCGGGGTAAGGGGACCTTTTTAGGAGAAACACTACGGGGGTATCCTCTATCTTTGAGGTCTATTTCTACTTTAAGATATTCCTTTATGTTTTCGTAATAATCAATCTCTCTTTCCAGGTTCAACCTCCGGGAGGCAGAAAGGTCTATCTTCTGGGCTTGAAGCCTCTCCATCTTAGCCCGGGTGTCCTCATATATCTTCTCCGCTTCCATCAAAAGAGCACGTGAGGAGTTAAGGTTCTGTCGCCAGAAGTTATACTTCTGATAAATAAGGTGTTTGAGGTGTTCTTCTTCATTTATGGCCTCCTGGGACTTTATCTTGGCTATCTCAAGGTCAGTCTGGGCAATGTGGACATCATGAATATGATTGCCAAATGGAGTACGGTAGATTATTCCATTTTCAATGTAAACTGCCAGCCAGTCAATGATGGTAGTACCTTTGGGAATTGGAGCCCAGTCTCTTCCCCTCCTGCCACGAGAGGGTATTTTTCTGGGAGTATAGACTACCTCCAGAGGCCCTTTTATATAATAGCCCCGCTTAGCCACTTCCAGACGGTCCACTGCCAGAAGGACATTAAACTTCTGAATTTTCTTCCGGATATTGGAATCAAAATCCAGATTTTTTATAACCTGAGATAAAATTGAAAATAATTCTTCATTAATCTCTACTTTCTCCGTCAGGGGCTCTTCATCCAGGTCCTGCAGGAAATATCTGAAATTAAGATAGGCAAGGTCCTGATTCATTTTCTCTTCTATCTGCTTGATTAAGGAATCGTGCCAGGCAAGTTCCGCACTTCTTATGAGATAAGGACGGAGGGTCTTATCCCGGGATTTAAGCTCATATTCCTGCCTGTAGGTCTGAGTAAGCTGGAATCTTTTATTATACCGCAGAGTGGAATTTACAAGGTCGATATAAGATTTTAAAAGCGTGGTAATTAATTCCTGCTTGCGGAGTTTCTCTAAACTTGATTTGTATACATATTCATCTTTATATAATGTCTCCTTGGGAGAATTGTGCTGGGCCTTCGCTTCCTGTAAGAGTATCAAACTCTTCTCCTTTTCCATTTCCAGATATTTTAACTGTGGAGAATGGATCACAAGATAATTGATACAATCCTCAGGCCGAGGAAGTTTCTTAGCCACAAATAT
>Ga0180300_10001558_pt1 | contig 10652 bp, 12 predicted proteins | sample GuaBasSediGuay15_FD_121798 | JGI IMG/M metagenome (GOLD analysis project Ga0180300, IMG submission 121798) | Subseafloor sediment microbial communities from Guaymas Basin, Gulf of California, Mexico - Guay15, Core 4569-2, 21-24 cm | ecosystem: Environmental > Aquatic > Marine > Hydrothermal... | reverse complement strand
GTGGTGATGTAAACGCGGTAATTTTTAAAATCAAGGATTTGTTGAGATGTTGCGATCACGTAATTTTGAGTGACCCCTTTTTTAGAGACAACAATTCGATGAAGTTGTTAAAGAAGATCGTGAACAAAATAACTCTGAATAACTAAACAATCCTTAAATATCTTTGAGAGTAATTTAATTGATGGATTTGCTTAGGACAGAGTACGACATAAGACACATCTTAGCCGTTTCAAGGAGAGATATTGATGAACACGCCTTGATAAGACTAATCGTCTCTGCCCTTGCAAAAAAAGAGGAGATTATGAGTGTTACAAAGAGAGATTTTAAGAAAGTGAAGAAGAACGGTTTTGAATTTTACACAGTCAAGTTGAGTGGAGTAAAAACGAGAATTATGCCTGTTGATAGCAAAACGTATGAGATCATTTCTGAAATCTGCAAAAACAAGAAGAACAGAGAATGTGTGTTTAAATACACTGCCAAAGAGATGGATGAAATAGTTGGCAAAAATTCTCCTCCTGACAAACTTTACAATGTTGAAAAGCTTAGAAATGGTGTAATTGAGATATTAAAAGATTGCATGTTTTTTGGAGATTATACCAATTTCATTGAGGGCGATTTAAACAAAACTATCAATTTTTTGCAGGATTTTCATCCTATTTACTCAGGAATGTGGGATTTAGAAGACGATGAGGTTTTAGAGGACTTCGTTTTGAACTATTCAAAAATTACAGGGATTAAAGATGCTAAAACAATAGCAAAAACGTTGAATGAGGATGTAAGCAGGGTTGAAGATGTTTTAAATGCGAAAAAATAAAGAAAAAATGGGTAAACAAAGGGTATGGAACTATCAAAGATAGTAAGTTTTTTGGACAAATATTTAGAAATAGAGAAATTCAACGACTCATCAAACAACGGACTTCAGGTTGAAGGAGTAAAAGAGATTGATAAAATTGCTTTTGCAGTTGACGCTTGTTTTGAAACATTTGAAAAAGCAGCAAAGATTAATGCTAATCTCATTGTAGTCCACCATGGATTGATATGGGGCGGAATAGATTATGTTAGGGGTATTTTGTTTAGAAGGCTAAAGTTCCTAATTGAAAATGGAATTTCGTTGTATGCTGCACATTTACCATTAGACGCCCATCCAGAGGTAGGAAACAACATAATGCTTTTAAAAATGCTGAATTTGAAGCCTAAAGAACCATTTGGAGAATACAAGGGGATAAAAATTGGTTACATTGGTGAGTTTGATGAACCGAAATTGTTTGATGAAATTGTAAATACAGTGGAAGCAAAACTTAATGTAAAAGCTAAAGTTCTGGATTTTGGTGATAAGGGGATTAGGAGAGTAGCGGCAGTTTCAGGAAAGGGAACCTTCTCACTTAATGAAGCTATAAAGAACGATGTGGATTTGTTAATTACTGGTGAAGCTGAACATGAGGCTTATCACATTGCAAAAGATGGCAAAATAAATATCATCTTTGCTGGACATTATACTACAGAAACTTTGGGAATTAAGGCTCTGATGGGTGTAATCGAGCAAAAACTTGACGTTGATGTTGAATTTATTGATACACCAACAGGTTTTTAATGATTTAACGTAGAACACTGATTAAATCATCTCTCTTTATTTTTTTAAAGTACTGTTTTAAAGCGTTCTTTAAACTCTCAACATCTCCAAACTTTGCAGATACAGGATAAATTTCATCTAAACTAACTCCCAATTTCTTCGCTATTTTTTTAAGAGAATCCAAATCTTCAACCTTGTCCATCTTGTTTGCAGCCACGAATGTTTCAATGTTAAACTCTCTCAAAAACTCGTGCATCTCAATGTCAATTGGTATCTCATTTCTCTTCTCCCATCTCTCAACAATTTCTAGGAATGATGCAGCATCTAAAACCTGTATAGCAGCAATAATTCTATCATTGGTTTCAATATACTCCACAAAAAAGTCTTTGATTCTCTCATTAAGCCTTCTGTCTCCTTTAATGTAACCAAATCCTGGCATGTCGGTAACTATCAAATCTCTAAATTGAACAATGTTCGGTTTTAGAGTTGTACCGGGCTTTTTTCCTTTTCTAACCTTCTTTCCAAAAAGTTGGTAAAATAGTGTTGATTTCCCGACATTCGATCTTCCTACAAGGACTATTTCTTTCAACTCGTCTTTTTTACCCTTTTTACTTTTAGGGCCAGAGTCCGTAAAATGCATTTAAAACTATAACCATAACGCCCGTAATCAATCCAAAAGCGATTACACTCTTTGGACTTATCTTAATCTGTGTCTTCTCCTCTTCAAAGTACCTCATTATACCTGCTGAGGACATCAAAGGGGGAGCAGATGACTTCTTAGTCTTTCTAACTTTTGCCATAGTAAAGATTATAGCTAAGTTGTATTTAACCTTAACTATGTTTAAAGGGCTTCTGATTACGAAAGATGGTAATGAGCTTTTTGGTGAATTAACAATTGATAAAAAAGCTCATTTTGAGGAAAAAAAGATTGATGAAGTTAAATACATCATTACGCCCACTTTCTTTAATGCACACACTCATCTTGGGGATTCTATCGCCAAAGATCCAGAGTTTATGGAGTTGGAGAAGTTGGTTGGTCCTGATGGTTTTAAGTTTAAGGTTTTGAATAGAGCGAGTAAAAAAGAATTGAGTTTAGCTATGAGAAATTCAATCAATGTAGCTTTGAAAAGTGGCACCTCATTTTTGGCTGACTTCAGAGAGGGAGAGATTGAAGGAGTTAAGTTGCTGAAACAAGCAGATAAGAAAAATGTTTGCGTAACATTTGCTAGGCCCTCAAACATCGAAGAGGCAGAATTGCTTTTGAAATACAACATTGACGGATTTGGAATGAGTAGTGTGAGAGATCACAATTTGACTTTTTTAGAGGAATTAAGAGATTTTACGAGGCGAGAAAGACTCATGTTTGCAATTCATGCTGGGGAGAGGGATGATGAAGATGTTGAAGATGCTTTGGCTTTAGAGCCTGATTTGATTATACACATGAACAAAGCAAGCATAAAAAACTTGAAAAAGGCAATAGATGAGAGAATACCGATAGTCTCTTGTTTAAGATCTAATGCGTTCTTCAATTTGTTAAATCCAAAAAATTACCAAATCCTTTCTGAATATGAGAGATGGTTGATTGGAAGTGATAATGTAATGATTTCCTCTCCAAACATGCTTTCCGAAATGAACTTTTCCTCATATCTTCTCAAAAAAGAAAAGGAGATTTTTTGTGCAGCAACAAGGGGGTTTGATGTTTTTCGTCAGGGTGATAGTTTAATCGTATTTCATACTAGAAGAAACTTGTACAAAACCAAAAACCTAAGAAGTGTTGTAAGGAGAGCAAATACAGATGATATTTTGAAGATAGTAGACAAAGAGTTGGTGATTGAGTAAATTGGATAAAATTATTCAAAAAGCATATATAGTATTGGGTGTTAATTTAGTATGGTGATCATATGGAGTCAAGGGACGTTGGTTTAGCTATTTTAATGGTTTTTTCTGCTGTAATGCTTACTTACAAATGGCTGTCATTATACGACAACGTTGATGCTGCGGTGATATTCTTTGCTTTCTTATTAACTTTCTCCTTAGGCGCTTTGTTAATCAGTATTGAACTTAGGATGCAGAGAATAATGGAAGAATTTGAAAATACAAAGAGGGTTATAGCAGCCAACTCGTATGATTTGGAGGAGAGACTTGAAGGTAAAATCGCCGCTTACGTTGAAGGTTTGGATGAACGGTTAGATAGAATGGAGAAAAGGATGTACAGATAATAGATAAGGATGTATAAGTAATGCATTGGGTGGCTAAGTAACATATAGGTTGGCAATATATGAGTTAACAATAATTAAAAATTTATTGAATTTGCACATCAAAATCTCTTATTGTGAGTGACACGTTTATTTGGGTGAGGATTTGTAAGGTATTGGTGTTCTGATTAAATGAAAAGACTGTTGGATTATTTTCTTCTAATTTTATCATTACATCATCCCACTCTCCATTAAATACGTCATCTTCGACAAGTATGCTTCCCGTGCAATTTTTATACAGTCCAGAATTCGGGTTTAAGTTGGATTTGAATCTTAAGAAAGCTATTCCATTTCCAGAGACTTCTTGGGGTTCTGATGTTAAATTGTCTACCCTTAAGTAGAGAACACCGTCTCTAAACTCAATCGATTTGTCTATATCCGGCTCCAATCGCGTTATGTTTTTACCATATTGAAATATTTTGATTCCACCTTCTGAAAAAACGAAAGTTTGGTCAGGTATCAGAGTATTATGGATTGATAGATTTACCTTAAACAACTTAAGTGTTAGTAGCAAAGATGTATCATTACACTCCATACTGACGTTAATCCAACCACTTTGGTTGACGCTTAGCGTCGAACTCGTTGTAGTTTGGCTGAAAAACGTATCACCGCCACCCAATTTAATAGACATGGCACTACTTCTGTTTTCATTGAGTGTCGAATAAACTGTAACTATGCTTAAGAATTTGTCTGTCAATTCTTTGTTATGTTGTATTTCTGCTCTTTTTTTAACAATTGGAAACCAATTAGATGCTAATACAGAAATGGACGTAACCAATATTGCCAAAATCAACATTATAGCTATTATCGGTGAAACCGCTTTGTCATCCATTCTATTAGTTTTGCCAATCGTACCCATCACATCACCCGAAATACAACTTACACAAAACGAGTTTCTCATGAGCTATTGTTATCATTACATTATCTCCAACCACGCTCTTGTAGGTGATGAGCGACTCTCCAAACTCCCAATAGTTGTTTCCGTTACCCATCAACCTTCCAACCAAAACATCTTGAAAGTATAGGTTGCTCTTGTTAAATGTGCATGACATAACACTTCCATTGTCTATTACTATCCTCAACTCGTTGAGTGGTATTGGATCGCCTCCTTCGTGTGTTATGGTGAAATTGCCATTATCTTTGCCAACAAAAGTTGCATAGGGTACATCTTCAAAGCTTGGCATCAAATTGCTGACATTTGCCGATAGAACGGCAGCAAGTATGACAACTATTGCAAGTAAAAGCATCTCCCCTATGATTTCAGATACAGCTTTATCACTCATAATCCACCACCCAGTATAACCTCAAAAAGAATAAATGAAGAGAGCATAAACACGCACACGTGTTTTAATCCGTTGAGTATATGTCCCTTCTCCATTTGTCCAGCTAGTATTCCTGAAAATAAAGCCAAAATTAGTGATATTCTGTACATCAATGAAAGACTACCACTTAGGTTAATTGGGACGTTTAGTTTTGTCAGACCAGCCAGAAATGAAGACTGCATACTGTATGCAATATATAAAAATGTGAAGAAAGACACGTAAATTATGACGAGGTAAGCAAATCCAGTGGTAAATCTGTCGCTCTTCATCTTTAATTCGTATTCGAAGTCCTCTATTGATATTAACAAGATGTCTCTAACGTTCTCAGTCACATTACTTGCCTTGACGATTAACGATATTACCCTCCGAACGCTTGAAATTCCAACACGGTTTATGAATTCCACCAAAGCGTCGATAATCGTCGCTCCCCAGCCAATGTCTGCATCAACCATTTTAAGCTCCCTACTCAAAACACCGATTTTTGAGTCTTTGATTATGTTTATAACACTCTGGAGTGTTAACCCTATGTCTTTCAGATTTAACATCTGCCTCAACAACTCAGGTATTTCCTTCTCAACGTTTCTGACAAATCTTGCTCTGTATTCAAAGGCTACTAACAACGGAATACAGAATGAAATGGTTGCTAAGGACACAAAACTTTCAACAAATCTGAACAGAGTTTTATTGAAGTAGAAAAAGAGAGATAAGACCGATGTGACTATTACGCTGAAATAGATGCTGTTGTAGTAATCCATTTTAACAGCTTTAAATGGTAAATATATAAAATCTTTAAAACTCCTCTTTTCAACTTTTTTCGGAATTTCAGCAGACTTCTCCGAAATTATAGATGGAGGATAGTACAATTTCTTTCTCTCTACCCTTGTTAAGCTCAAGTCCTCTTTTATGTTCATCAAGTCTATTACGTATATTAAAAGCATGGAGCCGACTGGTATGAAGAAGTAGAGATAGACAAAAAGTTCATAACCGATAGATTTTCCAAGTAAACTCATGGTAGAAATCATAACAATTAAAAATATTGGCATGGCAACAAAGACAACAACAAAAACCTCAGACAGTATTTCCAGTGTTTTTAGATGAATTTCAAGCTGTTTCTTCGCTCTTTCCCTGTAATGGTATGATTTTGTTGCGAAGTAATTCTGCAAGTCGCCACCACTCTCAAAAACAACGATTAAGCCTTCTAAAAGCTCTTTCAAATTTTCTGAAGGTGTTGTGTTCATCAGGTTTACCATGGCATTTATTAAATTCTCCCCAAACAACTCCACATCCCTAACGATAAATCCAAATTCCTCAGACACCTCCCCATAAAGGTCTTTTTCCTGAAATATACTCTTAAAAACTTCGTATAAGGGCATTGAATTGCACAAAGATTGCATGTAGGTGATTGCATGTGGCAATTTTAAATCGATCTTAGTTTTTCTCGTTCTCATTTTAATCATTGGGTAGAGGATGGATGTCAAATAAAAGATTAAGAAGAAAGATAGAGAAAAGAATACTTCACCGTACTTCATTTTTGGTAAAAATAGGGAATATACGATTAATCCAACAACACCGCCAGATAGTGCAACCAAAATTGAATAAACTGAGAACAAATTTGGAGGGGTTGTGAGCAACGCTCCCCTTAAAATCCTCTTAAATTTCTCCCTATTGATTGGTAATAGATAAAGTTCAACCCCTACCATAAAAATCACGCCTGTACTCGTTCAATTTATCTATCAACTCGTTCATCGTGTACGGTCTATGTTCTGTTAGATTTTTGAGAAAAACGGCTCTTTTCTGGATTTCACCAATAGTTTCATAGTAACTCATACCGTATATCCTGCCAATATCTTCTACAACCCTTGACTTTCCGAACTCTCCAATTTTTGTAAAGTTATCGTCACTTCTAATCCACTCTACAATTGGTGAATGTGTAATTCTACCTCTTTTATCCAATGAGATTTCGTGTAACGCTGTCATCCTTCTAGCAACATTACCCCCCATGTACTCCAAGCTCAACGTCATAACCAAATCCAACGACTCAAACATGGCAATAGGCACGTTTATTGGGTCGTAAATCAGCCTGTTTATAGCTGATTCAATATCGCCAGCATGTAGTGTTGAGTAAGTCGTATGTCCAGTGTTCATTGCCTGAAACAGCGTGATTGCTTCTTTGCCTCTAATCTCTCCAACTAAGATGTATTCGGGTCTTTGCCTTAGTGCTGCCTTTAACAAATCAAATAAATCGACTCTACCTTTTTCGGATTCCTTGGTCATCAATGGAAGCCAATTTTTGTGGGGAAGTTGTATTTCTCGCGTGTCTTCCAACGATACTATTTTTGAGTTGTATGGAATGAAGAATGAAATAGCGTTCATCATTGTCGTTTTACCGCTAGCAGTTCCACCAATTATCAACATGTTTTTTCTGTTCTCAACTGCCAACCAAATAAACGCCATGATTTCAGCATTGATTGTATTCCATGAAATCAAATCCACGGGTGTAATCGGTTCTTCACTAAACTTTCTGATTGTGAATGAAGAGCCTTTTGTGCTTACAACGTTTCTATAGGTGACTTGAATTCTCGCACCAGATGGTAACGTTGCATCAACTAATGGTTTTTCCAACGAAACTTGGGAGTTGGCTTTTTGAGACAATTTTAGCACAAAATGGTCGAGTTCTTCAGCCTCGTAAATTATGTTGGTGGGAATGCTACCATGTGCTTTATGAAAAACGTAAACTGGTAGGTTGTAGCCGTTACATTGTACATCTTCAATATACGGGTCTTTAAGGAGTGAATCTATCTTCTCGTACCCTATGAAGTTTCTGGAAAGGTAATACCAGAGTTTTCCGATCGATTCTACACTTAAATCATAGTTGTGTTTTCTAAGGAGTGAAACAAGTTCTTTGAATAACAATTCCTCTTTGTTTTCCAATTCTTTAGCTTCTTTTAGTATTATCTTGTCTCTTATCTCCCTATGTATTTTTTCGAGGATGTAGTACTCTTCCTGAGTGATCTTGGGTTCTACCAAATTGTACGTTATCTCCTTATCCTTGCAAATTATCGCCATTGAAAATGGTTTATATAGCCAGTATTTCTCTACAACTTGGGAGTTGTGGAATTCGAAGTATTTGGAGTAGTCTATCTCTTTTATTTTGTTGTACAACGTTGTATAATCTTGTTTCCCCCTCTTAAACCACAGTTTCTTTTTAGTTTTCGGTTTAATTGGAACTCTGTTTATTAGGATTTGCTGGTCTTGTATTATGTTAAAGACTACGTTTACGAATGCATTTAAGATTAACAGAGCTATTGAAGATGTATATACGATCGTTATGTACGAAATCGTTGGATAATACCAATTTTTAGGATAATTTAGGATAAAAAGAAGTGTTGAGAGAACTAAGCCAGCAACACATGCAAAAAGAACGTACATGCCCAATCTTCTCAGATTAATTATCATATTTGTACCCACTAATGATATCCCCAGTCCTGATGCGGAGATTAACACAGATGTGAAGACAACATCTGGTGATGAAAAACGATTAAGTCTGTAAATTAATGCAAAAACTATTCCTATTATCAACAACAAAATCCCGAAGACTACCAATAATACGGATAAATTGTACCTGTTTAAGACAAATTTAAGACTTACTCCCTCTACACGTTTTTTTTCCCTCCATTTTTGAATTTTCTCAGATATGTTGTCTTTTTCTGGATAGATTTTAGCGACATCTTTGTTAGTCCAGTTTTTTTTAGATAGCATCAAAAAATGTTGAAAGTCTAAATTTAAAAAACTTTAGTTTCTTGACGTTCAACGAAGCTGATAAAATTTGATATAATAAGTTATTTTTATACTCTAATAAAAACTAAATTAATACTTATTGTTGTCCTTTGTGTTTGTCACTCAGGGTAACAACAAAGCTGTAAAAAACAAATAAAGATGCGAATATCAAAAAAAGCTTCGATAGGTTGAGATTTAGGTCAGTATTTGCAAATATAACCAATAAATTGTTCAAAACAACGATTCCATAAAAGGAAATTAAAGTAATATAGCTCACGAGTTCAAGGTTTTTGTGTTTAATGTCGCACAACAAAGCTATCCCTAAAACAACGAAAATCGTTGCAAAGTATTTGAATAAATAAAATACGTCATTCAAAGCGTTTGATAGCAGTTCGTTACTCTCATATCCGATTGAATTTGAGATAACGTACTTAGTTGTCAGAATATCCATGGAGCAGAGGGATGCAATTGTTGCAAATATGATTATAAACGTTGGATTCTCGAATTTGCCCAATTTGTACACGTCCATGGTATTCGATACTGTCAAATATACATAAATTTTTTCTGTATTTTTAAAATTACTTTTTTGAAATTACTTTTGTGTAAGTTTTTATAATTCGTTGCTAACTTTGAATATGAGAGTCGCTCTCTACCAGATGAGAGACAGAAAGGATGTAAGATTGAATATAAATACAGCCTTCTTTAAAATCACAAGCACAAAGGCTGACTTCTTTTGTTTGCCTGAATACTTTCCAATTCCGTCTGACTACAAAAACAGTAAAACTGTAGAAGATGCTTGGGTGGAAATTTCTTTGCCAACTATTGAAATGCTAAAAGAAGCATCAACTAAATTCAAAGGCTACATCATCGGTGGCAGTATAGTTGAGAAAGACGAAGGTAAGTATTACAATACATGCTTCGTGTTTAAAGATGGGGAAGTTATAGCAAAGTATAGGAAAATGAATCTGGTCGATGATGAGGTAAGGTTGGACTTGAGTCGTGGGGAAAACACGGTAAGCATTGAGACCGAATTTGGTAGAGTTGGTATACTAATCTGTGCAGATTGTTTAGATAATAATATTGTTGAGAAAGTTGCAAAAAAGAACGATATCATATTTTTGCCTATCTCACTGACCGATCCAAGCCATCCAAAGGTTGAGGGTCATCCTGTTTCAGAAAGAATTGCAAGGCAGTACAATGTCATGGTCGTAAAGGTTTCCAGAATAATTAATAATATCGGCGTTAAAAGTGCAGTTGTGACACCCAAGACTATCTACGAAGCTAAGAGTTTTGGTGAGGAATTGCTTGTAGTTAATTTGTAAAACGTTAGGTCTTATGGAGTTTAAGAAATAATTATATTCAAACATTGTCTGGGTTTTACATTCAGTGCTTCATATCAACTTAACCTATTATGTAATTCAGTCAAATACAATTTTGGCTCATTACGCATTTATCATGAAGCATCTATGAGTATCACCACAATTATTATCAAATTAATTTGATTTTAAATCAAATAAAATGGATAAGCTTAAATATCAGAAATGTCAAGTTTGTTTTAGTGGTAGGAAAGTAGGTTGGATTAAGTGGGGTGTGAATATGTTTGGTAAAAAAATGGTAAGGGATAGCAGGGCAGTAAGTCCAGTGGTTGGAGTAATGTTGATGCTGGTGGTGACAATAGTGTTGGCAGCGGTAGTGAGCAGCTATGCTGGCGGATTAGCTGGAACACAG
>Ga0180300_10001556_pt1 | contig 10660 bp, 11 predicted proteins | sample GuaBasSediGuay15_FD_121798 | JGI IMG/M metagenome (GOLD analysis project Ga0180300, IMG submission 121798) | Subseafloor sediment microbial communities from Guaymas Basin, Gulf of California, Mexico - Guay15, Core 4569-2, 21-24 cm | ecosystem: Environmental > Aquatic > Marine > Hydrothermal... | reverse complement strand
TTATTACGACTGGGAAAAGTAGTGCAGCATACACTACGAAAATCACTATATAAAGAGTCAATGGCCAACCTAACTTCACTATTGATAAGATTAATGCTCCTATTACAAGAAGAACTATGTAAATTAGTAGTTGTGTTGCAGGTTTAAATCTATATGCGTCTTCAAGCCTTTTAGGTATTGGGAATTCGTCTTCTCTCATGTTTCAACCTCCTTATCCTGTAGGTACCATTGCTCTGGCTCTCCACATCATTAGTGTGCGGGCGTGTCTCTTTCTCCAGCCTAGGCTGCCAAGCTGTATACTCCGGATGACGTAGAATAGTTCCCTTGGATAGGGCATGTTTTTGAACACAACAGGTTCTTTTTGACCTTTTACTTTAACCACGACGTCTCCTATTGGAACTCTAATGAAGTAGTTTAATAGTTTTTGAAACAATGTAAACTGGAGATCTACATCTTCTATAACTCCTCTTCGTATTCTACCACTCAGTTCATCCGCAAGAGATTTGTCGTAGCTTATTCCGCTTTTTTCTCCAACCACAACACTGTATTTCTCTCTGGCCCATGCCTTAATTATGTTATCCAAAGCATCTACGAAAATTATACCCATTCCTAAGAGAAATAGTAGGAAAGCATTTACGCTAACCCCTTCTGGTAGGATACTTTGCACCCAGTTTGTTAAACTTGGTAAAACATTAAAGAAAACAAGTAAAACGAATACCACATCCGCGGCGAATACCAGATACATAGCAAGAAAGTATAATCTTGGTAGGTACGGGTTTTGATAAGCCCCATATAAGATATTATCGTCTTTTGTTATTCTTCTGGCTCTTTCCAAGTCTGTTGATGTTAGGAAAACTAGAGGATCTACTAGTTGATACATTTTCCCCCTTCCTCTAACGACACCACGTGCCTCAAGCTTCTTTAGTATCCTTTCAACTCTATTTTTGGTTAATCCTGTTATTTCAGCAATCTTGTCGATGTGAAATCTTCTTTCATCAAGATAATGTGAAACAATTGCGTCGATAACTTTCTCTAGATCTGGACTTCTTCTAGCTATTTTCCAACCTATGAATGAACATGTTCCAAATGCCACAATTATAGAAACTACGAGCCAAACAAGGTTTAACATGTAGTCTGATCCCCTCTTTCTTTTAGACTATTTAATTTAATACCATTTATATGTTTTCCGTTTCGAAACCATTTTTTAAGCCATAGCGAAAATTTTCAGCAAATCAACATTAAGATAACCTTTAGATCTAAGCTCATCAATAGATTTTAAACAGTTAACCTTCACATATCTACCAGGAGAACTACGTTTCATAAATTCCTTTAATAATGTTGTAAACTCATCATAACTTTTTGTTTTAGCTAGATCTAAAGCTGCAGCCTCCGATATTCTAACAAAAATATCTGGATTCGATGTTCTTCCTTCGGAAATTTCCAGTTTCTTAGCACCAATTCTTCCTACACTTTCAATATATAAAGACTCGCTACCAGCTACAAATTGAATTTTTACATCTCCTACATCTAAAGCCGATTTTGTAACAATTTCGCTAGATAAAATTTCGGCAAGCCTTTCTTTAAACGTTGGAATTTTTTCAACAACCTTAACCGTAACTTTTGGTTCACTTACCATCTCTTCTTTCTTTTCCTCCACTTTTTCCTCTACTTTCTCTTCTACTTTTTCCTTCCTTTTTCTTCTAAACAACCTCTTAATAAACGACATAAATACACATCCTTTTATTTCTGTGAAGTTAACGACGTTATAATATCGTGTAAATTGAATTTCCTTACACTACTTAACTACATTTTATTTCAAATCTAACATTTAAGCATTATGAGATAAGCATTAATTTAAAGGCTTCATGATTTATGGGGGTCATGTCTCAATTATTAACTAATATTAACGTTTACGCAACTTAGTGAACCTAAAAGGGAAATTTTAACTGCTTTACATAAAAGAAATTTTAGACATGATTTAGTGGGGCAGAATTGCTTTAACATATCAAAAAGGCTTTTAAGTGTTGTATATTGCTTTATAACCAATACTTTGTCGTTCTCGCTGCATTTTAGCTTACTGGCTTAAATATTTTTCCCAAAAGGTTAAAATTTTACGTTTGTCTACATTTATAGTGTAGATGGGGGAAGGCACATGTGAAAATCGCTGAAAGATTAAAAATGGTTAGACCTTCTGGAATAAGAAAAATGTTCGACTTAGCTCAGGGTATACCAGGCGTTATAAGCCTTGGAATAGGTCAACCAGACTTTAAGCCGCCTCCACACGTAATCGAAGCCTACAAAAAAGCCTTAGAGGAAGGTTACTGCGGTTATAGTCCAAGTGCAGGATACCTAGAACTTAGAAAAGCTATCGCAGAAAGATACGAAAACAAATACGGTTTAACCTACAACCCTGAAACAGAAATATGCGTCACCTCAGGTGCATGCGAAGCCCTATACACAATTTTACAAGCCTATATAGACCCCGGAGACGAGGTACTCATCCCAGATCCCGGATTTCTCTACTATGAAAGAGATGTCCACCTTGCCCACGGAAAACCTATACATATTCCACTTAAAGAAGAAAATGAATTCAAAATGAATCCAGACGATATAGCGGAGAAAATAACGCCCAAAACAAAAATGATCATAATAAATTTCCCCAGCAACCCAACTGGCAGTGTAATGAGTAGAAAACAGCTTAAAGCCATCTGCGAAATCGTTGAAGACCATGATATCATATTAGTTAGTGACGAAGTTTACGAGGAATTTGTTTACGATGGACATAAACACATTTGCCTCGCAAAAATAGCGCCAAGGGAAAAAACAGTTATTGTAAATGCGGTATCCAAAACTTACGCAGCAACTGGATTTAGAATAGGCTACGTTGTCGCTGATAAAGAATTACTTCTCCCAATATTAAGAATTCATCAATATGTGACAGCAAACGCCAATAGCCCTGCGCAAATTGCCGCTATAACTGCACTTAGAGGTCCTCAAGATGCGGTTAAGGAAATGATAGCAGAATTTGATGCAAGGAGAAAAATTATTGTTAATGGTTTAAAACGCATTAAAGGATTTAAAGTCGTAGAACCGAAAGGAGCCTTCTATGTATTTCCAAACATTAAAGCTTTTGGAATGAATGGAGAGAAATTTGCAGAATACTTGTTGAATGAAGCAAAAGTGGTGGTAGTGCCGGGAAGCGAATTCGGTCCAAGCGGAGAATACTACGTAAGAATTAGTTACGCCACATCACGCGAAAATCTTAAAGAAGCTTTAACAAGGATGGAAGAAGTGCTAGAAAAAATAGAAGTGGCAGAGTAGCTTAAAGTAACCGAATAAACGTTTAACACAACATTTCTTTTAATTTTTATAAGGATCTGTCATTCTTCCATTTTCTCTATCAATTTTTCTACCGCCTTATCCAACTCGTCCTCTACATGTGAAATTATGTTTAACTCTTTAGCTGTATTTACAAGTAGCTTGCAGTGTTTGGCTAACTCGCTAGTTTTACTATAAGGTTTTATACCCAGTATAGTTCTAGGCCCTCTCTTAGGCACATATAAGACATACACCCTTGTATTTATTTGCTGGTTTGTAGCAACCATAAAACCTTTCTCAACATTTATTCTAATGATATTTAGGTTAAATATTTCAGCCAGTTCAAGGAACATTGATGTCAATCTGTTTCTAGCTCCTCTTAAAGCTTTATTTACTGCCTGTTTAGATATTCCTAATTTAGATGCAATATCTATTTCTCTAAGACCTTTTGCTGCAAGTACCCACATTTCTTCCATTTTTTCCGGCAGTTTAAACTTCAACATTGCTCACCATCAACTTTTCCATAACAGTTTTCATGAAATTATTTGCAGCTTCTTCACTAGAGGCTATTACTGCGTAGCTTTCGCTAGATGTCTCTAAAAGTATAACATACCGCTTTAATGCGAGAAATATTAGTATTAGGAAGGATAAAACAGCCATTAGGTATCCAGCAAATAGCCAAAACACAGTAAAAATAAATTGAGAAACTAGTGTTTATTTTGTTACGATTTTCACGTTGTCAATTCTTATCCATGGCGTAATCAAATAGTCATATTTTCTTATGTTGTTTGCAACAGCTGTAACGTTTTTGATCATATTGTACATGTTTCCGGCGATCATTACGCCTTTCGCAGCGTATGCAATTTCTCCGTTTTCAATTTTCCAGCATGGCGTAGCGACGACGCTGAGTTCGCCGCTTTCAGGGTTGCTTGAATGTGCTCCCTGCACATCTTTAACGAGAAATCCTTCCTTAATCTCGCTGATCATTTCATCGGAGCTTATTGTTCCTGGTTTAACGAAGAAATTGCTTGGAGCTACTGTTGGTGTTAACGCGTAGGAACTGCGGACAACGCCATAGCTTTCAGATCTATCTGCGTTTCCAGTGCTTTCCTTATTTTCCTTCTTAGCGGTATAATTGTTATAGAGGTATCCTTTGAGGATGCCTTTCTCTATTATTGGTGTTTTCTGCCTTGGAACGCCTTCACCATCAAATTTCGATGTTTTTAATCCTCCCTTATAGGTTCCATCATCTAAAATTGTTAAGAGTTCTGATGCTACTTGCTGGTCTATTTTTCCTTTTAGAGCTGACCTATCTCTCTGAATATAGTCTGATCTAACGGCTGGAATCAATGTGTACATCCATAGGCTAAAGAGTGCATCTTGCATGAATATCACTGGATATTCTCCCTTTTCGACTTTTTCTCCTTTGAGTGATTCTATAGCCAGTCTTGCAGCTTCTTTACCAACCCATTCAGGGTCAATTTTAAGTATTCTGTTTGCATCGAACTCAGCACACCATGGAGAGACATGTGGAGGGTCTCTAGCGATCGTAGCTAAGTGCGAAACTATTGCGGTTCCCTCATCGAATCCTTCTATGCCTTGACTATTTGCAATAGCTTCTTTAACATGTATTGTAGATGAGGAACCCATGAAGGGTATTACACGTTTATCGTAGCTGGTGGCTGCATCTAACATTCTTAAGGCGATTTTCACAACGTCTTCAACGTTCATTTCCACAATTCTATTATCAAACACTTCCCCTACGGTCGGTAATGGTTTGGGAGATGGAAGTTCTTTCCAGTCCTCGTCAGGTTTATTTGCCTTTGCGGATTCAACAGCTTTTAAGGCTGTTTCCTTAACGATTTTTTCGTTAAAGCTATTAGTGTAGGCGAATCCTATTCTTTTATCAATTATAGCTCTTATACCTATGCCTTGATCCACCGTTATCGAAGATTTTGCTATTTGACCCTGACTGATTTCGACGTTAACACTCTTGTTCCACGATGCGTATGCTTCAGCTTCTTTTGCACCAGCTTTCTCAGCTTCCTTAACAGCTAATTTAACAATTTCTAAAAGATTTTCCATGGTTTTCACCTCGCCCCTCCAATTAAAATTTCTCTTACCCTTAGGTGTGGCCCTCCGTCACCTGTAAATGCTGTTTGGCCTTTCCCACATCGACCAGCGATAAGAGAGAAGTCTTTTCCTACAGCATCCACTTTTAACAGTGTTTCAAGGGTGTTGCCGCTAATGCTCATGTTTCTAACCGGTTCACCAACTTCTCCTTTAACTATTTCATATGCTTCTTGTACACCAACTTGAAATGTTCCATCTAAATTAGCTTGACCGCCTCTAAAACTAACAATATAGTATCCAAAGTCTATATCTTCAACTAACTCTTCAAAGCTATGATCCCGCGGAGCAATATACGTGTTTCTCATTCTTATAAGTGGTGGTACCCGAAAGTCCTCAGCTCTAGCGTTGCCGGTAGGTTTAATTTCGAAGAGGTCTCTAACGTCTTCAGGGATTTTTCGGCGAAGAGCTTCAAATTTAGCAGCATATTCTCTGTCGAACATTAATGAAACAACTACGCCATCTTTTATTAGTACGGTTTTTTGAGCTGGAACTCCTTCATCATCGTACTTAAAGCTTCCAAAACCTCCCTCAACGGTTCCGTCATCAATGATGGTGACATGTTTGCTAGCAACTTGTCTTCCAAGTTTATCTAGGATTACGGATCCAGCAAAAGTTAGATCTGCTTCTGCAAGGTGACCAAATGCTTCATGAGCGAAAACACCTACAATCTCTGGTCCAAGAACTGCTGGGAACCCTCCTCCCTTCGGAGGCTTTGCTTTTAGTTGTAGTTTTATTCTTTCTCCGAGTTTTTCACCTAGTTTTTCAGGGGTTTCTTTTTCCCAGATTCCGAAGCCTTTTGTTGAACCTATTTCCTCTCTGCCTGATGCAAATATATCTCCTTCCTTTGCGGATGCAAAAATTCTACTCCAAACGTATAGTTTATCCTGTTCTATGTAGGTTCCATCACTATTTGCAAAATACTGTACACCTGTAATATCTGCGTAGCTTATAGTACAGCTTTTAACCCTCTTATCATAGCTGAAAACAGTTTTATCAATTCTAAGTACTGTACTCATTTTTTCGTCAATGGAAACATCTCTTGGATCTATATCTGGCTTAATCTTTACAATATCCTCCACTGGTTTAACATCAAACAGTGTAACAGGCATCCTAACTTTTTCACTTGCGACTTTCGCCATTTTAACAGCATCTTCAACTGCTTTTTTCAAAGAATTCTCATCTAGACTTCCAACTGTGGCGAAGCCCCAAGCACCGTTGACAAGTACCCTTATACCTGCTCCTTTCTCTAAGCCTTCTGTGACGACTTCAACTTTGCCGTCTTTTGTACTTATGATCGTTTTACTTATGTTTTGAGCTCTAACCTCTACGTATGAGGCACCTGATTTTTGACCATAATCTATTATGCTCATTAATTCGTCTTTCATAAGCCCCATCGCTCCCTATTTCATAGTTTATTTGACTTTATTCTTTACTTCAGTCTTATGAAGCTATAGGAGAACTCAATATAAACATTTTCGAAATCGTATCACATCATCAAAATATTCGGAGTTTCTTACGTAAAGAAATAAGAATAAATGAAAATAAGAAGATAAGATGTTATGATATGTCATTGTGCGTCTGTTTAAGTTTATTTTCAGTTTTTCATCTATCTTAGATAGGTTAGTTTGCTAATGAGTGTTTTTACCCTACTTCGTTAATTTAACAGTGGAACCTACCAGTTAATTTGCAAATAACAGCTACATGGATCCATATTCCACCAGCAACTCCTCACTTTATAGATTCATTCGTATAGCTCGTAGTTTTCAACAGGTTCTTTCTTAATTTATCTGTATTTTATTGGTTCTCTCTAAGATATTATGGTAATATTTAAATATTTAATAACCATGGTTAAATAATATGAGTTATTTAACTGTGGTTAGAAAAGAGGTTGAGGAACTTCGTAAGACACGTGGCTGGGTTATTGTATTTGGTCGTCGTAAAGTTGGTAAAACTTTTTTGCTGCGAAATTTAACGAAATGGGATGTATATATTTTAGTTAGACGCGATCTTTCGATAAGATCTGAAGAAATAAAAATAGAAAGTTTAGATGATTTAGTCAATAAGGTTGGGGAAAAACTTAAGGTTGATGACACTGTTATTATTGATGAGTTTCAGAGGTTGCCTATGCATATACTTGAGGATTTAACGCAGTTCCATCCACGTGGAAGGCTAATTCTTTCAGGTTCAGCACTAGGGATTATAAAAAAGATTTTTGGACCTTCTTCTCCACTTTTAGGATTTTTTACGCCGATAAGAATTTCATTAATAAGTCCTAGAGATATTTTATCAACGTTATCCAAGAAGTATGATCCTGTAAGAGCGGTGGAGCTTTCCGCATATTTACGTGATCCTTGGCTTATACCCCTTTATGGGGGAGAAGAACTCAACGAATTCGTGTATAGATATACGTGTAGGTATTGGCAGGTAGTTAAAGCGCTGCTCGGAGAAGTGTTTACAGAAGAAGAAAGAACATTGACAAGGACATACGAGGCAATATTAAGCCTTATAGGTTCTGGAAAATGGCAACCAAAGGATATTGCAAATATATTGTATACGAGAGGCATTTTAAAGGAACCTAGCAGTTCTGCTATAGCGGGGTATTTGAAAAATCTTATGGAAATGGATTTGATTGAATCTACAAAAATATATGGTTCTAAACGGAAATTTTATCGAATAAAATCTCCAATAATGGAAAACTTCTACTATATGGAAAGCAGATATGAGGTAACCGAAAGAGAAACATCATTTGAAGAATTAGAACCTACATTGAACAAATTAGTTCACTTAGAAGTTGAAAGGCTCATAGCTGACCTCTTCGCGGAAATAATGGGTGGACGAAGAGAATACATGCTACGACCAGAAGTAGATTTTATAGTGACGGTGCGAGGTAAACCTAAAGCGGTGGGCGAAATCAAATGGGGAAACTACAGTAAAAAAGATTTGAGAAACTTTCTAAATAAAACTGAAACTATTCCAGGAGAAAAACTCTTCATAACAAAGGAAAAAGAAGAAACATTTAATGGAGTAAAAATACTTGACGCAAAAGACTTAGTAAACATGATCTCACCGAAAAAATAAAGTAGATGACAATCCTAAGAAGAAAACATTGTTAACATTCTTAACTTACTACTTATTTTGTTCTGTTAACTTTGCCAACAAGTACTTCTTAGATTTTAACAAATTAATTAGAATTTCCATAAGTCCGTTCTCTCCTCAAGGTGGTTTAAGGAATAAGCAGTAACATTTAACCGCCTTGAGGAGTTCCTCTCTTTGCGAAGCTTCATTGAGAGGCTTTCGGGGGGAACGGGAACTCCCCTCATTCTGAGCATGTTCAAGCAGGCAACAATATCTCTATCATTCTCGTAGCCACATTTTCTACATTTCAAAACCCTCTGCCCATTCGGTGCTATTTTTCCACCACATCTCGGACAGAGGGAACTCGTCCCCTTCGGGTTGATATATACGACAGGGATGCCGTTTAACTTAGCTTTGTATTCGATGAAAAACTGTAGCTTTCTGAAATTCCAAGAGTGAAGTCTCCTATTTAAATTTCTCCCATATTTAATTTTTTTCCTTATGTTTTTCAGATTTTCCATGATTATTCCTAGATTGTGTTTTTTGGCGAAATCCACGATTATTTTAGCGATTTTATGACATAAATCGTGGGTTTTCTTTTTCTCTCTTCCAGAATATTTTTCTATAAGTCTTTTAGATGTTATCGGTTTATACTTTGACAGTTTTTGAATTCTTCTTCTAATTTCAAAGTACGTTGTGTGTATTGTTCTCAATCCGTGTTCAATTCTCAAAACGTGAGGATTTGAACTTACACAAGTTACGTTGCTCTCGTTAATATCTATTGCAATCCAATCTTTTGGATTAGTTAAATCGACATCTTTCCTAAATGGAATTAAAACTTTTTTCGTGTTAATTGTAACCTCTCCTATTCTTAATTCTCCTCTTTTCCAAGCATCTATGTATTTTTGTTGATATTCCCCATATTTTAAGGGAATATAAAGAAACCGTCTTGGTTTAACAGATATTCTAAGCATCTTTCCGTCAAATTTCACAAGTTGAGGGTCGAGTTGTATAAATAGTTTTCTTGCTACTGGTTTACCTCCTTTAATTTTCCCCTTTCTCTTTAGTCTTCTCCAGCTTTTTAGCATTGATGTAGCTACTCTACAAGCTGAATGGCAAAAGTGAGTTGAGTAATCCCATTTCTGCTTCCATTCCTCATACACATTTTTCCTTAACTTGGCATAAGATGTTATATTTAGCTGCAGAGACTTCTCAATGCAGAAATTAACCATATCTCTAAAGTCCTTCAACATTTTCTCAATTTGCGGCGTTATATCGTAGCTAAAAGCTACCGATAACGTTATCTCCATAATTCAACATTTAGGGTAATACACTATATAAGTCTTACCTCTTATATCTAACCATTACTAGATGTTACCAAACCTTGCTAAAATCGAAAACTGTTTACAACCCTTTTTACTTGCGTCAAGAACTTGTATTTGAGCTACTTTTCCATTTTCATCGAAACTTACAACGACATCATTATCCAATAGCTTGTCTTCAACCACTTTAGGGTCTTCAATTAAATTAATGGTTAAAACATCGGCTTTAACATCATATTCAATAATTTTTTTACCATTTTATTCATCTTCCACTATTAATTCTTCTCTTAACTAAATCTTTTAAATTTTTAGGGTAAAGTACGGTTACAACAACAATCGTATCTGCTGATTCTTCGCAAATCACGGCTACATTGCGACTATAATCCACTAATATTTCTCTACCTGTAAAAGTATCATATAGTATACCCTCAGGACGTGCTACCACTGCAACAACATCATGATTAGCAATGTCCCGCTCTAACATACGTTTTTCAGCATGTTTAGTAAACTTAATTTCTTTCCCACGGAACCCATCGCCTAGTGTAGCAGTTACATTTTAGATGGATTTATATATTTGTTTGGTTGTTTTGGTATTTGTGGTGGGTATGGAGAGAAGGGAGAGAATGTTAAGAAGCGGCGAAGTTGCTAAGATTCTCGGAGTTGATAGACATACCGTAGTTAAGTGGATTAAGGAAGGTAAGATTAGAGCGATAAAGCTCCCAAGCGGGAGATATAGGATACCTGAAAGTGAGGTGAAAAAAATACTTGAAGGAAGAAGCGATTAAAGCATATAAGATTCCTATTGAGTCTCC
>Ga0180300_10001555_pt1 | contig 10661 bp, 12 predicted proteins | sample GuaBasSediGuay15_FD_121798 | JGI IMG/M metagenome (GOLD analysis project Ga0180300, IMG submission 121798) | Subseafloor sediment microbial communities from Guaymas Basin, Gulf of California, Mexico - Guay15, Core 4569-2, 21-24 cm | ecosystem: Environmental > Aquatic > Marine > Hydrothermal... | reverse complement strand
TTCTTCTTAAAATGTTATCTGCTCCTTCCAGTTCATCTATCGCTTTCAGAATGAGTTTTTCGTCTTTCCAGGCATTTACACCATACTTCTGGTTGAAGTAGGCTATCATCGAGTCTATATCGCTTCTCGAAATCCCGATTCTCAGCTTTTTCTCATGGGATTCGAGCTCCTCTTTATCAATGAACTCTAAAACCTTCTCATCTTTCGCCGATTCGATTCCGATCACATCTATTGTTTTGACATCGAGAAAGTTTGAGTAGTAGAGCGGAGCGTGGAGGTGAATCTGAACATCAACGCTGAAGTTGAAGTTCTCGTAGGCTATTTCCATCTGCTCAGGAGTCGGTTGAAGCTCTGGGTTCAAACCGAGACTCGGATCATCTAGACTGAGGCATGTAACCTTGAGGCGGGATTCTATTGTATTCTCGGCAAATCTGGCAAGGGATCTGGAAATGGATGCCAGAATATCCTCATATATAACGCTTCCAAATTCAGCAAGGTATATCTCGAATGGGCCCGTAATACAGACTCTCACGTCTCCAGAGTAGTTCAATCCTTCCAGGGCATGAAATTCCGGAATTTTCGCATGCTTTTTCTTTATGAGGTATGCATCCTCTTGAAATGCCTCGTCCTTAATTAAATCGAGAAACATCCTCACCATGTCTCGGAATTGCGGATAGTTTGCAACCTCGACCCCAGCCTTTACCTTCATCACGAAAGCTCTCTGGGCTAGCTCCTCAAATTCTCTCGTTGAGAGATTTCTTTCAACCCAGTCCCTGTCAATTCCGGGAGGAAGAGGGAAGCTTCCAATGTCATCAAACTTCATGGAATCACCTTGGTATTTGAGGCATTTCTGATGGAACTTAATTAAGCTTACGATGCTTGCTTCTACAATCTGCGGTGAGTTCTACTTCCAGCAAAGTTTAAATAACGAATTTAATTTGGTTTAGTTCGGGGTGATCAGACATGGCAGAGGAACATGTTGTCTTTGTTGGCAATAAGCCCGTGATGAACTACGTTCTTGCGACAATAACACAGTTTAACGAGGGTGTTGGAAACGTTGTAATCAAGGCAAGGGGTAGAGCGATAAGCAGGGCCGTCGATGTGGCAGAAATAGTGAGGAACAGGTTTCTTCCTGGGGTAAAGATCGATGAAATCAAGATTGACACCGAAGAACTTGATTCAGCCCAGGGAAGGCAGATGAACGTCTCGACTATAGAAATTTACATGAGTAAGTGAATTCTGTTTTCTGAAGGCTCAAAAAGGGCCTTTTTCTTAATATTTTCTTGGTTTTTGGTATTAACTCTCCCTTGGTGTTAGTTCTCTAAATTCTCTTATCAAAGAAAGGAAAGAATTTATCAATAGTAACATCAAGCCTTTGGAAGATCAGAAGTGAAGGCTTGCCTATACCTGATGGATTCTTAGATCTGAACATTGCACCAGCTTTCCACGTTCTTACAGAAATCGTGATAACTTCCTTTTTCAATCCGATGGTAAAGGAAGAGTTACTTTACACCCGTTTGGATGGGCTCACAACAAATGTTGAGTGTAAAACCCAGTAGGAAGATACTGGAGATAATAGAAAAGAGCAAATCGACAATTGTAATTGCAACCTATGAACTCGACATCGTCATAGAAATCGCTGAAAGAATTATTCCCTCAGGTATAAGAAGATAAAAGCTGATGGTGGAATAGAAATCTTGGAGAGTGAAAGACTGCTTGAAAACTGGGGTCATTTGGTGATCCGTCATAAATCAAGTTTGAGCTTAAGAAAAATATTTAAGTAGAGTGGAGGAATTTGCCAAGCTGGGTGATTTCGATGGTCTGGCAGGGAAGAAGTAGAAGAACGTTCACAGGGAAGCTGATAAGGAGTGCGAGGAAGAAGAGGAAGTACGAGCTTGGGAGACCGCAGGTTGAAACCCTGATAGGGGAGAGAAAAATCAAAAAAGAGAGAACCAGAGGGGGAAACGTAAAGATAAAGCTTGTTATGGACAAATTCGCTAACGTTTACGTTCCCAAAGAGAATAAGGTCGTCAAGGCAGAGATCAAGAGCGTTGTGGAAAACAAAGCCCATGTTCACTATGTGAGGAAGAACGTGATTACTAAGGGGGCAATCATAGAAACCTCTGTTGGAAGGGCGAGAGTTACCAATCGGCCATCTCAGGAAGGGGTAATCAACGCCGTTCTTGTGGAATAATCTTTTCTAAAATTTTAGTTTGGTCCCTTTAGGTTACGATTTCAGCCAGCCTTTCAAGCTCTTTTGCCTTCAGAATTTCCATCATCGAAAGGTCGAGAGGATCTTCAATAGCTACACCATGCTTAAGTTTTAGATTTCTCATTTCCGGCGAGGTTGGGCCGATGGCAGGATCTCCGGGCACCCTTGGCGAGACATCGAAGACGAAGAAATCGAGTTTGTCGTTAACATCGTAAGCTATCGCCCCCTGCAACCCGAAAAGGCCAATCAGCCCTGGGGGATATTCTTCCTTGCAAGCTTCGATGAACTTCTCAGCATATTCGTACACCATCTGCTGCTTGCTTTCCCTCATCGTAATGCCGAAATGGCCGATCTCTTCGTTCTTAACCGGTACATCGATCTTCAGCTGGTCTTTTGCGGGGAGATTCAGGAAACCTTGGAGATTCACCTGTCTTCTGTCGGAGAATCCGACAAAATCAAAGTTTCCGAAAACATCTTTTAAAGCATAGCTGTGGAAGTTAGCGTTAAATCTTGCTCCAAGAACGTATTCCTCGATTCTTGCCCTACTCAATCCCTCTTCGTTGATGACACCTTCTTTCAGGAGCTTCTCCGCTTGTTTGTAGTAATCTTCAGGGGAAGAGGCGTAGAAGAAAGCCCTCTCCAGAGGATTTTTTGCCTGTTGAACCTTCACAACAACGAGTCGGTCAATCTCATCGGGAGAAGAGAACTCGATTGGGTACCTGAGTCCAGCCTTCTTCAGGAGGTAATATTGCCCTCTCTCAAAATTCCTCTCTTCTGCCCTGAGCATGAAGCGATTGCCGTAAATGGGAACCAGAAACTCATTCTCAATACCGTCGTATCCAACGTAGACGGCAAAGCTTCTGTTAGGGATGAAGATTGTGTTCATCTCAACAAGTTTCTCTTGAACTTCTCTGTTCAGAAGATCTTTGAAGGAGTCGAGGAGTAAAACCTCATCGTAGAGATGTCTGTTGAATTCCGTATAGAGCTTCTCCCTCCCTTTTTGAGCTATCACGACGGTTCTAAGGCCAAAACTTTTTGCGGAAATTCCAGCCTCCTTTGCTGAATGGGAGCCGAAGATGCCTATCGTAACATCTTCATACTCTCCGGCTATTTTTCTCACCTTCTCTATTATTTCAACCATCCAACCACCTTTGAATCCATTAAACGTTTTAGACCTTAAACTTTAATCTAATTTGTCTTAATTCTTTTAACTCTTCTAATTCTTCTTGAACTCCCTCAATATACTCTCAGCTGCTATCAATCCTGTTACAGCAGCTCCAACAATACCCCTGCTTATCCCAGCTCCGTCTCCTATCGCGTAAACGTGCTTTATACTCGTCCTCATGTATCTATCCACTTTCAACTTGAGAGAATAGAACTTAATTTCAGGTGCATAGATGAGGGTTGAGTCATCCGCAACACCGGGGATTACACGATCCAACTGTTCCAAAGCATCTAAAATATCGGTAACAACCCTTCCCGGATAAGCGAGACTTATATCCCCTGGAATCGCCTTTTCGAGTGTTGGTCTAACGAGGATGTTGTTTTTTATCCTACTTTCCGTGCTCCTTCTTCCAAGCCTGAGATCCTTCAACCTCTGAACTATCGGATTCCCCCCTCCGAGCTTTGTAGTAATCCTGGCAAGATCTCTTCCCCATTCGTTTGGATGTTCAAAAGGCTCCGTAAACCTGTAGTGGCCAAGAAGGGCAAAGTTTGTGTTGTTGGATTTTTCTTTAGCCTTACTATGTCCATTTACCAAACAGAACTCTCCGTAGTCTTCCCTTATCACCCATCCCCAGGGACAGGTACAGAAGGTTCTGAGATAGTCATCGTATTTTTTGGTCACAACCCTAAGCTTTGGATCGTAGATAACAGAGGTGATTTCCTCCATTATCGATGCCGGAACCTCAACCCTTACACCCACATCAATTGCCCTCGCCTCTGAGTTCTTACTTACGGCAAGCTTGTACTTCTCGGCCCATTTTTCGAGCCATCCGGCCCCCCACCTTCCAACTCCAACTATCAGTCTTTCATACTCGTACTCTTTTCCTTTTGATGTGACTATTTTCCTTTCTTTAGGATTTATGTCCACAACAGACGTATTTGGAAAAATCTTAACCCCATTTCCGATTAGATAGTTCTCTATGTTTTTTATAACCTTTGGGAGTTCATCACTGCCAACGTGTCTCTGCTTGAGAGGAATGAACTCTATTCCTGCAGAATTAGCTTTTTTCAAGAATTCTTCCAGTCTTCCATTATCCATTCCATAAACCTCATTGGGAGCGCCATTTTCAAGGAAAATCGAGTCTACCTCATCCATTTTCTCTAAAAGATAATTCTGATCGATAAGTCCCAAAAAATCACCGCCAACTGTAAAGCTTGAAGGATATTCGGGTTTGACGAAATTGAGCTTTCCATCAGAAAGCCCTCCAGCCCCTCCAACGCCGGAGGTGATGTTACAGGGCTCGCACTTCATACAAAAAGTCTCAGAAAGGTTTATTGGACATCTCCGTTTATCTATGTCTCTCCCCATCTCAAAAACAGCGACTTTAAGCTTTCCTGCCAGTTTATGGGCTGCAAACATCCCACCTGGTCCCGCTCCAACAATGATAACATCAAATTTCATACATTTTTCAGTTGGGTTGTAGGAGTTTATTTAACCTTTTCCTTATTTTTTGTATTGAATGAAATTCAAATGGGGAATCGGTGAAACTTCTAGAGTTCTAGAAGTTGGGAGACTTAAAAATCTTGAAGAAGTTTATGGGTTTTTACGGTTCTCTTCTAAAATTTCAACAGCAAAAATAAATAACGGCAACCGACGAAACCTCTTTGATGAAGCTCAGCGATGGGATTTATCTTATAGAGGGTGAAAATCATGGGCGATATCCCTTTTGCAACTGCATCTTCATTAAAAATGGGAGGTGCCTTTTGGACAGTGGAGCTGGTGAGAGTATCTCTTCTTTAAATCCCGAGGTAATCATAAATTCCCACTGGCATGAAGATCACATACCGAAAAATTGTATCGCGAAGAGAGTTCTTGCTCATGAGCTGGATGCAAATGCGATAGAAAATTTTGAAGAGTTTAAAAGGAGATATGGGATCGGCGATTTTGTTAAAATCTTTGTGAACTTTGAGTTCTGCAAGGTTAGTGAGACGTTCGGGGATGGTGACATTCTGGAATTCGGGGTTGATATTGAAACGATCCACACACCCGGGCATTCGCTAGGCCACTGCTGTTTTTTGATCGATGGAGAGATACTCTATCTTGGTGACATAGATCTCACATCCTTCGGGCCGTGGTATGGTTGTTTGGACTGTAATGTCGATGACTTCGTGACTTCTATCAGAAAGGTGAGAAAGATAGTTGAAAAGGGCGTAGAAATCGCGGTTCCTTCCCATGGACCTGCCGTGTTTGGAAAAGAGAAAATCTTGAGCAGTTTGGATAGATATCTCGAGAAGATTTTTGAGCGGGAGGAGAGGATTAAAGAACTCGGTTTTAAAAACTCCGATTTTAGAAAGCTTGGTTTTGAAGAAAGTCTTGTTGGAAGGGGGATAATCTACAAGAAGCTACCCGAACCAAAGGAGGTTTACGGGCATTTTGAGAAGGTTATGATCGAAAAGCATCTTGAGAGACTTGGTCATCGATAGTGATTGGCTAGTAGTCACCTAGTGATCGGCAAATTAAAAATCGGAAAGGGAGCAATTTAAGACCCGCCTAAAATTTACAATCGAATTAACCAGCTTGGGGTCCAAGCATTGATTGAACCTTCTTTTGTAATTCCATTAACCTTTCTTTGAGTTTCTCTTCCTGTCTTTCAAGAGTTTTAATCCTTATTTTCAGCGTTTCGGTCTTCTCCTCAAGCTCCTTGACCATCTCATCTTTGCTTGTCTGGACGAGGATCCCCCCTACTGCTTTGTAAACGATCGTATCCTCTTTTTTCTGCAACTCTTCAAGAGCCATCTCGGTCTCCTTCAATGTGGAATCAAGCTGCAATCTCTGATTAACTACTATCTGAAGTTGCTGCTGAAGTTGCTGAAGTTGAGCGACCATATTCTGGAGCTGGGGTGGAAGTTCAGTACTCATATCCTAACACCTCTTCACATATTTTTATAAGCCTCAACCATGTGTTCAATGAGGCTCTAAACGAAGTTAGATCTTCAGCCTCAAGCTTGAGCAATAACGCATCTCCCTTTAAATAAATTTTTGCCTTACTTCGTATCCCCTCACCCTCTTCAGGTTTAAGAGATTTATAAACGATTTCAGGGCTGTTTAACCTAAATTCAAAGGTTCCCGTAAATTGATCCATGGAAGGGCTGAAATTTCACGGTTCATAATCTTTCCTGTTGAGGTAGATGAATATCACCGTCTTCCCCTTATACCTAAAATCTAGGAAAGCCCTTCCTCTTTTCTTCCCGGCAACAACCTCTTTAACAAGCCCTTTTCTGATTTTAAGCCTCCTCTTAATCTTCTCTCCTGCAATGTTGGAGGGAACCGCGCCAAGGATTGCGGGATCGAAGTCGAGCTTCCCGGAAAAGAAAACTGGAGAATCATCCATTTTAGTCTTCACAGTTTTTGCAAGATTGAATCTAAGCTTAAAAGTCTCTTTTGCATTTTTAAAAACTTTTAAAATGCTGGGGTTGCCTTTTATCTCTTCTATTAACACTATATCAGAAAATGATGAGAAGAACTCCTCCAAGCTTTTTTTACCTCTTGAAACATACTGCCAGTTCATGTAGCTGGAGAGGAGCTTTACAAAAGTTCTCGTTTTTCTTCCAGGTTTTCTTGAAGTCGTAACAATCATATGGTATCACCCATACGTTGTTTTCATCTTTATTTGTCTTTATTTCTTTACCCTTAATCCTTTGACTTTAACCTTTTTTGACTTATCTCGTCGTTTTTAGTACTCTTTCGTCATGCTTTATCTTGCTTTACCTTATCTCCAACTTGCACAGACTCATCATACTGTGAAGGCAAAAATTAAAATTCATTGGAGGATTTAAAATAATTGATGCTTGACTTGCTTCTTAAAAACGCCATTGGAATCGCAAAGGCGGTAAATGAGGATCAGATTTTCGTAATCTCGAATAGCTACGTCGATGCAGAAGCGATAGATGGTATAAAAATCTACAATGTGCCAAAAAAGTACTCGACCTATATTGAATCGGTTATTTTCTCCCTTGAGAAAGAGTACGATCTTGAAAAGATATTAGGGACTGAGTTCATTGAGAAGATGATAATAGGTCATCATACTTTTGAGTACGTGTCATCTTTGGCTTATTTAAAAAATATTCCAATTTCAGATAATTTTGTAATTCTCGTTTTCTTGGAATCCTATCAGGGCATTCTCATCCTTAATCCGAAAAAGAGCAGCCTTTACAAGGCTATTATTGAATGTAGCGAAAGGGTGGATCCTGAAATCATAAGGGCAATCCTAAACGTGGCTGTAACCCTGGCGGCTAAGGGTAGGGAAGGCAAAACAATTGGAACAGCATTTGTTGTCGGGGATGTAAGGGAAGTCATGAAGAGATCGCGACAGCTCGTAATAAATCCATTTGAGGGGCACTCAGCTGAGGTTAGGAACATCAAAGACCCCTACATATGGGAAACGATAAGGGAATTTGCGCAGCTCGATGGGGTCTTTGTTATCGATGATGACGGGACGGTTGTGGCTGCTGGCAGATATCTTGATGTTTCTGCATCCGATTTAAAGATAAAACCGGGGTTGGGAGCGAGACACATGGCATGTGCTGCGATATCACAGGAAACCGAGGCGATAGCGATAGTCGTGTCTGAAAGCGGTGGAGACATCACAATATTCAAGGATGGCAAGGAAATTCTTAGGCTTAGCAGCATACTTCTGGTTTGAATTCAAAGTTAAAAGTTAAGTTTAAAGATTCGAGTTTAATGATGAAGAAAGGTTAATTTTAAAAACAGTCTGGAAGAGTGATGGTAGAGATAAACTTGAGCTAGTATAACCAACCAAAAATTTTAAAATCTTAAAATTAAACTGGAATATATCGGAGGTATAGGCAGAAGATGAGTTCGGAAATTTGCAGTGTCTGTGGGCTGCCAAAAGACCTTTGTGTCTGTGAGGAGGTAGCCAAAGAACAACAGCAAATTCTAATAAAATTATCGAAAAGACGCTATGGAAAGGAGGTAACTCTTATTGAAGGTATTGACATGGGCGAAATCAACATCGATGAGCTAGCAAAGTATCTTAAATCAAAGCTCGCGTGTGGAGGGACCGTTAAAAATAAGGTTATAGAGCTCCAAGGGAATCATGTTAATCGGGTGAAGGAGCTTTTAATAAAGAAGGGATTCAATCCTGAGAGAATCAAGAGCTAATGAGAAATTGATTAAATCTTTTAACTCATCTCAAACTTTATCTCAAACTTATTTTAAAAAATCAGACCAATCAAATCGCCAATCCTACCTTTTAATACGCCTGTAATATCGATTCCGGTTAGGTTTAAGACCACGTATATCCCTAAGAATGTTCCGATCATACTTCCGATATTTGTTAGCGCAACAACTAAAAGAACCCTAAAAACTCTGTTTTTCATCATCTCTCTCAGCGTTTTCACTTCTGAGAGTTTTTCTAGGTCACCTGAGGTTGGTTTCCTTATCCAAGCCTCAACCAATCCTGAAACCCATCCCGCTGCGATTGCAGGATTTAAAGAAGTGAGCCAAGCGAAGAGGAAGGCTGCAAGAATGGACAGGGGATGGGCTCCGGCTATGGCAGCTCCCAAAGCTGAGAGAACACCGTTTATCATGAACCAGTAGAAGAATGCCGTTAGAATTAGCTGAGTGTTAAGGGAAGAGAGGATAGCCACGAAAATTAAGATTACGATTGCAAGAATGCTGTAACCAAGAATTTTCGCAAGGTTGAACCTTCTCTCCTTCACCACTAACAGGCTCTCAGGTTCGGGAATCTCCTTGTGAAGTAGATACTCCGAGATTCCTTTCTTGTGTCCCGCTCCAATGACCGCGACGATCTTGTTGTATTTTGAAGAGGCTCTCATGAGGTTTCCAGCCATGAAAGCGTCCCTTTCATCCAACAATACCTTTGCCGCGTTGGGGGAAACCTTCTGGAATTCCGAAACCATCGTAGACAAAACGTCCTCTTCGAGCATCTTTTCGACATCGATCTCCTCTTTCGAGAAAAGCCCACCAATTAGGCTGAAAAAGAGCTTTATTTTCTCAAAAATTGACAAAGATTCCCAAAATCTCTTGAATGTAATCGTTATGTCCCTGTCTATAAGCAAAACATCGGCGTTTACCTTTTTTGCACATTCTATTGCCTTAAGCATTTCTTTTCCAGGTTTAACACCAAACTTCTCTCCTATTTTTCTCTGGAAATAAGATAGAAGGAGCTGAAAGAGCATCAAATGGGCTTCTCCCCTTTTTATTACATCGACAAGGGAGATCTCAGGTTTTTGCTGCTTTACAAGATCTAGATACCTTTTCTGATCGAGTTCAACTGCAACTGCATCGGGTTTTTCTGTGAGAATAACCTCCTCTACTTCTTCAATCGATTTTTTGGAAACGTGGGCTGTACCAATGATTATCAGCTCTCTCTCATCGTTTTCATACGGAGGGTTTTGCAATCCTCCGCACCTCCTTGAACGTCTCTTGTATACCTATAATTTCAAGTGTCCTCATCAAATCTGTTCTTGAAACTATCCCCACAACCCGATCGTCATCGACAACCGGCAGTCTGCCTATCTTTCTCTCATTCATAAGCTTAAAGGCATCGAAAGCGCTGGAGAGGGGTGAGATCGTGACAACATCCCTTGTCATGACCTCGGATACAGGCACGTCTTCGGATGCATTGGAGATGTCTTTAAGGGTTACGATCCCGATAAGTTTTCCGTCCTCAACAACAGGATAGCCTAAGTGTTTGTAGATGAGCATCATTTCTAAAACTTCTCCGACTGTCGTTTCGGGAGATATGGTGAGAGGATCGTGAGACATGATATCCATTATCTTAACCCTCTTGAGCACGTTCTCAATCATAACGATCTTCTCTTCCTCGTTTGCTCCCATGTAGATAAATAGGGCTATGATAATTAGCCATGGATTCACGAATAATCCAAAGATACCGATCATGAATGCCATCATCTTTCCAGTCTCAGCCGCTATTCTTGTAGCGTTCACAAACCCCATCCTTTTGGCTAACAACCCTCTTAGAATCCTTCCACCATCTAGTGGAAATGCTGGGATCAGATTAAAGAAAGCAAGAATGAAATTGTAGATTGAGAAAACTCTGGAGAATTCAGCTAAAGCCGGAATCTCAATAAGTGAGATTCCATAAAAAACGACTCCGATAAAAATACTCATTAAAGGACCGGCAAAGGCAATTTCAATTTCCTTTTTTGGCTCCTTTGGCATATCCTCAAGCATTGAAACTCCACCGAAAATGAAGAGGATAATTCCTTTTACTTTCAC
>Ga0180300_10001554_pt1 | contig 10664 bp, 10 predicted proteins | sample GuaBasSediGuay15_FD_121798 | JGI IMG/M metagenome (GOLD analysis project Ga0180300, IMG submission 121798) | Subseafloor sediment microbial communities from Guaymas Basin, Gulf of California, Mexico - Guay15, Core 4569-2, 21-24 cm | ecosystem: Environmental > Aquatic > Marine > Hydrothermal... | reverse complement strand
TGGTTAAGGTTTCCAGGATACAGAGGCTTCACATCCTCTTCCATTATATCCTTAATCTCCTTATCAACACCCTCTCCATATATTGATAAGGTGGTTGAGGATGGAATCTCTTTAGGAAGTTCTCCCTTCCGTTCTTCCATAAGAATATTTAGTGCATTATCGAGTGCCTCTTTCCAATTTTTAACCGTTCTTACCTGTATCCTCTTACCGCATAACATACGAAGTTGCTGAAGATCCTGTGTTATATCTTCGTTTTTATCTAAGGCATCAAATAACCTTTTCACAACATTTACAAGTTGATCTGAAACCGCTGAAGGCGAAAAGATGCATTCCAACAAAACCCTAATGGCATCATTAATACTCCAGTGGATTAAGTCCTTAAGTTTGTTTTTCACACGCCGGGTTAGTGAGTAGGTTGATGATGGTTTATCTTTATAAAATATTTTTCGAATCACATCATGTATTTGATGGATATATGTCTTTTGTACAGAAAGATATAACCCAATATCTTCCATTTTTGTATTTATATAGGCTCCAATCATTCTATCTTTCAGAAATCTATCAAGTACTGCAAGTGGATCGGGATACTCGATTCTTCGAGACAGATTGCCCTCGTCTATCTCCTTTCGGGTAGGCTCTGGCGTGCGCGGTGGAATTGAAAACTCTTCTAAATGATTTGCAATGTATTTATAAAGTTTTATTGACCCCGTCTCTACCATACGATTTAAAATTAAATATACCGCAAGTTGTACTTCAGGTGTCTTTTCAATCAAATTTTTATCATTGTCATTATAAGGAGGGCCTGATAAAAACTGAAGTGTATTCTTTCTAAACGCCAGATTTCCTAATCTCCCATTATGACCTTTAAACATCTTCAGCCATGGCATACTTATTTCCATTTCCTCCACATAATAGCTTAATCCTTCCAAAAGCATCCTATCTCTTTCGTTCATTTTACACCTCCCATTGTAATTAAACTCTAATATATTTCTCCTCTCCTGTCAAGGTCTTTTTATCCCTTTGTATATTTCTACTCTGTCTGGATAAAGTTCGCCTTCCATAAATTCATATGCGTCAAGCGATGTGCCCTCTTTTTCTGCAAAGGAGATACACGCGTTATAAACCAGGTATTTGGGAATCAAAATATATGCCTCATCGGCCTCAATACTGTAATTTCTTAACTCTTTCAGAACCTCGGGGGTAGTAATGTCTATTTTCACGAAGAACCCAATGGGATTTTCCATCTTCCAGGTTCTCGGATTAATATCAACTCTTTCTCCTTTGACAGTATACACCCTCAGATAGTAGTTCCGGGACTGTCTTAAAACCTCTAAAGGATTGCTCCAGTGGAGATATACACTTGGAAGCCCACCTCCACCCCCTGTTCCATGTAAACTGCTCACCGGCCCATTGGTAAATGCCTGAGTGGGGGGTGAACCTGACTTTACTGGTGGATTATTTGCTGCCTTTTTCTTTATCTCCGATTTTGTTTTGGGCTTTCCTCCTGGCTTTGTCTTTTCTGCACTTTTCGCCATCTTCTTCTTTTCTTTTCCCCTTTTTTTCTTTGCTGACTTTTCATCTTTCGGGTTTTTCTTCTTATACCTCTCTTTCACATTTTTTTTCTTATTCTCTTCTTTCTCAATCCTGCTAATCTCTACAGGAAGACTGATTCTTTTGGTTAAAATCACCGAGGCAAAAAAGGGGAGATAAAGAAGGAGTCCTAATGCAAATCCCTTCCCCAGTACTTTCCACTTCATTTTTACCTCCCTTCCATTAAAAGAGGGGAGGGGGACATCCCTCCCCTCTGCTGGATTAAAATTAAAATGGATAGAACGGATCCTCGCCCTCTGTTCCATCAGGTGGAAGTTCCTCCTCCTCTTCCTTACCCATTCCTTCCTCAAGTATCGCCACTGTGGTGAGGACAGCTTCGTCTTCATGCTGCTCAGCAAGCCTTTCATAATAACATGCCCATGCATACGCTATCATGCTCTTCACCATTCCTCTCTGATACATTTCAAGTAAGTGCTTCTCCCAGCCATCTCTTGAGCCTCCTCTGTTCTTCCCAAGCCAGTTTTTGATCCTGCTCACAACCGAATTTTCGGTTGCCTTTGTGATTTGCACTACAAATTCAGGTTTTATGTGTTTCAGAATCTCTCGTTTGCGGTTATCCTCATCTTCAAACTCACGGATTATCTTCCTAAGAGCTTTTTCATATGCACTTCCATAGCGGCCTTTCACTCCGTTAAGCCATTTTTCTCTGGCCTGTTTTGCTTTTTTTCTTAAGAGTTCTGCCTCTTCTGCCTTGAGCCTTGCAAGTTCTCGATATCCGTTGGCTGCATTTTCATGTGCCTGCCTTTTGAGTTCCATTTTACTCTGCGGGTCGGAGGTTTTATTATATGCTTCTCGCAGTGACTGAGCGGTTGCCTTATGCTCTTCAAAGACGTGCTTCTGACGTTCCTCATTTTCGTATAACCTCCTGTCGATTTCCGCCCACTCCTCCATCAACTCCCTAACTACGCTTTTACCGCTTGTAGCAGATGGGAGAATCCACAAAATACTGAGAAGAAAAAGTGCGTGGGTCATCTTACACCTCCGTTATGGGTTGGTGGAGTTGTAAAAAGAAAGGTGGTCTCCAGGGTCTGGGAGACACAGAAGATGTGATAAAGAAAAGAGCCCGGAGAAAATTTAACGCAAGAAGGAAGTCTGGATACCTCCTGGTAATTTGCCTCCATCAACCTCAGAAGGAAAACGGCATCATTATACTTGAAAGTCCATTCCTCAATCTCATCACTGTGGGAAACCTCAAGAAGATAACCGAAATCATAATCTCCTGATGGAACACTGGATATCTTTCTCATTGCCTTCTCCCATAAGGATGGGCGATTCAAAAGAAGCCCAAGGTTTGCCTGAAGAACTAAGATGCAATCAGCATCCGGAATATAGCGTCTTGCAATATCAAAGTCCTGGTATGCTCTCTGTATCAGGTTGTGGTCGTAGCATCTGTTCACAGCGGAAAGGATAAGGAGGCGGGCACGCTCAGCGTAAAGAAGCCCCTGAAGGGAGGGAGAGTAAGAGTGAACAGTGTCATCAAGAATACGGGTAAGGCATTCAATTCCCTGCCCTCTTTCCTCGCACCTCAGGATCTGGTGAATAAGTCGGTCTCGGTCGGATGCATCTATTCTTGAGGGATGGGTGACATCCATTGTGGTGGCACAGCCGGTGAGGAGAAAGACACCAATGAGAAAAAGTTTCTTCCTCATAAGCACCTCCTTTTTATTCTTTATTTAAGGCAAAAACTTTCTGGTTTCCCTTTTCCTCACCCATACAACTATCTTTTTCTCAAAGTACCGCTGCTGCCCCACCCATGGGCTCCAGGACGGAAAGCAGTAGAAGAAGTAAGAGGGACGCAGTTGACCTATGTTTCCTCGCACATAAAGGACCACCGAATCGGTGTTAACAGGGCGTAAGACACACTTGAGAATTCCAGTCTGGAGATACAACCATTTCTCAGTCCAGATCTCAATCACAAGATAGCGGGATGTTACCTGTATTCCATCCTTCCCCCAGAGCCTTGAGCCTGGTGGATATATCTTCACCTTTCCATAAAGATTTGTGGATGTATCAACCACCACGACATTATTCGTGAGAACGGTCACTGTGAGATTTCCACATGTCATCGATGTAGTATTCTTGAGCGAAAGAACGACACAGAAGGGCTCTCCAGGTGAAAGTGTTTCAGGCGAAACAGAAACAATGAGAGAGGTGTGAAGGTGTTTTTCAATGAGAATTGCCGCTCTCCGTTTGGCCAATTTCACTCTTTCAAGGTATCTCAGAGCGCTGCTGTCTCTGGGGTTGGAGAAACCTGCATACAGGAGAAGGGCCTTCTTCTCATTTCCATTACATACCTCAAGACACCACTTAAGATGTTGAATCCCTATTGAGATATTTGCCTCCGGGTCAAAAAGCTTTTGCAGATTGTAAATTCCATAGTGCCTCGCGGTTCGTGGTGATATCTGCATCACTCCCCTGCATCCCTTCGAAGAGACTGCATATGGTTTAAACTCAGATTCAGCCCAGGCAACCCCAATAGCAAGGGATAAGTCCACGTGATGCTTTTTACATTCCCTCACGAAAATGTGGAAAAATGGGATTTCAACAAAGTCTGGTTGAAGAGCGGGAGGAAGATAAAAACAAAGAAATACAATCATCTTTCACCTCCCAGTTGACATAACCGGGATACCTCCATATCGCTTGATTTTCATAAGAAAGGCAGCATAATCTTCCAGGGCAACGCCCTTCTCCCATTCAACAAGCACACGCTTGTTCTTCACCAGTTTCTTGAGTTCCTTTTCCTCTATAACCTTTCCTTTCATCTTTACCGTACCATCTGCACAAAGAAGAAGAGTGGTTGAAGACTTTCCACTGGATGCACCATATTTTGAAACATTAAACTCTATTTTCTCTCCCATCACCATTCCGATCATCAGGATAAAAGCGGTCATTACGGTAAATAGGGGCGCCACGAAAAGGTCATATGGGAAGGGAGGCTTCACTTTCATATCTATTCCTCCTGCTGATTGGTCAGTATCCGGAGATCAAGAATCACATCCTCAAGATAAGATAACAGCGTAAAAATTATTCCAACCACGGACGAGTACATCGCATGCTGGGTGCCTCTGAAGAGGTTGTAAAGCATGCCGTTGAGGTCTAATCCGCTCATTGCCTTAAAGCCCTCACAGATTCCCAGGAAGGTTCCAAGGGCTCCAAGAGGGATATAGGAGACAGCCATGGCGTAGATAAGAGAAGAAAGGAAACCGTCGGATTTACCTCTGCGAATAAACTCATAGATGGCAACCTGATGAATGCCGAGAAAGATACAGAAGACAGGAAGCGTTGGCCCGATTGCTAGGTGTATGATTTTGAGAATAAATAGAATACGCATGATGACCTCCTTTGGATTCCGTATTATTTAATAGGGAAAAAAGTTGCGTAAACCCTTTCATAAAGCACCTGAAAAAGAAGGCGTAAAGGGTAGTTTCTCTGGAATGTAACAATCCACTCGTCGCCATATTTTTTGTAAGGAGAGGCAAGAACAGGTATGCACCTCACGCCTGTCTTCTTTATCCTGAGCCATGTATCAAAGGAAGGATAGAGAAGGATATAGGTATTTCCAGGTTCAATTTTATCTTTATAGGTAATCCATCTCAGCCCCATATCCTCCAGAATCTTTCCCTGATATGGATTCTTCACCACCACAACCGTGTTTTTCATGTCGAGAGGATACCGGAGACAAATTCTTACACCCCTTCTCAGTGTTTCTCTTTTAAACTCCCCTGCATACGCAGTATCCACCTTTATAAGCCCATTTCTTATCTTGCACTTTATAATCCTCAGCACTGCATCATCCACATTTTTTCTGAATCTTGAGTCAGTCTCGTAGCAGGACGTAAGATAGTGAATAAGTTTGCCTGGGTCCACTTTTACACCGTATCTTGATATTAAAATCACATCCATTCCAGCAAGAATTGCCATCCGCACCGCCCTGTACATGGGGTATCTCACAGCATGCATACACATATCGTCCGTTATAAGAACAACCCCATCTCCTGCAAATTCTCTCAATATCTTTACCGCCCGGGGAGAAAGAGTTGCAGGAAGCGTGTCAAAATCCAAAATTTCCAGATGCCCCACCATCACCATATCAACCCCGAGAAGCACGGCAAGTTTAAATGCCTCAAGTTCGCCCTTCTCAGGAATTATTACAGGAAGAGTTCTGTGTGAGTCCTTGGAGGAACTGCCATGTCCGGGCCAGTGCTTTACACACGCCATAACTCCCGCAGAGTGAAGCCCCTGAATAAAAGCAACCATATGAGGAACCACCCGTGAATATCTATCGCCAAAGGAGCGGGTTCCGATTATAGGATTTTTCGGATTTACATTGATGTCCCCAAGAGGAGCGAGAACAAGATTGAATCCAAGTTTTTTAACAAGTTTACCCGTGAGATAACCCGCATACTCTGTTATATCCCTCTTGTTAATCTCCCCAAGCATTGCAGGAGCAGGGAGAGGGGGATACTGGTAAACAGGCGCCACATCCCCGCCTTCCTCATCAATCGCGATGAAAAGCGGGATAGGGCACAGTGTATGGAGATAATTGAGTGTCTCAGGGACCATATACCTCCGGTTTTTCTTGAAAAGAATTATACCTCCTATGGGAAATTCACCGATTTCCTTTTTCAGTTGAGCAAGAGAATCAAAACCAAGAAGAAGCATCTGGGCAATTTTATCCTCGGGTAACATTCCGGATACAATCTCCCTTGCTTTTCTATCAACCACATATGGATTTAAGAGGACAGAAAAAAGAATGTAAGCCATAACCTCCTCCTTTTTTAAAGAAATATAGGGAGAAATTTTTTATTGATATTTCATTTCCAATTTGTAAAAATCAAAAAGAAAGAAAGAGATATGGTGTGAAGAAAAAATTGTTAGTAGTAGAAAAGGAGGTATAAAATGCTCGTTGAAAACTATCGTGTAGCAAAAACTTTTTGGAAAATAGCGAAGGGTATAAGAGAAAAAGATATAAGAAAATCTATCCTGTTTTTCCAGGCAGGAAAGAGAATCGTTACGTGCCCTCGCCCATTTCAGGAAGAGGATAAATCCCTTTTAAGGCTGGAAAATGGGATTCTTAACCGGGCATATCAGTTCCTTAACGGAACAATCCCGGAAAAATACAGGAAGTATATAGTAGATAAGAATGGATATCCTATGTGGTGTGATAATGACAAAATTTCTCCACTTCTTCAACAGGCAATAGAAGAGGGTGTGCCTGAGTTGACTGGGCTTGTCTATCCTTTTGCTTCAAGAATCAAAGAAGAACTGCTTCATGCTGAGGAGATTGAAAGGGTAAAAATCAATGGCATTAACAAGGAAATTACTGGAAAAATCGTGTTTTTATGTCAGGTAAAGAGAAGGCCATGTATCCAAGAAATCAAGGGAATGGTAGTTGAGAAAAAATGCAACACACGGTGGATAGGAAGAATCCGGGGAATAGAAATCCCCTGTGAGATTGTATTTCTCTCCCCAGAGGAATGGGGGGAGACCGAAGATAGTTTTTCTCTCCAAGGAGACTTGCATGTTCATTCTACCTGGTCTGATGGGTTTAATTCTCTGGAGGAAATAAAATTACATGCCAGGAAGCTCGGGCTGAAATACGTTGCAATTACTGACCATTTGGGAAGAAAAAAGGATGAAGATGATACAGCTTTGGAGGAAAAAAAGAAACGTCTTCTGGAACGTAATCGTGTTATTGAGAAACTTGATAAAGAGGGAGAAGTAAAACTTTTAAAAGGTGTGGAAGTGGATATCGACCTTGATGGGCATCTTGTTTGTGAAGATGAGGCGTTTTTCAAAGAATTTGATATCATAGTTGCGGGGATTCATTTTAAGGTATCAGAGAACAGGATTGGACGGATAGTGAAAGCAATGGAATATCCATTTGTACATGGAATTGCACACCCTGTAAATCGAGACCTCTTCTTCAATCATGTGGGAATCACATTTAATGAGGTTGAGAAAATCTTTAAGGCGGCTGTTCAGCGCAACAAATGGGTTGAGATTAATTGTGATTTTAACCGGTTTGAACCCCCGCTGGAATATATCCGGATGGGAAAAAGAATGGGAGTAAAATTTTATCTTGGAACAGATTCCCATAGTTTATGGATGATGGGTTTGGTATTCCCGGCACTGGCATGGCTTCGCAGTGTCCTTTCCCCTACCGATTTGGTGAATAACTCCATATAAAGATTGTTATGATATTTTGCTCCTTATCAAAAGGCCTGATTATTTTCCATTCAGTGTTCTGGGAAATAAAAGTCCTGGAGAGATCATCCAGTAGCTACCTATCTCCTTGAAATCCCTTTCTCTCCACCTATAATCCTGGACGATGTCATTGAAGAAATGAGAAAAACTGGAATGTGAGGAAATCGGTCAACCTCCTGTTGAGTAGATGCTTGACATCTTGTTCTCGTTCTGTAAGAATAAATAGGGAAAAAAAGGAGGAAAGGATGAAAAAGAGATTGTCTCTTACCGTGAAGAAAGTTTTAAATACGGTTTCTCTTCTTACTCAGGAAAACATAAAAGCAAATCGGGAGATTATCCATGAAATTGTGTATCTTTCCCTTCCTTCCCATGCGCGAAAAAAATATTACACAGCAGGCCTGGAAGGTCCTTACAGTGAAGATGTTGACCTTCTAATCCAGGGTCTTCTTTATAAAAAATCGCTCCGATATGAGAATGGATTTAAGGCCGAGACAAATGGTACTCCTGATAGAAGGGAAAGAGTAACGGTTGAGTTTTTGAAAAAGCATCATCTCCTTCAGCATGACAAACTCGCAGAATTCTCCCGGGTTTTCATGTTTTTTGATGAACTAAAAGACAAAAAAGAGGAGGAACTGGTAAACTATATTAAAAAAAGAAGCAAATTTCTTGGTTGGACAGACCTTTCCAGGAAGACCAAAAATGTGATTTTGAGATACCTCAAATACGCTCGCGAACTGGAGAAGGAGTTAAAGGGTGCATCTTCTGGAAGGATGGGAAATAGAGACTCTTCCGGTTAGAGACCCTATTTACAATTTCATTGAAATACCGCGGGAATTTATCTCTCTTATTGACTCTGAAATATTTCAGAGGTTAAGATGGATTTCTCAAACTCCACTGGAACAACTTGTGTATCCGTCGGTGGCTCATTCCAGGTTTGAACATAGTCTGGGAACCATGTATCTTGCGATGATTGCCGCCGTAAGCCTTATCAGAAACTCCCCAGCTAGGCTGGAGGCAATACTCAAGGAAGATGATGCATTTAGAAGTTTATCTCCAAAGGAAAGAGAACGGCAATTTATTCTCTCAGCCGGGGCTATTGGGTTACTTCACGACCTTGGGCATCCTCCATTCAGTCATGCTCTGGAAGAAGCATGTGAGTACATATTTGAGGATGAGAAGCATTTTTATAACCATGAGATAGTTTCGTATTATTATGCACGGATATTATTGAGACAGAAGAAAGTGAAGACCACACCATGGGGAGAAAAGGCATTGAGTGTTTTAAAGAATAAAAAGTCAAAGGAGAAGATTAAGCTCTCTCCCGTTGAAAATCTCCTGCTTACCCTTATAGACGGGCCTATTGATGTTGACAAAGGGGATTATCTTTTAAGAGATAGTTATCATTGTGGAACCACCTATGGCCTTTATGACAGAGATAGATTGTGGAGAAATATTATAATTACCAAAGACAACCAGCTTGGAGTGCATCCAAAAGGAGCGGTAGAGGCATGGGCATTGAGAATAGCACGGTATAGACTGGGAACGGGTGTTTATCAGCATCATACACGAAATATAATAGATGCCATGCTTATTGATATACTCTGTGGAATAGAGAAAGAATGTCTTCCATTAATAATTCCTGATTACAGAAAAAAGGAGAAATTTCTTGGCTGGACAGAACATACATTTCTGAATGCACTCATGGAGGCTGGAGACAGTAGAACCAGAAGAAAGGTTGAACGATTGAGAAAAAGGGAACTTTATAAAAGAGGTTTTGAGATTAATTTGATTGAATTTCCTGAACTGCTCATAAAAGAGACGGTAACACAGGTAAAAAGAGACCTTCTCTTCTGGAAAGACTCCCTTTCTTCCAGGGTGAAGGATAAGATTATTTTCCTTGTAGATAGAATCCCTATACCTCCTGTATTTGAAAAGGAGGTCCAGAAGGAAATAATAGTTGAAGAAAATGGTAATGAAAAACCGCTTGCAGAGTATCTTGGATTTAAGTTAGAGGAGACACAAATTGTTTCGTGCCCCTGGAGAATTTTTATATTTGTTGACAAAGATTTGAAGGATAACAAAGAAATCCTGGAAGGGATAGAAAAAGACCTGAGAGAATACCTCGAAAAAATCTCCAAGCCTCTCTCTTGACAGAAATTTCTTAATTTTTTATTATTTTACCATGTGGGTATTTGAGGTGAAGTTAAGGATTGAAAAAGATGGGAAGTTAACGAGAAGGTATTTTCTGGGGGAGGAGGAGAAGTTTGTTTTCAGTGATAGTTTATGGGAGGGAGGTAAGATAAACGACCTTACTAAGGAGTATTATAATGCTCTCCGCAGGGGAGAGGACCCTAAGGGTATTCGTTCCGAACTCGGTGTTCTCATTTATAAACTTTTATTCCCTCTCCCTGCGCTTCACAGGTTATTTATGGATTATTTCAATGATTGTGGTTCTGGTAATTTTCTTTTCCTGGTGGATATTGAGGAAGAAAATGAACTTTTGATAAAAATTCCCTATGAACTTGCAGGATGGGGCTCTCTCAATATTGATAATCTGGAGGAGGAGTTATACCCTAACGCCTTTTATGGAGTTTATCCCGGGATACCCATTGAGAAGAAAAGATACAGATCCTTTCCAGACCGGTCTCTTTCGTGTGATACCTCCATGGTATTTGCCCGCAGGAGTCATAATCGGGATGTAAACCTGGTGGAAGTTGAAAAGTTGCGTATTCTTATTCTTCGGTCCTCGGAAGGAGTTCCTTATGATGCAAGGGAAATAGGGATTTTCAAGAACATTGAGCAGGCGGTGGAGGAGAGGATTGAGAAGATTGAAGAAAAGGAAATCT
>Ga0180300_10001553_pt1 | contig 10665 bp, 6 predicted proteins | sample GuaBasSediGuay15_FD_121798 | JGI IMG/M metagenome (GOLD analysis project Ga0180300, IMG submission 121798) | Subseafloor sediment microbial communities from Guaymas Basin, Gulf of California, Mexico - Guay15, Core 4569-2, 21-24 cm | ecosystem: Environmental > Aquatic > Marine > Hydrothermal... | reverse complement strand
GAAGGAGATGCCAGTAGCACCTAAATTAATAGTACCATTGGTGGAGACAACACATGATAGGTTGATAATCGAGGTGAGCCGCGGCTGTACACGCGGATGTAGGTTCTGTCAAGTGGGTATGGTGACACGTCCATATAGGGAGAGAGATATAGCTGAGATCATCAAACTGATAGATGTGGGGGTGTTGGAAACCGGTTACAATGAGGTTTCGTTGTTAGCATTGTCGTTATCAGATTATTCTAGCTGCGAAGATCTCATCAAACAGGTGGCCAGAAAATACCCACATATTCCGTTATCATTACCATCGTTACGTGGTGACGCAATTACACGTGAGATTGCGCCATACTTAACAGGTGGCATAACTATCGCACCCGAAGCAGGTACAGAGCGGTTACGTAAGATTGTCAACAAACAGATAAACGAAGATAACATTTTACGGTCGGTTGAAATCGCAGTCGACTATAATATTACACATGTCAAGCTATACTTTATGATAGGGTTACCGGGTGAGGAGTGGGAAGATATAGAAGGTATTGTCAAGCTTATCCGTAGAATAGCAGCCATAGCACATCCGAAACAGGTGAAAGTATCGATATCGCCGTTCGTGCCACAACCATTTACGCCGTTTCAATGGAAGATGTTTGGCGATAGAAAGGAGTTATTAAATAAAGCCAGACATATACGGGTTACATTCAAAGGGAAGCGTGGGATTGAAGTACACTATCGTAACCCAGACATAAGCTATATAGAGACTGTATTGGGACGTGGTGACGAAAAAGTTGCACCCGCCATTGTTGAGGTCTCTAAAGCAGGTATCACAATCAGTGAAGAGGGTAGGTTCGACTTTCATATATGGGAGGAAGCATTTACCAAGATAGGGGTTGACCCCTCACGTTATACAAGCGAGTTGAAAGTCGATGAATTATTACCATGGGAGCGCTACATAGATGTGGGTGTGAAACGTGAATTTCTCATTAAAGAAAGTGACGGAACCGACGAGACACCCGATTGCAGGATACAAGGATGCTATGGGTGTGGTGTATGTGAAGAGATATCCCCCGTACCATTAAGGTTGGAAAAATCGCCACCCAAGGGGAATATAGTCTATGGTAGACGACCAATAAAAATTGCAACCTCCTCCGTGGTCTATACCTTACGTATACGATATGGCAAGGAACCCGAACTTAGGTGGGTGGGGCACCTCGATACTACTCGTACGATGATAAGGGCGTTATTACGTGCGAAGCTACCAGTAGCATTCACGAAAGGCTATAGGCCACACCCAAGGGTGGCGTTTGGACCGCCGTTGCCGTTTGGTATGTTCTCATATACGGAGTATATGGATGTGGTGGTAAACGAACCGCCCGGTGATGTAGTGTATCTTGTGAACCGCAAATTGCCAAAGGGATTTAAGGTATTTGACGTAAAGGTTATGCCGGGTACGGATCATACGTCGCTGTTTCAGTTATTCAATGAGGCAGAATATGTAGTGTACGGAATAAAGCTGGAACCCACCATTATTAAGCAGTTCATGCACACGAGGGGAATATGGGTGAACAAAAGAGATAAGAGGCTTAACCTACGTGCGAGTGTCAGGCGCATGGAATTGAAAGACGGTAACCTACATATAAGGATGACGATAGGGAGATTGAACGCGTTCGATGTGCTCGCATATCTTATAGGTAAGAAGCCTGAAGAGATGGTGATCTACCCCGTAGAACGTATACTCAAGTTACCATGAGGGTTGATGTACTCGTAGTGCCCGGTGGTGGCATTGATAAGTACGGTAAGCTTAAACCTACCAGTTTACAGCGAGTGGATAAAGCTGTGGAACTCTTCAAAGAAGGTGTTGCAGAGTATATAATATTTTCAGGTGCATGGAGCTTCATGTATACCTATAAACCACCAATTACTGAGGCACGTGCGATGCAAGAATATGCGATAACGAACGGCATACCCTACGATAAGATATTACTGGATGAGGAAGCCCGTGATACCATAGGTAATGCGTATTTCCCGAAAGTTAGGATAATCAAGCCACGTGGCTGGCGTAATGTAATGGTGGTGACGTCGGAGTTTCATCTTAAACGTACGCGGTACGTTTTTGAAAAGGTGTTCGGCCCAGATTATAACCTAAAGTTTATAGCTGTAATGTCTGCACTGCCACAGGATATGTTCACACATATCATCAACATGGAGAAAAAGAACCTTGAACTCACACAACGGAAAATCGGTGAAATACCAGATGGTGACGATAAGGCAATAGGTGAGTTCCTGTTCACTAAACATCCAGCTTATGCTAAATACACGCGTATCAAGCGTGCAATCCTTATTCATATGTTACGTCATAATCACCGAACCTTTTAATCTGCATTCTGGTATATAGTTTCTGAAAGATCGTTAAATTTATTTTGCCTTCATCTAATTGCAAACGGACGTGGCACAAACGTCAGTATTAGCATGACTAATGCAACTATGCCTAATACTTTATCTTGTGAGGTCAACGGTGTTACGCTATCGAGTGGCTTTGGATGTTTGAACCCCACTATAATGCCAAGGAATGCCCACAAAAAGTAACCCGGCCAAAGAAAGCCCAACCCCATCAGTATCACAAACATAGCCATCATAACCTTGGGATGATATTTCTCACCAAACATCGCATAACTTATATGCCCGCCGTCGAACTGCCCTATAGGTAACAGGTTAAGCGCTGTGATAAATAGGCCAACCCAACCCGCAAACGCCACCGGATGCAATAGTAATGAGTAATTCTCTGGTAATTCACCATACAACAGGTTTACCAACACTGAAAACAGTATCGAGCGTCCCAGTTTAAAGTATGGCATCTCTTCTGGTATTATCACCGTCAACGTGGATAACTTCAACCCTACCAGGATTATGGGTATAGATACAATGAAACCCACAAGTGGGCCCATCACCCCTATTTTCATCAGTGCAGACTTGTCGGGTATGGGGCTACGTATCCTTATGACAGCACCAAACGTACCCAGAATAAATGGTGGTGGTACAGGTATAAAAAACGGTAATGTGGCCTCTACTCCGAGCCTTCTGCACATGATGTAATGACCCAACTCATGCGACCCCAGTATAAACATTATGGCTAATGAAAACGGTAGCCCTTTCAATATATTTGCGGGATTACGGAACGGGTCCACCCCCGCCAGTATCGCACCTGCCAGCATCGTCGTAAATAGTGTCGCTATCAACAACAGGATATTCAACCGGTACGAGGTTGCCTCAATATATTTGGGACGTGGTACCAGATATAGTACTACTTCCCTTGGATAGGTACCTTTTCTCAGGAGTGGTGTATAACCTACAAGTTGATCCCTTATGTTACGAAATAGTTCCCTCGTTGATATACGTGGTACATATGAGACCTTGATTACACCTTCCTCTTCCGACCATTCCCTCACATCACCATAATAACTAAGCCATTCTACAATCTCATATACGTTCATACTATGGTGCAGTTATTTCGCCCTTAATCGCCGACGCCGCGCATACCGCGGGTGACGCCAGATATATGAAACCGTCGGGGTTGCCCATCCTGCCTTTGAAGTTACGGTTCTGCGATGATAGGCATACCTCACCGTTTGCCAATACTCCTTCATGTACACCAACACATGGCCCACAACCGGGGCCCAATACTGTTGCACCTGCTTTAACGAATATTTCGATCAACCCTTCCTTAAGTGCTTGTAGAAATACTCTCCTAGATGCTGGTACAACGATCAGCCTTACATCTGGGTGTACCTTATTACCTTCGAGTATCTTAGCTGCTACTCTTAAGTCTTCCACCCTTCCATTAGTACATGTACCTATATACACCTGGTCTACCTTTATACCCTTAGCTTCAGAGACCGGATGCACGTTATCCACCCTATGTGGGAATGCTACCTGGGGTTCAAGTTCCGATACATCTATCTCTATTATTTTCTCATATTCGGCATCATCATCTGCTGCTATAGGACGCCATTCATCTCCCCTACCTTGCATTTCAAGGTATTCGCGTGTCTTATTGTCTGATGCAATGAGGCCCACCTTAGCACCTGCCTCTACTGCCATATTGCTCAACACAAACCGTTCCTCCATGGGCATCTGCTCAATGACAGGACCTCCAAACTCTAACGCCTTATATGTAGCGCCATCCGCCCCTATCATCCCTATAAAGTATAACATAATGTCTTTCGAGTAGACGTTTGGCGGCATCTTACCTTTGTATATAACTTTAAAGCTCTCTGGCACCTTAAGCCAAGTCTTACCCAACGTCATAGCTACCGCCACATCGGTTGAACCCATACCGGTAGCGAATGCACACAATGCACCCGACGTCGTCGTATGTGAATCCGCACCCACCACCACATCACCGGGTTTCACAAACTCCTCCACCAACCGCTGATGTATTACACCTTCACCTACATCTGATAGTTTCACGCCATATTTTTTTGTAAACTCCCTTAAGTATTTATGGTCATTCGATAGCTCCTTACGTGGACTTGGGGCAGCATGGTCTATAAAGAATATCACCTCAGGAGCACGCAGTTTATCAATATTCAGCTGTTTGGTGAGCTCCTCTATCTGTCTTGCCGCAAGTGGCCCTGTCCCATCCTGTGCTGCAGCCACATCGACCGGTGTCACTACTATATCGCCAGCTTTTACGGTGTGGCCAACTTTCTCGCTCAATATTTTCTCAGCCAATGTAAGACCCATCTTCACCTCCCTTTACATAACCATACGCCACTTATTTAATAAGAATGAGGTCACTTCTTCTCGTATTTGTGGATACTTACATGGACATAGCATACAGCGTTTGATATACCCTTCTTCCTGCCATATTATGGTACCATCTTTAACTTCACTTCTGATCTTACCTTCGAAGGCCCTAGTAGCTACTGTCTTCTCTGGCAGGTACGTGGGGGTAAACCCTTCCATATTAAGTGTTACAGTATATTCCCACTTATTTCCTTCGTATATAGTGAGCCGGTTACTTCTTTTTGATAGTTGGAAATATCTACCTACATCTATACCGAGTATTTTCGCCGGTATAGTGATGCTACTATTTTCAATGTAGTAATTTGGACATTCCACCTCTATTCTTATGGTTATCCCTCCTAGAAGTGTGTCCAATCCATCAATCTCATATCCCATGAGTTTACATCCAGGCTTTATACCTGCAACTCGTTGTTCAAACCAGTTACGTAATTCAGTTGCTGATTTGCCACGTAACGCATGCCGTAGGTCTGCCGCTGTACGGCCTATGAAATGGCCATTGAACTCCCCGGTAAGTGTCCCGTTTGTATCGATTACTCCATCAAATGTTAGCTTTTCGTGATTCTTTACTCTATTTTCTATTGTCACAAAATACACACTATCTGAGGCAACCACAAACCCCATGTATCCTTCATATCTTGTATAACCCACATCTCCAAACTCATCCACCAGATCCTCAAATCTTAAGCCATGCTCATCCGCAATTGCAACTATCATCTTAGCAAATATACTAGGTGTAGCTATCTTGACATCTAGGCTAAACAATGAAGATGCCACCAACACCGGATATGCATTATCCACCAATGTCGTAAATAGTGCTACCTTATCTTTGCTATCAGCATATTTATTCGCATATACCTTAGTTGCGGGATTAGGTTTGAATCCCGTCCACTCCAAACTTATAGGTACTGTCCGGATACCAGTTTTTATATACTCCACAAGTTCGTCTATATTGTTGTAACTCAATTGGGGTGGCTTACCTTTGGCCTTAAGCTGGTCACGTAGCCAATCACCTAGTTCTTCCCAACCGCTGAATTCACTGTAGTAGAGTGTAGGGCCTATCTCTCTTAATGATGGGCTGTAGGGTTCACGCTTTATCCTGCGAATATTTTCGTATCCCCACACATAAATTGTATGGTCACTGTTCTCATACACTTTGGGCTTCAAGTTATAATGCAACGTTATATCTTTTGGTATCTCCAGCACAAAAACCTTCTTCTTAATAGGTTCGTATTCACTAAACACCACATCACCGTAGAGTTTAGGTCGCTCCTTTGGTCGCTTCTTAGGTACAATTTCATATTCGTAGTCGATTATTGCACCAGGTTTAAGCGCTGGAAAGGTTACCACCTTCATTCTTAGATTCGCATACATCGGCGCATTGTATACTTCAGGTGGGCTTACATCAGCGATCGCTTTTGGTTCAGGTTCCACTTCCCTACCGTCCGGCAATATTGTTACCGCTCGTATGATATTGAACTCATACTCGTCCTTGTTGTAACGTACCTTCACATCGCCGTATGTATCACGGCCACGTTCAGTCAATATCTCAATCTTATAATGACGATACGTTCGTATTCCATTTCCATCTAACTTAACATACGTGCTATCCAATAGTATTTTTGCATCAGCTGTCACCAGAAGTATCATCCACATCCACATGTCACCTCCTTGATTTTAACCCCAATCTCTAACTCCACATTTCAACTCATCAATAAGTGTTAAAATTTCTTCCTCTCCAAAACTATGTCCTGTTGTGCTAATTGTTGCAATTTGTCAAATTTGCGTTTAATTTCAGGGTATACCGTTACCGGTATGAAGGGATCTTTCACACATGAATAGCTGGTCACAAAGATTGTATCACCCACAACCTCATATTTTACGTAACTCTCGAGTTGCTCGCTATCCAGTTGCATATCCTCGGGTAGATGTTTAACTCTATACCCCTCAGGTAGTTTAACAACCGCCTTACTTTCTGTCTGCATCACTGTATGCATAAACAAAGGGTAATGGCGTTCCTCAAGCGCAAACGGATTACCACCAAGTTGGAATCCACCGCTGCCACCCAGCTTAAACCTATACTCATTACCGTATTTTACGCCAAATTCACTCATGTGATAGTATAATGTGAACCGCACATTTTCGTCAAAGTTATCCAGTTCCGTCATCGAGAAACTATCAAGTACCGCATTTGGGCCCAACTCTGTCACCATTTGTTGAAACAGCTGGCGCCTAAACTCAACCGGCATCTTCTTGAACATATTACGGAATACCCAATCGTAAAATCCTTTCGTACTAAAGTGAAGCCTCCCTATCACGGAGCATGATGTATCTATCTCCATCTGGAGGGTCACCTTCAGTGCGTGTTTGTCAGGTTTTGAGTATGGTATCGTACGTAATGGCTCGCCATCTTCGTCACACACCAGCATCTGCTTACCTTCTTCATAAGCCAGAAGGTATTCGGTGGTATTCTCTACAGTAGGGTCGAGGAATTCGTATCCACCGTCCTTTTTAATGGCGACTACTGCGTGATTGAACTCATCCACTGCAATATCTTGATCTATACGCATTGTGGGATTACACAGTACTATATATGCGTCTACGCCTATCTCACGTAACATGGTAACTAACAATGCCGCTTTGTCACGGCATACTCCATATTTGCGATTAAACGTAACCGTGGCAGGTGCAGGCTCGTAACCGCCTTTCTTACCAGTTAGCTTAGTCTCCACGTACCGTATGTTATTACTTACGAACAGAAACAGTGCACGTATCTTTGCATCCAAACTCTCCAGTGTATCCGTAAGTTCATGTATTTTGGCCCTTAAGCTGCTATCCACCACGAAGTTTTTACTCGCCAGCTTATAGTACCAGCTGGACCATACCTCAAACGATGGCACCGTAGTCACCAACAACTTTAGTGCTATCTCCCGTATTGGCGGCATAAGGGGTTCCCTTACAATCTTGGGTATATCCTCCTTATGAAACACATATGTTATCCTATCCCGCTTTATGAGACTATCAATTTCAAGTCTACCGTTTTTAACCTTCCACTTAACCGGCATATCTACCGGTAGGTCGATAATTACTACTTTCTCACGTACGGGTTCGTTCTCTTCAAACATACAAAACAGGTCGAAATTCGAATCCATGGGCGGATTATATATGTTCTCTTCGACAATATATTCGATAGCATCACCTGTTTCGAGTGCTGGGTATACGATTTTTACAACATATACGTTGGGTAAAAAGAACTTCGACCCTTCCCATGCTGGCATCGGAAATTCTTTGATATTTTCTTTTGGTACTTTCACCACACGACCATCTGATTTTATCACTCTTGCAAGTTTAACCTTCAGCTTGCTATAGGTTTCGTAGTAGTAGAACACAGGTTCGGCAAACTCGCTCTTACCTGTGGTGGTGAATATTTTAACCAACCTATGATGATACGACTTACATTTACCGTCACGTTCCACATAATATTTTAGTGAATCGAATACTATAACTGCATTCGCATCTTTATATTGTTCGGTTGTTATTGTATTCAACAACGGTGTATAGTTAACCCTATAAGTTACACATCCAGTGACTATCACCCCTATAGCTACTAGCAGACACTTACGCATTTTGCCTCCTTATGCGTCTAAAATATATCCATTAATTACATTAATCAACCATAGACACCGCTTCAGTTATAACTCTTAGGTGATACGTAGGAGTGCCTTTCCCTGTAGTCACTTAATACCTCTTTTCAACTCGATTTATGACGTATCTTAAACTGGCTGAGTCTAAAGAGGAGGTAAAATGGAATACGATATAAAGGATTTGAGGTTGAGTGGCAACGGTATCAAACGAATAGAATGGGCTACTACTCGTATGCCGGTATTGCAAACCATACGTAAGGAGTTCGCCAAATCACAACCCCTTAAGGGTATAAGGGTGGCAGCGTGTCTACATGTGACAACAGAAACGGCCAACCTTATTTTAACCCTAAAAGAAGGGGGGGCAGAAGTAAGACTCACCGCATCCAACCCCCTATCTACTCAGGATGATGTGGCGGCTGCACTTGTCGCTGAGTATGGTATACCAGTATTTGCGATTAAAGGTGAGGATCGTGAAACTTATTACAAACACATAAACCAAGCGCTTGATATTGAGCCACACATAACCATGGACGATGGTGCCGACCTCATATCTACGTTACATAAAGAGCGACGCGATCTTATTCCTAACGTCATAGGAGGTACTGAAGAGACAACCACCGGTGTTGTGAGATTGAAACAGATGGCCACCAAAGGTGTACTTGGTTATCCCGTCATCGCGGTTAATGACTCCTATACCAAATATCTATTCGACAACCGCTACGGTACAGGGCAAAGTACCATAGATGCCATCATGCGTGCAACAAATGTATTATTGGCAGGTAAGACGTTTGTGGTTGCCGGTTATGGATGGTGTGGTAGGGGTATCGCCTGGCGTGCAAGGGGTATGGGTGGCCATGTGATAGTTACTGAAACCAACCCTATACGTGCACTTGAAGCTGTGATGGATGGCTTCACGGTGATGCCCATGCGTGATGCAATAAAGGTGGCCGATATCGTTGTAACAGCTACTGGCGATATCAATGTCGTAGATGTTGAACATTTCAAATTTGCCAAAGATGGTGTAATACTTGCGAATGCGGGACATTTTGATGTTGAAATCAACATACAGAAGTTGCATGAACTGGCAGATAAAGTAGAAAGCATCAAACCCATGGTTGATTGCTACCATTTGGGTAATAAAAGAATATACTTGTTGGCTGAAGGTAGGTTAGTGAATCTTTCAGCCGCCGAAGGTCATCCCGCTGAGGTTATGGACATGAGTTTTGCCAACCAAGCGCGTGCAGTTGAATATCTTGTAAAACATGGAGATAAGCTAGAGAAGAAGGTGTATAAACTGCCGGACGAGATCGACCGCGATATAGCGATACGTAAACTTGAGGTGATGGGGGTTAAGATTGACAAGCTCACACCCGAACAGCAACAATACCTCAGTTCATGGGAATGGGGTACATGATCATTTAACCCCTGGATAGGCCTCACGAAATAAGGTAAGGGTTGTACCATCATACCCTACAATATTGTGATCTTCGTCAAAATATATCACTAGTTTGCCGACTTCTGACAATTCCCCATATGTACGTACTATAATTGTATGTGACAGACTATCTTCAAACGGCTCATGTAAGCCACGCCCTTCGTAGCCACCCACAAGTATATCGATACCTCTTACCTGTTCGACCAGTTTCACATCGTTGTCGAACCCAAGTGATGACAACACAATAAGCACATCAACTCTATCGCGTATGTGGTCCAGCACACGACTTACACTCTCTATGGGGTTATGTACTTTAATCTTGGTTGCATACTCCCAAGCTAATGCGGGTGCTAAGTACTGGGTCACTACACCTACTACACCTATCGTGATACCATCTTTCTCCAAGATCACATATGGTTTGTTGTAGCCCTCTACGTTTGCTGATATAAATGTAATGCTATCTGGCAAATACGCTATCCATGGTAGGTCATATACTCCAATATTTACAACATCGTAATTAAGCTCACCAAACATCCTCAACATCATACGTGGTGGTTCGCCATATCTACCGGGTGCACTGAAATTACCTGCATCTAGGAGCAACAATGGGTAGCCGTCTTTCTGTGCCTTCTGGCGTTCTACCGACAATAGGTATTTCAGTGACGGTAAGCCACCAAGTTCGGGTGGAAAGTTTGGATTTATCCATGTAGCAGGACGTGGATATGTAACCTCCGCTATATCATTGGTATATAAGATGACGAGTTTCTCAGTAACAAAAATCAACCCTATTAT
>Ga0180300_10001551_pt1 | contig 10671 bp, 11 predicted proteins | sample GuaBasSediGuay15_FD_121798 | JGI IMG/M metagenome (GOLD analysis project Ga0180300, IMG submission 121798) | Subseafloor sediment microbial communities from Guaymas Basin, Gulf of California, Mexico - Guay15, Core 4569-2, 21-24 cm | ecosystem: Environmental > Aquatic > Marine > Hydrothermal... | reverse complement strand
CTATAAGTTCTTTATCGCTTTCCGTCTCTTGCAAGTATTCCATGAGGTAAAGAGCTACCATTAGTACTGCAAACTTTAGAAAATACATCACTGCAGCGGTTCCTGTAATGTCCATCAAGTATCTTGGAAGGACATGCTGTTCCCAATACCCCATGAAATCAACACCAACAAAGGTTGTCGTTGCATCATAAAAGTGGGCGTAAAAGAGGTAAGAATTCTTTTTAACCAAACGAAGTTTTATTGAAAGCAGATAAATCGTCATGAGGGCTATTGTGACGAAGGGAATGAAGTATTTTAGGGCATCAAAGTTGAACTGGACTTTTTCGAGATTAAACAGCAAAAGCAGAAGTTCTCCTCCTACAAGGGCCCATCCAAAATAAAGAAACACTTTCCTCCAGTCTTCAGAGACTTTGTGGGTTATTAAGAGGGATGAGAAGGTTATTATAAACACAAGGAAATAAATTCCAGGGGTGACTGTGAGGTAACTTCGTGGGATTATAGTTGCGTCGGTCAAAGCTCTTCCAAAGGCCCCTAAAATCATGTATGGTATAAGGGCCCTGAAGAATGCATTATCATACTTTATGCCGAGCTTTTTCAAGACTTTATACACTACAAGGGCCGCTAGACCCAAGATAATGGCATATGTAAGGGTATTAACAATATTGTAGCCTTGATTATACCGTATCGGGTCTATGAAGTATTTTTGAAAAATTTCACCAATTCCCATTTAACCACCCAAGGAAATATTGCAAGAGGAGTTAAAGCTTTTTCTTCCAATTATTTTTTAAGCTTTGAGAACCTAAGAATAAAGTGGTGATACTCATGCATTTAATGGAGTTACCTAGGGAAGTTCTTCTGGGGGAAGACTTGAAGGATAAAGTCAGCCAGGTAGCCAAAAGATTAAAATTAGGGGAAAATGTATTAATCCTCTATGGACCGAAAACAAAGGAGATTGCCGGAAAAGATGTTGAAATGTACCTGAAGAATTTCTTCCATGTGAAAAACTTACTCATAAAAGAAGCTTCAATGAAAAATGTTCAAAAAGCCATAGAAACTATTAGAAATGAGAATATGGACTGGGTTTTAGGAGTTGGAGGAGGAAGCATAATCGATGTGGCCAAACTGGCTTCATTTAAAGCTGATGTCCCCTTCATAAGCTTTCCTACAACAGCTTCTCATGATGGGATAGCAAGTGCAAATGCCTCCATAAGGGATCTTGAGGCCAAGACATCGATAAAGGCCCGGCCACCGGTAGCTGTTATTGCAGATGTTAATATTATAAAAACAGCGCCTTATCGGTATCTCGCAGCAGGAGTTGGAGACATGATAAGCAACTTGACTGCAGTGAAAGACTGGGAACTTGCGCATAAGATAAAGGGAGAATATTTCAGTGAGTATGCTGCCTCATTGTCTCTTATGAGTGCCAAAATGGTAATCAAGAATGCTAACATAATAAGATTAGGTAACGAAGAGAGTGTTCGGAAAGCCATAAAAGGGCTCATCTCGAGTGGTGTAGCAATGAGCATAGCAGGTTCATCAAGGCCTGCCAGTGGAGCTGAACATCTATTTAGCCATGCATTGGATGCAATAGTTCCAAAACCTGCATTACATGGAGAACAATGTGGGGTCGGAACAATAATAATGGCCTACTTACATGGTCTCAACTGGAAGAAGATTAGAGAAACCTTAAAGAGGGTTGGAGCACCAACTAATGCATATGAACTTGAGATCGATCCAGAGTTTATAATTGAAGCCTTGACTATTGCTCACACTATCCGACCTGAGAGGTATACAATCTTAGGTAAGGACGGGCTAACAAAGGAGGCTGCTGAAAAAGCAGCCAAAATAACTGGAGTAATATGATCATATTTCATAGGAGGTGTTAAAATGACAATCACGTTGGTTGGGGAAAAGCTTGCAAAACCGGGAGTTGAATTCATTTATTATGGGCCAGCTGACCCATGTAAAAGTTGCAGGCTTGCAAGAGTTTGTGTAGGAAATTTGGAGCCAGGAAGGAGGTACAAGGTTGTACGGGTTAGGAACATAGAGCACTCATGTCCACTACATGAGGGTAAGGTTAGAGTGGTTGAGGTTATTGAGCCAGCAATAGAAGTAGCAATGGAACCACGACTTGCAATAGTGGGTTCAAAAATAAAATTAAGCTTTGTTGAATGCAGTGATCCTGAAAAACAGGCCCTTACTAGGCCAGAAGGTCTATTTGAGGGCGATATCGTCAAGATTCTTGAAATTTCAGATGATTTTGAATGTGATGAAAAGCACTACAAAGTTGTCCGTGTTATGCGGGAAAAGGAATGATCACTTCTTCTTTTCTATCTTTGTAAATGCTATTATCTCCTCTCCAAAAGTTTTCACTTTATATGCTCTCATTTCTCCACGGAGAAAGAATTTTATTGCTTTCATGAGATTTTCCTGTCGTCTCAAAGCTTCTTGAGCTTTTTCAACACTGATTGTTTTGAAGCTAATTTTCTCTCCGGGTCTTGTTTGGGCAACTTTTGGAATATCTACTTTTGTGACTATGGCTATTTTTGCATACCCTCCAGTAGTCTGTCTATCTGCGAGCATTATGATCGGTTTTCCATTTTTTGGTACTTGAATCGAGCCAAGGGGGATTGCATCTGTTATTATGTCCGCTCCTTTATCAGAGTGCTCTATCTTTGGCCCTTCCAGACGGTAACCCATTCTATCGGATTCAGAAGTTACAGTATATTCTGATGTTAGGAAGGTCTCTATGCCTCTTTTGGTGAAGTGTTCCTCTTGAGGGCCAAGGATAACTCTAACTATATTTTCCTTTTCATATTTTGGAACAAATTCTTTTGGTAGCTGTTTTCCTTCTTTACCAGTTAAAATTGCATAACCAAGTTTAAGCTTATCTCCGGAACTTAGGGCTTTTCCAAAATTTGCTCTTAAGTATGTGGAACAACTGCCTAAAATTGGTTCACATGCAATTCCTCCGGCAAACGCTATATAGCCATACATTCCGGATTTAAGGATGCCTATCTCAAGTATATCTCCTCTTTTTGTCCAATAGCTCCTCCATGCTTTTATTGGCTGGCCATTAAGCTTTACTTCTACATCTCCACCCACCGCAAAAACCGCCGGGGAATGGAACTTTATGGTGGGCCCTTTTAATACGAACTCTAGGAGTGGAGTGTTATCTTCATTACCTACAAGATAATTTGCTAGTCTTGCAGAAACCTCATCCATCACGCCACTAACGGGAACTCCAAAACTCTGATATTTACTTCTTCCTAAGTCCTGCACTGTAATTAAAGAAGGAACATTGACGAGTTCTATCATCTTTCCTCTCCCCATTCATCTTTGTAAATCTCTTGAAATTCCTCTTCGCTTATAGGAACAAACTTCACATAATCTCCAGCTTTTATAATGCTTGGAGGTTTTTTATGGGGGTCAAACGTTTTTAAGGGAGTTCTGCCTATGAGTCTCCATCCTCCGGGGCTTTCTATTGCGTACCACCCCGTTTGTTTCCCAGCTATACCCACACTTCCAGCAGGGACTTTTAAACGGGGTTTCTCAAGTCTAGGCGTTGCTATTCTATCATCCATGCCGCCCAGATATGCAAATCCAGGGAGAAATCCGAGCATATAGACTCTATATAGTGGTTTTGAGTGAATCTCTATGACTTCATCTATGGTGAGATTGTTGTATTGAGCAACGAACTCTATGTCTGGGCCAAAGGTTCCTCCATAGACAACGGGTATTTTAACTATTCTTTTTTCTTCTTTCTTAGGCCCGGCTGATAAAAAAGGTTTCAGGGCCTCTGCTATCTCAGAGTAGGAAATTCTAATAGGATCATAATACACATAGACGCTTGTATATGTAGGAACAACTTCAACTAGCCATTCTGGGGAAGCATGTTCTATTGTTTCCGCCACGGCATGCACTTTTTTGTTTATCTCTTCGCTAATTTCATTACCAAAGATTATAGCTATCGCTGAATCACCAGCGGGTTTGAACTTAGGGAGCATTTGATCACCGTATCAACTCTTTCATTGCAACTATTTTAATTCCTTCCTCTTCGAGGCGTTTTCTTATGTATGCTGTTATCTCCACGGCTTTTGGGTTATCCCCATGGACACAGATTGTATCTGCTTTGAGTTCAACCCATTCTCCATTGATCGCTTTTACTCCACCATCCTTTACCATGGAGATAACTCTCTCGGCTATCTCCTCTTTATTATGGATTACCGCACCTGGTTTTCTTCGTGAAACGAGGGTTCCATCAGGATTATAAGCCCTATCGGCAAAAACTTCATGGGCAATTTTTAGTTCCATTTCTTCTGCAATTTCTAAGGGTTTTGACATAGAAAGCCCGACGAAGATTATGTTTTTATCAAAATCAGCTATTCCTTCAAGAACACCTCTTGTAAGTTCTTCATCTCTAACGAGAGCATTATAAAGAGCTCCATGTGGTTTGACATGCTGTAATGTTAATCCTTCAGCTTTTACAAATGCGTATAAAGCCCCAATCTGATACAGGATATAGTTTCTGGCCTCTTCTCTTGTAAGGCCCATATATCTTCTTCCAAATCCCATAAGATCAGGATATCCTGGATGAGCGCCAACTTCAACATTCATGTCTTTTGCGAGTCTCACAGTATTCCTCATTACTAGGGGATCTCCTGCGTGCCATCCGCAGGCAATGTTGGCTGAGGTTATGTACTTCATAACCTCTTCATCGAGACCTAGCTTATACCTTCCAAAACTTTCCCCAAGATCTGAATTAAGGTCAATTTTCATAGTTTTTCACCACTTCATAGATGAGACGATAAACCTTTAACTCTTTCTTCTAATTAAATCCCATGTTGATTATAGATGCAGCCATATTTATCCAGGGTATTGATGTAGAGGGCGTTACAACTCCAAAAGTAATTGGGGAGGTTAAAGACCCAGAATCGAGACTTTTACTGGAAAGTCTCATTAGTGCAGGTAAAGTTAAAGTTATGGTGCCCTCAAAGGATAGCATTGAAAAAATTAAAGAAAAGGCCCTTGAAACTGGTGAACTTGGAGAATTAAGTGATGCTGATATTGAAATACTGGCTCTAGCCTATGAACTTAAAGGGGAACTTTTTACTGATGATTACAACCTCCAAAATATTGCGACTCTTCTGGGTCTAAAGTTCAGAACATTGAAAAAGGGGATAAAGAAAGTGATAAAATGGCGTTATGTCTGTGTAGGATGTGGAAAGAAGTTTGAAACTCAGCCTCCTGATGATGTTTGTCCTGATTGTGGGAGCAAGGTTAGGCTTCTTCCCAAAAAGAAGAGGAAAAGGCGTCAGTGCTCATAGGGTTCTTCATCAATCAGCCCAAGTTGGTCATCATCCGCTATTGTATTATCCCCCTCTTGCCTTTTAACTTTCCCTCAAAAACTTTATAAGTAATGGTACCATTACTAGGTAATGGGGGCATTACCTATGTTGTTTGACCCAAGGCCAAAGGAAAAGAGGGAAGACATATTCGATAGGGAACAAGAGGTAGAAATGATAAAGAATTCTGCTAAGGAATATCCGATTACCCTTATCCTGGGGATAAGGCGGGTAGGAAAATCCTCTTTACTCAAAGTTGTGTTGAATGAGTTGGAAAGCGGTATATACATAGATGTAAGGAAGCTTCATTTTGATTCCGGAGGGTGGATAACAAATGAGTCTCTGCTAAAGGCCTTTGAAAATGGATTAAACTCTCTTAGCCATCTCATAAAAAGGGAAGTCTTTCAGTACCTAAAAAGAGTGAAGGGAGTATCAATTGCAGGACTTCAATTGAGTTTTGAACCTGAAGTCTCACTCTCAGAGATTTTGGAGGCATTAAATAAGCGCAGTAGGGTTATTATAGCCTTCGATGAGGCCCAATATTTGAGGTTCTACGGACGGAGAGGAGGAAAAGAGTTCTTAACCCTCGTGGCCTACGCATATGATAATCTGCCAAATATAAGTTTTATCTTTACAGGTTCTGAAATAGGACTTTTGCATGATCTTCTTGGCGTTTCAGATTATGAATCTCCCCTATACGGCAGGATATATAATGAGATTACTATCTCTCCCTTTTCTAGAGAACTCTCAATTGAATTCTTGAGACAGGGATTCGTTGAAGCAGGAATAAAAATAAGAGAAGAGGAAATAGAACATGCTGCAGAACTTTTAGGTGGAATTCCAGGGTGGTTAGTAGAGTTTGGATACAATTACATAAAAACGAAAAGTTTTGAAAACGCTATAAAAGGGGTAATGCGGAAAGCAGAAAAATTCCTCGAAGGTGAGTTAAGAGAACTTGAAAAGCGGAGTCTTAGGTATATCTTAGTGTTAAGAGCTATTTCAATGGGATTTGATAGATGGACACTCATAAAAGAATTCTTGGAATCTAGGAGTGGTAAAATACCAAATTCACGATTGGCTGCTATCTTAGAGGCTCTTCAAAAGATGAGTTGGATTAATGCGGAATATAAAGATGGGGAGAAGAGATATAGAATAATTGATCCAGTTATTGAGGGGGTTATTAAAGAGTGTTTTAACCTCTAAGAGTTGCTATTAGTCTTTTTTCGTTCAGTAGCAGGTTGATTGCATCTTTAATGTCTTTAACCACGATATCACTCGCCAGCAAAGCCTTAACACTTGCTCCTTCTTCTCCTATTACGCAAATAGCAAGTTCAGCGTTTTCAAGCATTCTAACGTCGTTGTTTCCATTGCCTACACCAATGTAAGGCTCATATTCAAGGGCCTTCTGAAGCTTTTTGTTGCCATCTTTTACCCGTTCTATTTTGAGGTTAATCCCTTTGAATTCTTCTTCCAGTGTTCCAAAGGTGTCGGAGCTTAAAACAGCTATCTTATATTTTTCGCTGAGGTGTTTCAAGAGTTCTTTCACGTCTTCTCTTACTTTTCCCTCAACACCCAGAGTGCCATTCAAGTCAAATATAATAGTTCTTGTGGTTATTCTCCCATAGTTTGGAATTTCCATATTCTTCACCAGTAGAGCTTTGGCAAAAATGCTTAAAACTTTGTTCTCGAAGTATGAGTGGTGAAGCTCTTGAAGATTGCATGGGGCATCAGCGGTGCAGGACATCTACTTGTGGAGAGTGTTGAAGTCGTCGAACGCTTAAAGGAAAAGCATGAAATCAAAGTATTTCTCTCTTCGGCCGGCGAGGAGGTTGCTAGAATTTACGGGGTTCTTGAGAGAATTGGTGATTTCCCTCTTGTGAGAGAATCAAGGCAAGGCCATGCATTTCCTTCTTGTGGTTCTTTTAACCTTGGCAAATATGACCTTTTTGTGATCTCTCCTGCAACCTCAAATACTGTGGCCAAAATAAGGCTGGGTATTTCAGACTCTCTTCTCTCATGTTGTGCTTCACAAGCTTTGAAAACCAAGGTGCCATTGGTGGTAGTTCCAACTGATTCAAAGTCTGTGGTAGAAACGAAAGGCCCAAATGGAGAGATATTTAAGCTGTACCCACGCAAAGTTGACCTTGACCATATTAGGGCCTTGAAAGAAGAGGGAGTAATAGTCCTTGAGCATCCTTATGAAGTAGAAAAGATCTTGAAACGGTTTCTGTGAACGTAATAGAATTTCCCATCTCTCGTGATCGTTACATAGTCTGGTGTGTATTTGGAGCCGTAATAGAGGTTTCGCCCATCGAGTTTGTACCATAGGCCTCTTGCAGCTTCAAGTTTGTTTAGGTCTTCCAGTATGCTCAAGTCTCCCTCTTTTATTTTTTCTAGAAGGCCTTGAACATACTCTCTGCTTATGTTAAATGCTACATAAGAGGCAAAGAATTCGTAGCCAGTTATTAGTTCTTTCATCAGGTTTTTGTATGGATAGGCAGGAGTTACCCGTAAATTAAAACGACTGTAGAAGTCTTTTACTGAGACTACGTCTGGCCTATATGGGAGAATCCCAAGTGTCATCATTTCTAAAGTCTCATCATAGTACGTGGAAAACCACTCAGGGTCATATGGATAAAATAGATCCTTATTTGATATATATGGATCTTTTCCTAGAGCATAAACCGCTCTGTAATTGCTCCCCACTAAGAGAGGGACATCCCATATAACAATGACCTCTGAATGATCTAGTCGCCAGCCACTTATACTTGCAGGTACCTGAAGGGCCCATGCTTTGAGATTGAAGTCCAGAAAGAGGTTGTTCATAAGTATCACTTGTGTCTCACCATCATATCCACAAATAGTTGATCTTAACGTTTTTATGTAAGGAATATCATATGAATGAACGTAGTTATTCACGAAATATACGACATGAAGGGGAGTTATTGAGTAAAAAGGCAGAGGTTTGTTGTAATATTTGAAAAGATCCCTTTTCGCCTCTTCATAGAAAAATTCCATTACTCCATCAAACCTTATTTTGCCATACCTGTCGAATCCTAGGTATGGGTGGACAATTTTGTAAATCTGCAGGGGTTTGTATCTCACTGCGTATCGCCACATTTTTGTGAGTTCCTCCTTAGTGTACGGATGAGCATTTTGGAAGTGTTCCCCACTGCCATCAAATTTAATCTCAAAAGTCTCTGGATAGTGTAGGAATTCTACTCTTGCAGAGTTTTTATTGCCTCGGACATCCATTGCAGTTATTGTGATATTGTATTTTCCCCAATCCTGTTTGAATTCCATAGTTCCACTATAGACGAGGGAAGTAGTGGATATAAGGAGGGATATATTTTTCTCTCCAGTATTAACAACTATCTCTCTAGGAACGTTCACATTTTCCTTTATTGTAAAACTTATCTTGAGTTTTTCGCCTTCGCTTGTTATCACGCCCCACATCTCTGGAGGAGTAGTGTCAGAAGTACTTTCTTCTACAAACTTAATCCAGCTTGAATTCACTTCTATAATATCAAATCGGTGTGAGTTTTCAACAAACCACTCTTTGAAAGTCTGGTTCTCGAAAAACTTTCCTTCAACAGAATTGAGGCTCTCTAAAAACTTATCTATTTCGTATGGTTCAAAGCCATCCAAGATTCCTCTCATGTTATCTATTCCATCCACGACTTCTGGGGGGAGCTCATACAGGTTTATATACAGAGACTTTATCATGGTTATATAATCTTGTAGTGTTTTTACTTGATAGATGCTTTGGGAGTTCTCTATTCCATTCCTAATCTTTGGTGGGAGCTTTTTGTAGGTCCTAAGAAACTCGTTTACTTGGGATTTAAAGATATCCACTCTGTTGGAGAAGTCTTCAAGTGTGTAGGGACTCTCAGAAAATAGAAAGCGCACCATGTCATCTCTAAGGGGAATCGGAACTTTTTCCAGAACTTCAGCAACTTGTTTGCTTAGATTTGCAAGAAGGAGTGGATTGTCAGTTTCAACTTCATCAAAAAGCGTTGTTCGGTATTTGTAGAGAGGGTATATTTTGGTGGCAATCTCTTTTTCTTCTTCACTTAACTTGTTATCGTTAAGAAACCCAAGTTTCTCAGAGATTGCTATTAGTTCTTCCTCTTCTTCAGATACTTGCCGTGGAGGAGGCCTAACTGTTTGCATACTCCAAAACAAGAATACAAGATAAGCCAAGAAGAGGAGGATGAGGATTTTCCCAGCATCAAGTTTAAACTTTTTTCTCATGTTGTGTTCTTCTCTTCATTCCTTATTAATATTCTCTGTTTCTATTTTGAAAACCTTACCTTTTAAGGCACGCTGGATCATTTAGTTTTCTTTTGCCAAAACTTAAATATTGTAGATGGTTATCTTACATCGGTGGTGATTGTGAAGATTATCCGCTTTGGAGTTTCAATGCCGGAAGACTTATTGGAAAAATTTGACACGATAATGGAAGAGAAGGGATACGCTAACAGAAGTGAGGCCATAAGGGACTTGGTCAGGGATTTCATAGTTAGACATGAGTGGGAAGAGGGGGATAAAGAAGTGGCAGGCACTATAACGATAGTCTATAACCACGATGAGGCAGATGTTGTGAAGGAGCTTTTGGACATGCAGCATGATTATGTGAACGAGATTATATCAAGTCTTCATGTGCATATGGATGAACATAACTGTCTTGAAGTTATCGTTGTTAAAGGAAAGGGTAGCAGGGTGAAAACGATTGCGGAGAGACTAATCAGCTTAAAAGGGGTGAAGCATGGAAAGCTCGTTATGACCACCACTGGCAAAGAACTGGTATGAAAAAGCTTATAAATTTCTCTTTTATTTGTTTTAGGCGGGAAGACCTCTCCTGAGAGAAGGGGGATGAGAGCCCGAAAGGTTTAAATACTCTTGCCTATAGTAATGGATGATTCAATACATTTAAGAGGTAGCCGGCGATTCCTCCATTAAGGGGATAGCCGGTAGTGGCCGTGTGAACGGCCTGTGAGAATGAAGCAACAATGAACTCTCACGAAGTCCCACCTGTTAGGGCGGGGTAGTTCACCAACATCCCTGAGAGGTGCCGGGGTAGCCTAGCTCGGTAGGGCGGCGGACTCGTAATCCGCAGGTCCCGGGTTCAAATCCCGGTCCCGGCTCCATAATGTTTAAATATTCTGAAGATAAAGTGTATTAGGCGATTAAAATGACTAGGACAGGAATTGATTATTTTGATGAATGCATTCTTAAGAATGGATTTCCAGATGGTTCTTTAATCTTGGTTGCGGGAGAGCCAGGAGCAGGAAAGACTATATTTTCAGCCACGTTTGTGTATAAT
>Ga0180300_10001550_pt1 | contig 10672 bp, 14 predicted proteins | sample GuaBasSediGuay15_FD_121798 | JGI IMG/M metagenome (GOLD analysis project Ga0180300, IMG submission 121798) | Subseafloor sediment microbial communities from Guaymas Basin, Gulf of California, Mexico - Guay15, Core 4569-2, 21-24 cm | ecosystem: Environmental > Aquatic > Marine > Hydrothermal... | reverse complement strand
GTGGTGCCCGAAAATACTCCCGAGTCCAGGGAGGTTGTGGTGAGCTAGCGGGTCTGCTTGCCCAGCTTGTTTCCATGACAACGTCATGCCGGGCTCTGGCGGCCCGGCCGGGAATTCCACCCACCGGGGCCGGTATGGACGACGTTGGGTGTTACGCACCGAGCTCTCGCATGCGTTGGGGGAGCCTAACCACCGCCCAGGTAGTCGTGCCCTGGACAGTAGAGACTATCACTTCCCGTACTGAGGACCCATCCAGACGCCGGGGAGAAGAGACGAACCAAGCCCCATAAAGGGGCCGGGCGATTCCTAGCTGCTCAAAGGCTGGAAATCACCTCCCGCAGCCCGGCCTTTTCTCCTTGTAGATAACATTTTGGTTTTTCAAATGCCCTCTGTGCTAAATTTTAAAAACTTGGTTCAAGGAGGTGCTCATGCGCCGCAGTTATACATGATTTGATGGAGGTGAAGTTACATGAAAAAGATAGAAAGATTGCTTGTTCTTGGACTTAGGTTAGCGTGTGTGATGTTGGGAGGGCTTTTCTTGTTCGGATGTATCCCGATCCTAAACGGCGGGTATAATCCTCCTCCAAACCCTGTCACAGAGTTTACACAGCGCGTTAGAGATGCCATCGATTATTGGAACCCTACCACGCGTGATTTCGCTAAATCTCTTATCAACCCGGCCAATGAAGGAAGATACAACATCGCTCAGATATGTGACATCTGGGATTACTGTAGCAAAAGGGTCTGTGGAGGCCACTGGGTATATGTCTCTGATCCCGTAACAACTTCAGGTGAACTCTTCAACCCCACTCCCGCCAGCGAAACCATCGAGGCTTGGGCGATGACAGGAGATCTACGAGGGGATTGTGATGACTACGCCGTCCTAAACGCTGCTCTGATCCAAGCAATTGGTGGGGGCACGCGGTTCATCGTGGCTTCTAAAGGGGATGTGTCACATGCTTACGCCGAAGTCTTCCTTAGCGACTCTGAGGCACACGCACAAAATCTGGCTTCTTATATCAGTGCTCGGTATCGAATAAACTGGGTTAATTGGTGGGTTGATGAGGACGGGGAGATCTGGCTGAACTTAGATTGGCAAGAGTGTCATCCAGGGGGGCGGTTTTATGAAGGCCAACGAGTGTTGGTAATCTATCCGTATAGCACCCCGCCTGCCTCCATGCAGGCCCCTCTCGCTAGTGAATGGTAGCTTTTGATGAACGCCACGGGTCAGAAAACCATACTTGACAAAATTCATACAAAGGTCTAGTATTGGTCGTTATGACTGCCCGGATCCCAGAGGTTTTGCCGCCGCGAAAGCCCTCGAACCTAGACAATAGTCGGAAACGTCCAGCCCCCGCCTGGCGAGGAAAGTCCGTCGGTGAAATCCCCCACCTGACCCGGGAGGATGTCCTGCGGATAGCCGAAGCGGCCGAACGCCTGGGGCGGGGGCACAAGGGGCGTCGAGACCGCCTCCTCATCCTGACCATGTTCGATGCCTGCCTGCGGGTATCCGAGGCCATCGGCCTTCACCCCATGGACATCCTGCAGGGGCCGCGGGGGTTCCGCCTCAGGGTGTACGGTAAGGGTAACCGATGGGGCGAGGCGGCTGTGTCTCCATCTATAGCGGCGATGCTGTATGCCTATATCGCCGAACGGGAGCTCCCTCCAGACGCACGCATTTTTCCAATCACCCGCAAGCGGGCGCACCAGATCGTGAAGAGGGCATTCGAGGAAGCGGGCGTTGTTAAGCCCCCAGGGACCGGTCACTGCCACGTCCTGCGCCATTCCGGTGCCTTGGAACGGTTGCGGCTAACCCGCAATCCGCGAGCCCTCCAGGAGCAGCTGCGCCACCTGACCCCGGACATGACTCTGCGCTACTTCAAGACCCTCACCCGCGAGGAAGCCCTGCAGATCCAGGAGGGGGTGGACCTATTCGCCAGCGAAGAGCTGTGACGTTTAAGGGAGGTGAGAAGGAGTGGAGTACGTGAATGTGCGGCGACATGCTGGTGATTGGCGTATCGCGACCTATCGAATAGAAGACCTGGAAAATGTGCATTGGGACACTATCAGTGGTGGAGTTCATAGGAGGTTCCCCTTCCCTCTACTTTTCGCGTATGTTTGGTGCGATCGGATGGTTGATGGCGAAGTCGCCCATTCAGGGGCTCATGGGCCGTGTCCGCATCGGATCAAGGTTTGTATTCTCAAGTGTGATAATGACCGTGAGACTTATGCCTACCTAGCCAAGCTTGCGGGGGAGAAACCGCCACGCCCTCCATTTTGCCGAGAAGATGCAATCCGCCTTGTCAAGGAACACGGGGAGATCCGAGGGCCGGAAATAAGGGCAAAACTGGAAGCTTTGGGACATTCTCCGTGGCGGATAAGTTACGTGCTCCCAAAACTTGAGGGCGAGGGGGTTTTGGTCTCTCGGCGAGAAGGAAGAGCCAAGGTATACAGGCTGAAGGCCGGAAATCCTGATAAGAAAAGGATTTTAAACCCCGGCTGAGACGGTCGTAAATGCCGGTCCGTGGGGGGAGCCGCCTTTTTACCTATGGGGTCCGCAGAAACCCAAATACGGGCGAATGAGAGGGGGCGAATTTTTTGCCCCATTCAAAAGGAGGTGGGGAAGCATGGATCAGGTCCGGGCCTTGGAGATGTTGGGACACGTAGCCGACAGGTATCCTGCGGCTGTGGGTGAGGGGTTGGCCGAGCTGGTTGAAGCGATCCCGTCAGGCGCACCGCCAGAGCTTGTGGTCCTGACGGCTTCCGCGGCCGTTTTACCAGAAAAGCCGCGGTTGGCTCCCGATATGCGGGGCCTTGTCCGCGGGGCAGCTAAAGCCTGGCTTGGGAAAGACGTGGAGAGCGACGAAGAGAGCCTGGAAGTGATGTGGCAGCTGCTGGAGTTCAGCGCGTTCGCCCTTACCGGTCGCGGATTCCGGGAGTGGGCAGCATACCGGACAGCCACTGAGGAAGCCGAAAGGAAGTTGGCCGAAGATGCCCGGGCAGCTCAAAACTACGCCTGGGCGTACAAACATGGCCTCATCCGGTTTTTCGCACACTTATTCAAGGAGGCGCCCGAGGGGAGTTAGCCCCCGGGCGCTAGGGAAGGAGGAAAAGGAAGCCAGGAGGTGGTCACTCGCTCACGGAATCGAGAACGCGCCCCATCTCCTTGTTCAAAAGCCAGAATGCCACAGCAGCGGTCGAGTACGCGGCGAACTGAGCCCCCTGGGGGAGCCGGCGCCCACGCAAGACCAACGTGGCCAGCGTAATAGTGCCCAGGCCGACTGCTGCCCACTTGGCAATGGAAGTCCCCCAGCGTAAGATCGGCTCAAGCTGGCTGCTGTTCTCGTTCTGCTGAGCCATTTCGCCCACCTCGCAATGCCAGCCACAGGGCAACGCCTCCCGCAGCCAGCCACACGGCTTTACCCTGAAGCGCGGCTTCGAAATCGCGGAGCTCCTTCGGTTGGAGGATGAGAGCCGCCAATCCACCGCCAAGGACGGCCCCCCAAACCCGAAAGTACCTACCTCCCACTATCGTCGCCGCAGCCACCCCACTTCAACAGATTGCCGAGCCGTCCAAAATCGGGCACGGGTACAGGAGGGACGAAGGGCAGATCCTGGGGCTTGGGCTTCTCTTCCACCGGTGCTGGGTCGAACTCGTCATGGATCCATATGTCTACTCCGTACATCAGCGTGGGCACGACACCCTGTTTACGATGCTTGTTGATCTCGTTCCCTATAAGCCAACATAGATACCCGATGGACTTGTTTTCCGTCGCGGTGAAGGCAGGGTTCGGCGGGGGAAGATCCAAGGCCTTGAAGATGACAACGTAAAGATCATCCGCCGCCGAACTACTTCCACAATACAACACCTCGATTGGGAGGACGTCCTCTAGCCGGGCGACCATGTCCTCAGGGGCGAACACTATCGCCTCAGGAGAGCACGCAAAGCGGGCTTCGTACACAGTCCCCGGTACCACGGGCCGGGTTAGTCGTTCCTCACGTGGGATTTTCGTGGCCACCGCTACTAGTCGGCCCGCCAAATGAGCTCGTCAGGCCGATAACCTTTTTCCAACAACCGTCGCACAGCGGGCGGGAATTCCTGGCCAGGTGCAGCGACGGGCGTGGGTGGCTCGGGAATCGCGGCCACCGGGACGGCGATGTCCGGCGCCCCAGCGCCCCCGGTTCCCTCTTCTTCGGCAGGCGGTGGAGATGGAGTGCGACCTGCGGCGATGGCGGCGGCAAATACACCGGCAGCGGCAAGCGCGAGGACCCACCACGGGAACCCCCGGCCAGCTTGCTCCGACTCGGAGGCCTCCTCCAGCTCTCGCTTGCCTTCGATCTCCATGAGTTTGTCTTCGACTGCGTCCAGCCGTCGGGCGACCTCATCAGGATCCTCGTCCTGGGCTAAAAGGTTGCCACGGAGCTCCTCCACCTCCTCAGCCAACTGGTCCACTACTTCCGAATTCGTGGTGGTCCGATCCTGAAGGTCGGCCACCAACAGGGCCAGGTCCTCAAGGCGCTGCCATAGGACGGGGTCATAGGGAGATGTGTCGTCGTCGATATCAGCTTCGGCAGGCTCAGGCTTCTCCTCGGCGACGACCTCCCGATCAGCCGCCGGTGCCGATAGGGGATCGGTGGCAGGGGTAGTGGCTGCCGAGTCACTCCCCGGTGGGGTCCCTATAGCCCCCCTATGAGTAGACGATTCTTCCCCTATGGATCCCCTATGGGCGGGCAGGGAGCCCTCGGTGGGGCCCCTATAGGCAGCTGCTTCCTTCCCTATAGGCCCCCTATTGCGAACCGGTGAGGGAGATGGCCCCCCTATTTTCTCGGCACAAAGCCCCAGCTCTTCCCCTACAGGGCTTCCCTCGTGCCCCGGTGGGGCGGGGCTTTCGGGGAAGGAGTCTCGCTGCTTCTCATCCGTTAAGGTAACGGACGTAGGCTCCCGGTCCGGCTTAGCTTCATTGCTCGCCAGCTCTTCCACGTAGCCTGCGGGATCCTGGGCGGGCGGAGTTTGGCTATCGGTGCTAGCTGCTAGTGGCCGCTTGCCTTGCCGATCAATCTCATCCTGCGCTGGCCTTCCTCTCAGTTCCCCAAAATCCTCAGACGTCGCTGCTTGGCTATTACCTACAGTAGCTTCGTCCTCTTTGATAGAAGGCCCATCGTCAGCTTCCCCAAGCATCTCTTTTACCATAGACCGAAGTCCGGGATCAGTTCGTAAGAGTTCAGAAATCCTCATTTCTACCTCCTTACACATTGACAGCCTGCGAGGGTTGTCCCTTTGCGCGCACTTCGTCTGTCCCAATCCGGGCGGCCTCATTCAAAATCGTGATTCCAGTTTCGGTGCCAATAAAGACACGGATGCCACAAAGCGGGCAAGTAAAGTAGGCCGCACCGTTGCGGGTTTTCTTGACAGGAAGCCACTTTCGACAGAAGAGGCACCGGGCCTCGACCGGATGTCCATCGACGGTCCACGGTTCTCTCATCATACACCTCCTATTTTTCTTATTAGTAATATTTTTACTTCTACTTAAGCATATCTACCACTGCCTACGGGGACAAGCCCATGGCGAGGGGACATTCATCACCTCAAATGCAACCCAGAAAACATATTTCATGTACTAATGCTGACTAAATCCCGATCCCAAGCATAAAAAGCAACGTTGAACACTTTCGCACAATCGTCTAACGGAAACCCAGTTCCAGTCTGTTAATTCCTTGGCCGAGCGGTCGGGCGGCGCTATACTACCTAAGGAGGTGATCCGAGTGAAGAGGATGACGATTACGCTTCCCGACGGACTCGCGGACGAGTTCCTCCACGAGGTCCAGCGCCAGCGGCGCCCAGTATCTTGGGTTGCCCGAGACGCGATCCGCTTTTTCCTACTCAAAAACTGTGAGGTGGCGGGCACCCCCGAGTCCTCAGCACCCGCCACCCCTGGCGTTTCCACGGCCTCAGGAGGAAGCCGTGACACCGCTCGAGATTAGCCACTTCCCGCACGCGGTGCAACAGATCCTCGCCCAGCTCGAAGACGTGGTCCAGGTCGGCCCGGATCAGTGGAAAGCCCGATGCCCGGCGCACCAGGACGACACCCCCAGCTTGTACGTAGCCGTACGGAACGGCCGCGTGCTGCTACACGATTTCGGGGGCTGTTCGACCCAGGAGGTGCTAGATGCCCTAGGGCTAGAGTGGTCAGACCTCTTCCTCGACGATAATTCCGGCCCTAAAACCCCCTACCGAAAGAAGGAAACGCAGTACTTCATCCGGAATCTGCAGGGCGAGGTGATTGCAATCCACGTCCGGATCGACCAGCCCGATGGTGCCAAAACGTTCTACTGGCTTCGCGACGGGCGGAAGGGGCTGGGGGGCCTGAAAGCGGCCGAGCTGCCGCTCTACGGGACCGAACATTTGCCTGCACTCCCCGACGATGCCACTGTGGTGGTCGTCGAGGGGGAGAAGGCTGCAGATGCCTTGTGGGAACGTGGAATCCCCGCGGTGGCCACCGTGTGCGGCGCGAATGTGGTGCCTAGTGAAGAAGTCCTCGAGCCACTCGTCCGGCTCGACCCAGTGCTGTGGCCGGACAACGACCCCCAGGGCCGAGAGCACATGCAGAGAATCGGCCGGATCCTGCGACGGCTTGGGGGCCGGCCTCGGTGGCTAGAGTGGCGGGAAGCCCCCAAGAAGGGGGACGCCGCCGACTTCACAGATAGCCCGGATGAGATCCGAACGCTAGTCGCTGCAGCTAAGCCCTGGGAACCGTTGTGGCCTAATCTTTTAGCAGCCCCAGCCCTCTTGGTCCTCCAACTGCCCGACCCAGTCTGGATCGTGCCCGGGCTGATCCCTGCCGGCCTTAGCCTCCTGGCGGGGAAGCCAAAAATCGGCAAAAGCTGGTTCGTATTGGGCATTAGCCTGGCCGTGGCCTACGGGGGGCGGGCCCTGGGGACGATCCCCGTCCAGGGTGGGAAGGTACTTTACCTAGCCCTGGAGGATTCCGCCCGACGTCTCCAGAGCCGGCTGCAAATGCTGATTGACGGATCCCCCCCGGAATCCCTCATGCTGGCCATGCAGTGGCCCCGATTGGCTGAGGGAGGCTTGGAGAGGATAAATGAATTTGTAGCCGACCATCCCGAAACCCGCCTGCTCGTGGTCGACACCCTCGCCAAGGTGCGCAACCGCGAAGGAAAGAGCTCTCGGCTATATGATGAGGATTACGCTTCCATTGAGGGCCTTCAAATTTTGGCCCACGAACGGGAGATCGGAATCATCGTAGTCCACCACCTGCGAAAGTCCGAGTCCGATGATCCACTAGACCTTGTGTCCGGCACCACGGGGTTGACTGCTGCAGCAGACACCGTGCTGATCCTGCGGCGCCCCCGAGGCCGGGCCGATGCGGAGCTTTTCCTCACTGGCCGGGACCTGGAGGAGAGGGAGTTCGCGCTCCAGTTCGATACCCGCATCGGTTGGCGACTGCTCGGTGATGCACGGGAGTGGCGGCTAACCAAGGAGCGGCACCAGATTGTGGAAACGATCCGCTATTTGGGCGGTGAGGCCTCCCCCAAGGAGATCGCCGAAGCCCTGGGAGCTCCCCCCGGTAACGTTCGGCAACTCCTGCGAAAGCTCCACCGTGACGGCTTCCTGCGGCGGACTGACCGTGGGCGCTATAGCTTGAGTGGTCACTTCAATAACAACAGTAGTCTCGGTAGCACTGATAACGGCGATAACTTCGATAACATCGATACCGCACCGTTACCGGTGCCTTCGGCCCCTGATAACGCCCGGGGACCCAGTCCAAACCAGAAATCCGAGCGGCCAGTTACCGATGTTATCGTTGATACTAGCTGTGCCAGCTGCGGGCATCCTATCAGAGCGGGAGAAGCTAATGAGCACGGCCGGTGTCCGCACTGTGCGGCCGAAGATCTAGTGCCATGGTGACAATCGTCAACCGGAAGGCCGAGAGCTTCGTTTCCCTACTGGCTAGGGACTTTGGGTTGACGCCAGAAGAGGTTCGGAGACGTCTCAGGAAGGCTCCCAAAGCTGAAAAAGGCCCGAATCCCTGGTCCCTGGTGTGGCCTGTGCCGGGAGGCGTCTTAATCTCTGATCGACTTTGGGCCCTGTTCGAAGGACAGGAAGTGGAGCTCCATCTGCTCTCTACGTCCGTGCCTCTCTTCGGGATGGTGACACACCACGACCTGAAATTCTTGGTATTAGAAACGCCATCATCCGAAACAGTGCGAGTGGCCAAGTCGGCAGTCATGGAGATCCGCCTAATCAGCCAACGCACCAGAGGAACAAGCGGCGCTGCTGCTGAGATGGCAAGCTAACTTCCTTTTGGTAGCCCGTCTCGACCTAGCTATGGCCTCATCGACCGACCGTTGCTGGGCAGAATCGGCCCAGGCGGCCTTGCATTCCTCCCGCTCCCACCTGATCCTTGCCACGAGCTCCTCGCTCGCAAGGAGGGCAAGCCGGTACCGCTCCACCTCACGCAGGAACTCTCGCACCCTCCAGTTGGCCCAGGCATGTAACCCCCTTGCGTCTTGAGGGAGCTCCTCGCCCCATAGCGCGGCTCGCAGGCTGCGCACCAGCTGGGCCAGTTCCTCGGGGGTACTCACCTCGCCCCGCACTATCGCCCGCCACAGCGCCAAGCCCACCGCCTCAAGCAGCCGGTTACGCCTTGGCCAGGACACCGGGCAGGCTCTTACGGCTTCACGCAGCTTGGCCATGGCCCAGCGGTGGGCGCGGTTGGTTAGCCGGGGACGTGAGTCCGAATGGCTAAAAGTTTTAAGTCCCTGGGTATAGGGAGAGGGGGGCTTGAAAGGCGTTTCGGAACGCGACTTCTGCGGGGCCCCTTTTTTCTGTGGAAAACTCCCGCGGTCGTCACTTGCCCTGCTCCCAGCTATTGGTGGGGAAGCCGCCCTTGCCGAAGCAGCCGCTTTTGTCCTTCTGGGGAGGTGGGAAGGGGTAGATATATCCCCCGGGCGCTGGAGGCGTTTTCTGGGCCTCTGAGGTGGGTTCTTCCATAGCACCTCGATGATAGAGCAGCGCCCACGGCCCGGGCCGCTCCGCTGCCAGCGGATGAGATGTGCTCCCTGAAGTCGGGCCAGGGCCCGCCGTACCTGGCGGTGAGAGAGCCGGCACATTTGGGCGAGATCGTGGATGGGAAGCTCCACGGTCTCCCTCCCGGCCACGACGCGCAAAACATCCCAGACCACGTTACAGCTGAGCGGCATACGCCGGAGCACATCCGGCCGGCGGGGGTGCCCGTCGCGCTTGTCCTTTGAGGACGGCGTTAACGTCCTCTTGACTTCGGCGCCCGCCAGTGCTATGCTGACTTTGGCAATAGTTACCCCCTTCGGCCGAGGGGAGCCGTTCCGCCCGCGCCGCGATCGCGGGCGTTCCGCTTTTATGGCCCCTCGTTCGGCCTTTCCTTCACCCAGCCCAAAGGCTGGGGGTAGTCCGTATAACGCTCACCAGCACTTTAGCACGGCACTCCCACGGCAGTCAAGGACAAATCAAGACGCCACCGCCCCGACCTCAGTTGCTGGCCGGTTGTCCCCCTGGCCCGGGCCGCAAGTCCTGGTTCACGTGCTTGCCGCTGCTTACCGTAAACCACGGAATGTATACGGTTGAGGAACTAGCGCGGACTTTGGGAATTTCCGTTCGACAAGTGAGGGAACGGCTTTACGCCCTTTCCGAGGTTGACGGTCTGCTTTCCGGCCAAGTCCGTAAGGGGCCAAAAGGCCGCAAGGAATACTCTTCAAGCGTCTTAGAGATGCTGAAAGAGATAGAGCTGCTTCACGGAAACCTCGGAAAGAGCTTGCGGGAAGCAGCCGAAGAGATCGCCGGAAAGATAAAACACAATGGTAAAAAGGAGCTTCCCGAGCCTCCCGGAAAGGACGTAAACCTAACCGTTAAGGTGGCCGAACTCGAGGCCAAAGTCGAGGGGCTAGAACGTCTGTTGCGTGCTCGGGAAGACGAGCTAGCCTACTTGCGGGACCGCGTGGCTTTCCTGGAAGGCCAACTGGCTCTTCCCAAGCCCAAGTCTGCCCCACGCCGGCGATGGTGGGCGTGGTTTGTTCGCCGGCGCCAGCCGGGCGATCCTTAGTTGCCACAAAAGACCTGAACATCCCGCTCGGATTTTCAAGTGGGGCATGGGGCCTCCCTTAGCTCGTAGCCCCGTTCCTGGCTTAGCATCGACCATATGACACGCACCAAGTGTCTCCCTAAGGCCCGCACGGCCTGGTTGTGCTTCTTCCCTTCCGCACGCTTCTTCTCGTAGTACAGCCTCGATTCAGGGACACGCTCGATATGCCGGGCGACAGCAGTCATCATCGCCGCCTTGGCCCGCCGGTTCACCTGCTTAGGGCTCTTGGTCCCGTGAAACTGTCCCGACTGCCGGTCCAAAGGGCACATCCCCAGGTACAGCGCCAGACTTGCCTCAGAGGCGAACCGCTCGAACGTGCCGATCTCACCGGCCAGTTCCGCTGCCTTATCTTTACTGAACTGTAGAAGATCGGGATGATAGACCCCACTGTGTCGTCTCAAGGGCGAAGACGCCGATAGAACCATGCAATACAACCCTTAAGCCCTGCAATACAATCTTTAAACCATTCAAAGTACGGTTTAACAATCTTACAGCATGCCAGAAGTAAACCATAACCTAAGAATAAGATTGCATAT
>Ga0180300_10001549_pt1 | contig 10673 bp, 14 predicted proteins | sample GuaBasSediGuay15_FD_121798 | JGI IMG/M metagenome (GOLD analysis project Ga0180300, IMG submission 121798) | Subseafloor sediment microbial communities from Guaymas Basin, Gulf of California, Mexico - Guay15, Core 4569-2, 21-24 cm | ecosystem: Environmental > Aquatic > Marine > Hydrothermal... | reverse complement strand
GCGCTTGCTCAATGCTTATTCCTCTCCACACATGTCTTTAAAAGAGTCGTGTTGAGGTTGTGCACGTTGAAGGTGTATAGAAAAAATGAAGGTTTGCGGGGGGCATGTCATTTTTTGCTCCTCCAGCTAAATTCAAGTTTAGTTATATAATTAATATTACTTTTAACGTTTTATGTTGTTTCTGAATTAACTTCTGAACAAAATCTTCTTAATCCTGCAAAAGTCGTGTGCTTTAAATATAGTTTAAGGCGAATAATATCTGAAGCAACGGAGAAATCAGCTATGGACCCATCGGAACGCAGAGTTATCGGCTCTCTTCTGCTACTTTCAAGCCTAACCTTTCTCACCATCGGATTGTACAGTGAACAATTAGAATTTGTTCTACAAATCGTTAAGAAAATATTTGAAGCAGCGGTTGCTGGACTGCCGTAACTAGCCTTTTTCGTTTATTATACGACGCGCATGAGATTGGCTGGAAAGAATGGGAGAGAGAACAATAAGAGTTAAATTTAGAAGTTTACATACGATGATTTGGAGAAGTGAAAAGAGTGGTTTTAAAGAGGTTTTCAAAGAGAACTTTGTTTGTGCTGTTGGTTTTCTTCGTTGCTCTGATTGGAGCTATTACAGCGTACGCTTACGTGCAAAGACGCTCAATTACTCGAGAAGAAGCAATAGAGATTAGTACAAATTCAGAGCGTATACAAAGTATTTGGCATATTGTAGAGGACGCTGATTGGTATACGGTAAAAGCAGATTACCTCAATAGAACCAGAATTAATGAATTAAAAGAACAAGATCCACAGTATTATGAATTTTTGCCATATGCCCATGGCGTGTGGCTAGTAGAATGGGAAATCGGTCCATCGAAGTACGGCCCTGGTAGAATTATTGTTATACACTTTATTGATGAAAAAACAGGGAAAATTTTGCACGAAGATGGAGCAATTCTCTAGGTGACCCGCAAATGAAAAGATCGACTTTACATCTGCTCCTTTGCGTTGTGCTATTCTTTTATGTTAATACGTCAACCTATAATGTTTCGTGAAGAACACACTGCACTGAAAGTTTCAAATGAACTTAGAACAACTCTAAGTAATTTAGCCCCTAGTGATACACCTCTTATCTGGCTCGACGTATACATCCCGCCTCTCCCAGACGGAAACATCTACTTATCCTCAAGCGATTTTTCTCCGATTCTGGATTTAGGCGCGAAAATTGCAGGTGTGACTTTCTCCTCTGATATGCAACTACTTTGGTATTTGGTAAAAGCGCGTGTAGTCTCTTCTTTTTTTGGATGAAGAACACTGAACATAAACATGCCAGCATCAAACGAATTAAATATATCAAAAACACTCAATGTTTGGGAATCATATGGACACAACAGATGTTGCTTCAGACATCCTTGTCATCGGAAGCGGAATCGCAGGACTATACTTCGCATTAGAAATAGCTGACCACGCCCAAGTAGTCCTCATCACTAAGAAAGAAAAAGCCGAATCTAATACAAAATATGCACAAGGCGGAATTGCAGCAGTTATATCTCCAACAGATTCTTTTGAGAACCATGTCAAAGACACTTTAATCTGCGGCGACGGCTTAAGCAAAAAGGACGTAGTTGAAAAGATTGTACGAGAAGGTCCTATCCACATCCAAAAACTAATGGAACTTGGAGTCAACTTCTCTCGAACAAAAACAGACGAGTTCGACTTGGGAAGAGAAGGTGGACACTCAAAACGACGTATCGTTCATGCAAAGGACCTTACGGGCCAAGAGGTTGAACAAGCTTTATTGAATGCTGTTGCCCAGCATCCCTCCATCAAACTCTTTGAAAACCAGATCGCTGTCAATCTGGTCGTAAAAAATAATCAATGCGTAGGTTGCTATGTTCTAGACACAGAAAACTTGGTGATTCGAAATTTTGTGGCGAAGATAACAGTGCTTGCAACTGGTGGAATTGGGAGAGTCTATCTTCACACAAGCAACTCAGATATCGCCACAGGAGACGGAATCGCCATGGCATATCGAGCTGGAGCTACCATCATGAACATGGAGTTCACACAGTTCCATCCGACATACCTTTACCGCCCCGACGAAACATCCTTTCTCATCTCAGAAGCGCTCAGAGGCGAAGGAGCAGTTCTTCGAGATGCACAGGGAAGAGAATTCATGGCAGACTACCATCCAATGAGAGAGTTAGCTCCTCGAGACATAGTTGCCCGAGCCATTGATCAGGAGCTGAAGAAAAGCGGAAACAAGTATGTCTTTCTCGACATATCCTTTAAAAACCCCGAATTCGTTCGATCCCGCTTCCCAGGGATTTATGAGAAGTGTCTATCATTTGGAATCGACATCACCAAAGACCCTATTCCAGTGGTTCCAGCAGCTCATTATTGTTGCGGAGGGATAAGAGCCACTATTGCTGGTGAAACTGACGTAAAGAACCTGTTTGCAATTGGTGAAACCGCATGCACAGGTCTTCATGGAGCCAATCGTCTAGCGGGTAATTCTTTACTTGAGGCTTTAGTTTGCGCTCACTATGCTGCTAAGAGATGCGTACAATTATTGAAGAAAGAAATCCCTCTGCAACCATTTGCTCCCTGGGAACCTGGAAAAGCTGTAGACATTGACGAGGCAGTAGTTATCACCCAAAATCGGGATGAAATTCGCCGTTTGATGTGGAATTATGTGGGAATCGTACGATCTAACAAAAGATTAACCCGTGCTAAAAAGCGCATAATGCTTTTGCAAGAAGAAATCAATCAGTATTATTGGGATTTTATCCTTACCGCAGACCTCGTTGAGCTACGCAATATGGCATTAGTTGCAGAGCTTATCATTGATTCAGCGATGATGCGAAAAGAAAGTCGGGGAATCCATTATTCTTTGGACTATCCTTATAAATTACCCGTTGCCAAAGACACTTTGTTAAAGAAGCAGAGTCGCAGTTTTAAATTAAATAATGCATAATAGCTGAAGTTTCTTTATAAGTCATAGACTATTCCTGGTATTCTAGGAAATAGCTGCACCTCACCTATATGCTTAGCACCAACCATCCAGCTAACCAGTCTCTCTACGCCAATTCCAGCCCCAGCTGAAGGCTCTAATTTTTTCTTTTTTGCCAGTTCTAGTAGCACTCTATAGTTCTCTTTTTTCACACCGTCCCTCTCTAGTTTTTTAACTATTTTAGAATACTCCCATTCCCTTTTAGAACCAGATAACACTTCTCCGTAACTAGGTAATATTAGGTCGTAGTTGTCCCATTTGCCAGAATCAGGATCTTCAAAGTCATAAAATTCTCGGGGAATATTAGTGACCCACACGGGATCGTTGACGTCAAAGGTTATTTGTTTTTCCCAATCTTTTCCATATTTGCTTTCCAACTCTTCTCTATCGTATACTTTGAAGGGTTTTTCTGGAACTTTTAAGCTGTAATACGTTTCGAGGCAACGCAACTCTTCGTCCATGTGTCTCTTTAAACTGCTTATCGATCCGCAGATTATTTCTTCAACAAGATGTCTAATGTCTTCAGAAGTAGCGTTTCTAACTTCAAAATCCAATTGGTGAAATTCATAAGCATTTATTCCAGTATGGGCTCTTTCTCTTTTTTCAATCCTCACGTTTGGGGAAAGTATGAATAATTTAGGATGCACCAAAGAGCAGACAACCATCTTATGCACTATCATACTTAACGTCGTCCTCACAGTTTCTCCGTAGATTTCTACTTCAATCCGTTTCTCTAAGGATGCTCCTGGATCAGGCCATAAAGGATCTGTTGATTTGGAGAATATCGCTGGTAGTAGCCATTCAAAGCCTTTGTTCATAAATTCATATGTCAGATACTTTAACATGTGAGTCATTACTCTGCTGATGCACCGTTTTCGCTCAACTTCACTTTCAGATAACTGTTCCAGAGACTTCGGTAACTCTAATGTTCTATCTCTAATAATCCCTAAACTTTCTTGAGGTATTGTCGTTTTTCTGCTCATATGTCACACCGTTTATTGAGATAGGTTAATGAATTGAATTTCAACGTTTTAGATGTTAAAATCCCTTATAAGTTTTTTATAAAAAATATTGTAATTTATTCAAAAAATTAAGATTTTTAGACTATAAAAATGTAATAATTACAAGTTACAAGGCTTAAAAAAGAACTGATTACTTGGATTTAGTTTCCCTGCCCACTTCCTCCCGAATCGCCCTCACAAGTTCATCTTTCTTGGGCACTCCGACAAACCTTACCTTACCATTGATAACGATGGTGGGAACCGCCATGATTCCATACTTTAAGGCTCTTGTTTGCCCTTCTTCAGACCAAGAGTTAACTTCTTCCACGGTTACGTTCTGACCGAATGATGGCGCAATTTCATCAAGCAGTTTCACAGCATGTGGACAGTAAGGGCATGTTGGGGAAGTGTAAACTTCAATTTTTACTGGCATAACCTTCACTTTCAGCAAGAAATCTTAGCGGACATAATATAAACGTTTTATTCCACGAATTTGAAATAAATGTATACTATGAGGTGAGAAGCTATGCCCATCATCAGCAGCAAAGAAGGTGAAAGAGAAGGAATAATGCAAGCGTCAAAGTTGATGCTGATTTCAGCCAGAACCGCTCCGAAATCCGGCGGCGTCGACGATATCTTAACTGCACTCATCTTTGGAGCAGAAAAAGAATCTTTAGCAGCAGAAATGGAAAGAATAGCGGAAGAAAGAGGGATAAGCGGGTTTAGACGAGACGCTAGAAACGTTAGAGATTCTGAAGCAGTCGTATTAATTGGTGTGCGAGGAACAAAAAAGTTTGGACTAAACTGTGGAGCCTGTGGCTACGCTAACTGCGACGAATTTGAAAAAGCTGGTAAGAAGGCTGGACAAGACTTCTCTGGTCCAACATGTGTCTTCAAAGCGTTGGACCTCGGAATCGCATTAGGCTCTGCAGCGAAAACAGCTGGCATCCTTAACGTGGACAACCGCATCATGTACAGAATTGGACCCGCAGCCAGACGGTTAGGTATGCTGTCGGAGGCAAGTGTCATTATGGGAATTCCTGTGTCTGCAAAAGGCAAAAACATATACTTTGACAGACCTAGAAAGGTGGAAGCGCGTAGCTAAGGCACTTCTCGTTTACCTTCAGAAAGTTATAGGATGTTTTTATGCGTATGCAAATTAGGCTGTTACAGTTGGGAAAACATTAAGTGAGTAATCTTCTTAAGACCATGAAACAAAAGCCATGAAAATGTAGAGGTGACGTAAATGGTTGAAATACTCGAAATTTATGTGCTTAACCTAGCGATTACGCTGTTTATGTTCATTGTCTTAATCTTTCGAGCGTGGATTGAGCTAAAGAACTATCGAATCATGTGGAAGGAACTGGAATGGAGAAAAACTTGTGAAGTAGCGGGGAAAATTCTGAGAGCAGAAAAAGATATGTTTACAGGGGTGGAAGGCGGAGAGGAATTGTACAAGCTACTCTGTGAAATGTTCAATGTGTCAGAGAGTTAACAAAATAAAGAATAGAAAACCAACATCTAAAAATCCGCTTTCGCAACTCCACTCCATAACCGCATCGAGGCTATAATTTAAATATATAAGGTTAGGGAAACATGTCGACTTCTGAAAATAACCCCTTATTAAGATACTGAACACAGTTACTTTTGAGGCGTAATCATGATGGGTGTGGGAAAGCAAAACGTAAAACGATGAGAAAGAAAAGAGATAGGAACACCTAACTTCTAGGTGCTGTCTTGTGTAGAGACGTGTAGAAATGTTATGGCGATGGCTGTTTTCTTAGTTCTAAGTAATCAGTTAATATCAGTATTCCTTGGATTATTAGAAACAGACCAACTATCCATTGCAGAAGGTCAGGGAATATTATCACTAGCAAACCGAAGATGATGCATATTATGGCTAAGACTGGTTTTGAAACCGTTATGCCAATCTTTTTTAATTCCTTCTCTACTGCTTCTACCATGACGCTTTCTTCCTCCAATCACAGTTTACAGAATACAATGGTTATCGGATTTAAAATGTTCGATTAGCCTCTTCACTTTTTGGAAGCGGAATGATAGGTTTTTAGGCGGATAAAAAATTAATTAAAGAAAGGATACCATTTAATGAGGTGTAATTGTTGACTGAAACCACGCCGGTTAAGGAAAGGATAGCTGAAAGAAAAACGATTGTTTATAAAACTCTTGTTGACCCTACAGTGATAAAGGTTGCTGGAGAGAAGCTTAAGAGCAAAATATTTACTAGATTTGGATTTTTGAAGCCTAAACCTGAAGAAATACAATTTGTTTCCATTGATAAGTATTATGAGCCATACATCCTAATTAATGGAAAGTATACAATTGATTACTACCGCAAATGCGCCTACACCATTAATGTTGACGAGAAAGTGCGGGAAGTCATTCTTTTAAACCAGAAATTTAAACCTAAACCCACAGAGGAGCCATCCGCGAAGGGTTATAAGGTGATTAAACTTGAGGGCGAAGAACACTTGCTGTATGAGGATAAGGCTTCGCTTATTCTAGACAAAACTGGTCAGGAGGTTCCACTTAAACAGTTGCCATCTGCTCCTTCTGAGGAGCAGCCTACAAAAATGTTAGCTGAACTGGGTGAAAACGCGAAAAAACTTGAAATCGCTCCAGACGCAGATGTGGATATTATTAGGTCTAAAATAGTTAAGCGTCCAGAAGATATTAAGCGGGTTGTCCATGAACTGTTTGAGGTTACAGACCGTGCGGTGATATACACTCCAGTCTATAAGGTTTTGTTTCAAAACGTAAAGACAGGAGAGGTGAAGGCTATAGAATTTGACGGCGTCACCTCTAAGAGAATTCAGTAGAGACATGAATTCAGCACATAATTTAAGAAGTGGTGGAAAAGAAAAAAGGGAAAATTAGAGAGAAATGACGAATAGAAGGCGCTCAACCAGTTCCTTATAGCGGTTCCGAATCGTAACTTCGGTTACTTGAGCTATCTCAGCTATTTCTCTCTGAGTTTTCCGTTCACCAGTGAGCACAGATGCGATGTAGCTGGCGGCTGCAGCTATGCCTGTGGGTCCTCTGCCAGACGTGAGTTTAAGTTCTCTTGCAGTGTTGAGGATTTTATGGGCGATTTCCTCCACCATTCCCTGCATGGTGAGTTGATTGGAGAATTTAGTGATATATTGACTGGGTTTTAATGGTGGAATGAAATAGTCAAGCTCCTTAACGAGGAATCGATAGCTGCGTCCCACCTCTTTCTTGTTGATGTTGGAGGCTTGAGCTATCTCCTCAAGAGTTCTTGCAAGTCCACACTGTCGACAAGCCACGTATATGGCGGCGGCTGTGACTCCTTGGATGGACCTTCCTCGGATTAGACGTTCTTTAACCGCTTTTCGATAGATGACAGAAGCGGTTTCAAGAATGTTTTTGGGGAGATTAAGTGTGTTAGCTATCTTAGAGATTTCGGACAGGGCAAAAGCTAGGTTTCGTTCAGTGGCGTCAGAAACTCTTATGCGGCGTTGCCACTTTCGGAGTCTGTAAATCTGGGCTTTTTGGCCAGGACTGAGTTTCTTGCCGTATATGTCGCGGTCATGCCAGTCAATCATGGTGGAAAGCCCTTTATCGTGAATAGTGAAGGTGAGAGGAGCGCCAACGCGAGTTCGTTTAGCCCGCTGTTCAGTGTCGAATGCACGCCATTCGGGTCCTCGGTCTGTAAGCTTGGCGGCGACGACGAAGCCGCAGTTCATGCATACGATTTCGGCGCATTCATAATCCCGCATGAGACGGTTGCTGCCGCATTCGGGGCATTGCTGAATCTTTGGGGGGTGTGGGAGGGAAGATTCTCGGCTCATCTTCTTTTCCTTCTTCTCTTCGTTTTTGGAGTGGAGGGGATGGTGTAAAGGACCTGATTAACGAGGTGATGCGATTTATCTGAGTTGGGTTTTACCGCGACATATGGGGAGGAGGTGGGTCCAAACACGTCGAAAACAGTTCCTACAGGTTTGAGGTGCTGGTTCACAACTTTATCGCCGATTCGCGGTGTTTTTTCCGCCTTAAGAATCAAGTTTTTATTAGAGCTTACGTGAAGTACACAACCTATTCTCTGCAAACCTTCCCCTCGCAAAAGCCAATGGTTTGGACTAACCGCTTTATTTAAATCTTTCTCCAATTATTGACAAACTTATCTCTGCTCGCGAACCTTCAAAAGCTCCTTAGCAACCATTCGCAAGATTTTAGTTTTAGAATCCCTCTTAGGAACAATGATTAGACCCGTTTTTTGCCACGGAACACGCGGATGCCCAGCATCTAAAACAACTTCAGGTTGAAGACCCGTCTGCTTCACTGCTCTTATGATTTCGTTCAGTTTGGGCGATGATATTGCAAGGCTTTTAGGCACTCTCCGCCCTTCCAGTCGGGTTTTGGTTGAATCAAAGTAAGCGGGCCACAAGATTATCTTATCTTTTTTCCGCATGTTTACTGCCCAAGTTGTTGTGGATTTTAAACGTTTTAATTGTTATGGCTTAAGTGAAGAGGAACATTAAACCATTTGAAGAGCTAAGCCTTTTTAGGAATGAGAATAGCGTTTACGACGCCATTTTGTCCCGGGCGGGAAATCACGCGTGCAGTGCCCAACTGAGTTTCTATTATCGTTCCTTTCGTGATTACTCCTCGGCGGTCGTAGTCTACATTGGCGGGGTTCTTAACCACACGGAGAATTTTCACTCTCTCGGTTTTTCCAGTGGATGGGTTGGAAAGGTTTGCGTGGGTTGCGCTTAACAAGCTGGTTTTCACTGTGCCTCCGTAGCCTCGTTTGGTTTTTCTTTTGAGTTCTCCTAATGAGGTTTCGGCTGGGAAGGAGCCTTTTTCAAATTTTCTTTTCTTTCGGTGTGCTCGTTTTCTGCCGCCTGAAGGTTTCCTTTTGTGTTGGGTTCCGTGCCACACTGACAAGTTTGATAGTTCTCCCTTTTATGGTCTTGTTGTGACTACAAAAACTCAACATATAAGCTTATCTACTCTGAGGGGACGAGTTCTTCAAATATGCTCTTAAGTTGTTTCTTCAAACCCCGTAAATCATGGCTTAACCCAAAATAATCAGCGAAAAACTCGGTGGTACGTATAATCTTGGTTCGCCCAGCCCTTTCCCGCTCAATCAAACCCAGCTCCTCCAACTGTCTAAGATGGTCGTAGGCGTGATGTCCTCGTACGTCTATGACTTGAGCTTGAGGCACAGGTTGACGATAAGCGATGTAGGACAGCGTTTTCAGCGGGCCTACGCTGAGGAGCGGTCTTATTGCCAATCTCCGAACTTTCGGCGTGTACTCCGCTTTTAACTGCAAAACAAAACGCTCATCCTCAACCTCAATGATTTCAAGGGCGGTGTCACGTTTTTCATATTCCTTCATCAACATGGTGGTAAGCGTCCTAACCTTCCTCTTGGAGCGGGTGTTAATCACAGACCCTAACGTCTTTAAATCCAATGGGCGACCAGCCACGTAAAGCGCTGCCTCTATGAGAGATAACATGCGCCTCGTTTTTTCCTGTTCAAAAAGTTCAGATGACTTCTGCTCTTTATCCTTCAAGTGGTGGACCCTCACGGAGGGTTATATAAATGTCACCGAAATCTTTTTCCTGCCACAGGCTGACTTTGCCCGTCTGAGCGAGAAAGAGAAGAGTAATGAAAGTTTTAACAGCCTCCATCTTTTTCATTCCAGCCACGAACTTAGAAAATATAACTAATCTTCCCTTACCAGCAAACCGTATGATAGAATTATACAACTCCTTCATCATCTTCTCGATTTCCATCATGTACAAATCGATTGGAGGAATTAGCTCTGGTGGAGGCGGCAGCATAGGCTCTGCACGTGGTTTCAAAGCAAGTATCTGTTCGCCCCTAAGTACTTCATCTAACGCTTTTAACAAATGTTGGATAGTTGTGGATGTCAACTCGTAACGAAGAGGAAGGAACAGAGGCGGGGGAAGAAAGTCTGGTGGAGGTTTAGGGGGAGCAGGGGGCTCCTCCAGTTTTAGTAGAAGCTTGGATTTCATCAGATATATGGTGGAGGATGAGTCAAGCGCCATTCCTGAAGCTCTGAAATCAACTTCTCCTCTCTTCTCCATCTCCTTTAGAAGGGAAGTTAACAAAAAAGATATGTTCACATCCCACGGCCTTATTTTTCTCAGCTTATGAAATTCAAAAAGCACATTCAACGGAGGCTGAAAATAGAAAGGCTTACTGACCGTCGAGGTCACTAAACAGCCTCCTTAAACACGGTTGAAACCACATGGGAAATCCCATTGTGCTCATACACGCCATAGACACTCTTTGCTTTGCTGACCATCTCAGGCTTCAGAGTTATAACCAAAAACTGGGATTTCGTTGATTCTTCAGCCAACAGCTCACCGAGTCTAGCTACGTGAAAAGCATCTAGATGCGCATCGACTTCGTCAAACAAGTAAAAGGCTGCGGGCGAGAAGTCTTGTAAGGCAAATATGTATGCAACAGCAGCTACGGACCTTTCTCCGCTGCTGGCTCCGTTCACGGGTATGGGAGGCTTACCTGGGAACTGAACAATCATGTCCATTCCGCCAGCGAATGGGACTTCTGGGTTTTCTAATTTAAGCGCTGCTTCTCCTCCATCAGTAAGTTTTGAAAAGTACTCAGCGAATTTTTCGTTTATCTTGTTGACGGCT
>Ga0180300_10001548_pt1 | contig 10682 bp, 11 predicted proteins | sample GuaBasSediGuay15_FD_121798 | JGI IMG/M metagenome (GOLD analysis project Ga0180300, IMG submission 121798) | Subseafloor sediment microbial communities from Guaymas Basin, Gulf of California, Mexico - Guay15, Core 4569-2, 21-24 cm | ecosystem: Environmental > Aquatic > Marine > Hydrothermal... | reverse complement strand
GCATCAAATATCTCCGGCTCCTTCGCCGCCTTTGACGCCAACTTCAACAGAAACTTCGCCGCATCGGCTGTGTTGTAACTCCCTATACGCTCAAGCAGTTTTGCCGCCGTCTCCACATCCTTCTTCGCCACCGCTGTGCGCGCCTCGTCGCACAAGTCCTCAAACTCGCCCGCATAAACCAACCCTAACACAAACACCAACACAAAAACCGCTCCCCTCATTTTATATCTCCTACTGTGTGATAAAGGCTCCTCTCCTCCGCAAACATCAGGGGTCAGGTCCACATCTTATTATACCAGAAGGGGAGGAAAATTGCTCGCTTCTTTTACGCTGTGACAACACTGTGACAAGTTTTGTTAAAGATATGGTTGGCGATGAGGTTAAGGAGAGATGGTATGGCGCGCTATGTTGCAGCGCTTGTTCTGATTTTGAGTGTTGGGATTGGTTGCAGCGCTTTTCAGGATAGGGCAACGCCAACGGAAGGCGAATTGGTCAGCAATGAGGAGGAAGGGGAGGAGCCGGAGGAGACGGGGGAGGTTCCCGAGTTTGTTCGGGGTGAAGAGCCTGCGGCGGAACCAGAGCCTGCTCCTCAGCCGACCAGAATTCAGGCTGTTACGAGGGAGGCGGAAGAACAGATGCGCAGACTTCTGGCAGGCAAGATGACCCAGGACCGAGTCTTGAAATTGTTGAGTTTGCACTATATGAAAAGCGGGATATCGGCGTATCGTGAGGGCGACCTTGTGCGCGCGGAGCGTGAGTTGAAGCACGCGGTGCGCCTGTGGCCGTCCAACATCAAGGCGCTTGACTGGCTGAGTCAGGTTCAGATGATGCTTGACAAGAGCGCAGGAACGGTCAAGAGCGTAGCGCAGTGGTTGCGGGATACGCGTGAGGTTCTCATACAGCAGAAGCAGCACGAGTTGGAGAGGGACTACCGAGCGGCGCGGAGGTTCCTGAACGAAGGCGACTACGAGAGAGCGGTGGAGATGATAAACCGCTGCCTTGAGCATCTGCGTTGGTGGCCATATCGCCTTGCGCGTCGGCACGACCTTGAGAAGACGCTGCAGAATATGCTGTCAGAGGCGAAAGATAAGATGCGGCGTGCGAAGGAGGAAGAGTTCCGCCGAATGCTGGATAAGTCGCGCAAACTGGCGGCGAGGGAGGAGCAGAGGCGTCGGGAGGAAGAGGTTGCCAAGATAGAGCGGATGCTGGCTCGCGCGCGCGATGCCATCTACCGCCTCAACTGGAAGCAAGCACGCAGGCTGTTGGAAGAAGTTCTGGACAAAGACCCGGAGAACGAAGCCGCCAAGCGTCTGCTGCGGCAGGTTCGCAACCTCAGAGCAAAGGTTCGGGCGACATTTATTAACCGTGATATGAAGGAACAGCGTCTGTGGACGCGCCTCCTTAACGACGCCGCCCAAGTCCCCTACAACGACTATTACAAGTTTCCTGACCGCGATTTCTGGCTCAATGTCGTCTGTCAACGGAAACTCGGAATCGCCGTCGGCAAGGAGGAGGAACCAGAACAGGTCAAACGCATTAAACGCAAACTCCAGACCGAGACTATGTCCATTGACTTCGCCGACACACCTCTCAGAGATGTCATATCCTCAATTCAGGATATGACAGGTCTCAACATCGTCATTGACCCCAATATTGACGCCACCCAAACCATCACTCTCAAACTTGACAATGTCCTTCTAAAAGACGCCCTTGAGTTGATATGCAAGCAACTGGACCTGCAGTATGGCTTCAGAGAAGGCGTTATCTGGATAGGGCAGAAAGGTGAGCGGATGGAGAAGTTGGTTCTTGAGATATACAATGTTTCAGACATAGTGGCGCAGTTGACCCACTGGAAGGAGCCAGATATCAAGATACTCAACCCTGAAGAGGCGATGGGTCCCGGCGGCGGTGGTGGACCGGGTATCGGTGGTGAAGAGGAAGAGGAAGAGGGAGAATGGGGCATTGAGCCGTTGGTTGAGTTGATAAAGAAGGCGATAGGGGAGGAGAGAGCCGAGGCAGAGGGTTGCTCCATAGAGCCGCATCGTGGGCAGATTGTGGTTGTCAACACTCCCAGCGTTCACCGCCAGATACGGCGTGTTCTTGACCGTCTTCGTCAGAGTTTCGGCATATTCGTCTACATTGAAGTGCGCTTTATCACAATAACCCAGGCGCTGCTTGAGGACATAGGCATTGACTATCGTGGTCTTGCCAACGGTGCGCAGTGGATACCGGTTGTTCCGCCGCCTGCGATGATGGACAACATAACGGGCGGAACAGACTCTGGTATAACCAATCGCAATCCTGGCGCAGGACGAGAGGTGTGGCTTTCACGCATTCAGCACGATTGGCAGGATGTCTATGCGGGAACAGGTTTTGACCGTCCACCGGATGCGGGATTGTGGTTGCAGGGAACTTGGATAGACCCGTTCCAGTTGAACGCGATAATGCATGCGCGGTTTGAGGACTTGAACACACACGAGATGACGGCGGCGGCAATCACCGCCTCCAACCGCCAGCGCGTTTACATAGCGGTTCTGAATCAGCGCGCCTACATCGCCGACTACGACACATCCGGTATGGGCGGTATGACTCCCACCGAAGTTGCCGAGCCCATTGTGAAGAACTTCCAAGAAGGTATTGTTATTGGTGTGCGTCCGATAGTTTCAACAGACCGTCGTTATGTGACCATCAATGTCCGCGCCACATACTCACACCTTATGGGTCCGCGTATATCCACCATCATTGTTAACATTGGAACAACATCAGCGGTTGTCATAGCCGACGCCATTGAAGTGCCAGAAATCGGTATTGACCGCGTTTTCACATCGGTTACCGTGCCTGATGGCGGAACGATTCTTCTTGGCGGATTCCGCGAGTGCTTCAAACGCAAAAACACCTACACCATTCCGATTTTTGGTTCCATCCCGGTTGTAGGCTGGTTGTTCCGCTCCACAGGTTGGGTGAAGGTGCGGCGTGATGTGCTGATGCTGCTTACCGCCCGTATTCTGATACTGCGTGACGAGGAGAAAGCGCTTTTCGGTGAACAGGCGGTCAAGTCCAAATAGGTCAAACTGCAATAGAACTTCTAAGGATGGTGCAACCTGCTCACATCAGATGCTGTTGCGGCAGAACAGCGATGCTTTTTCTTGAAAAGCGAGGTTCTTTTTCGTAGAGTGATTGCTTCTTATGTGGGAGGGGTCGTGATGGTTCGTCAGTTGAAGTCGTCGGATTTTGACGAGTTTGTTGGCGGTTCGGAATTGCCGGTGGTTGTGGATTTTTGGGCGGAATGGTGTCCGCCGTGCAAGTTCCTTGCCCCGATATTTGAGAGGCTTGCGGAGCGTTTTGCGGGGAAGGTGGAGTTTGTGAAGGTGGATGTGGATGTGGCGCCGGATGTAGCGGCACGCTTCGGTATCTACGCCATCCCAACATTAATCCTCTTAAAAGACGGCAAAGAGGTGGCACGGCAGGAAGGCGCTCTTCCTGAAGAGGTGCTTGTTGAGTGGATAAAGAGCAAAGCCGGTGTTGAGGAGTGAGAGATGGCAGTGGAAAGAACGCTTGTTCTGGTCAAGCCGGATGGTGTGGCGCGCAGGCTTGTGGGTGAGGTGATAAGCCGCATAGAGCGGAAAGGGCTAAGAATAGTTGCGCTTAAGATGCTGAAAGTGTCGCGGCAGCAGGCGGAGCGTCACTACGCTGTGCACAAGGGAAAACCCTTCTACGAGTCCCTTCTTGCCTTCATAACAAGCGGTCCCGTTGTGGCGATGGTGGTTGAGGGGGAGTCGGCGATAGGTGTGGTGCGCAAGCTTATGGGACCAACATCCGGGTTGAAAGCGCCAGCAGGCACCATCCGCGGCGACTTCTCACTTTCTATCCAGTTCAATATTGTTCACGGTTCTGATTCGCCTGAGTCGTCAGAATATGAGATTCCGATATTTTTTGATGACACAGAGATTCTGGAACACAGACTGCCGGATGAGGATTTCATGGGCGGTGACTGACGCGTTGCACGACCACCTCAATCGCCATATCAGGACAAAGATGCTCGCAGAGCATACATCCTGTGCATCTTTCAGGATGTGCCACCTGCGGCAGAAAATAGCCTTTCTGGTTCAGTCTATTCGTTGACTCAAAGACATCCTTAGGGCAAAACTCAACGCAGAGCATGCAGCCTTTACAGAAATTTTCATCCAGTTTAATAGTGATTCGCATAGTTGAGTCCTCATCAAAGCGGTGAACCATTTTACGGTTGCGAACTGTTGAGGCAAGGCGGAAACTTTTTCTTGACAACACCACCTGATGGAGGGTTAAATATGAGCGAGGTGGTTTGGGAGTGAAGCGATGCCGATGGAGAGGGGTATGATATTTGCACTTGTGGCGATAGCGCTGCTTGTGTGCTTGTGCGCAGGATTGGTCTATGGCATAGTGACGGCGCAGAATGAACTGGAAAAGGTAAAAGCGCGCATACCGCACTTGGAGGACGAGTTGGAACAGGCTAAGGAGAACATAATAATAGCGCAGACCAAGGCTGCCGCCTACGCCAAACTCATAACGGGCACAGAAGATGTTGACCCAGATAGGGTGAAACACGATATGATGCGTGACACAGTTCGTGACCACATAGGCAAGATGTATGAGGGACTTTTGGGACGCAAACTGCCGCTTCGCTCGGATTACACCGCGCTTGACCAGGTGATAAGGGACCTGACTGACGCGGCGCTCATCGTCAGCCAAAGTTTCTCTCTTTGGGAGAGAACGCTTGATGAGCGCGCGCAGGAAGCCGCAAGAGAAAGAGAAAATCTGCTCAAGGAAAAGAAAGCCCACAGAAGCCGTGTTGACGAACTGAACAAGAAGATTTCCGACTTGCAGAGGAGGTTGCGTGAGCAGATGCACCGCTATGAGGAGGAGGTGAAGCGCTTGAATGAGAGTATACAGCAGTTACGCGCCCGTCTTGAGGAGGAGCGCAAGAAGGCGAAACTGGAGACCTCCGAGTTGCGTTCAATGATATCAATCCTGCGTAGTCGTCTTCGTTATGTCATCGCCAAGAAGCCGAAGGACTACCGCTGGGCTGACCCCGACGGTCAGGTGCTGAAAGCCGATATGCGTTCAGGTCTTTGTTGGGTGGACCTGGGCAAGCGTGACCGCATCCTTCCCGGTATGATTTTTGAAATCTTCCGTCAGGGCAAGGGCGGGCAGCGCGTCTTCAAAGGTCGCATTGAGATCCGCCGTGTTATGGAGGATATCTCTGAATGCTCCATACTTGAGGTCAAGGACCCCAAAGAAGACCCCATTGTTAAGGGAGACTACCTCCTTTCACCGCTTTATGACAAGCGGCGCGGTAAGATGCGTGTCGTCTTTGTCGGCGACTTCAAAAACCCATTCTACACACGCTATCAGTTGACCAAAAAACTCCGTGAACTGAACATCATTGTTGAGCGCAAGGTTACCCCCTACACCGATTATGTGATTCTCGGCGCCAATCCTGAGAATGTTGAGGACTACAAGAAGGCGGAAGAGTGGGTCATCCCCTTCATTCGCGAGATGGACATTATCCGTTTCCTGCGCCGATAAGAATTGCAACCACACAGCGCGGCGGTGTGTCTATATAAGGTGGAGGACAGCGTATGCGTGCTGTTGCGTTTTTTGTTGTGATTGCGGGCATAGGTCTTGGCGCCGCGTTCGGCTATTATCAGCATCTGCTCAAGACAGGCAAACTTGACCCCAACGCTTCCTTCTGGGACTTCCTAACCGGCAAGGCTTCAAAACGCCAGAAGGTGGCTGTTAAGGAGCAACCCAAAAAGGGACGAAGAAAGCGTGCGGTTTCACACAGAAAGAGGAGGAACAAAAAGCCGACAGCACAAGGCAAGTCGCCTGCCCGGATAGGCGAGAAGACGACCAAGTTGCCGAAGGTGAAGGTGACGCCCAAGCCTGTGGTGAATGAGGTGCTTGTTGGACGGCTTGAGCATAGGGTTAAGACGCTTTATGCGGCGGCAAAGTTTCTTGACGCTCAATTCGCCGCCAAAGAGATGATGGATGAGTTTGAGCGTTTCAACGCCAGAAGCGACCCACGATACACTTGGGCGGTGCGGATGTTCAAACGCTGTCACGCCTTTGCCATTCTTGTCTCCCGCATCAAGCGCAGTGCTCTTGCTACAGAAAACGAAATCTACCGCATAAAGTCGCTGAAGTCAGGCGGTCTCTTTTATGGTCGCATCATTCGTGAGTATGAACGCGATGGCGAGGAGTTTGTGGACTTTGAGCGTGACGCGGGCATAACCTGGCGGGGCGTTCCCAAGGAGAATCTTGAGATAGAGCCAGCCACACGGGAGCAGTTCAGGGCGTGGCTGAAAAACCGACTTGCCGAGAAGGAGCGTTTCGTGTCCAAGAAGAACGACCCTGCTGCTGTCTATGTCTATCTTGTCACTTATGCGTGGCGTTACGGGCTGGATGAGGAGGTTCCGCGGCTGCTTGAGGAGACATTCTCTCAGAGCGGCTCAGAGGTGGTGCTTGATTATGTGCTGGCTGACCGCGACGATGTTGACCAGATCAAGATAGACCTGCTTGAGGGGATGGGGCGCGATGCGGACGCCGCAAAGTTGCGCGGTGTTGCCTAAACCGTAACTCCCTCCATCCCACCTCAAACGCACACACAAGAGACCGCTATCTCTACTCACCCTCCCGATACAGCGCCTCCCCCCAAGCAACCCTCGGAGACGCAACCTCCTGAAACAGCAGCACACAAACCTCCCGAAAGGCGACCTGTTCCGTCAGAACGCCCAACTTTGGGGGGACTTGCGGGGGGCGACCTTGAGCAGTTCCGAAGGGCTTCGCAGATGCGGGATGAGGCGGTTCGGCTTATAGGTCAGGCGATAAACCTGATGGCGGGTTCCAAGCGGGCAACACTCGGCAAGAAGGCGCAGCAACTGCTGCGACGCGCTATCTCTATTGCCGTTGTCCTTCTGCGAAGACATCCCAACAACAAAGCCATCGCATCCCTGCAGGAAGAGTTGCAGGGACACATTATGTTCGTCAACAAGATGCTGGTCACGCTCAGATGAAGATATGGCGTATCGTTGTTGACGCGGCACCGTTTTGCGGGTATTCTTACTTTGTTTGGGGAGCAGAGGATGGCGCGGATTCCCGTGGTTGTTGCCAACTGGAAGATGAACAAGGTGGAGCAGGAGGCGACACTTCTTGCACGCGATGTGAGAGGAAGGCTTCAGGGATACGACGGCGTTGAGGTGGGGCTGTGTGTGCCGTATCCCTTTCTGCATCAGGTGGGGCTTGTGCTTGGTGGCAGCAGGATAGGTCTTGGTGCGCAGAATGTGCACTGGGCGGAGGAGGGCGCCTACACAGGTGAGGTGTCGGCGGCGATGCTGGCAAGTGTGGGCGTCAGGTATGTTATCGTCGGGCATTCAGAAAGGCGACGATACTTTGCTGAAGATGACGATATCATAAAGAAGAAGTTGGAGCGCGTCGTTTCACACGGTATGGTGCCGATTCTCTGTGTTGGCGAGTCGCTACAGGAGCGCGAGTCGGGCAGGGCAGAGGAAGTGGTGCACGCGCAACTCAACGGCGCACTTTCCGGCTTTGATGCCGCCGTCCTCCAAAACCCTATAGTCGCCTACGAACCTGTCTGGGCTATAGGAACAGGCGTCGCCGCAAGCCCCACTGACGCTCAACAGATGCACGCTTTCATAAGGCAATGGTTCAGAAAAAGGTTTGGAGGAGAGTTTGCCGATGCTCTGCGAATCCAGTATGGAGGTTCGGTGAAGCCCGACAACGCTGCCGCATTGGCGCTGCAGAGTGACATAGACGGAGCGCTCGTTGGCGGAGCATCCCTTGACGCCTCACACTTCTGTTCAATTGTCTCAAAATTCAAGACGGCTAAGGAGGGTTGATATGCTCGCAGGTTTCCTTATGACTCTTGGGGAGATATTTTACATACTGGTTGCGGCGTTGTTGATAATTGTGATACTGTTGCAGGAGCCGCGCACGGGAGGGTTGTCTTCTGCGTTTGGCGGCACAGGCATTGACTCTGTTCTTGGCGCGGGGATTGGACGCAAGATGTCCCGTCTCACAATCGTTCTAGCCGTCATACTATTCATCCTTGCCGTCATTCTCGGACTGGCGTGGGAGACGCCTACCGTTGAGGTCACCGCAGGATAGTCGCTATGCTATCAATGACAGGTTTCGGCTCGGCGGAAGAATGTGGTGAGTTCGGCGCTGTTGTTGTCAGAATCCGCACACTCAACGGCAAATCGCTGCGCATCGTCTGGCGGGTCAGCGACCTGCTGAGACCGTTTATCGTGGAAGCAGAAACGCTACTGCGTTCCCGCATCCACAGGGGGTCTGTTGAGGTGGACGCCGATGCGGAGGTGTCCCCGTCGTTGGTGTTGGAGGTGGATGAGGAGTTGCTGGCGTTTTACAGCGGGATTGCGGGCAGATTCGGTGCTGTGGACGGGGCGAAGTTGCTGGCTCTGCCTGGGGTTGTGCGCCAGAAGGGCGGCGGCTGTGACATCTTAAAGAAGCCATTTCTGCGGGCACTGCGTTCGGCGCTGACGGAGACGATAAAGCGCCGCCGCGAGGAGGGACGCCTCCTCAAAAAAGCGCTCTCCCAACTCCTGATGACCGCTGAAAGACTCCTTAAGAAGATAGAGAAGAACTACACCAGTTCTGTGCCGCAACTTGCCGAGCAACTCGCTGCCAAGGTCAGGCAGGCGATGGAGCGTCTTCAAATTCGTGCTGACGAGGCGGGTGTTCTGCGGGAGGCGGCGATAGTTGCCGAAAGGGTGGATATTCGTGAGGAGATGGACCGTATGGCGGCGCATATGGAGGAGTTTCGCAGAACACTGAACGCCAAATGCGCTGTTGGTCTTCGGCTTGACCTTCTGACACAGGAGATGCAGCGGGAAGCCTCCACCATGGCTGCCAAATGTGCGGATGCAAAGGTGGCTGTTGATATCCTTGAACTGCGCACGGTTGTTGTGGAAATCAGACAGCAGGTGCAGAATGTTGAGTAGGAGGAGGATGATGAACTGGGTTGAGGTGTGGCGTGGTCGCGGTTCTGTTGCCAACTGGCTGCATCATGAGTTGCTTAAACGCAACATCCATCATCAGGTGCGTCCGCTGCTTGCCGCATCCGTTGACCCTTCCGAAAGAAACGACTTTGCCATATATGTGCCGAACGAAGATGCAGAGACGGTGCGAGAGGTGGTGCGGCGCGTTGTGGGGAGGCGTCTGGTGGAGGGGACAAGATGAGCAAACTTGTGGAAGCAGAAGTAGCGAAGGTCGTCATAAGTCAGGTGACGGAGGGGCAGTTGGTGTGGCTGCGCGAGAAGGGCAAGGGTGAGAAGGGGCGGCGTTTCGTTATCGTCATTGGCATCTTTGAGGCGCTGGCTATGCGCCGCGCTATGATGGGAGAGGCTCCACCCAGACCGCAGACGCACGAGTTGATTTACCGCATCCTTGATGGATTGAACGCTCAGGTGGAGCGCGTCACTGTCAGCGACCTGCGCGACAACACCTTCTATGCCGTTCTAACCTTGCGTGTTGGCGATAAGACGGTGGAGATAGACGCTCGCCCATCAGACGCCCTGACCATTGCCGTTCACTACAGGGTGCCCGTTTTTGTAAGTGAGAAGGTGTTTCGTGAGGCGGCGGAATGACCTACAGCCGCGCTATGTGCGCCACCAGCCGTGCCATTCCCAGAATATCGTGTGCAGACACCACAACAGGCGGATAGTTGTGGTTCAGCGGCTGCAGTCTGACACGCGCGTTGGGGTCAAAATGCACCTGCCGAAAGAGCGGCTTCTGCCCGCGCACGCGCACAAACGCGAAATCGCGGTTGCGCACCTCCATCCTCACCGTGAACACCAGAACATCGCCTTCCCTGAAACTCGGCGCAACAGCGGATTCCATCTCGTCTCCAATGCAGAACACGCCGAACGCCTTCTCATCGTCCAGCCGCGGCACAAACACAAAGTCCTCAACATCCCCCAACGGCACACCATCCATCGTGAACTGACTGGGGTAGCCTGTTGCGACCGAGCCGAAGACCGGCACAGCGCGCAACCTTCTGCCGCCCGCCTCTATCGCCCCCAGCGTGCTTTCTGTATGCGCCTGACGCAGCCTCACAATCTGTTTCTTCAGGTCCGATATAATGCGCTGCTGAACGCTCATCAGGTCAAACGGCGCTATCCTCAACACCTTACACAGGCGCTGCAGCACATCTGCAGGTATGTAGTCCATCTCCCCCTCTTCAATCGCCTTCACATAACTGCGCGGTTTGCCGATTTTGTCGGCGAGTTCTTCAGGGGTGAGATGTGCTCTGTGGCGTGCCTGCCGAACTATCCGTCCCACCTCCCGCATCACATATCGCACATCCGCCTCAACCGCTTCCGCCGTTCTTCTGTCCCGCTCAAAGAAGTATCCCACAGGAACCCCCAACGCCTGCGCTATCTTCTCCAGCATATTGGCGTCTATGCGCCGTTGCCCCTTCTCAAGACGCGACATCTGCGACTGGCTTATTCCCACCCTTTCCGCCAGTTCCTTGCTCGTCATCCGCCGCTTCTCCCGTAAAAGCCTTATCTCAAGTCCCAAATCCATACCATACCACCTCCTTCTACTCATTATACCAACTGTTTGCGGTGTTTCAAACAGCCCTCCTGCGCAGCCTGCATTCGCCT